>Ga0209283_10000528_pt1 | contig 19458 bp, 13 predicted proteins | sample CZO8metaG_2_FD_188354 | JGI IMG/M metagenome (GOLD analysis project Ga0209283, IMG submission 188354) | Vadose zone soil microbial communities from the Eel River Critical Zone Observatory, Northern California, USA - CZOApr15con2H1.8 metaG... | ecosystem: Environmental > Terrestrial > Soil >...
CGCCTCGCCGGCGGCGATCGAGAAGCGGCTGGCGCGCGGCAAGGCGGCCCTGCGGCGGGCGGGCGCGCTGGCGGATCTGTCGGATCCGCAGCTGGCCCGCCGGCTGGAGGCGGTGCTCGACGCGCTCTACCTCCTCTTCAACGAGGGCTATCACGGCGCCCATCCCGAGCTGGCGGTCCGCGCCGAGCTGTGCGCGGAGGCGATCCGGCTCGTGCGGCTCCTGGCGGAGGACCCGGCGACCGCGCAGCCGCCCACCTTCGCGCTGCTCGCCCTCATGTGCCTGCACGCGGCGCGCCTGCCGGGCCGGCTCGATGCGCGGGGCGCGCTGGTGCCCCTCGAGGAGCAGGACCGCTCGGCCTGGGACCGCGCGCTGGCGGCCGAAGGCGCGCGGTGGCTCTCGCGCGCCGTGTCCGAGCCGCCCACGGCGCTGCTGCTCGAGGCCGCCATCGCAGCGGAGCACTGCTTCGCACCGACCTTCGCGGCGACGGATTGGCGCGCCATCGTGACGCTCTACGACGCGCTCTACGCCCAGCATCCCACGCCGGTGGTCGCCCTCAACCGCGCCATCGCGCTGGCGCAGGTGGACGGCCCGGAGCGCGGGCTCGAGGAGCTGCAGGCGCTGCCCGGCCGCGATCGCCTGGCGCGCTATCCCTTCTACTTCGCGGCGCTCGGCGAGCTGCACCTCCGCGCCGGGCACGCGCGCGAGGCGGCGGAGGAGTTCCGCCGGGCCCTGCGGCTGGCCCGCAGCACCGCCGAGCGCCAGCATTTCCAGCGCAAGCTCGCCTCGGCGACGTAGCGCCCCCGGATGCGCCGACACAATCCTTTTGACGCCTTCATCGCGCGGCTGGGTTCCAGTCAGGCCCGAAGCCAGCGGCGACGAACGTCCGGTAGGACCCGGCCGGGTCGGTGAGGTAGATGCCGGCAGGCGATCCGGGCTGGTCGAAGCACGCACGGAACAGCAGGATGCGCTTGCCGTCGGGAGAGCCCTTCGGAACTCCTTCGATGCAACTCGGCTGGCTGGGCAGGCTCAGGTCCGTCTCGGGCTTTCCGGAGTACCAGGCGTCGCTCGAGAACCCGTAGAGCTTGCGCTCGGTCATCGACGGCGATCCACCCGCCGGGGCGCCGGGGAGACCGCGCGAGCTGTAGATCGTCTTGCCGTCGGCGCTGAAGCCGGGGTCTGCATCGCCGCACTGCTCCTTGCCCGGCGGAGTGCAGTCCGGTCCGCCGTCGCTGACCTGGGTGCGAGCGGTGCCGTCGGGCCGGATCTTGTCGAGCCGGGTCTTGAAGCAATCGCCAGTGGTCTGGGCCACGACGAAGAGGATCCAGTCCTCGCTCGACCAGACGATGTCGCCGAAGGTGAGCTCGGCGGGCGGACCCTTCGGCTCGAGGATCATGCGACGGCCCGATCCATCCGCATTCATGATCCAAAGGCCGACCCCGTAGGTCGCCCGTGAGAGGAAGGCGATGCGCCGCCCGTCGGGCGACCAGACCGGATAGCTGTCCTCGCCGGTATTCGTCAGGTTCACCTCGGTGTTGCTGGCAAGGTCGTCGAGGCCGACGTCGGTCGTGGAACCCGGCTGTCCATAGCCGCCGGAGGTGAAGATCGTGTAGGCGAGCTTCGCGCCGTCCGGTGAAAAGTGCGGGAGAAACTCCTGCCGGGCGTTGTCGGTGAGCTGACGCCGGTTGGAACCGTCCAGGTTCATGGTGACGACTTCGAAGCCCGCCGGCCCGAGGTCTGGCTTGACCAGCGACATGAAGACCATCTGCGCGCTTGAGGAGATGCGGGTGCCCCCGTCGCTGGCCGGCTGGGCCTCGCGGCAAGCAGCGAGCGCTCCGGTCGAGGCGACCAGCGCTGCGAGGATCTCCCGACGGAGCTTGCTCGCGGGAGGGCCGGGACGAGCATGAATCCGACGTCGCCGGGGCGCCAGGCCACGCCACCACAGAGCGACGATGGCCCACGGCCACGGGACATCGGGAGCGCCGGCCGCGCTGCAGCCTGTTCGCTGGGCAGGAGGAACCTGGTTGACCGGCAGGATGGCTACGGCGTTGCGTCCGAACTGGAGGGGCACGCCGGCGTCGGGGCCGACGTCGACGTCCACGCGAAGGACGTCGTTGATCTGGGGTTGACCGGCCTGGCTCCAACGCCGGCTGAAGACCACGTGACGCGTGAATCCGTTCACCGAGGATAGACGGACGAATCCCGGAAGGGGCGTGCCTTCCGGGGGCGTCAAGATGGTCCCGAGGCGCACTGGCTCGTCGATGCAGCGAAGCGACGAGTCCAGCTCACACACATGCGTGTTGCGATTGGCTTCTCCGCTGAGGGGATTCGTCGCGTCTCTCAGGTTCATCTTCATCCCGGCGCAGTTGTCGCCGGGTCTCTGCGGATCGCCCATGTTGGTCGCCATCGCCAGGTAGCGCCCATCGGCGCTGACGGCAGAGAGCATGTCGCCCCACTCGGGGCCGACGCCTATCTGGCGATAGACGGGGCCGGAGGCGGGTACGTGCGCCGGGGGCATGCTCGCGAACGGACGCCTGGGACGGCAGCTCGCGTCGAGCTCCATCACGTAGGTCCGCAGGACCGGCACCTGCATCGCGGGCTGGCCCGGGATGCAGGGGCCGCCGGTCCCATCGGCAGCCGCTGTGTTCCACCATGCCCAGGTGTCGGGACCCAGGGGCTCGGAGTAGCATCGGCGGACGAAGCTCACGCGCTGTCCATCAAAGCATCGGTCCTGTACCCTCGGCGGCTGCGCGTTGACCCGCCCCGTGAGGCAATCCGCCCTCCAAAGAAGATCAGGCGCAAACGGTTCGATGGCGAAATCCCGGTCGGTACGGAAACGCACCGCGTAGATCTGCGTGACGTTCTCCTCCTGCCGCGTGTAGAAGCCCCCGTCGTCGGGGAAGACGATCGCATTGAACAGGGCGAGATCCCGATGCAGCCACGTACTCCAGCCGTGCGCTTCGGAGTTCCGCCCCAGCCCGCGTCGAGCGAGATTGACGTGCACCCACTCGTCGGCGCTCCGGTCGTGGTAGGCAAGCCAGAGCGTGACTCGTCCGTAGCTGCAGGCGATTCCTGGACCTGGGCTTCCCGTGTACGGAGGGCAACTTGGCTTGGCCCTCATCACCAGGGCGCGCCGCAGATCAGGCGCGACGGCCGTTGCAACGGCCGTCCAACCCAGGTCGGCCAGGAAGGGATCGAACGCGAGGTCTGCGCTTGGCGAATCCGGCCGTCCGATGTCAGCGGCCCGGATCGCGTCGTCGGCGAGGTCCACGAAGACGACGTTGTGCCTGGCCGAATCGATGGCGTGATAGGGGCACCGGACTTCCTCGTCCGCGACCACCACCCTGCAGGACCCGGCCATCGCCGCGCCAGGCCAACTCGTCGTGATCGCCGCGACCGCGAGACTGCCGCCGAGGCAAGCGCGAAGACGCCGCTCGAGCGCACCGCCTGCGGTCAGGAAGTCGACCACGGATCTCCTTCCCGGCAGGCGTTCTGCCCGCGGCCGGCAAAGCCTTGCAGCTGGCCCTCGGCGATGAGTGGCAGGGAGCCGGGTTCCATATGACAGCGCGCGCCTGTCATATGGGCGCCCCCGCCGCGCCACTCATCCCAGGAAAACGTCAAGGGTGCGGAGTGGAGAACCCCTCCTCCCTGGAGAAAGAGCTGGCGGACCTCCACCCGAAGAGCTTCGGCTGGGCCCTGGCGTGCTGCCGGTACGATCGCGTCGAGGCGGAGGAAGTCTTGCAGACGAGCTACCTGAAGGTCCTCTCGGGACAGGCACGGTTCGACCGGAGGTCCAGCTTCAAGACCTGGCTCTTCGGCGTCATCCGGCGGACGGCGCAGGAAACCCAGCGGAGGCGGCTGCTGGGCCGGCTCTTCCTGGCGAGGATGGAGCGGCTCGAGCCGGAAACGGCGCCTCCGGCCGAGACATCGGGCGATCCGGAGCTGCTGTCGCTGCTGCGCCGGCTCGCCGCGAGGCAGCGGGAGGTGCTGGAGCTGGTCTTCTACCAGGACCTGTCGATCCACGAGGCGGCCGCCGTCATGCGCGTCTCGCTGGGCACCGCGCGCGTGCACTACGAGCGCGGCAAGAGGAACCTGCGGGAGGCGCTCGCCAGGCGAGGGAGACGAGGTACCGGATGACGCCCGAGGAAGAGTCCGACGAGGTCCGGGCACTGCTGCGCGAGGCGCACCGGCACGACGAGCAGCTCTGCCCACCCTTCGAACGGCTGCTCAGGAAGTCCGAAGGCCGGCAGAGCTCAGGCCGATCCGCCCGGATGGTGCGCGCCGCGGCCCTGGCAGCCGTGGTGGCGGCGGCCATCGGCGGCGCAGTCTGGCTTCGCCCGGAGCGGCCACCGCCGGCCGCTCCCCCGGCGAGCGCGGTGGCTTGGTCCTCCGGAACCTGGGAGGGTCCGCTGGACTTCCTGTTGAGGCTGCCGGGTCCGCCACCGTTCGAAGCGTTCCCGGCCCTCCGCGGTCGTGGCTTCAACCATCCTCTCGGCGTCGACTCGAGAGGGGAGAAAGGGAACTAGCATGGGCGGTCGATGCTTCCGGATCGCGCTTCTCCTCATCCTTGCATCGAGCCAGGCGCGAGCGGTCGGCGTCTCCGGCGATGCGCCGGAGGGACGCAGCACCGCAGCTCAGGCGCCTGCTCCTCCCGGACCCGAGGCCGGACAGGATCCGATCCGGGATCGACTGTTCCCGCCCGAGCTCATCCTGCAGCGCCAGGCCGAGCTGGGCATCGACGAGAAGCAGCGGGCGGCGCTGACGAAGGAGCTCGCCGCCTTCCAGTCCCAGATCGTCGAGGTCCAGTGGAAGCTGGGCTCGGCCGCCGAGGAGCTGGCCCACCTGCTGGACGCGCCACGGATCGACGAGGCGCGGGCCCTGGCCCAGGCGGACAAGGTCATGGCGCTCGAGCGCGAGGTGAAGCGGAGCCACCTCGGCCTGCTCATCCGGATCAGGAACCTGCTGACGGACGCACAGCGTGCCCAGCTCGCGAAGCTGCGCAAGCCGGGGCAGTGAGCGTTCGCGCTCAGTTCTCCACGAAGCTGCGCAGCCGCTTGCTGCGCGAGGGGTGCCGCAGCTTGCGCAGCGCCTTGGCTTCGATCTGGCGGATGCGCTCGCGGGTCACCTCGAAGTCCTGGCCCACCTCTTCCAGGGTGTGGTCGGACTTCTCGCCGATGCCGAAGCGCATGCGCAGGACCTTCTCCTCGCGCGGGGTGAGCGTGGCGAGCACCTTCCGGGTCTGCTCGGCCAGGTTCATGTTGATGACCGCGTCGGAGGGCGAGGTGATCGCCTTGTCCTCGATGAAGTCGCCGAGGTGGGAGTCCTCCTCCTCGCCGATGGGCGTCTCCAGCGAGATGGGCTCCTTGGCGATCTTCAGCACCTTGCGCACCTTGTCGAGCGGCAGCTCCATCTTCTCCGCGATCTCCTCGGGGGTGGGCTCGCGGCCGATCTCCTGCACCAGGTAGCGCGAGGTGCGGATCAGCTTGTTGATGGTCTCGATCATGTGCACCGGGATGCGGATGGTGCGCGCCTGGTCGGCGATGGCGCGGGTGATCGCCTGCCGGATCCACCACGTCGCGTAGGTGGAGAACTTGTACCCGCGCTTGTACTCGAACTTGTCCACCGCCTTCATCAGGCCGATGTTGCCTTCCTGGATGAGGTCGAGGAACTGCAGTCCGCGGTTGGTGTACTTCTTGGCGATCGACACCACCAGGCGGAGGTTCGCCTCCACCAGCTCGGCCTTGGCCTTCTCCGCCTTGCGCTCGCCGGCGATGATGGCGTTGAAGCTCTTCTTCAGCTCGTCCATCGGGAGCATCGCCTCTTCCTCGACGCGCTTCACCTTGCGCGGGGCGGCGGCGATGATGCGGCCGATCTCGGCCACCTCCTCGTCGGCGAAGCCCATCTTCTTCAGCTGCTTGCGCGCGGCCAGCCCGACCTTGTTGTCCTCCTCGCCCGAGCGCAGGAGCACCTTCAGCTCCCGCAGCGGCATGGCGGCGCGGCGCTCGATGTGCTTGATCTCGCGCTCGACGTCGTCGACGCGCTCGATCAGCTTCTTCAAGTTCTCGATGATGCGCTCGATCTGGCGCTTGTTGAGCTTGATCTCGGCCAGCGTCTCGGCGAGCTGCTGCTCGTTGCGCTCGATCTCCTCGCGCACTTCCTTGTGCTTGTTGGCGGAGAGCTTGCGGGTCTTGCTGTCGAGCTGCTCGTGCAGCTTCTCGTTGTCGCGGTCGAGCCGGCGGATCTTGTCGATCAGCTTCACCACCTGATCGGTGCGGCCCTGCTCGTCGAAGGTCTCGTCGTCCTCGTCGGGCGCGTCGCGGATCACCTCGCGCACGCGCATCTTGCCCTTCCGCAGCCGGTCGCCGATCTGGATGATCTCCTTGATGGCGATCGACGAGTGCAGCACCGCCTCCAGCACTTCCTTCTCGCCGTCCTCGATGCGCTTGGCGATCTCCACCTCGCCCTCGCGCGTGAGCAGGGAGACCGACCCCATCTTGCGCAGGTACATGCGCACCGGGTCGTTGGACTTGGAGTAGTTGTCCTCCTCCTCCTGCTCCTTCTTCTCCTCCGCCTCCTCCTCGGCCGCCTTGGCGTGCACCGGCTCCGGCTCGGGCGGCTTGGTCTCGGGCAGCTTGACCTTGTTGGCCTCGTCGACGATGGCGATGTCGTTGTCGCCGAACATCGACATCACGTCGTCGATCTGGTCGGAGGAGACGATGTCCGCGGGCAGCGCGTCGTTCACCTCGTCGTAGGTGAGGAACCCTTTGTCGCGGCCCATGGCGAGCAGATCGCGCACCTCTTTGCGATCGGTCGCCTTCCCTCCCGACTTCTTCCCCGAGGGCTCGTCCTCGTCTTCGTCCTCGTCGTCGTCGCTGGCGGCGGCGGCGCCCTCCTCGTCCTCGTCGACCTCGGCGACGACCTCGGCTTCGATCTCCGGCTCGTCGCCTTCCTCCTCTTCGCCCGGCTTCTTCACGTTGCGGGGGGGCTTCTCCTTGCCCTTCGCCTTGGCGGGGTCGGCGGCGTGGTCCTTGGCCCGCGCGGTCCTGGCCGGGGGAGCCTCCCTCGTCGCGGGGCGGGCGGCCTTGCCCTTCTTCGCCTTCTCGTGCCCGGGCGCGGCGCGGCCGTCGGCCTTTCCGCCTTTCTTGGCCGGCGAGGGCTTGCGCTTGCGCTCCCGGTCGAGGCGTTCAGCTGCGGCGGACTTCTTGTGGGCCATCGTGGTCAGCTCCAGATCTCGTGCGAATCGGAAAGAGTAATGGGAAAACCGTCGTCGCGCCCGTTTTCCTACCGAGGGTGGATCCTCTCAACGCGCGGATTTTTCAGCACCTTCCGCAGGGCGGCTTCCTGCTCGGCAATGCGGCGGTGGTGGGACAGCTTCAATTCCAGGTCGCGGCGGGACCGTCCGGCGCGGTCCTGCTCGGCGCGTTCGCGCAGCAGGGCCTCGCGCAGGCGGTCCGAATCGATGGATGAGACGAGCGCATCGGCCGCGAGACTCCCCTCCCGGGCCCCGGCGAGGGCCCTCTCGGCGACCTCCCGGACGGCCGCCACCGTGAAACGCGCCAGCGCGCCGGAATCCTCCACGACTTTGGCGAACTCGGTCGAATGCAGCGCGTAGGCGAGGATGGCCAGCTCCTCGCGGACGAGGGCCCGGTTCTCGGGCGGGGCCGGCCGGGCGGAAGACTGCCCCCGGGCGGGCTGCGCCGGCTTCTTCCCGGGGGGAGCACGCCGTCCATCCACCGCCGCGCGCACCGCGTCGACCGGGGCATCGATGCGCTGGGCGACCTTCTCCAGGTAGAGGTCCCGCGCCAGAGGGGTGGGTGCGGCCCGCACGATGCCCGCCACCGCCTCCACCAACTTCACCCTCTCTTCGACCGGAGCCTGCGACCCACCCGCCTTCTCCAGGGCGCGGTCGAGCAGGAACTCCAGAGCGGGCTGCGCCGACGAGATCAGCTCGCGGAACGCCTTCACGCCGATGCGCAGCACCGTCTCGTCCGGGTCCTCGCCGCCGGGCGGCACCAGCACCCGCGCCGGCACCGCCGCCGCGGCCGCGATCTCGGAGGCGCGTTGCGCGGCGCGCAAGCCGGCCGCGTCGCCGTCGAAAACGAAGACCAACTCGCGCGCGCCGGCACGCTGCACCAGATCGAGGTGCTTCTCGGTCAGGGCGGTCCCGCAGGTCGCGACCGCGGTCTGCACGCCTGCCTGGTGGAGCCCGATGGCGTCGAAATAGCCTTCCACGAACAGCGCCACGCCCTCGCGCCGGATCGGGTCCCGCGCCTTGTCGAGCGCGAAGAGCACGCCGCCCTTGGTGTACAGCGGGGTATCCGGAGAGTTGAGGTACTTCGCCTCGCTCTTGCCCTCGAGCAGCCGCCCGCCGAACCCGACCGTCCGCCCCGCCTCGCGAATGGGGATCGTCAGCCGGCCCCGGAAGCGATCGTAGAGGCCCTGCTGCTTCTTGCGCGGGACGCCGAGCCCCGCTTCCTCTACGAGCTTCGCGTCCACCTTGCTGCGCGCCATCGATTTGCACAGCTGGTCCCACTGGTCCGGCGCGTATCCCAGCCGCCACGCCTTGGCGGTGTCCACCGTGACGCCGCGCTTGTCCAGATGGTCGCGGGCCACCCCCCCGCGCGGGTGCTCCCACAGGACCCGCTCGTAGAAGACGCAGGCCTTCTCGTTCACCTCGGCCAGCGCCGCCCGGCGGGCGCTGCGGCGCGCCTCCTCCGGGTCCTCCGGCTTGAGGTCGACGCCCGCCTCGCCGGCGAGCTGCTCGGCGGCCTCGCGGAAGCTCTTGCCGTCGAGCTGCATGACGAACTTGATCGCGTCCCCGGTCGCGCCGCAGCCGAAGCAGTGGAAGATCCGCTTGTCCGGCACCACGTAGAAGCTGGGCGTCTTCTCGCCGTGGAACGGGCACAGCCCCTTCCAGTCGCGGCCCGACTTCTTGAGGCCGACCCGGCGCTGCACCACCGCGACCACGTCGACGCGGTCCCGCAGCTCCTGCAGCTTCTCGTCGCTGATGCCCGCCACTCTGCTCCCGTGAAGCGGCCGTGCTGACGCCGAACCCATCACGAGCCTTTGGCGGCGAGCGCCGCCTTCACCGCCTCGCTGACCCGCTTGCCTTCCGCCTTGCCCTGCACCTTGGGCATGAGCGCCTTCATCACCGCGCCCATGTCCTTGGGGCCCTTGGCCCCGGACGCCGAAACGGCCTCTTGCACGAGCGATTGCAGCTCCGCATCGGACAGCTGGCGGGGGAGGAACGCCTCCAGGATGGCGATCTCCGCGTTCTCGTTGTCGGCCAGCTCCGGACGGCCGCCGGCCTTGTACTGGGCGGCGGCGTCGCGGCGCTGCTTGATGAGCGTCTGGGTCACGGCGACCACTTCCGCGTCCTCCAGCGCCTTGCCGGTTTCGATCTCGCGGTACTTGAGCGCGCTCTTCAGCATCCGCAGCGTGCCCAGGCGGCGCTTGTCCTGCGCGCGCGCCGCCTCCTTCATCTCCGCGTCGATCCGCTCGCTGAGCATGTCCACCTTGGGACGCGGCCCCGCGCGCCTCTTTCGGCGCGAAGGGCCGGTGAACTCCGAGCCTCGGAAAAAGGCTACATCATCCCCTTCCGTGCCTTCTTCAGGGCGCGCTTCTTCGCCGCCAGCGCCTTCTTCTTGCGCTTGACCGACGGCTTCTCATAGTGCTCGCGCTTCCTGATCTCGCTCAGGATGCCAGCCTTCTCGCACTGCTTCTTGAAGCGCTTCATGGCGTTTTCGAACGACTCGCCTTCCTTGACGCGCACGCCCGGCATTCTCGGAATCACCACCCTTCGCGAGGCACACGGGTGCCCCTGCTTTTGAGAGCGCGCGAGTATACGCCCGGTCGGACGGGTGTCAACGCGGATTCCCAGCGGCGTCCGCCGATGTGCCGCGCGGAGCTGCAAGGCTGCCGAAGATGTATCCGGCCGTAGCCGCCTGGCACCGGATCGCGAACGGTTCCAGCACCTCGCCGCACCGGGCTGACCAGTGATCGCACATGGCTGCAAGCCCGCCGCCGGACGGGCCGACCTTCTTCAGCCAGGCCAACTCGACGCGGGCCTTGTCGCACACGGCACGCGCGCCGCGCAGCACATTCGGATAGAAGTGCAGCGGGTCGCGCGAGGAAATGCCGCCCGCGCAGAGCACTGCGTTGATCTGTCCGCGACCGGCGTCCTCCTCGAAATCCGAGAGATCGTCGAAGAGCAGGACCACTCCGAGCACCCGCGCGAATACGTCGTCGAGCAATCTGACGGCGCGCGGCCGACCCGCCAGTCGGGCGACCGCCGAAGCGGGCCAGCGCAGGAGGGCGCCTTTGGACGCGATCGCATCGAAGAGCGCGTCATCGAGGCGTGGTAGTGGCGCGCCACGGCCCGCGATTTCCCATCGAGCCGCCGCCTCCTGTTCGTTGCTGAGCCGTTGGTAATCCCGCCAGAAGGGGTCCCCCGGATTGAAAAGACGTGTCAGGCGTTGCTCCGCAATGCCGCGCGGCACGGCGGGATCGCCGGGCCCGATCTGCGACTGTCCGTCCATCACGTCATCGAGGAGCTGCAAATGGATGAGGACGTGTGCCTGGATGGATTCTAATTCCCTCACGACTCGTTTGGTCAGCGCATTGCCCAGCAGCTCGTTGAGCCAGGTGGGCATCGACAGCATCACCGCGTACCCGCTGATTTCCATGGGCGCGTCCGCCCGGGCCAAGCTTGCGCCGAAGGGAACCCGACGGACTAGCTCACGGACCTTCTCCTGGGAAACGGGCAGAAGCGTCCCGCGCAACGAACCGGTCGTGCGTGATGTCACGCGCCGATGCCGACGGTCCCTCACCTCCGCCGCCTCTTCCCCCGTGCGCGGGGACGCCAGGGAATGACCCACGTGAGCAGGATGCGTTGGAGCACATCCACATTGAACAGCTCGACGTAGAGCGCGGCCAGCCTCTTGAACGCTTTGAGGAGGGCTTCTCGGTCTTCTTCCCGAAGTCGGTCGACGATGGCCTTGATGTCCGCCAGGACCTTTTCAATCTCTGCTCGGATGACTTTGTCGTTCCTTGCCATCGTCCCCTCCCAGGGAATCAGCGCAGCCCGTCGACCAGGTACAAGTGCGTCTTCCAATTCACGTATGAGTATGCAAGCACGTCACTCCGAGCAGCGAAGAAGATTCGCCCGACGGCGTACGCACCCGGAGCGGTGGGCCGCACGGTCTTCCACAGGCTCCTCGCACGCGTCCACAGATCGATGCGATAGATGTCGACGGGCGCCTCGAGGGTACGCCCGACGAGAAGCGCGCCGTCCGGAGTCCAGCCGTAAGGCACCTCTCCTGGCTTCGATTCCGGCACGACCAGCGGTTTTCCTCCTTCCGCGGGGTACAACGTCACGGACGCATCTGCGTCGATCCCAGCCACGAATCTCCCGTCGGGAGAAACGGCGATTCGCCACGGATTCACTCCCTCATCGGAGATCGGGCGCGGTGCGCCGCCATCGAGTGCCAGCACGTACAGGCGCGTCGCGCCTCCCTTTGCCTGGCCAGCCAGGGCGACCCTGCGGCCGTCGGGGAAGAACCTGGCTGACATGACTGCCAGCGTGCCGAAGTCGACGCGCTGCGGGTCTCCCGGGCCGATCGGCACCAGCGACGGAGCCCGCGTCGAGAGCACGGAAGGGAATACCAACGCCGACTTCCGATCGGGCGAGAGGGCGCCACCGAAGCCGGCGCCGATCTGGATCGGGAAAGAGCCATCCGTCCCGCGCACGAAGAGCAGTCCATCGCCATCGCGCGCCCGGGCATCAACGGTGAAAAGGACCAGCGAGCCGTCGGCGGACAGGTCCTGCAGGACCTGCTCGTCGCGGATCGACAGATCGCGCTCGTCAGTGCCGTTGGAAGCGGCCATTCCGACGTATCGCCGCGGGGCAGTCACGGCCAACGTTCCGCCGCGCGAGACATCTTCCAACTTGATGTTGCCCGACATTTGCCAGAGCAGCCGGTGAGCTCCGTCGAGCGTCACCGCCCGCAACGCTATCGGCTCGCCCGGCGGATCCGGAGCCGAAGCAGTGAACCAGATCTCGGAGCCGTCTGCGGACCACGCAAGCCCGGTTGCATCGGGCCATTCATGCGCCAGGGTTCTCGCCTTTCCATCGTTCTGCACCACCATCACCGCGCCTTTCTGAGTGCCCGGGTCGGGATGATGGAGAAAGGCGACGAGGTCACCGTGCGGCGAGACCCGCGGGTGGCTGAGCCAGCCGGTGGTCTCGAACAGCACCTTGCCGATGGGGTGCTCGAGCCGCTGCTGCGCCCCTACACGCCGAACGACCGCGAACGACGCACCATCCGGCGCCCAATCTGCGTAATCGACCCGTTCAAGCAGTTCCCGTGGCGCCGCAGCTCCAAACGGCATCGTGGCGAGCGTCCCGACATAGTCGGTGGCGCGGAACTCCGGCTTGCGCAGCAGTGCGAGCTCTCCGCGCGACGACACGCCAAGCAGCACCGCGTCCTGCAGGTCCATCCGGTGGTATTCCGGCTGGCCCACGCGCGTCGTGTAGACGCGTGGGGGCATGCCGTCGAACGCCTCGGTATAAACGACCTCGTGCCCGTCTGGACTGAACCGAGCCGTCCACACCGCCCCGGGAAGGAAGGTGATCTGGTGGAACGAAGGCGGCGTGTGCCGGCGCTCCCGTAACGCCACCAGGACCGTCGCCGCCGCGAGCGCGATGCCGATAGCACTCGTCACCGGCCACGGGAGCCACCGGACGCGCCGCGCCGCCGGAGGGTGCGCGACGCCCTCCAGATTGAAGACCAGGTCCTTCGCCGACTGGAAGCGCTTGTCGGGGTCCTTCTCTAGGCACCTCCGCACGATGCGCTCCACGTCGGCCGGGACGGCCGCCGGCAGCGGCCGCGGGTCCGCCTGCAAGACCGCGTAGCCGATCTCCACGGCGGTGGGCCCCTCGAAGGGCCGCCGCCGCGCAAGCATCTCGTACAGCACGCATCCCAGGCTGAAGGTGTCCGAGCGGGCATCCATGGGTGCGCAGCGGATCTGCTCGGGCGAGCTGTAGGCGGGCGTGCCGGCGAACCTGCCCACGCCGGCGCTGCCGGTCGTCTCCGGGGCCGCGGATGCGCCGTCCGTCGCCCGCGCCACGCCGAAATCGAGGATCTTGACCCTGCCGTCCTTCCGGACGAACAAGTTGGCCGGCTTGATGTCGCAGTGCACGACTCCGCGGTCGTGAGCCGCGGCCAGCCCGCGCGCGACCTGAGTGGCGATATCGATCGCCTCCGGGACCGGCAACGGACCCTCGCTCATCCGCTGCCGCAGCGTCATCCCCTCGAGGAACTCCTCGACGATGAACGGCCGGCCGTCGAACGTCCCGATGTCGTGCACCTCCACCACGTTGGGGTGGCCCAGCGCTCCGACGATGCGGGCCTCCTGTTCGAGCCGCCGCAGCTCGCGTGGGCCGCAGCTCTCGGGAGGGAGCACCTTGATCGCGACGGGACGGTTCAGCCGCCGGTCATGGGCGAGCAGCACCTGCCCCATGCCGCCCCTGCCCAGCTCGCGGTCGACAACGTACCGTTCGGCAAGAACGAGCGGGGAAGCCTCTGGAACGATTGCGTTTTGCTGCAAGCCCGGGTCAGCAGCGGGGGATGGCGCCGCCCTGCCATGCAGGTCGCTGCCCGGAGCGGCGTGGGCACCCGAAGCAACCGCATCATCGGGCCGTCCGAACGTGTCGGACACGACGCCCCCCTTCGATTGACGCAACATCCCGCCAACGCGCACTGGGGGTCAAGTGCGGGGCGTCTGAAAGCCTACGAAGGGACTGAAGAGAATCTACGCGGTGCCCGTCTCCGATTTCGCGGGCACGGCGGCCGGCTCGGCGGACTTGCCGGCGCGGTTCACGCGGTCGCGCAGCTCCTTGCCGGTGCGGAAGAGGATCCCGCGCTTGGGCTTGACCGGGATCACCTCTCCGGTCTTGGGGTTGCGCCCGTTGTAGCCCTGGTAGTTCTTCACGTGGAAGGCACCGAGTCCGCGGATCTCGATGTTGTCGCTCTTGCAGAGCGCCTTCTTCATCGAGTCGAAGATCGTCTCGATGGTCAGCTCAGCCTGCTTCTGGGTGAGCTGTCGCTTGGCCACGAGGATGGCGATGAGGTCGCTCTTCAGCATGGGCGTTTCTCGGACTCCGGGAGGGCTGGTGCGCCAAAAACCAACGACGAATGGGAACGTTACCCGAGGTCGTGGGGGCCGGGCAAGCGCCGCAAAGGCCGTTCAGCAGGCGACAATTGACTACATCAGCCGCCGCCGGAGGGGCGACGCTGCGCGTTCCGAGCGCCGTCATGAGCGGCCCGGCTTGAAAGAGGCCGCGGGGGTGGGCGGAGTGGCGCGGGCTGGTTCCGGCGTGGGCGCGTATCCCGGCAGCCCGGTCGGCTGGCGGACGCGCGCCAGGAACTCCGCGACGGACTCCTCCAGCGCCTGCGCGGCGGCGCCCTCGGCGCGGGCCCAGGCCTGCGTGATGGCCTGACCGGTCTCGTCGGCCTCGTGCCGGGGGAAGCCCAGCGAGCTGCGGGCGGCCGCGCGCACCTCGGCCATGGTGATGCGCGAGGGGTCGCGGGCGAGCAGCCACCCGCCCCGGCGCGCCTCGACCGCCAGGCCGGATTGCTCGAGCGCGCGCAGAGATTCCCGGATGAGCCGCTTGGGCATGCGCATCTCGTCGGCGAGCGGAGCCACTCCGACGGGCGCGGCCCTGCGCGCGTGGAGCTGGGCGAGCGCCAGCATCACGCGGGCGATGAACGTCTCGCGCGCCTGCGCGGCGAGAAGCAGCGGGCTGGCCTCGGGCGTCCGCGAGGCGTCCATCGCGTAGCAGAGCCGGCAGCCGGTGAGGACAATGAACCAGGAGATGTAGAGCCAGGTCAGGACGATGGGCAGCACCGCGACAGACCCGTAGATCTTGTGCACCTGCACCATGCGCGCCGAGAGGTCGGCAAAGACGAACTTGGCCAGCTCCCACGCGGTGGCCGCGGCGAAGGCGGCGATCAGCGCCGATCGCAGCCGGACGCGGGCGTTGGGCAGCACTTTGTAGAGGAAGGCAAGGCCCGCGTACGTGATGGTCACCGAGGAGACGGCGGCGAGCACGTGCAGCACCTCGCTGTGCCCGACGACCCCGTGGCGTCCGTGCGCGTCCTGCATCTGGCCGATCTTCCAGGTCACGGCCAGCGACGCCGAGAGCAGCACCGGGCCCAAGGTGAGGAACGCCCAGTACGTGAGCAGCCGCTGCACCGGCGCGCGCGGCCGCTTGACCCCGTAGATGTGGTTGAAGGCGCTCTCGATGTTCCACAAGAGCGACAGGGAGGCGATGAGCAGCAGCGCGAAGCCGATCGCGCCCAGCGTCTTGACGGTGGCCTTGTTGGTGAAGTCGGTGAGCGCGCCGGCGATGGCCGCGCCGGCGCCGATGCCGAGCTGCTCGTTCACGTACTTCTGCACGGTGTCGCGGAACGGCGCCTGTCCGCTGACCAGGTCGACCACGCTGTAGGCCACCGCGAGCAGCGGCACCAGCGAGAGCAGCGTCAGGTAGGTGAGCGCCGAGGCGCGCAGGGTGATCGCCTCGCCGCGGAACCCGTGGCCGATCAGCGTCAGCGCGCGCAGGAACCGCCGCACCGACGGCACGCGGCGGACCCGCTCCCAGGAGTCGGCGAGCCGGACCTTGTCGGGCCCGGTCAGTCGCCCACCTTCTCGGCGGCGGGCTGCGGCTCGGGCTTGGCCTGGCCTGCCGATTCGCCCGGACGGCCCTCGCCCTCCTGCCGGCGGTCCTCGCGGCGCCGGTCGTTGCGATCGTTGCCGTTCCCGCGCTGGCCGCCCCCGGCGCCGCGCGACGAGAGCGCCCGCTGCGCCTGCTGCAGATCGGGCCGCGACCACTTCCCGTGCAGGTCGTACTGCTCCATGTGGTACTGCGGCTGCGGCCGGACGGTGATGCTCTTGTTGAGCTTCATCATCAGGAGCCGCATCGCCTCGCGCTCGGGGCCCTGCAGGAGCTTGGCGACCTCCGGGTGGCAGGAGACGATGATCTGGTCTTCGCGCTGCTTGCGGGCGGCGCGCTGCACCTCGCGCATGATCTCGTAGGCGATGGTGGTCTTGCTGCGCACGTGGCCCCGGCCGTCGCAGGTCGGGCAGCTCTCGGTGGTGAGGCGGGTGACGCTCTCCCGGACGCGCTTGCGCGTCATCTCCACCAGGCCGATGTCGCTGATCTTGAGCACGTTGGTCTTGGCGCGGTCGGCGCCCAGGGCCTCCTGGAGGGTCTTGAAGACCTTCTCCCGGTTGGACCCTTTGTCCATGTCGATGAAGTCGATGATGATGATGCCGCCGATGTTGCGCAGCCGGAGCTGGTAGACGATCTCCTTGGCGGCCTCGCAGTTGATCTTGGTGATGGTGTCTTCCAGCGACGCGCCGGCGCCCTTCTTCCCCGTGTAGCGGCCGCTGTTGACGTCGATGGCGACCAGCGCCTCGGTCTGGTCGATGATGATGTAGCCGCCCGACTTGAGCCACACCTTGCGGTTCTGCGCCTTCTGCAGCTCCTGCTCGATGCCGTACTCGTCGAAGATGGGCTCGTCGCCCGTGTAGAGCTCCACCTGGTCCTTCAGCTCCGGCGCGACCTGCTCGACGAAGGCGCGCACGCGCTCGAACTCGGCGCGGTCGTCGATCACCAGCTTGTTCACGTCGTCGGAGAAGAGGTCGCGGACCGAGCGGAGGATGAGGTCCAGGTCGGGGTGCATGACCGCGGGCGCCTTGTGGGTCTCGCGCTTCTTGCCCACCTCGTTCCACAGCCCGAGCAGGAACTTGATGTCGGCGGTGAGCTTCTCCTCGGGCTCGCTCTCGGCGACGGTGCGCACGATGAACCCGGTGCCCGGCGGGCGGAACCGGTCCACCAGCTCGCGCAGCCTGCGGCGCTCCTTCTCGTTCTCGATGCGGCGGGAGATGCCCACGTGGTCGACGGTGGGCATGAAGACGAGGTGCCGGCCGGGCAGCGAGATGTGGCAGGTGATGCGGGCGCCCTTCGAGCCGATCGGGTCCTTCACCACCTGCACGATGACCTCGTCGCCCTCCTTGAGCAGGTCCTGGATCTGCGCGCGCTTTCCGTGCGCGTGGCCGTTGCCGCCCTTGCGCTCGCTCTGGCGGTCGCGGGCCTGCTGCTGGCGCTGCTCGGGCTTGGGGCTGCGATCCTCGGCGGGCTTGCCCGGGCCTCCGCGGCGCCTGCCCCGTCCTCCGCGCCGGCGCCCGCGGCGCTCGCGCGCGGCGGGTCGCTGCTCGGCGGGAACACCGATCTTCCCTTCCCCGGGAGCCTGCACGGCGGCGGGCTGGGCCGCGCCGTCGGTGGCGGCGGGCGTGGCCGCCCCGGCCTCGCCGGGAGCCGAGGTCGCCGGGGGTTGCGCGCCGGCCTCCTCGGCGGCGATCACCGCCTCGGCGGCGGCCTGGGCCGCGTCGCCCTCGTCGAGGTCCTCCTCCTCGTCGTCCTCTTCGTCGTCTTCCTCGAGCGCCTCCTCGGCGGACAGCTCGACCACGTCCTCGTTCTCCGCGCCGGCGGCCGCGCTCGCCGGGACCTGCCCGGGCTCGGCTCCTTCGGACGCGCCGGACGCCGGCGGCGCCTGCTCCGGCTGCTCGAGCAAGGCGCTCCCGGCGGCGGCTGACCCGGACGCAAGCGCTGGCGCGGTGGCCGCTTCGGACCCACCCCCGGCCGCGACCTGCTCGACGGACGGCGCTCGCTCTCCGTCTTGCGCCGGCGTGGGAGGCGCGGGCTCCTGGGCGGCAGCGGGCGCCGGAGCCACGTCTTCGGTGGGGGGCTCGGCGACGTCGTCCACATCGAGGGCATCGCCCTCGGTGGCGCCCGCCTGGATCTCGATCTCTTCGGAGAAGCCCGGGAAGCTGGGGTCGGAGACGATGTCGGCTACGTAGAGGAACGCGGCCTTTTCCAGGCCGATGTCGACGAACGCGGCCTGCATTCCGGGGAGGACCCGGACCACCCTTCCCTTGTAGATGTTGCCGACGATCCCCTTCTCGTTCTTGCGCTCCAGGTAATACTCAGAAATCGTTCCCTGCTCGATCAGCGCCACGCGGGTCTCCTGACCCGAGGCGTTGATCACCAAGATGTTGGACATCGAAGGATCCTTGTGAGGGGCCCGCGTGCGAAACGGCGCACTTTGCGGGCGAAGGCGGCAGGGCGCCTGGGCGCCGCCGCGCGAAGAAACCGGAGTGAGAAGCCTGGACGGACACCCGTTCCTGCCTCCGAGCCGCCGGAGGGGGCGCGCCATGCGCACCGGACCCCGAAAGCCGGTCTGCTCCCCAGAATCCGCCCGGGGCCGGAAAAGTCCCGGACGGCCAACTTTGAGGCTAGCACCCCGGATCCGAGCCAGCAAGCAAACCTGCCATCTCGTGCTACGCGGGCGCGCCGAACACCACGTTCTCCCTCACGATGCGGGCGACGCCGGGCTTCACCCAGTCCGGGCCGAACAGCGCGGAGAGCAGCTCCGACGGCCGGGCGGTCGCCTGGGTCTCTCCGGCGCGCAGCGTGAAGCGGACCTCGCGGGGGCCGGCTGCGGAGAGCGCCTGCACGGCGGACTTGAGGTCGATGCGCACGGGATGCTTGCCGTCGCGCTCGCGGAGGATCGCGGCCTCGGGGCGCGCGGCGAAGTCGGCCAGCCGTTCCGCGGGGTCCGGCGCGCCGTCCGGCAGCTCGACTCGATACTCAATGGCGCGGATGGTGCGGCTGAGCGACGCCCCGTCCCCGTCGACGGGCTCGCAGGAGAGCAGGCGGAATCCCTCCGGAAGCTCGCGGCGGATCCGTTCGGCGACTTCCGAGGCCGCGGGCGTCCCGTGCAGCTCCAGGTCGAGATATTCGGCCTGGCTCTCGGTGCCCACCGGGCAGGCGGGGCCGAAGCTGACGCGCGGCTTGGGGTGGAATCCTTGCGTGTGCGGGATGGACAGCTTCGCGCGGCGGAACGTGCGCAGCAGCGCGGTCATCGTTTCCAGATGGCTGAGGGCGACGGCGCAGCCCTCCTTCGCGTAGCGGAGGCGCAGCGTGGTACGTCCCGAAGGGGGCGGCGGCGCGGGCGCGCGCCGCTGCGGCCGGTAGTCCTCCGGATGGTACACGATGGTGTCCACCACCTCGTAGTCGCACGCGCCGCACGCGGTGCAGCGCTCGTCGCCGTACGCGCAGTCGTGGGTGGCCCCTTCCTTGAGCGAGGCGACGCGCTCCTTCCACAGATACGGCTTCGTGACCTCGCAATCGATGTGATCGAAGGGCAGGACCTCGTCCTTGCCCTTCTCGCGGTGCGCGAAGAATGCGAGGCCCACGCCGTGCTCCGCCTGGGCCCGCGCGAACGCGTCGTGCCAGGCTTCCAGCCGGAAGTGCTCGGTCCAGCCGTCGAGCCGCTGGCCGGCCCGGTACGCGTGCAGCACGGCGGTGGCGAGGCGGCGGTCGCCCAGCGCCAGCG
>Ga0209283_10000529_pt1 | contig 19451 bp, 7 predicted proteins | sample CZO8metaG_2_FD_188354 | JGI IMG/M metagenome (GOLD analysis project Ga0209283, IMG submission 188354) | Vadose zone soil microbial communities from the Eel River Critical Zone Observatory, Northern California, USA - CZOApr15con2H1.8 metaG... | ecosystem: Environmental > Terrestrial > Soil >...
CGAACATGAAGGCCTGAAGCAGTCAGAGTCCTTCATGACGAATTCCAACTCGGACCCGAACACGTATGGAACTGCTAGGACAAGCGTGGACACAGCCAGCTTTCTTGAGCAACCCCAAGGCTACCTCATCCTCCCAGCTACCACTTTCGAATCAGATTTGAGGCAAGAGAAGGCAACCTTAATGCAAAGACTTAATTTCTCTATCGGCGCGCTCGATTTCTCAGTGATCAGAGGGAACTCCCTTGAAGAAAGGAAAAATTGTCCTTCTAATTCCGATTCTGCTCCTAGGAAGCATATTCGCACCGGCCATCATTCATCAGACACATGCTGCTCTCACTGGAGAGATTTGCCTTAACGATCCGACAGCGGCTAGTGGTTCCGCGGGTCCTTGTCCTGCAGCTCCAGCCGTGTTTAACGGGCCTAGGGGCCAACAGATTCGTGTCGGGGTCTTCATCCAGGCCTCTGATGCTCTCAATGGCTTTGACATAATTCTCGTTTCTAATCATACGATCATAGCTCCAGTCGGCGTTGACCTGACTGGAACTATCCTTCCCGGGACGCCCACCATTATTTTGAATTGCATGCAAGGACTCTTGAAGACTGGCTCAGTCTGTGGATCACAAGATAACGTGAACACGCTCCATTTCACGGTTACTGCAGGTCTGGGTCTGCTGACGAGCCCTCCGACGACCGGTCTACTCTTCACGGCAATTTACAATATTACCGGGACCTCCCCCGTCGTAGGAACGGCAGCAGCCTACCAGACCGGCTGCACTTCCACCAGCGTCCCGGGCGGTGTATGTGTGACCATAGCCAACGGGTCTACTAGTCCGGTTCCTGAAACTGCTCAGGCTGGAACGTTCAACAATTCTACTCCTCCACCGTTCGTCACGGTTACCGCCAGCCCTTCGAGTTTTGGTCCCGAATTTCCGGGCACTTCCAATGTTGCTACTATTACTGCGACCGCCGGTACTGGTTATCCTCCGTTTGGGGCGACTGACGCAGTCACCTTCACTCCGATTGCGAGTACAGGTCTCACCGCCACTCTCACCGGAGTGAATCCCTGCACGACGAGTGGTTTGAGTTGCTCCGTCTCGTTAACTCTCAGCGCCGCTGCAGCTGGGAACTATTTTGTGATCGTATCGGGGACGTATGCGACTGCAGACGCTCTAAGTAATCCTGACACTCTTTCCGGTACTGTTAGGCTCAATGTTGTCGTTAATGATTTCGGCTTCACCGTCAGCCCGACAACGGTCTCGTTTGCCTCAGGCTCTACGGGCACCGCCACCATCAGCCTCACCAGTCTCAATGGTTTTGCTAGTTCCATAACTCTCTCAACCGGAACTATCATCCCGACCACTCCCCCGCTCACTATTACCTACAGTCCGAGCACGGTTACTCTCGCCGCAGGAGCAACCGCCACATCGACGGCCACTTTCAGCGCGTCTCCCACCGTAGCGACGACCTATCATACGATTATCAAGGCAACATCTGGAACTCGTATCAAGAGTAGCGCGACTCTGACCGTTCTGGTAGCAGTTACTGGTCCTGATTTCGCTTTAACGTCAAGTCCAACATCACTCTCTATCTTAGCAGGAGCAAAGGGAACCTCGACCGTTACCGTGGCTCCACTGAATGGTTTCACAGGGACGGTGAACCTTGCGGCTAGCGTCTCGCCCACCACAGGTTTGACGACCTCCTTCTCCAGCACAAGTATCGCTGGGGGGTCTGGAACTTCTACACTCACAATATCGACCGCGCCGTCAACAGCAACGGGTGCATACACGGTCACGGTCACAGGGACCAGCGGGTCCGTATCTCATTCGATCACGGTTTCAGTGACTGTCTTCACGAACCAGACCGACTTCACGATCACTGCCAACCCGGCAAGCCTCAGTATTGCGGCAGGAACCTCCGGGACATCAACGATCAGTCTGCATGGGGTGAGCGTATTCAACAGCACAGTCTTCTTGACGGTTTCCGCCTCAAATGGATTGACCGCTACAATAACCCCGACGAGTACGGGCCCGTTTGGTAGCGCAACCCTGACTGTCACATCCAATACGCCGGGCTCCTACACGGCTCAGGTTACCGGGACTAGTGGATCGATATCTCACACAACCACCGTCACGGTGACCGTAACCAGTTCTGGAGTAGGAATAGTCTGCATAGTTTCTTCTAGTACAACTTCCTGTCCCGCAACCCCAGCCATCCTGGCTGGAACACAAGGAACACAACTCCGCGTCTCGGTTTTCATCCAAGGTTCAAACGCGATTAACGGTTTCGACATCACACTTCTGGCAGATCACAATATCTTACGACCCTCAGGAGTCAACCTCACTGGCACCGTGCTCCCGACCCCAACAACCATTCTGTCGGAATGCGTCGGGGGTGTCATTATACATGGCACATCTTGCCCAGCAAACGCGGACACTATTGAGTTGGCTGCAGTCGGCGCGCTGGGCCAGCTTACATTTCCCCCGACTACCGGTCTTCTGTTCACTGCCATCTACAACGTCACAGGAACAACTTCAGGTACGGCTATAGGATACCAGACCGGTTGCGCCCCCAGCAGCGTCTCAGGGACAACCACTTGCGTAACCGTTGCAAACGGTTCCATTGGTCCTGTTCCTGAGACAGTTCAGACCGCGGTTTTGTCGACGAGCACGATGCCTGACTTTGTCATGGCCGCGAGCCCAAGCACCGTCACGATCAACGCGGGCGCCTCGGGAACGTCCACCTTAAGCGTCACAAGCATCAACGGTTTCTCAGGCTCTGTTAGTCTGAACACTACGGTCGTCACTGGGAATCTTGTCGTCAGTGTTAGTCCTGCCAGTGTTACCTTGGCGGCGGGTCAAACTGCAACTTCCACCATTAAAGTTTCAGCCCCCACATCTACTACTCCAGGAACCTACCAGGCCTCCATCGCAGGGATAAGCGGAACACTGTTCCACACGTTCCGAATCTCTGTTACGGTTAACGGGGCACCGCGGCCGGACTTTGCCCTTGCCGCGAGTCCAAGTAGCCTTAGCGTTGCACAGGGCTCTTCAGCAACTACTGCAGCGACACTGACGAGTCTCAACGGGTTCACTGGTACAGTGAGCCTGACGGATTCGTCCTCCTCTGCAGGTTTGACCGCAACGTTGAGCTTGACAAGTGTCACTCTCTCCAGTGGAGGGATCGCCACGTCCGCGCTGACAGTGTCAACGACGTCAACGACATCTACCGGTACTTACACTGTGACTTTGACAGGGACAAGCGGCTCAATCACGCACACCATCACCGTAGCGGTAACAGTCACCACTACGAGCTCTGGAGACTTTACAATCGCGGAGAATCCAACCTTCCAAGCCATCCCGGTCGCTTCGGAGAGACAGACAATTATCACCCTGACCAGCGTCAACGGCTTTTCTGGTAACGTCAACCTAGTTATCACCCCATCTACAACGGCGTTCACGTGCTGGTTTACGACGCTCACGGACACTGCGACCGTCTTCGTCCCGTCAGGGGGTTACGCATACCAGTATCCAACGTGCGGCGCGGGAAGACCTGCAGGAGCTTACACGGCCACTATTTCTGGAACTAGCGGATCCCTGACCCATTCAATCATGCTCGGGGTGAACGTCACGGACTACAGTATGACGTCACCAGTTGTATCATTCGTGGCGGGCTCATCAATCACGGGCACAGTTAGTATTGCAAGCCTCTTCGGATTCTCAGGCACCGTAACCCTGACAACCCTTGCTCCTTCGGCTCTCTCAGTTTCATGTCCCTCAGCGGTAATTCTATCCCCTGGCGGGGGCGCGGCCGTGCCTTGTTCCTATTCCTCCTCTAGCCCAGGCACGTACAATGCTACGATTACAGGTACCTCTGTGTGCGCAAACTGTTACTTTAACGGAGTTGACACCAACTCGCTGACAATAGTCGTCAGAGTCACGCCTTCCTCTCAGCCCGACTTCACAATCATTACCAATCTCTCATTTGTTTCAGTTCCATCAGGAGCCAATGCCACGTTTCTGATCACTCTCACAAGCCTTAACGGGTTTTCCGGAAACGTGAATCTGACAGCAACAGTATTCACTTCAAGTTTCAATCCACCAATACCCCATCTGATCCCGTCTTCCGTTTTCCTCTCCTCTGGCGGATCACAAGGCTCCATCCTGCTGTTGACGACCTCCCCCGCTACTCCTGGCCAGACCTATACCATATCGCTGGTTGCTACAGCCAAGGCGGGCTCGACCTTTATCTCACACCAGTCCCAGTTGCAGCTACAGATCGTAAGACCCCCGGACATCCCTCCTGTCGCCAACTTCTCAGTCACACCAACTAATCCGGTTGCAGGACAGAACGTTGCCTTCGATGGAAGCGCCAGCTTCGACCCTGACGGCACAGTGGTCTTTTGGAGCTGGTCCTTCGGCGACAACGATTTCAGCGGAGGCACGTTCACGAACCACAACTACAACCGCCCAGGCAACTACACAGTGACCCTGACCGTCACGGACAATGCCGGGCTTTCTTCAACTAGAAGCACGACAGTCAACGTGAGACCTCAGCCCGCCCACGACGTAGCCATAGTCGAGGTCGATGTTAGGCCGACTACCGCGGTAGAAACACAAACGGTGTTCATCAATATTCAGCTTCTGAACAACGGATTGAACAACGAGACTGTCAGCCTGACAGCCTACGCCAACGGACGGCCAGTCCAGACGCTGAGAGGACTATTCCTGCCAGCGTGTGTGCCCAGCCCGTTCAACTTCTGCGGATTCCGAGACTTCTTCACAATTGCATGGGACACCAGCGGGGTAACACCTGGAAACTACACGATCTCTGTTACGGTATTTCTTGCACCTGGAGAAGTCGATCCGACACCAGCAGATAATAGTATGAACGGCGGGACAGTAACGATCCTTCCGGCGCCAGTCATCACACTATCCCCCACTACAGGGCCGGACGGCACAAAGGTGCAAGTCCAAGGAACAGGCTTCCTCATCCTAGAGCAATTCGGCTACATACCAGTGAACTTCGTTTACGTCAATTTTGACAACATGTCCACAGGATTCACGATCGCGCATAACGGAACTTTCACGTTTACATTCGACGTCCCTCTATCCCAAGCTGGTACCCATGGGGTCTTCGCCTTCGACCCATTTTCCGGTGCCCACGCCTCCGCAACATTCACAGTCCAGCCTACATCCAACAACAATCTAGCACTCAGCATTGACATGGGAACAATCTACTTCCCCGGAGACACGGCCACAGCCTACATCCTAACAACCGTCAACGGCGCTCCCATTGAACAGGGCGTCCAGCTTCAAGTCACTCTCTTCAAACCCGACGGGACAAACACCACTCTGACCGCGATCCGCGTGGGACAAGGCCTCTACAAGGCAACCTACACAATACCCAGCACCGGACCACTAGGAACATACCTCGTCCTGACAAAGGCCCATCAACCAGGTCCCATGGACGCATCATCCCTAGTGAGCTTCGAGGTCAAACTCACCTGGCTTGGCTCAAACTCTGGCAGGATTACAGTGGGCGCAACGACATTGGCAGGTCTCGTTGGTTTGGTGGGACTGGCATGGAAGAAAGGCTACCTGCGACGTAAGAGCAGTAACGAAACTCAGCTCGGCGATATCTTCTAGATTCCAAATTTTGCCTAACCCAACAGTGACCCATTCCCCACTGATCAACAGTCAATCCCCAACTCCCGTAGCATTGTCTGGATATGCTAGAAGGTTTATGCTGGCAGATTTTTCCCCTGCCTATTCGTACTTGATTCGGGGGTCTACGACGCCGTAGACGATATCGCTGATGAGGTTCGCGGCTATGACTGAGACGGCGATCACGAAGAACATGGCCTGCATTACGGGAAAGTCCTTGTAGCCGATAGAGTCGAACAACCACTTCCCCAGTCCGTTCCAGTTGAAGATCGTCTCAGTAATGATCGCGCCACTCAATATGAAACCGAAAGACAACGCAGCATTGGTGATTATCGGAAGAGAAGCGTTCTTGAAAGCATGTTTGAAGAGAACCGCTCTTTCACTTAGACCCTTAGCCCGCGCAGTCAGAACATAATCCTCACTCAACGCCTCCATCATAGTCGCCCTCGTCAAAAGCAGAAAACCACCATAAGAGAACAGGGTCAGGGTGAGAGCAGGAAGGAACAGGTACTGGAGACGCACCAGAATCTGCTGTCCTAGCGGCGGGAATCCGAGCGAGTCCCAGCTGCTCGGATAGGTTCCGCCTGCTGGAAACCAGTTTAGCGAAACCGCGAAGAGAAAGATCAGCAGAATGCCCGTGAAGAATGTTGGGAGGGAGAAGGTTGTTAGAGAGCTGGTTACTGAAAAGTTGTCGAGTATGGAGCCGCGCTTTCTCGAGACGAAGATGCCTGAGATGGTGCCTATGATTATGGCCATGATGGTTGATGTGCCGAGCAGAAGAAGGGTGTTGGCTAGTCTGCCGGAGGATATTACCTGATAGGCTACGTCCTGGCCGTTGGCGAAGGAGACGCCGAAGTTGAACGTCAGTATTGCCTTGACATAGTCATAGAAACGTACCCAGACGGTCTGGTTGTAGCCGAACTGGTCCATCAGTTTCTGGCAGATGGTAGGAGGAACCCTAGGCTGACCCAGACAGGCGTACAGAGCGCCTACCTCACCTGGCATAGCCTCGAAGATAATGAAGTTGAAAACTATAACGAACCCGATAAGCACTGCCGTGTATGCGAGGCGCTTGAGAAGAAACGAGCGCAACGTCAATCTGTACTACCGCTAGACTGTTGTCGGATTGGCGAGTTAATCCCAGTCCTTAGAACGACACGTCCAGAAAGCAGAACATGCCGTTCTGAAATCCAATTGTGCCCAGAGTGAGAGAGCTGACGCGATCTAGCAGTCGTATCCGCCGGTCGGATACGGGCTCGTGCAGCCTGCTATACTGGCCGGGTTGAGCGTTACGGTATTCTCGTGTAGGACTGGCTCTAGGGGAATCACGCCTATGGGTGGAGAGGAGGCCCAGTTGAAAGGCGCAACCCAGTTCAAGCCCACGAACCGGTTGACAATAGCAACCTGGCTGAGACCGACGGGGACGGGCCCACCATTGGCGCCGATGCCCTGCTGGAAGTGGGCGCAAGCTCCAGTCGACGTCACCGGGGCGCCGAAGCAAGCGGCCACAACACTGAAGGTGAGAAAGTCATGACCTATATCCCCAGGCTCAGACCAGATCCAGAGCGCAAGATTGCCACTACTACGGAAATAGATGCTACTGACACTGGAGGCGGGAGCAACGCCTCTACCGAAACGAGTCAGGGTATACGCGCCGCCAACAGGTGGGTTCTGACCGCCACTCGAGGAACAGACGCCGCTTCCAGAACTTGTTACTGTTCCACACTCCCAAGGGCCCGAGCCGACAAAAGTATGGTTTGCAATAGGGTCGTACGCTGCCCCGGTCTGAGCTGGGTTTACGTTCATCAGCGACGCAGGGAAGCCAGTGCAGCTCAGACTGCAGGCAACGGTTGGAGTGCTACTGCTGGTCAGACTGTACTGAGCAGGATAGCACGAAGCGCCCGTCGCGGTGCAAGTGCTGATTCCACTATTCCAAGCTGACATGCCGGAGTTTGTCCAGTAGGCTCCCGGCAGTATAGGCAGGTTTGTGAGGGACAACAGTGTGAACGGTCCAACAGCGTTCAAGTGGATATCGAACTGGCTTGGATTGAGAACGGTAATGCCTATCATTGGACTCGCGCCCCCACCCATTAATGCGCCGGTTGATTTCAAGGCTAGGTAGCTGAAGGCCACGTCGAATGCCGTGACTTTCCTACCGTCGTGGAAGAACATGTCACTACGCAGAGTGAACCGGAAGCTTGTTGCTGTTTTTGATGGTGGCATATAGGTCAGTGAAGAGTTCGACAACTGCTGCACACTAGAAACCATCCAGTCAACAAGCTGGCCACCGGAATATGGGCTAGGCATCATGAGAGAATCGTAGACGTTGCCGACAATCCACTCGTCCCAGAGACTGCTATCGACGAACGGACTAGCTGATCCGGTTGACTGCTTGAAACCCTGACGTATAGTCCCTTGTTGCACTGGACTTGGGTTCCAAGAATTGAGCCATGTGAAGTAGTTCGGAAGACCCACCCCAACATTCGTGATTACTCTGCTCCAGCCGTTGTTGAGATAGCCGAACTGCGCAGTCTGTTGGAAGATGGGGAGAGTGAAAGCGTTCTTGCCGAATTGGTCTTCGGCTTGAACACCCGCACCGATAGCCGAAAGCGTACTAGTCGTCCCAGGACAGTGGCCTGTTGAAATGTTGCTGATCGAGCCGACGACTGAATCACCTGTGACGGTCAGACATGGAGCAGACTCCATCTGGCTAGTGAGACTGTCGTAGGTTGCGTTGCAGAGATACATGTAGTTCGGAGCACTAGCCGTTGGGACGGCAGCGGACGCGCAGGGACCGCTTGGAGGCTGGATCGAAGGAATGCCTGAGACGAACCGGCTATTGTATCTGAAATACAAAGAAGAATCGAAGGGCGATGGCCCCGTTGGACTGTTGTACGCAGCAGTGTAGATTCCCCAGCTGAGATTGACCGCGGTGGTTGATGTGGTGAAACCTGGAAAGGACGTTGGAATGCAGCCGGGGCAAACGGACCTAGAGGAGAGGTAAGTGCAGGGTATGTTGTATGACCCTGTGAACATGTAGCAGATCTGCTGTGCAATACTGTCACCAACGTGAAGTCGCGGTACGTTGTCGCTCTCGATCGCAAAGCTGGGCACGTGAGACGCTGCGGTAGAGCTGATTCCTGAGAGCCTAGAATCTGTCGAAGTGGTGCAGCTGGCAGTTCCGGTGCCACCGTCACAGCCAGTGGCGATGCCTGCGGCGACGAAATGAGCGGCGGCAGCGTTCAGGTCCTTGCTACCTGGGGCCTGGAGCCATGAGATACCGTTGGCACCCGTAGCATTACCGAGACGATACGCGGTTCCGCCGGGGGCACCGACGACACAGTTGGTCCCTGTCTCAGGAAACAGGGCGTCCCAAGCACAAGGGTTCGCTGTTGGAAGACCCCCAACATTGTCAGACGGAACTGGCGTATCCAGCGCTACGGCTTGGCCGAAGATACTTGGCTCGTTGGCAGCAAACTTTGCAGTATCGAACATGTGATCGATACCCTGACGTATGTGTACGCCACAGGCAGCATTACCAAAGTTGAAGTCGCAGCCCCAGAAGTTGTTGGCAAGCAAGAACTGGATTTCAAAGTACCCGGCTTCGCTGATGGTCGAAGTTATCCGGAAGTTTGGGCTCGTAGTGAACAGGCCTGTCAGGTCGGGGGTAAGCGGCCAATCGGTGAAGTCGATCGCGGGAGTGGCTGACTGTATGTTCGTGAATTCTGCCTGCTCATCGGTGAAGATGATGGCGGAAAGCGTGTCTTCAGATGCACCTGCCGGAATCCAGTACTCGGCACAAACCGTCCCTATTGTGACTTGACACGGGGGTAGGATGGCCCGACCGAGCGGAACTGTCGGAAGATGGAAGTTCGTCGAGAATGGACCTTCGAGACTGGCTAAGGAAAGAATCGCCAGAAAAACGACCAGAAGCTTCACTAGGGCAAGCGAAGACTCTGTCATCAACAGTCATATCCACCAGTCGGGTAGGGCGTAGTGCAGCCTGCTACACTGGCCGGGTTGAGCGTTACGGTGTTCTCGTAGAGTACTGGTGGCAGTGGAATGATGCCCACAGGCGGGCTGGAGACCCAGTTGAAAGGCGAGACCCAGTTGAGTCCCACGAACCGGTTGACGATAGCGACCTGTGTGAGCCCGACAGGGAGAGGCCCTCCGTTGGCTCCGATGCCCTGCTGGAAGTGGGTACACGGTCCAGTCGAAGCCACCGGTTGACCGAAGCAACTGGCGACCACGCTGAAGTTCAAAAAGTCGTGTGTAATATCACCTCTCTGTTGCGACCAGATGTAGAGTGCTAGATTGCCTGAGCTACGAGAGTAAATACTGCTGACGCTCGACGCAGGCGAGAATCCCCTGCCGAAGCGAGTCAGAGTATAGCTACCACCGACAGGCGGGCTCTGACTACCCGTCGAAGTACAAACGCCACTGCCAGAGCTTGTCACTATTCCACACTGCCAAGGCCCAGAGCCGACGAAAGTGTGATTGACGATCGGGTCGTATCCAGCTGCAGTCTGCGCTAGGTTTACGGTCATCAGCGAAGCGGGAAAGCTCGTGCAACTGAGAGCGCAGGAAGGCGTTGTTCCACTCGACAGAGTGTATTGGGCAGGATAGCATGCTGCACGCATCGAAGTGCAAGTGCTGATTCCGCTATCCCACGCTGAGCTCCCTGCGTTTGTCCAGTAGTGACCGGGCACGATTGGAATGCTTGTGAGGCTGGACAGAATAAATGGACCCGTCGAGTTTACCCCAATATCGATTTGGTGGGATCCGACTAGGGTTACCCCGGTCATGGACGTTGCGCCGATAGCTGAGAATGCTCCCGTTCCGACCAGGGATAGATAGCTGAAAGCAACATCGAACGAGGTGACTGGCCTTCCATCCTGGAAGAACAGGTCACTCCGCAGGGTAAACCTGTACGTGGTTGAAGTGTGAGCAGGCGCAGCGTACGTCAGACTGCTGTTGGATAGTTGATTCACAGCTACGGTCATCCAGTTGATAATTTGAGACGAAGATAACGGGTTAGGTATAGACAGCGAGTCGTACACGTTTGAGACTACGTAAAAGTCCCGCGGAGTGCTCGCGATGTACGGGTTCACCGAACTTGTCGTCGAGGCAAAGCCCTGCCGCAGAGTACCTGGTACGGTCGGGTTCTGGTTCCAGGCGTTGAGCCACTCGAAGTGATTAGGCAGTCCAAGACCGTCAGCATTGATGGCGGTGGTCCAGCCATTGTTGAGATAGCCAAAAGCAATGCCACGATCATACACGGGTATCGTGTAAGCCCCTGCGCCAAACCTATCTTCTGCCTGAACGCCCGCACTTACGGCTGACAGCATACTGGTGCCCGGGCAGTTAGCTCCCGGTCCGTTGTTGGTCTGTCCGGGACTCGGATCTCCTGCCGTAGTCAGGCAAGGAGCCTTCTCCATCTGCGAACTGAGACCGTCATAATTCGAGTTACACAGCCACATGTAGTTAGCAACGCTACTGCTCGGTACAGACTCGGGAGAGCAAGGGCCGGTGGGGCTTTGTATAGATGGAATCCCGTCGACGAAACGGCTATTGTAGCTGAAGTAGAGGCTCGAATCGAACGGATAAACATCAGAGAAAGCGGCAGTATACATTCCCCAACTAAGATTAACACCAGTGCTGCAAGTCCCAAAGCAAGGGCACCACGAAGGCTGAATAATGCAGGGAAGGGCAGGGCCATGAGTGACGCTCAGATAGCTGCAAGGAATAGTGTACGAACCTGTGAACACGTAGCAGATCTGTTCAGCCAAGCTATCCCCAAGGTGAAGGCGAGCTGAATCATCGTTTCTGATGTAGAAGTTGGGCACGTGAGACAACGCGGCGGAACTGATTCCAGTAAGGACTGATGTGGCCGAGTTGAACCCTGCAGCGATTCCAGCATTTACCAAATGCTGAGCGGCTGCATTCAGGTCCGCACTGCCTGGAGCCTGAAGCCACGAAATACCATTAGCACCTGCCGCTGGGCCGAGACGATACGCCGTTCCACCCGGAGCACCAACGACACAATTGCTACCAGTCTCCGGAAATGAAGAGTCCCATGCGCAGGGATTCGGGGGTGGAAGCCCTCCGTTGGCCCCGGGAACTGGATTATCGACTGCTGAAGCTAGGCCCGAGAGTGTGGCCTCGTTGGTGACGAAGGACGATTTGTCGATCATGTGTGCCAGTCCCTGCCGGATCCGGACACCGTTAAGGTCGTTGCCGAAGTTCATGTTGACACCCCAGAAATTGTTCGCCAAGTTGAACTCGACCTCCATGTATCCATGCTCAGCTACGGAGCTGGTGACCATGAATCTAGGATCGGTGTTGAACTGTGAGTACAGAACGGGGCTGAGGGGAGAATCTGTAAGATCAATAGACGGAGAACCGGATTGTATATTCGTAAACTCGGCGTTCGCATCAGTAAAAATATTCACGAGCTCGGTATCCAGGCTAGGTCCAGCAGGATACCAGAATCCAGAGCAGGCTCCTTGAGCATTAGTTGTTGGACAACCTCCACATCCAATGCCAACGCACCCGGAGGCCAAGCGAACGCTGGGAAAAGCAACGTTAGTTGAAAGTGGTCCTTCCAGGCTGGCTAGAGAGAAAATCGCCAGAAAAACAATCAGCAGTCTTACTAGATAGATGCTTAACAACTACCGTTCAACAGTCGTATCCGCCAACTGGGTAAGGCAGTGAGCAACCTACTAGGCTGGCCGGGTTCAGAGTTTGAGACCCTTCGAACAGTACCGGAGGGAAGGGCCCCATTCCTACAGGAGGATTAGCCATGCCGAACGGTGATATCCAGTTGACACCGACGAAGCGCGCCACAATAGCGATCTGAGCAAGACCGACTAGGCCAGCTACAGAGCCAGCCCCGATCCCCCGTGTAAGCGGCTGACAGGATGGAATGGGATTGTTGTAGCAGAACGCGGCATGGCTGAAATTAAGAAAGTCGTGTGTAAGGTCGCCGTTGTCTCCTGACCATATCCATAGCGCAAGGTTTCCGCTGCTACGGAAATAGTCGCCGGACACGGATGTTGCAGGCGCGATGCCTTTGCCGAAACGGGTAAGCGTGTAGCTTCCGCCAAAAGACGGACTCTGGGTTCCCGACGATGAACACCCAGTTCCGACAACACCGATGCCGTCGAGACACTCCCATGGTCCTGAACCGATGAGTATTCCTGCACTGAGAGGATCGAAGATCGGGTTAGTCTTTGAGGGATCAGCATTCATGTTAGAGGCTGGGAATGCGCATTGCAAGGAGCATTGCACACTGGGCGGTCCGGAAGACGGGGTTAGGCCGAGCGTGTATTGAGCTGGATAGCAGGGAGCTTGGGCCCGGACACAAGTAGCTACCGCAGTGTCCCAAGACAACAAGCCAGCGTTTGCCCAGTAGCGTCCGGGAATGATACTTAGAGAAGTAAGTAATGGCCTGCTCAACGCGGTGGTGCCGTTCAAATTCAAGTCCAGCTGCGAAGGGTTGAGGACTGTCATCCCGGTCATTGGAGCGATCCCGCTCGCTTGGAATGCGCCGTTTGCCTTGAGTGACAGATAGCTGAAAGCGACGTCAAAAGCAGTGACCTTTCTGCCGTCCTGGAAGAAGAGGTCGGTTCTCAAAGAGAACCGGTAGGTAGCTATGGTTCCGGTGGGTGGAGTATAGGTAAGCTGAGAGTTTGGGAGAGGTGAGGGAGATGTCGCTACTGTCATCCAGTCGAGAAGTTGAAAACTTGATAGAGGATTCGCTGTGTTGAGACTGTCGTAAATATTGTCTAGCAGGTAGAAGTCTGATGCCGAGCTGCCTATGTAGGGGTTGAGGTTTCCAGAATTGGCAACGCCTAGGCGGATTGTTCCAGCGATCGCTGGGTTGGAACTGTGCATGTTCAGCCAAGTAAAGAAGTTCGGGATTCCAGCTGTTTCATCATTGATCACTCGCTGCCAGTTCGAGAGATATGGAAACTGGTTGCCTCCAATGGGCGCAGTCAGGTAATAACCCGAACTTGAGTTGAGGCTTGCTATCGTGTTTGATGGGGCGGGTGAATCAGGCAGATCAATAAACGGCGCAAATACTGGACAGCTTGGACAACCACAGACTCCTCCACCGAGTTCGACATATTCACATGCTGAACCCAAAACACTTGCCTGGAAGACATCCATCGCCGCTCCTGCGGGATACCAAAACTCTGAACAGACTCCAGTTGATCCGTGCGTAGGACACGGCGCAGGAATTGCCCAAGCCTGCGGAATGGTCGGGAAATGAAGATTATTCGAGATGGGACCGGGGAGAGCCATCAGCGAGAAAATAGTGGCGACTGCGAGGACTAGTTTGAGAAGAGCATTTAATCTCCCGCTCAGATGAACAAACCACCAAGACTTCGACTGGAAAGATCATATTGCAGAAGAGACTCTACAAAGTCTCCATTCCCATCATCAAGATTCATCTTTCATTGACCCCTTAGGGCTTTTTCTCATCGCGCGCCCTTCGGCGCTCCGCCGAAAGCCGAGAGCCCAGCACTACGGATTCAATCAGTGATCTAGTACGGCAGAAAGTCTACGACAGAGAAAGGCTTTGTAAGCTTATCCCCTGAGGGGTGCCTTTGTAATTTTACATTCAAATTCCACGTCGTTTTCTAAGAATTATCATCAGCTTTGTTGCGACTCTTTCCATGGTGCGTTCGTGAGTGAGTTGGTTCAACTCTTTCGTTATGGTGACAATGTCTCGCCCAGTTAGCAGTCGTACCCGCCGACCGGAAAGGCCTGCAAACACCCTGCAACCGAAGCAGGATTTAGGATAAATCCGTCCTCATAGAGGATCGGCGCAAACCCGCTTATGCCAGTTGGAGGCGCGGTCTGCCAGTTGAAAGGAGCAACCCAGTTGAGACCCACGAAGCGGTTCACAATAGAAATCTGGCCTAGACCTATCTGGCAAGGGCTGGTGGGAGAGCCACCGCATCCGCCTATACCCATCTCCCAGTGGAGACAGTTTGAGGAGCCCGACGCGGGTTGTCCAAAGCAACTGGCAACAATACTGAAGGTCAAAAAGTCGTGCGTAATATCACCATCATCCTCAGACCACGTCCAGAGAGCAAGATTCCCGTTGCTCCGGAAGTAGATACCGCTGACGGATGAACCGGGGGACAGCCCCGTGCCGAAACGGCTGATAGAATAGCTTCCACCCAAGGGGGGATTCTCAGTTCCTGAGGAAGAGCAGGTTCCACTACCAACGCTCGTAACCGTACCACACTTCCACGGACCTGACCCCACGAAGACATGGCTCTGAATCGGATCAAACGACGGAACAGTATCAGCAGGGTTGACAGTCATCATGGCTGCCGGAAAGCTTGTGCAAGCTAGAGCGCACGTGACGGGACCAGACGATGTGCTTAGAGAATACTGAGCCGGATAGCAGGTAGCTCCGGTTGAAGTACAGGCATTTATTCCTCCGTTCCAAGCCGACGAACCCGCGTTCGTCCAGTAAGCTCCCGGCAGGATTGGAAGACCAAAGAGAGACTGTAGCGTAAAGGGTCCGACCGCGTTCACGCCAATGTCGAACTGGGTGGCACCCAGAATCGTAATGCCGATCATCGGAGCGGCACCACCACCCGCGAAGGCACCGGTGGCTTTCAGAGAGAGATAGCTGAAGGCTACGTCGAAGGCAGTTACTTTTCTTCCATCTTGGAAGAAGATGTCGCTGCGAAGCGTGAATCTGAAAGTTGAAACCGTGCCGGCTGGTGGGGTGTAGGTAAGCGCTATGGGAGGAAGGGGATTTGTATTGAGATATCCCATCCAGTCTATTTGTTGAGCGGCGTTCAAAGGATTGGTTACAGTGAGACTGTCGTAAATGTTACCGACCATGTACGAGTCCCACAGTGTAGTTGCAACGTAGGGGTTGACACTTCGAGTCGTCTGAGCGAACCCCTGGCGGATTGTTCCTGGCAATGCAGCGTTCGGGCTGTAAGCGTTGAGCCACGTGAAATAGTTCGGAATGCCGACCCCGTCGCCATTTATCACTCGCTGCCAATTGCTGAGATATCCGAACCGCGCCGTGCTGGTGTATATCGGAATCGTGTATGCGCCCTTGCCAAACTGGTCTTGCGCCTCGACGCCTGCACTAATAGCGGAGAGCTGGCCGGTACATGCCACGGGTGGACTGTTACTCGTAGAGCCGACGACAGGGTCACACCCTGGAAGGGATAGATATGGTGCGAACTCCATCTGGTTAGTGAGACTGTCATAGTTCGTATTACAGAGAAACATGTAGTTGGCCGGGCTAGAACTTGGTACTGCCTGACTGGAACACGGACCGTTTGGAGGCTGTACCGAGGGACTTCCCGACACGAAACGGCTATTGTAGATGAAGTAGAGACTGGCATCAAAGGGAAACACGTCATCAAAAGCTCCAGTGTACATCCCAAACGTCCCAAGGTTGCATATCGTAGAAGATGTACAGGGGAAGAAACCCGGAAATCCGGTGATCGGCGCTTCGGTCTCAGTTAGGTAAGGAGAGCACCCGTTAACGAATCCTTGGCCGAACAGGGCGCAGATTACCTGGGCGAGGCTTCTACCCAAGTCCAGACGCGGGGGACTGTCACTTCTGACAAAGATGTTCACAGTGTGAGTGGTGACGGCAGGAGAGACTCCTTTGAGGACACACGTGGTCGAGTCCTTACCCGAAGCTAGGCCGGCGTTGATGAAGTGCTGTGACGCCGCACAAAAATCAGCGCTCCCGAGAGCTGGCTGCCACGGATAGTTTACGCCGGTGGCAGCGGCGAGGTGGTAGGATGTCCCTCCTAGTTTGCCGACTGCACAGTTTGACCCGGTCTCAACGAATGAAGAGTCCCAGACACAAGGGTTGGGAGATAGGAGACCACCGTTATCGGAAGGCATCGGATTGTCAAGTGGAAGTGAGACCCCAGCAATGTTGGGGTCGTTCGCTGTGAACGCTGATTTGTCGATCAGATGGGCGATGCCCTGTCGAATTTCGATGCCGCTCGCGTTATTGCCGAACTGAAAATCGACGCCCCAGAAGTTGTTAGCAAGGTCGAACTGAATCTCCGAATAGAAATGTTGCGAGACTGATGAAGTAACGTAGACATTCGGATTAGTGATCAGAGGCCCAGGAAGACTGCCAGGTAAAGGAGTATCAGTAAGATCAATACAAGGGGAGACCTGCTGCAAGCAAGTGAATTCCGCGTTCGAACCGAGGATCGACATCTGAAGCGTATCCATGGATGAGCCTGCTGGATACCATAACTCCGAGCAAGACCCTGAAACGCCAAAAGTAGCACATGGCGCTGCATTCGCCCACGCCAAGGGAATGCTCGGAAACCGGAAACCGCTCGATGCCAGGCCGGGAAGACTCAACAGCGACGCAACAACTGCAAAAATCAGGATAAGCCTAACATGGAAAGATCTTGTGCCCATCACTGCTTAACGCCCCCCGATTTCCAATCACCATTCAGCAGATGCCAACAGGCTTCAGACGAAGCCATCTTCTCGAACTCCGAATCCATCTATCTACTTTCCTTGGGAATCTTGTCTCATCACGCCCCCCGGCGCTCCGCCAGAGGCCAACAGTCAATCCCTACAAGTTCAATCAGTGATCGAATATGGCACTAAGCATAGAGCGAAAAATCGCTTTGTAAGCTTATCCCCTGAGGGGTCACTTGTGTTATTTTACGTTCAAATCGCGCCTTGTTTTCTAAGAATTATCGCGGCCTTCGTTGTGAGACTCGTTGGGCTAGCTGCCTTCGGCCTCGCTACCTCATTATGGTGACAATGTCCTTGTCGACGGGCGTATGGTCGAGTCCAACTCTCTGTCCAGCATACTTTACGCTCGGCCCAGAGACGAGTGCATACTTTGCTCCCTCGCTGAACCTTGGATGAATCTTCTTGCAGACGTCTCTGAGAGTTGACCCACTAGGGAGAATCAGCGGCTTCTCAAAATCGGGTTCGCTGTCAGGCCTCTTCAAGTAGATCCGGATGAAGTTGAGGGTCTCCCAGATTCGTTCTGTGAGAAGCTCCATGTTCAATCCTTTCTCAGCCGACACGGGGACGAAGTCGGTTCCAACCTGTTTTTTCACCTCACTCAGATAATACGGCGTCACTAGATCCACCTTGTTGAGTACTACAAGGGATGGAACGTATCGTCGATTACCTGTCAACACGTCAATTAGCTGATCGTCGTTGATGTCATCCCTAATCAGAATGCTCCCATTGCTTACACCGTACGCTTCCACTATTCCTTTGATGGTTGCTTGCGAAAGTTTCGTTAGTTTGATGCTAGTAGTTAGCGCCAGGCCTCCTTTGGTCGCGCGAGTGATTGTCACATCCGGAGGCTTCTCGTCAATTCGGATGCCCATTGCATGAAGTTCCTGTTTCAGCAGCTGTATCTGGCCGGGCTGAAAGACATCCAAGACTAGAAGGACAAGATCGGCGTTTCGCGCAACTGAGAGGACCCGTTTACCTCTACCCTTCCCCGAAGATGCCCCACTGATGATCCCCGGGAGATCAAGGATCTGAATGTCTGCACCGTTGTAGCGGAGGATGCCCGGAACGACCGTCAGCGTCGTGAATGCGTACGATGCCACCTTCGACTTTGCATTCGTCAACCTGTTCAGAATAGTCGACTTGCCGACACTGGGAAGACCTATGAGAACTACCGTTGCGTCGCCTCCCTTCTTGATCTCAAAGGCGGGTCCTCCACTCTTTGAAGTGGAACTCTCGAGCTCCGCCCTAATCCGAGCGAGCTTGGCCTTCAACATGCCAATATGATGTTCAGTATGCTTGTTGATCTGGGTCTTGCTCATCTCCTCCTCGATCTGCTTAATCTTCTCAGGAAGACCCACAACCAGTCGCCTCAGTCAACCTAGACGAGGGTTCAGGTGCATATTGTGAACCTTGCTCTCGGCAAAAAACCAACGCGATAGGCTCAATTAGAGCCATTACCATTTTCCACTAGTCCTTGCCAGAACAGCCCAAGAAGAGAAAATTGTGGGACGTTAATCCATCAATCTTTGAGCTAGGGCGCAAAGCTTCGTTCTTTGAACGACGAATTTTTCCGCCACTGCGACAGACAGCGAAATTCGGCCTATACGCTCTCGCCATAGCTTATCCCATTTATCTAGTCTACATCGGTATCGCCTTCGGCGGCCTAGTGTTCTGGAGCTTCTTCGTGGGATCTATCGCGCTCATTGGCATTGCAATAACGAAACTTGGTTATGCGCCAAATTTCAGACATTGGGACGTTAGCCTGAAGAGGATCAAGAGCTTCGCCGACAGACTAGCATCGCAAGGCTATGTCGCACTCGCACCTGACCTCTACAACGGAACCGTTGCCAGAACCGTTAAAGAGGCTAAGGAGATGATGGGAAGAGCTTCTGATGACTCGTCCAAGAGCATAGTTCTTGGCGCAGTTGACTATCTCCGCTCTCTTCCGACGGTTGGTGCACGTAGGATTGGTGCTATTGGATTTTCAATGGGAGGGGGCTGGGCTCTATGGCTGAGCGTGCAGAAGCGAGAAGATGTCGCTGCTGTGGTCGTGTTCTATTCAACGGGAGGAGATGATTATTCCAAGGCGCGGGCAGCCTTCTTAGGCCACTTCGCAGCCGATGATGAGTGGGAGCCGAACGAAGGGGTTCGAGCCTTCGAGTCGCAGCTTCGAGCGTCCGGGAGAGAGACCGAGTTTCACTTCTACCCTGGAACGAAACACTGGTTCGTCGAAGAGAATCGGCCAGTAGAGTACAATCGGGCCGCTTCAGACCTGGCTTGGAA
>Ga0209283_10000530_pt1 | contig 19445 bp, 20 predicted proteins | sample CZO8metaG_2_FD_188354 | JGI IMG/M metagenome (GOLD analysis project Ga0209283, IMG submission 188354) | Vadose zone soil microbial communities from the Eel River Critical Zone Observatory, Northern California, USA - CZOApr15con2H1.8 metaG... | ecosystem: Environmental > Terrestrial > Soil >...
TCCGGGTTGTTCCAGTAACCCTGCATCACGCTCGGACCGCGCGCGAGCAGCTCGTTGTTCGCGCCGATCCGCGCCTCGACGTTGTCGAGCGGCGCGCCGACCGACTCCGGAACATTGTCTTCCATGCGGTTCACCGAGATCACGGGCGAGGCCTCGGTCATTCCGTAGCCCTGCAATATCGGAAGCCCCAGGCCGAGAAAGAGCCATGCGATCGACGGGTCGAGCGGCGCGCCGCCCAGCACCGCGAGCCTCATGCGGCCGCCCATCCTCGCGAGGACCGGGCGGGCGACGCTGCCGCGCAGGAGCGCAAGCACGATGCGGTCGACGATGCCCGCCTCGCCCCGCGCAGCGCGGCCGCCCGCGGCGACGACCAGATCGAACAGGCGCTTCTTCGCGGGCGCCTTGGCGAGCGCCTCGTTCACGCGCGAGGCGAACCGCTCGAAGACGCGCGGCACGGCGAACACGATCGTCGGCCGTTCGCTCGCCAGATCCTCGGCGAGCTGCGACACCGAGCGCGCGTAAGCCACTTTCGCGCCGATGGCGAGCGGCAGGTAGTAGCCGCCGGTGCGCTCGAACATGTGCGAGACCGGCAGGAACGAGAGAAACACGTCCTCAGGCCGCGCGATGCGCAGGCGCTCGCAGCCGCCGACATTGGCGAGGATGTTGCCGTGCGTGAGCATCACGCCCTTGGGCCGGCCGGCGGTGCCCGAGGTGTAGCAGATGGTGGCGAGAGCGCCGTCTTCGAGCGGCACGACTTCGAACTCGAGTGCCTGCCTCGGCAGGACCGCATCGACCGTCCGGTGGCCGCTTCCCGGTTCGGCGGAGAGGCAGAGCAGGCGCGGAAGCGCTGCGCTCACCTTGGCCAATGCTTCGGCCATGCGGCTGCTCTCCATGACGAGGAGCCGCGCGCCGCTGTTTTCCAGGCACCAGGCGACGTTCTCCGGATTGTCGTCCACGTAGAGCGGCACGATGACAAGACCGAGCCCGAGCGCGGCCTGATCGGCCGCAACCCAGTGGATGCCGTTTCTCAGGCACAGCGCAATGCGCTCGCCTCGCGCGAAGCCTTCGGCGCGCAGGTATTCCTGCCAGCGCGCGGCGTATGCGGCGATCTCGCGCGCGGAAATATCGCGCCAGCTGCCCTCGAGAAACTGACGGTAGAGAACGCGCTCCGGCGTCGCCAGCTGCGCTTTGAGAAGATCTGCGATGTTGGTCATGGCGCGGCTGTGTTAGGCTCCCGCGCTTTCATCATGCTCAATCCGCAGTGACCTCGCAAGGATTCTTTGCCTCCTGCCCCAGGGGCCTCGAATCGCTCCTCGCCGACGAGCTGCGGGGGCTCGGCGCGCAAAATACGGCGTCCGTTCCGGGCGGAGTCGCGTTCGAAGGCGACATGCGGACCTGCCTCCGCGCCAACCTCGAGTCGCGGCTCGCAACCCGCGTGCTGATGCGGCTTGCCCGCGCTCCGTGCCGCAGCGAACAGGACGTCTACGATGCGGCGCTCGCGCTGCGCTGGCCCGACTGGTTCAGCGAGAAACAAAGCATCCGCGTCGACGTCAACGCGATCCGCTCGCCGCTGAAGAGCCTCGAATTCGCCACCTTGCGCATCAAGGACGCGGTGTGCGACCGGTTTCGCGCCGACCGCGGGCGTCGGCCCGACGTGGACACGCGCTCGCCCGAGGTGCGCATCTACGGTTTTCTCGACCGCGCGAGCGTCACGCTCTATCTGGACACTTCGGGCGAGCCGCTCCACAAGCGCGGCTATAGGAAGGACGCGGGCGAGGCGCCGCTCAAGGAGAATCTCGCCGCCGGCATCCTGCGGCTCACCGGCTGGGACGGCAGCGAGCCGCTCCTCGATCCCATGTGCGGCAGCGGCACGCTCGTCATCGAGGCGGCCATGATGGCGCTCGCGATCCCGTCGGGGCACGCGCGCGGGTTTGGCTTCGAGCGCCTGGCGGGTTTCGATCCGCGGCGCTGGAGAGAGGTGCGCGAAGCGGCGCTCGCGCGCGCTCAAGCGCCGCGCAAGCTCGCTCTCTTCGCACGCGACCGCTACGGCGAGGAGCTCAAAAAAGCGCGCCGCAACCTCGAGGCGGCGGGCCTCGCGCCTTGCGTCGAGCTCAAGCAGGCCGACGTACTCGACACCGGCGCTCCGGCGGGCGCGGGCGTGCTCGCCGCCAATCCGCCCTACGGGGCGCGCCTCGGCGAGGACCAGGCGCTCGCGGAGTTCTATCCGAAGCTCGGCGACACGCTGAAGAAATTCTACGCCGGCTGGCGTTGTTATTTTTTTTCAGGGGACGCGCGACTTCCCAAACTTATCCGGCTGGCTGCTTCGAAGCGCATCCCGCTTTTCAACGGTCCCCTGGAGTGCCGACTCTACGAGTACCGAATCGTCGCAGGCAGCATGAGAAAGGAACGCGCGGGGTAGCGCCCGAGTCCGTCAGCGCATCAGGCGCCGGGCACTGGTCACCGCGAGGAAGATTTCGCGCAGGAAAACGGCCAGGCAGCCGATCAGCGCAAGCATCGCCAGCACGAACAGGATGCCGATCACCCTGGAGAGATCCGCCGCGACGAAGGCGTCGAGGAAGGCGACCGCGATCAGCAGGCAGATGAACAAGGCGCAGAACACCGCGAGCGTGATCGCGGCGTAGATCAGCTGGGTGCGCCTTGCGAGCAGCTTCAGCTCTTCGTGTGCGGCGGCGAGCACCCCGCCGGTGCTTTCGGGCAGCAGTTTCTCCACGATGCGGCTTCGGTCCACTGCTCGCGCGAGACGGTTGGTCAACACTACGAGGAGCGTACCCACGCCGGTGAGCAGGAACACCGGCGCCACCGCGAGCTGGATGACGTGGGTGATATCGCCGAAGCTGGTCACCGGATTCATCGCCGGCTTCCGGGAGTGTCCGCGCGAAGCGCTACACCATCGCCTTGCGCAGCTCGTGCTTGAAATGGTGGATGTGGTCGAGCGCGACCTTGAGCTTCGAGCGGTCCTTGGCCGCGAGCGCCTCGTCGCGCTTTTTCTGCCACTCGCGGATCTTCGTCTTGATCGCGGTCTTGTCGACGCCCTTCACCTCGTGGTGCACGTGCATGTCGATGTTGAGCGCCTTGCAGATCGCCGCGAGCAGATGGTCCTTGTTCAGTTGCGTGTAGCCCTTCACCGCCTCGTGCTCGATGCCGGCGGCGATCTCGCGCAGCTCGGCGAGGGGTTTTTTCTTGAGTTCAGGGAAGGTATGCGCCATGCTGTCTCCTCGTACGTTGGCTATTTCCGGAGCTTCGGCGAATCTTACACCGTAAGGCTGCGTACTCGCGTGCCCATTCGCATTGTGCGGCAACTTTGGATCTGCACGGCGACGACCGCCGCCGCGGTCCTCCTCGTCGCTTCGTGCGCGACGATGCGGCCGGAGGAGGGCGTGCGCGCCGACGCGCTTGCCGCGCGCGTCGAAGCCGTTCTCGCGCGCCGCGGCCTGGGGGAGGACGCCCTATCGGTGATCGACAACATCCTGCGTCATGAATCGCCGCCCGCCGCGCCACCCGCTTCCCCGCCCATGGTGCGCGAGCTCCTGGCGCGGCCGCCCGCGGCGGCGGACGCCGCGACCCTCTTTTACCGCGGCGTGCCCGGGGCGCTGCGGCGCCTGGTCGAAGAGGTGTCCTCCGAGCCGCAGGCGCCGCGTGAGCAAGGGCAGCCGGCGCCGATCCGCGATTTGCTGGACGCCTATCTCGGCGAGCTCGCCGAGGCGCAGCGCGTGCTGCGGTCCGCGCTGCGGGGGCCGCGCATCGACGCGCAGGCGATCATTCACGGGCTCAGGCAAAGGCCTCCGTCCCCCGCGGAGCTCCGCGGCATTGCAGCGAGTACCGATCAGGCCGCGCTCGACCGCGCAACGAACCTGTTTCTGAACGCAACGGCGCGCTTCATCCGCGTGTTGCGCTCGGCCGAGGGGCACATACAGTTTCCGGACAAAGCCGTGCGTTTCGATTCTCCGGTCGGCGTCGTATCGATCGGCACGCGGGGGGACGACGTGCACGGGCCCGACGCCGCGGTGATCGTCGATCCCGGGGGCGACGACCTCTACGAGCGTTTGCCGGCGACCGAGGGCGCGATTTCCGTGATCGTCGATCTCGGCGGCGACGACCGCTATCGAGGCTCAGATGTCGTCGTGCACGGGCTGTCCGCGATCGTCGATTTTTCAGGGCAGGACCGCTACGCGATGGCGGGCCCGGGACTGGGCGCGGCGATCGCGGGAGCCGCGGTGATCATCGATTTCTCGGGCGACGACTCCTACGAAGCGGGGTTGTTCGGCGAGGGAGCCGCCGCGTTCGGCCTGGGCGCGATCGTCGATCTTCGCGGCAACGACACCTACCGCTTGCGCTCCGGGGGCCAGGGTTTCGGCTTGGCAGGCGGCGTGGGCCTTCTGTGGGACCGAGGCGGGAACGACACTTACGCGGCCGCCGGGCTTGATGACGTCTTCAATCGCGGTGGGGGCCTGAGCAACGCGCAAGGGGCGGCGTTCGGCTTCCGGACGATGCTCGGCGGCGGGATCGGAATCCTGCGCGACGAATCCGGCGACGACGTCTACGAGGCCGAGATGTTCGCGCAGGGCGTGGGCTACTACCACGGCGTGGGCCTGTTGTGGGACGAAGGGGGCGATGACCGCTACCGCGCCGTGCGCTACGCTCAAGGCAACGGCGTGCACGAGGCGGTCGGAGTCCTGCGCGACGAATCCGGCAATGACCGTTACGAGCTCGCGGTCGGCGTCGGTCAGGGCATGGGCCTGGACCTTGCCGTCGGTGTGCTCGTCGACGGCGCCGGAGACGATCGCTACCAGGCGCCGGCCCTCGCCCAAGGGAGCGCGACCGCGAACGGGATCGGAATCTTGAGCGACAGCGGCGGCGCGGATCGATGGCAAATGAACGCGGACCTGCACTCATGGGGACGGGCCGAATGGCTGCGCGGCTTGCCGAGCGTCGGCGTGCTTCTCTACGACCCGGAGCGGGCGGCCTTCGCGCGCGAGGGCAAGGCCGTATCGCCGCCGCCGCAGAGCGCCGGGCTCGGCGGTCCGCTCGGCGATTCACCGATCGCGCACGAGCCGCCCCGCAAGCCGCACTGTGCGACGGCGGCGCCGGCTGCCGCCGAGGCCGCGCTGCCGCTCGCGGAAAGCTTGCGCAGGATCGTGCCCGGCTTCACGGGTGACGGCTCCGCCGATCCCGCGACCTACGCCGACGTGCAGCGGCGTCTGACCCAGCGCCTCCAGGCGAGCATCGCCGAGCTGCCGCACGACGACTTCGACGTCGCCTACTCGTTCGGCGAGGCGCTGCGCTGCGCGCTCATCGCGGCGTCGGCCGAGGACGCAGCGTCGATGTGGACCGAAATGGAGCGCTTGCTCGCCGGGGACCCGGCGACGCCGTTCGCCGGCGCGATCGCGGGCGCGCTGCGCGAGCGTGCGGCGGGCGCGCCGCGCATGCAGCGCATCCTGCAAATTTTCGACCGGCATCCGCGCTGCAGCGTGCGCGCCGCGGCCTTGTCGCTGCGATCGGCCGCGGCAGGTGACGCGCTCGCGTCGCTCGCTCGAGGCGCGCTGCGCTCGCCGTGCTGGCGGCTGCAGGCGGCGGCGCTTGCCGTGCTCGAGCGGCTCGGCGCCGCCCCCGACGCAGACGCTCCGCTGCCGTCGTTTCTTCGCTCCGATTCCGGGAAAGCGCGCAGGGTGCGGGACCCGGCCGCGGCTACAGAGGGCAGGGATCGGTTGCAGTCTTATATCAGCGGGAATTTGAAGGATATGAAAGGAGGCAGGCCATGGCAGGATTTGTGAAGGCAGCAAAGACCGGAGACGTCGCTGTTGGGAGCGCGAAGATGGTCGAGGTGAGCGGAAAGAAGATCGCCATCTTCAACGTGGACGGGAAGTACTATGCCATCGACAACACCTGTACCCATAGAGGCGGCCCGCTGGCGGAGGGCGCGCTCGAGGGTAAAGAGGTGACCTGTCCCTGGCACGGCGCAGTCTTCGATGTGACCACCGGCGAAGTGCTCGGGCCCCCGGCACCGAAGCCGGTTTCTCGCTATGACGTACGGGTTTCCGGGAACGACATCGAGGTCGAAGTGTGAAAGGCTCGGATACCGAGCAGGCGTCTGAAATTCTCGTGCCCCATAGGTGTAATGCTGACGACGCGAGAGCGGCGGTGGCGCTGGATCCAGCCGCGCGCGACATAGAGCTCGAGCAGCGCATCCCCTAGCGCGCCGCCAAGGTGCGCACGCCGCTGTGTAAGGTCCACGCAGGCGCGGGCGAATACGCGCCGCGGCCGGCGCGCCGCCGGGAGCGTGGATGAGTCGCCGGTCCGTACGCGGCACGGATAAAATAGCCGTGCAAGCAATTCGAGAAACGAGCAGCTCAGGAGTGTTGCGATGGTGATTACCGTGTTTCGTTCGCACGTGAGGCCCGAGGCGCAGAAGGAATACATGCAGTGGGCCTCTCGAATGGGCGAACTCGCCCAAAGCATGCCGGGTTACCTGTCGCACAAGGGATTCGTTGCCGACGACGGCGAAAGGGTCACTATCGTCGAGTTCGAGTCCGAAGAGACGCAGCGGGCCTGGGCCGTGCATCCGGAGCACGTCGAGGCCAAGAAGAAGGGACGCAAGGATTTCTACCTCGAGTACCGCGTGCAAGTCTGCGTCCTACAGCGAGAGAGCGCGTACCCGAAAACGTAGAGAGCTTGGCCGCGCCCCCGGGCACAGGTCGGAAAGCACAAGTGCCTCGTTGCCATATCGACCACATCGTCATTACCGCACCGGATCTCGCGGCAGGTGTGGAGTTCGTTCGCCGCTCTCTGGGGGTCATGCCTCAAGTCGGCGGCGAACATCCCCTGATGGGAACGCACAACTACTTTCTGAAGCTGGGCGAGAAAGTTTACCTCGAGGTCATTTCCGTAAATCCCGATGCCGCGCGCCCCGCGCGGCCGCGCTGGTTCCAGCTCGATGAACCGGATTCAATTCGAGTTTCCCGGCTGGCAACCTGGATAGTACGGACGGACGACATACACGCGGCGGTGGCAGCTTCGCCGGTGCCCTTAGGGAACGTGGAGCCCATGAGCCGGGGGCAATTGAACTGGCTCATCACTATTCCGAAGGACGGGAGCCTGCCGCTTCAAGGCCTTGCACCGACACTGATCCGATGGCCTCCCGAAACCCATCCCACTAACACGCTGCAGGATCTGGGTTGCTCTCTGATCCGGCTGGAGGGCTTTCATCCTCAAGCTGAAAAGGTACGCAGCGTTTTGGAATCCATCGGTTTTCAAGGCAAATTCTCCGTCTCGCCCCTGCCGCCGGGCCAACCGCCCTACTTGGTCGCCCATATCCGGACACCGGCCGGGCCGCGTCAGCTACGCGCCCAGTAACCCACGCTCAAAGAAACTTCCACTTCACAAAGACCGCCACCGCGGCCGGCAGCAAGAATATCAACAGGAAGATCGGCAGCTCCTCCCGGAACGAGTAACCGGCCTGCGACACGCCAATCCACATGTTCGAGGCGGCGGCCACGAACCAGATGGCGACAAACGCCGTGGTGGCGTAGGTCATGGACGAAGAGCTGTTGGCAAGGAGCTTTGCGATTCCAAGGCAGGCCGCCCAAAGCACAAAACCTCCAAGAACGATGATCGCGGTGCGCATTGCACTCTCCTTGGCCTAGGGACCCTGCGGTTTCCACCCGGCCGGATACATCGAGACGAGCTGCTGCTTTTCCTCGTCGGTGCCCAGTCGCGCGGTCAGGCTGCGACGTCGACGTAGTCAACCTGGCTGGACGGCTGTGGGATAGGAGCGCCGTCGTCGCGGAGACCAGAAAGGTGAAGCTCGATAGCTTCGCGAATGAGCTGTTCAGTTTCTTCCACGGTCGCGCCCGTAGCGACGCAACCGGGAAGATCGGGTACGTAAGCGGAGTAGTTCTTCGCGGCCTTCTCGATCACTACGGCGTAGCGCATGTGAACCTCATTTCTTGAGACCAGATTGCTTCAGAATACTGTTGAGTGTACCCGGAGCGAGGTCATCGCTGGGTTTCCCCGCTACGGTGACCCGGCCAGGCTTGGTCGGGTGCTTGAACTGGCGGTGGCTGCCCCGGGTTGCCACGAGATACCACCCGTCTTGGTTCAACAAACGGAGAACCTCGCTAACCTTCACGCGGGCAGAATACCAGCGAGATCAATGAGTGGCAAAAGTGCTGAACGAGCCGTCATGTCGTGTGCCGTTCATCAATCCAGCTTCGCTCCGCTCTCCTTGACGAGCTTGGCCCATTTGGCGAGGTCGGCGAGCATGAAGAGACGAAATTCCTCGGGTGTGGTGCCCGCAGGCTCCGAGCCGTCCGCCACGATGCGCTCGCGTACATCGGGCCGGTTGAGGACTTTGACGAGCTCGTCGTGCAGCCGTGTGACGATGGGCTTGGGCAGCCCGGCCGGGCCGATCACGCCGTACCAGCCCACGACTTCGAAGCCCGGCAGAACTTCGGCCACGGCCGGCAGATCGGGCAGGACCGCGAGGCGCTTGGGCGTGGTCACCGCAAGTGCGCGCAGCTTCCCGGCTCGCACCAGGGTTTGCGCCGCCTGAATGCCGGCGAAATCGAATTGGAATTGCCCTGCGAGCAAGTCCATCAGCGCCGGCCCCGAGCCCTTGTACGGGATGTGCTCGGCCTTCACGCCGGTCATCTGCTTGTAGAGCTCGCCCGCGAGATGCCCGCCGGTGCCGTTTCCGGCCGAACCGTAGTTGAGCGGCCCTTTGAAGTTCTTGGTCCAGTCGACGAACTCCGCGAGGTTCTTCACCGGCGTCGCCGGGTTCACCACCAGCATGAATCCTGCGGTGGTGAGCTGCGTGATCGGCGTGAAGCTGTTCACCGGGTGATACGGTAATTTAGGGTTCAGCAACGCGTTCACCGTGTGCTGGTGATAGGCGAGGAGCAGCGTGTAACCGTCGGGCGGCGCGTTCGCGGTCAGCTCACCTGCGATCACGCCTGACGCGCTCGCGCGGTTGTCCACCACCACCGGCTGCTTGAGCGATTCGGTGAGATGTACCGCGAACGTGCGCGCGAGAATATCGGACGTCCCGCCCTGCGCCGCCGCCGTGATAAAGCGTATCGGGCGGGCGGGGTAGTCCTGCTGCGCCTGCGTGGGAGCGGCGAGGGCGAGCGGGAGGAGGAGGGCGCTAAAGACGCGGGACAGCGGACTGGATTTCATGGTGCCTCTAGGTGTGCGAAGTTTCCCCCGGCCTTGTGGGCGGCCTCACCTCCCAACGCGGCGACGTTAGCCCTTATCAAGGACGATGTCCCACACCGCCACGAGTGAGTCTGGTTCGAATCCCTGGGTGGGTGGCCCCAGGCGAACTATCAAGCGCTCCTTGTTCGCGCCTGCGCCTTGCAGGAAGGGGTCTTTGTCGTTCAACGGCTCGCCTGCGAAATACATTTGCGTCACCAAACGGTTGCTCTTGCCCGTGACATCAAAATGAATATGCGGGGGCCGCATCCGGTCGGGGCCAGCCGGATACCCCGCCGGCTTGACGGTCTTGATCCGGTAGCGCCCTTGCGCATCGGTGGTTAGGACCGCGAAGCCCTCGAAATTGGGATCCAGCGGTGCTGGATTTGTGTCACTCGGGTGCGTGTAGCGCCCATGGGTATTGGCCTGCCAAATCTCCACGCGGGCGCCTTGGACCGGTTGCCCTTGGGCGTTTACGACACGCCCCATCACATGGATCACCTGTCCCGCTGCGCGTCCCGGCTTGCCCGGGATGGTCGTCAGATCCGCGCCCTGATGCAGCGGTTTGACGACGGGATAAAACGGCCCCAAGATTTGATCCGGCGTCCGCCTTAACGCCTGGGCAAACACCACACTCACGCCACCGGAGATGGCCCAACTGCCTGCCGCAACCGCCATGCCCAAAACATGTCGGCGTGAAATTCCATCATGAGTACTCATTGTCACCTCCTCCTAGAGATGTGTTGCGCGTAACGTCCGCACCCGCGCGCGGGCGCGCGAGATTGTTGACCAGGGTGCGACGCTTCTCGCCCACCTCGGTGGCACCTCAGCGCAGCGGCGAGAAGAGCACCCACGTCCGCCATCAGCCTGGTCTATGCGAGTGTTTCGCACGGTGGCGGCAGCTATTCGAGCTTGAGGTTGGTGCTCTTGACGAGGTTCTTCCACTTCTCGATGTCGGCGTGGAAGAATTTGCGGAAGTTGGCCTGGTTGTCCTCGAAAAGCGCGACGCCGACTTTCGCCAGATTTTCGCGCGTCTCGGGCTGCTTGAGCACGGTCTCGACGTCACGCGCGATGCGCGCGGCGAGCTCGGGTGAAATCGACGCCGGCGCGAAGAAGCCTTGCCAGAGCGTCGCCTCGTACTGCGGCAGCCCTTGCTCGGCGATCGTCGGGATGTCGGGCGCTCCGGCGAAGCGCTGTTTGCTGGTGACGCCCAGCGCTCGCGCCCGCCCCGATTTTGCGAGCGGCAGGCCGACCGGCATGCCGGCGAAGTAGTAGGCGACGCGCCCCGGAACGACGTCCTGGACGGCCGGCGCGCCGCCCTTGTAGGGAACGTGAATCGCGCTGATGCCGGCCATCAGGTTGAACAGCTCGCCGCATAGGTGATCGGAGTTGCCGACTCCGGAGGAGGCGAAGGTCAGCCTGCCCGGCTCGGCTTTGGCGCGCGCGATCAGCTCCTGCACGTTCTTTGCCGGAAAGTCCGGGCCCACGATCAGGATGTGCGGGGTCGCCGCGACGGGCGCGAGCGGCACCAGGTCCCGCTCGGCGCTGTAAGGGAGGTTCGGCAGCGCCGCCGCGCTGATGGCGAGCCCGTTCTGCGCGAAAAGCAGCGTGTAGCCGTCGCCGGCAGCCTTCGCGGCCGCGTCCGCGGCGAGGTTGCCCGCAGCGCCGCCGCGGTTTTCGACGAAGACCGTCTGCTTCCAGTACGCGCCGAGGCGATCGGCCATGACGCGCCCGACGATGTCGGTCGAGCTTCCGGCCGCGTAGCCGACCAGCACGCGCACGGGTTTCGACGGATATTGCTGCGCGTGCGCGAGCGGAAACGCGAGCGTCAGCGCGGCGAGGGCGACTCGGGCGGATTTCATGGCTTCTCCTTTATCGATGCGCGAACATTCTTTTGCCGGCCACCGGCATCTCGGCGGTGAGGATCTCGCCGTTGAGCGAATCGGTGATGTAGAGCGTCCTGCGCTTGGGCCCGCCGAAGGCGATGTTGGTCATGAGGCGGTGATGCCTGCCCGCGTGCACGAGGTGCGTCGGCAGGCAGTTCGAGTCGAACCGCCAGATCCCGATGCCGAGGTGGCACACGGCGAGCCCGTTCTCCTCGTCCATCTCGATGCCGTCCGGTCCGGCGTGGCCGCCAGAAAGCTGGATCGCCACGCCGGTCTTGGAAAGCGTCCCGCCCGCCATGAGCGGCAGGCGCCAGATCTGCTGCGAGCGGGTGATGGCGACGTACACGTGGGTGTTCGTGGTGTTGAGCGTGATCCCGTTGGGGGAGGGGGCGTTGTCGACGATGCGCTGCAGCTCGCCGTTTACGCGCAGGCGATACACGCGTCCGCTCGGATCGGCGATGCCGGTCTGTCCCTGGTCGGTGAAGTAAAGGTCGCCGTTGTCGGCGAAGTGCAGGTCGTTCAGCCCCTTGAAGCCCTCGCTGAACGCGGTGGCGAGGTAGGACTCGATTTTCCCGGACTTCGGGTCGAGCAGCATCAGGCCGCGCTTGTAGTCGGCGATGAAAACCCAGCCGCCCTTGTGGATTTTGAGCCCGTTCGGCCAGCCGTCGTATTGCGCGACCAGATCCCATTGCCCCTTCGGGTCGATGCGGAAGACGCGCCCGAAAGGAATGTCCACGCACCAGAGATTCCCCTCCCGGTCGAACGAAGGGCCTTCGAGGAAGCTGTCCACCGGCGCGCCCTGCCGGTTGGGATCGGACCAGGCGGTGCGGCGCTTCTTGCGGAACTTCGCGGGGAGCGACGTGAAGGTGCGCGCTTCGATGCGTTTGACGTTCCGGAATGGGTTGAACATCGCGGCTCCGCAAGAGGTGGTCTAAGGATAACCCAGGGTCCCGCGCCCCCGTCGGTCGCGCTATTTCTTCATCCGCTCTTTGACCGGGTCCTTGACGTTCTCGATCTTGTCGATCTCGACGTTGAGCAGCCGGCCGCCGACTTTCTCGACGCGGCGGATGTAGACCGTCTGGACGATGTCGCGCGTTTCCGGATCGATCGCGATCGGGCCGCGCGGGCTTTCCCATTTCATGCCCTTGGCGGCGGCGACGAGCCGCTCGGCGTCGGTCTTGCCGCCGGTTTTCTTCAGAGCCTCGTAGATGAGGTGCATGCCGTCCCAGCCGCCAACGCTGAAGAAGTCCGGGTTGCGCCCCCAGGCCGCCTGGTAGGCGCCGACGAATTTCGCGTTTGCCGCGGACTTGTGGCTGTGGTCGTAGTGAAAGGCCGTGATGAAACCGAGCGCTGCATCGCCCATGACCTTCAACGCGTTCTCCTCGGTGATTTCGCCCTGGCCCAGAATACGGGTCTTCTTCGAATCGATGCCAAGATCCACGAGCGCCTTGCCGAAGGCCGCCGGCTGCGCGCCGCCCGGGATGAAAATGAACATCGCCTCGGGGTTGAGGTCTTTCGCGCGCTGCACGAACGGGAAAAAGTCGGGATTCGCCACCGGAATGCGCACCGAGCCGACGACCTCGCCGCCGGCTTCCTTGAACCCGCGCTGGAACGCGCCCTCGGCGTCGTGTCCGGGACCGTAGTCCGACACCATCGTATACAGCTTGCGGACGCCGCTCTTGTAGGCCCAGGCGCCGAAGGTCTCGTTCAACTGCGGCACGGTGAGCGAAGTGCGCGCCATGTAGGGCGACCTCGTCGTGATGATCGCGGTTGCGGCGTTCATCACCACCATGAATTTCTTTGCTTCGGCGGATACGTCGGCGGCGGCGAGCGCGTTGGGCGTGAGCACGAAACCGGCGAGGATATCGACGTTGTCCCGCACCACCAGCTCCTGCGCATGACGCTTGGCGACGTCCGGCGCAACGCCGCCCGTGTCCCTGCGGACGATTTCGAGTTTTCTCCCCGCCACCGTGTCGCCGTGCTCCTTCACGTACAGCTTGATGGCGTTGTCCATCTGTGTCGCCGCGTCGGCGAACTGGCCCGAGTACGGCAGGATCAGTCCGATCTTGACGGGCTGCGCGAGCGCTGCAGACGCGGCGGAAAACGCGAGCGCGCCGAGGATTGCTGCGAAACGTCGATTCATGAGTTCTCCTCCTCCGCGGCTACCATAGCAAGGCGGGTACGGGGCCGCAAGTTGGGAGATGTCCCACGTTCGTGCGGCTTCGAAAACGCACCCGGAGATCCGGGCCGAGGACCGGAGGCCGGGCGCCCGGCTTCTCGGATCTACTTCTTCCGCCCGAATTTCCCCGTGAGCCTCGCCTTGCCGATCGCATTGGCGTTGACCATGTAGCCGGCAAGCGAGGCGGTCGCGCCGCTCGCGTCGAGCCGGTCGACCTTCAGCGCGTAAAGCGTGAAGTTGTAGCGGTGCGGCTTGTCGCCCACCGGCGGGCAGGGGCCGCCCCAGCCGGGGCCGCCGAAATCGGTGTTGATCTGCGCGGCGCCCACAGGGAGGCTGGAGCCGTCCGCTCTGCCCGCGTCCTTCGCGAGCTCGGTCGCGCCCGCCGGAATGTTCACCACCACCCAATGCCACCAGCCGGCGCCGCCCGTGGGGGCGTCGGGATCGTGCACGAGCACGGCGAAGCTCTTCGTGTCCGCGGGAGCGCCGGACCACTTCAGCGCGGGCGAGATGTTCTGGCCCGAGCAGCCGAAGCCGTTGAAGACCTGTTCCAGGGCGATCGGGCCGTTCGGCCGGATGTCGGGGCTCGTCAGCTTGAATTGAGGGCGCGCCGCGCCCTTCTTGCGGGATTTGCGTGCCATCGTTTCCTCCATGCGATGAAAGGGAGAATGCGATTGTAGCGAAGCGGCTGCCGGGCTGCATTTATAATCCGGAACTTCGGAAGGAGAGCGATGAACTATGACCCAGATCTTCCGATTCGTGTCGCGCGTTGCAGTGTGCCTCTTGGTCGCCTCGGGGGCTTCGCGCGCGCAGCCGGCCGAAGTCGCGGCACTGGTATTGTACGAGGGTGCCGATCGCGAGCAGCGCCTCGCAAGCGGCGCACGAGGCGAGCGAGAGCTGAGCCTCTATTCTTCGCTCACCGTCGAGGATCTCACCGCCCTTGCCGCGGGGTTCGAAAAGAAGTACGGCGTGAAGCTGAAGTTCTGGCGCGCCGGATCCGAAAAAGTGGTGCAGCGCGTGGTCACCGAAGCGCGGGCCGGCCGCTTCGATTTCGACGTCGTCGAGACGAACGGTCCCGAGCTCGAGTCGCTGCACCGCGAAAAACTGCTGCAGAAGGCCGGTTCGCCGCATTCCCCAGACCTTCTTCCCGAGGCGATCAGGCCGCACCGCGAATGGGTCGGGACGCGCCTCAACCTGTTCGTTCAGGCCTACAACACCAAACTGGTGAGGAAGGAGGAGCTGCCGAAGTCCTACGAGGACTTTGTCCACCCGAAGTGGAAAGGACGCCTGGGGATCGAGGCCGAGGACATCGACTGGTTCGCGATGGTGGTCAAGGAAATCGGCGAGGCCAAGGGCCTAAAGCTGTTCCGCGACATCGTCGCCAGGAACGGGCTCTCGGTGCGCAAGGGGCACACGCTGCTCGCCGGTCTCGTCGCTTCGGGTGAAGTGCCTTTCGCGCTCGCCGTCTACAACCATAACGCAGAGAAGCTGAAGCAGATAGGCGCCCCGGTGGATTGGTATGCGATTCAGCCCGCGATCGCCCGCGTCAACGGCGTCGCGCTCTCAAGGAAACCGCCGCACCCGCATGCGGCGGTGCTGTTCTACGATTTCATGCTCGGCGAGGGGCAGGCGATCCTGGTCCGGGGGAATTACGTGCCGACCAATCGCAAGGCCGATCCCGGCGCCGCGAGAACGCGGCTGAAATTCGTCGATCCGGCGGTAATGCTGGACGAAAGCGCGAAGTGGGAAAAGCTCTACGCCGAAATCATCACGCGGCAATCGAAATGAGCGCGAAGCGCTGACTATCGCCCGTGCTCGTCCTCGAACGCATCATTGCCGTCATAGGGCCGGTCTTCCTGATCATTGCGATCGGCTACGGCTACGGGCGGCGCAACAAGCCTGACCTGAAGGCATTCAACCACGTCTCGCTCGACGTGCTGGGGCCGCTCCTCGTGTTCACGTCGCTCGCCGGCGAGGACTTCCGGCTCGAGGGCAACGCGGCCTTCATCGCAGGCGGCGTGGCGGTGATCCTCGTCTCCGGGCTGATCGCTTGGCCGATCGCGCGCCTCGCGCGCGTCAGTCCCCGCACCTTCGTGCCGCCGATGATGTTCAACAACTGCGGCAACATGGGCCTGCCGCTCGCGGTGCTCGCCTTCGGCCGCGCCGGGCTCGCGGCGATGGTGCTGCTGCTGGTGGCGAGCACGCTCTTGCAGTTCACTCTCGGGAGCCGCATCGTCAGCCGCCACGCCGAATGGAAGGCGCTCGCGACCTCGCCGATGATCATCGCGAGCGTTCTGGGCCTCGTCTTCAGCGCGTTCGCGTGGAAGGTGCCTTCGGCGCTGATGACCGGCCTGAAGATGCTCGGCGACGCGACGCTGCCGATGATGCTGTTCGCGCTGGGCGTGCGCCTGACCGACTTGTCAAAACGCGGGTGGGAGCTGGGGGTGCTGGGTGCGGTGGTATGTCCGCTGTCGGGAATCGCGGGAGCCTACCTCGCGCAATTCGTGCTGCGCCTCCCGCCCGAGCAGTTCGCGCAGCTCGTGCTCTTCGCGAGCCTGCCGCCCGCGGCGCTCAACTACCTGCTCGCCGAGCGCTACCAGCAGGAGCCGGAGCGGGTGGCTTCCCTCGTGCTGATCGGAAACGCCTTCGCCATCGTGTTCGTGCCGCTGGGGCTGACGCTGGGCCTGCACCCGGTTTGACGGCGTTTCGATCCTGAGCACCTCGTACGCTACCCAGCTCTCCTGGTGCCTTTGTTTTGCTTGATCGCTACCGGGGTTCGCTCTGCGTTGATCCACACGGAATACAACGACACAATCGCCTTGCGACGAAGGCGAATAATTACCGACGAATCGAGAAAAATGCGGGACGATTGCGATCTTCCCGTTCCTCGGATAGCCTTTATCTCCGTGGGCCTCCGTGACACTGCACTGATCGCGGCTTGCCTGGGATTTGCGGCTTGCGCCGTTGCACAACCGTATCCCTACAAGCCGGTGACTTTGATTGTGCCCGTCAGTGCAGGCGGCCCCGCCGACATCCTCGCCCGCACCGTCGCGCCGCAATTATCGAAGATTCTGGGGCAGCCGGTCGTCGTGGAAAATCGCCCGGGGGCGTCCTGGAAAATCGGTACCCACGCCCTGCTGCGCGCCCCGAAGGATGGCTATACTCTTTCCGTGGTCTCACCGGCGGTGCTGACGCTCAACCCGCTCATCGACCGCGCAATCGGCTACGACCCGCTTAGGGACTTCACGCTTCTCACCCACGCGACCGACGGCTCTGACGTACTTGTGATCCACCCTTCGGTGCCGGCGAAATCGCTCCAGGAACTGGTCGCCTACGCCAAGGCCAACCCGGGCAAGCTCTGCGGACACCGGAAGACTGGTGGACGATCGTGATGGGCACAGGTCTGCGAGGCACGGTCGACGCCATGGATGGAAAGACGGCCGCGCGCATCCGTGACCGCAATATTGGCTGGGTCCGCGACCACAGGGTCCAGTCCGTAGAAATAAACGTAATCTACGCGGTCGCAAAAAAAGGCGGGTTGAGACAGGCCCTCCAATCCTCGGCGGCCGCTAGATGCAAGCGAAGTACGGCGCGCACTGACCGATGGTGTCCAGAATTGCCCAGGTCCGGGAGCCAGCGCTCAACGCCTACTATCGATCCGAAGCGGACATTAACCCTCACCTTTGAATCCGGATCGTTGGTTCGAGCCCGGATTGCCGGAGACGCGCACCATCAGTTGTCGGCGATGCTTTCGATGACCTCTGCAAGAACGAAGTGGAAATGCTCGGTGGCGTGAAGACCATCGGTGCGACCGGAGAAGTATCGTTGCTGCTGCTGTGCGGGATCGATGTTTTCCACGACGCGAAAGCCAAGCTGAGCCAGGTTGACGGCCAACCGGCGCGGATCGAAACCTGAGATCATGGGTTCACCGGCCTGCCGCACCGTATTCATTATTTCCCGGATCTGCAGGGACGCTTTCGCGGGGTCGAAACCGTCGAGGTCGATGTAGTCGAACGCCAGCAAGCTCCCGGGCGTCGCAACGCGATGGATCGAGCGTAGCATCTCGGAAACGGCTTCCGACGACAAATAAAATGTGACGCCGAGCCACGAAAAAAAACCTCGCCGATCGCGCTGGTACGCGGAGCGAAGCAGGACATCGGCCACGCTCTCGCGTTCGAAGTCGGCGGCCAGAAACTGAAGATTCAGGGGGCAGGCCAGGCCGGCGGCGGCGAGGCGCGCCCGTTTGGAATCCTGGGATGCAGGCAAGTCGATCTCGAAGACGGTAAGCCGGTCCCGGAGATCCGCGCGGCGAAGCGCAAAGGTGTCGAGCCCCGCTCCAAGTATGACGTATTGCGACACTCCGTCCTGCAGAGCGCTCAGGAACCGATCTTCCGTGAAGCGGGCGCGGGCAATGATCTCCGCCTGCGCACCTCGCGCTCGCAGGGCCTCGCGAAGCAGCGTCGCGGGATCGAGCTTGGAGGTGTCGACGTCGGGGCGTAATCGATCCAATGTGTCGATGGCACGGAGCTCGAAGCGCGCGCATTCCTCCGGTGCGATGAGGCTTGCCGCGAGATAGTCGTCGAAGATTTTGGGATCGGCGTGCCGGGCATGATGGGCCCGAAGGAACGCCATCGCGACAGCGGTTGAAGATGGCGTCGCCGGAGTCATGTGCCCGGGAAATTTCAGTCCAACCTGATATTGGCATCCTTGACTACTTTCCCCCACTTCGCGATTTCGGACTGGATCAGCGTTCCGAACTTCTCGGGCCCCACTTCGCCTGCCACATCCATCCCGATGGAGGCGAACCGCTGCTTGATCTCCGGCTGCGCGATGATTTTCGCAATTTCGTTCGCCATCTTCGCGATGATTCCCTTCGGCGTTCCGGCCGAGGTCACGATTCCCTGCCAGTCACGGATCTCAAAACCCGCAAAGCCGAGCTCGACCATGGTTGGAACCTCTGGAAACGCGGGCAGGCGCTGTGGTGCCAATGTGGCAAGCGGCCGCATTTTCCCCGACCTGATGTGCGCCGCAACCGCCGAGGGCGCGGCAAAGTTCATGTCGACCTGCTCGCCCAGCACCGCTGCCACGCCTCCTAGGGTGCCCTTGAACGGCACGTGCCGGATGTCGATCCCCGCGCGCAGTTTCAGCAACTCGCCGGCGAGGTGCCCGGGCGTGCCGTTGCCGGCCGATGCATAAGTGATGACGCCTGGATGGGCTCTCGCAAAGGCGATGAGGTCTTCGACCGACCTGAGCGGCGACGAGCCGCGCACGACCAGAACATTGGCGCTCCACACCACCTGGGTGACCGGGGCAAGGTCGGTCGCCGTGTCGTACGGAACTCGCGTCAGCAAGCTGGCAGCGATTGCGAACGTCGGGGCGATCACGCCGAATGTGTAGCCGTCGGGCGGCGCCTTGGCGACCAGGTGCAGGCCGATCGTGCCGATTGCGCCCGCCCGGTTCTCGATTACCAGCGGCTGGCCGAGAGCCGCGCCCAGCCGGTCGCCGAGGATGCGAGCGACGACGTCCGGAGGCGAACCGGGCAGGCTGGGGACGATGAGCCGGATCGGTTTGCTCGGGTATCCGGGAGGCACGACCGCATCCGCGGCGACATGCGTAGTGACGAGCATCAAAGCCAGTACCAAGCCGACGATCAACGACGCGGTCTTCATTTTTCGCTCCTGTCACGGCACCGGGCAACTCTCCCGACGAGGTGTGGGCAGTAAACCATGATGTGCCGCGCGGACGTAAGATGGCGACCTGTTCGCCACGATAACCGGGGGTTATCGGCATGCGCCTCAGACAGATCCGCGATTTCCTGGCCGTGGTCGAATCGGGGAGCATCCGCGCGGCAGCCCGCAAATTGGGCGTGTCGCAGCCGGGAATAACCAAGAGCGTTCGAAGCCTCGAGGCCGAGTTGCACGTGCAGCTGCTGCGGCGAACCCCGCACGGCGTGGTGCCGACGCCGTCCGGCCGCGCGTTCCTTGCGCGCGCGCAGGTTGCACAGACCGAACTGCGCAAGGCCGAAGAAGAGGCGGTGCAGGCCGAAGGCGAGGGTGGGGGCTCGGTTGCGTTCGGCGTCGGGCCCACATCGGCATTCCAGATCGTACCGGAGGCCGTTAGGCATTTCCGCCGGCAGTTCCCTCATGCCCGCCTTCGCATCCTGGAAGGCGTGCTGA
>Ga0209283_10000533_pt1 | contig 19390 bp, 19 predicted proteins | sample CZO8metaG_2_FD_188354 | JGI IMG/M metagenome (GOLD analysis project Ga0209283, IMG submission 188354) | Vadose zone soil microbial communities from the Eel River Critical Zone Observatory, Northern California, USA - CZOApr15con2H1.8 metaG... | ecosystem: Environmental > Terrestrial > Soil >...
TTCACAGCCGAAACGGTCGCTGCGACGAGTTCGATCTGAGCGGGTGCAATTGCGCGGAGTGCCCCTCCGCCCCCCATTTGAGCCATGGGAACGTACATGGCCTCTAGCAGGGAGCACATCATTAGCTGCTCTTCTGGGACCAGGGTCAGAGCCCGATTTACGTTGCCGACGAAGCCCCAGCGGTTAGTGAGCCGATCGCGATAGAGCTCGGCTAGCTCCCCCCGGGCTGTCTCGGGCGACACAGTCGGCACCCAGGCTGAGTGCACGACGGCTTCCCGGGCCACGTGGCCCGAGGGGCGTCCGTCTGCTGGAGGGAGGAGCGCTGGCGGCGGGACACCTAGCGCCAAGGCCAGGGTGTCTACCGCAACCAGCGTTGCCACCACTGCGACAAGCTCAACGTATTGGGGCTCGCTAAGTCCGGAATCGACCGTCGACCTAAGCCAGCGCTCGGTCAACCGAGCAGGATCCGTAACGATGCGGTGCACTGCGTCCACCGCGGGCAACGGCAGTGGGGTCACCGTGGCATGCTCACCGGGGACGTGGTAGGGGCTCAGCGCGCTTTTCCGGTCGGCGCACAACTGGCAGACTTGAGCCGCCCTCGCCTCGCCCGCGATGGCCACCCGCTCGGCACCGGTCCACGTGGCGCCGGGCATCGCGATATGACGCCGAGCCGCGTCGACGGCCGCTACGAGCTCGGGTCTCTGTGGGAGCGAGCTGGTGATGAGCCGCACGTCAAGAACCTAACCCATATGCATCAGGTGGCCGTCAAATGTGATGTCCCGGTTCGCGTTATGTGGGCTTCGGCCCACCAACACAGTGCGCCGCATACCGTTCTAGGGACGGTTCCGCCGTCCCTTGCGATTGCTCAGGCGGACCGGGATGCTGCGGCGGCAGCGCCGGACGCAGCTACAAGGAACCAGCCAACTGATCCGGTCGCGTGCCTTTCGCTCACCGGAAGGAGAGTTCGACTCCGGACCCGAAACACAGCAGGTTCGATTCCCGCCAGCGCACCACTGCGCTACGGCGAGCCGTGCTCGCCGGCGCCGGCGTCAGCCCTCAGTCCCGGGAGCAGATCCACGATTTCCCACGTCTCCACCGGCCGTGAGGAACCCTTGACCAGGATCGGCTCGCGACGCACAGAGCGCACGCGATCCTGGACGAGCGCGTAGGTTCGGAATCCACACAGGATCGATCCCGGCTCGCCGGCGCTTTGCAGGCGCGCGGCCACGTTGACCGCGAACCCGACCGCCTTATATGCTCGCATGACCTCGCTGCCGAACACCCCGACCGTGCAGTGACCCGTATTCAGCCCAACGCGGATGTCCAGGTCCGCCGGGATCCCGCTGTTCCGCAGTCGGGCGGCCAGCTCACGGCACCGGCTTCGCATGTCGATGGCGGCCTGCACAGCGGCCCAGGCTTGTTCCGCCTCGGTGGAGCGCTGCGGCGCGCCGAAGATGGCCATGATCCCGTCGCCGATGAAGTTGTCGAGCGTCCCGCCGTGGGCCAGCACCGTGGCCGTCATCTCCCTCAGGTACTCGTTTAGCACGACCGAGAGCTCTTCGGGTTCAAGGCTTTCCGACAGGTCGGTGAACCCGACCATGTCGGCGAACAGCGCGGTGATCCTGCGTCGTTCCAGGCCGTTCTCGGCTGCGAGTTGGCCAGCCAGCAAACCCTCTGCCACCTGGCGAGGCAGGAAGTGGGCCAGCTCGCCGGTTCTGATCAGCTCGGCCATCTGCTCGCTGACCCGTACCTCGAGGCGGCGGCGTGCCTCCTCAAGCTCCGTGATGTCGTGGTAAATGATGTAGACGCCGATCGGCTCGCCCTCGAGCATCACGGCCACCGCCGAGATCTCGACATCGACCAAAGTCCCGTCCTTCCGGGTTCGGCGCGCGACGTGGTGGAGCGGTTTGCCGGTCCAGCCTTCGGCGGTGAAGCCGGCAGCCTCGGCGCGGATGTCAGGGTGATTGGCGACCAGGTCGTCGATGTGGGTCCCGACGGCCTCCTCGGCGCTGTACCCGAAAAGCCGCTCGGCTGCCGGGTTCCAGGAGGTCACGAGGCCGTGCCGATCACCCATGATCACGGCCACCGGGCTGATCTCGAGCAGCGACTCGTAGTAGCGCCGCTGGCGTACCAGCTCGGTCACGTCGTCATAGAAGGCGTACAGGCCCGCCTGGCGGCCGTCGACCACGATCGGGGCGGCCCGGATCGTGACGTCGACGAGCTTCCCGTCCTTGCGTGTTCGCCGAGTGACCTTGCGAAGGGGCCCGCTCGTCGCCTCGATGTTCAAGGTGCGCGCCTCTTCACGGATCTCATCGTTGTCCGCCACCAGGTCGTCGATGTGCCGTCCGATCGCCTCTGAGTGGCTGTAGCCGAACAGCTGCTCTGCCGCCGGGTTCCAGGAGGTGACATGCATGTCGGCGTCGGTGATGACGATTCCGGTCGGGCTGACCTCGATCAGCGACTCGTAATACCGGCGCTGGTGATCGAGGTCCCGGAGCACGTCGTTCATCTCTCCACCAAGGTGTGAGGGCTAGGGTGGCGCATCGCCTCCGGCCGGTCAAGCGCGACGGCCGGTCAGACGCAGCCGGCCAGCAAAAGCATCTACGACCCCCCGCCGAGTTCGACCGCTCCTCACACAACGCTGAAGCCTCTCGTACGAGTTCTCTACGGCACCAAGGCGTCCAGCTCCGGCAGCAGGACGATCCCCTTTTGGTCGTTCGCCGCCGTGTGGGCGACGAGAGCCGTGGCCGGCGAACCGGATCGGTTCATCACAAGATGGGCGACATCCGCTGGGATGTAGATGTAGTCACCGGCCGCGAAATCGACGTGGTCTTCCAGCCGAGGGCCGAAGAACATCTCAAAGCGACCTTCGATGATGTAGACGGCGGTCTCGACCCCTAGGTGGAGGTGGGTCTTCGCCCGGGCTTATCGGGCAGAACCAGTGCGGTCATGCAAATGGCCTTCGACCCGGCCGTCTCGCCGGTGAGCCCGCGCAGGTACGTCAGGCCTTGCTTGCCCTGGTAGGCCTCACCGGTCCGCACGACGCGACAGGTAGCGGCCCCTCCCGTTCCGAGCATCCGGTCCTCTGTCGCTATTGCCTCCTCCAGAACAGCCTCGAAGTCTAGTTCGCGGCTCGGGCTTGGTGAGTCCCGGCCTCAGGTTGCTTCGGCTACGCCCGGGAAATCAAGCAAGTCAACCTGAACGATCAGATTGAAATTGCGCGGCCCTGGATGACGGCGGTGCGGTTCGCGTTATATGAGCTTCGGCTCACCAGCTCGACCGCCTCGCCGTCCGACTTGCTGGTGCCCACACCGTAGCCCTGGAAGGTTAGCCTTCTCAGCAAGATGGCCGACGGACCAGTGCCGCTGACCGACGTGCGGGAGCTCTCTCGGCTGGCATATGGTTTCATGGCGTCAAAGGCACTTTTCGCAGCACTCGATTTGGAGCTCTTCGGTCACCTCGCGGCGACGCCGGCCGAGCTCGGCGAGCTCGTTGAGAAGACAGGTGTCCCGGCGAATCGGCTGGCCACCCTGGTGGCGGCCTTGATCGCGCTAGGACTGGTCACCGAGGCAAACGGGCGGCTCGCCAACTCACCGGCCGCGCAGCGGTACCTGGTGCGATCAGCACCTGAGTTCTTCGGCGACTACTACCGCCTCCAAATCGACAAGCAGGTCTATCCGAGGTTTCTGCACCTCTCGGATGGCCTCGCAGGGCGGCCGGTCGAATCGGTGTACCAGCTAATCCAGGACCCCGTAGAGGCCGAGATCTTCTCTTCGAGCCAACACCAGGCCTCGATGGGTCCGGCGGTGGTTGTCTCGCGGCTGGTCGATTTCGGAGGCCGCCGAAAGCTGCTCGACGTCGCGGGGGGCACCGGTGCGTTTTCGATCCGGCTCTGCCGGCAGAACCCCGATCTACTGGCGACCATCATCGATTTCCCTTCAGTGATCGAAGTCGCCCGGCGCTTCGTAGACGAGGCCGGCCTGGCGGAGCGTATCGAGTTTGTCGCCGGCAACGCGCTCCAGGTGAGCTGGCCCGATGAGCAGGACGTAGTGCTTATGTCCTACCTCCTGAGTGCGGTCGGCGGTGACGAGCTCGAGCGGCTCCTCGACCTGGCAACGGCGGCGCTCGCGCCGGGCGGAATGGTTCTCATCCACGACTTCATGCTCGACGCCCATCGGCGCGGACCGCGCGAGTCCGCCCTCTGGCTTGTCAGTAACCTGGCGGGAAGGTCGGACACGATTTCATTTTCCGACGATGAGATCGGCGATCGGCTCCGGGCCCGCGGCTTTGTAAATGTGAGCTCCATGCCGTTGATCCCGAGCATCACCAAGCTCGTGATGGCGACGGGCGCCGGTACCCAAGGGCACGCTGCGCTGTAAGAGAGGCGCCTTACGTGGCCTGCGAGTGATGCTTGCGCTGGCAGAGCGGGCACCCCGCGAGTCTCATTCGCGCCTAATGATCGGCGCAACCCGAGTGACCGATCGGAGAGCTTCAATGCGGCTTGGAGTGCAGCCCGATCCTGGGCGCGACGAGGATCAAGTCGCGGTTCGCGTTATGTAAGCTGCGGTCCACCACGGCATGTCTGAGGACAGCGTGGACGCGATGAGCGGCTAGCAGGTCCGCTGACAAGAGCGCACTGGCCTCAGGAGGTCAGCCGCAAGAGTTCGCGGTGGACATCTTTGGTCTGTGGACCAGGGTCGACGCCCAGTTCGTCACGCAACAGCGAAGCCAGGCGCTCATACGCACGAAGGGCATCCGCCACATTCCCGTTCGCGGCCAGTGCGCGCATGAGAATCCGATGCCCACTCTCGCGATACGGCTCCCGCTCTACCAATCGCCGCGCCGACCTCTCCGCCGCCGGCAGCTCAACTCCGCCAACCCCCAGGCATGCCGCCGCGTAACACTCCAGCGCGCGGAGCTCCATCTCCGCGAGCTCCTGCCGCTGCCCCTCGATCCAGGGCGCCTCGTCGTCTGGCAGGAACCCCCTTCGGGCCGTGAAGAGCGCCACCTGCGAAGGGCCCCACGCCCGTTTCCAGTCGCCTGCGGCTACCGCAGTCTCGGCCCGGTGGATGGCGTCGATTGCGGCCTCGAGATCGACCAGTGCGTCAGCGGGAAGGCTCAGGCGGTAAGCACCCCCGCGCCCGAGCGTCTCGGTGCCGAGCGCGCGACGAAGCTTGGAAACCAGCGTTCGCAGCGTGGCCTCGGCTCCGGGCGGCGGCCCTGCTGACCACAGAACCTCGACGAGCTCGTCCCCGGACACGTCGCGCGTTCGGTTGAGAACGAGGTACACGAACAACAACCGGCCTATGCGGCCGGGCATCAGGTGCTCGCGCCGCCGACCGGCGAGCTCGACTACCAGCCGGCCGCATACCTGAACTGTTGATCGCGTCAAGGTTTCGTCAACATAGGCGCAACCCCGGGGCTGTACAACCATCGCGCCCCGAGGAGGAGGCGACAATCATGGCGATGTTCATCAAATGCGAGTGTGGATACGTGGCGCGAGGTGAAACGGAGGAGGCGGTGATCGACAAGATCCGTGATCACATGCGCGAGGATCATCCCGAACTGCTCGACAAGGTGAGCCGCGAGGACCTCCTCGGATGGATCGAACGCGAGTAGTTCCCATCTAGGAGGAGACAGCGAATGTCAACGACAGGAGTAGTTCAATTCGACGCGGCCGCTTACAAGCGCGGCACCCGCGAGCAGTGGCAGAACGCTGCAGCCGCCTGGCACAGATGGAGCCCGCAGCTCGAAGCGTGGCTGGGCCCGGCGACGGAAGTCATGCTCGACTTGGCCAAGGTCGGGCCGGGCAGCCGTGTTCTGGACGTTGCGGCAGGCGCTGGCGGGCAAACCTTCGCAGCCGCGCGTCGGGCAGGGCCGGCGGGTGCGATTCTCGCAACCGATATATCCCCCGCCATCCTCGAGTACGCCGCCGGACAGGCCAGACGGCTGGGACTTGGGAACGTGGCAACGAGGGAGATGGACGGTGAACACCTCGAAGTGCAGCCGGGATCGTTCGACGCGGTCATCTCACGCGTCGGTCTTATCTACTTTCCTGACCAGCAGGCCGCCCTCGCCGGCATGCTGAAGGCGCTGCGCGAAGGGGGCCGAGCAGCAGCCATCGTCTACTCGACTCCCGACCGAAACCGGTTCTTCTCGGTCCCGGTCTCGATCATCCGTCGCCGAGCTAGCCTGCCGCCACCCCTGCCCGGCCAGCCCGGGCCGTTCAGCCTCGGAGCCGCCGGCGTACTCCAGCAGGCCATTGAGCAGGCCGGCTTCCGAAACGTCGAGGTGCGCGTAGTTGAAGCGCCCCTGCGCCTCGCGTCGGCCGCGGAGTGCGTGCGCTTTGAGAGAGAGTCGTTCGGTGCGCTGCATCAAATGCTCTCAGGACTCGACCAATCCGCCAGGGAGGCGGCATGGGACGAGATCGAAAAGGAGTTGTCCCAGTTCGAGGGCTCCAACGGCTTCACGGGTCCCTGCGAGCTGGTCGTTGCAGCTGGCACGAAGTAGTTCAACTTCGCGAGGTGGGGCCGTCGCCCCTCGAAAGCCGCGCACACCATTCGGTTTGTCCGGGTTACCGCCCGGAAAAGGAGGCAGCGATGACGACGGAAGCAGGCATCAAACTGGAGGCACGCTCACACGACAAGCCGGATGAGGTTCGCCGTCCAAAGGATGCGACCGTGGAGGTCGTCAACCTTGGCCCTCACTCGATCGGCCGATTCACCTTCAAGCCCGGCTGGACCTGGGCCGGTTCGATCAAGCCCGTCGCTGGCACCGACCACTGTGAGAAGACGCACGTCGGCTACTGCGTCGCCGGTCAGATGAACACGTGGCTGACCGATGGGACCCGCATCAAGATCCGCGCCGGCGATTCTTATACGATTCCGCCCGGACACGACGCCGAGGTCGTGGGCGACCAGCCTTTCGTGGGGATCGAGTTCTCCAGCGCGGCCTCCTACGCCAAGCCGAGCCAGCGGTGAATCGCGTCACTGTCGCAGCGGTCCAGGCGGCCCCGGTCTACCTCGACCGGGCCGCCACCGTCGCTCGCGTCCTGGAGCTGACGGCCGAGGCAGCCCGACTCGGCGCCAAGGTCATTGTGTTCCCGGAGGCGTTCGTCCCCACGTACCCGGATTGGATCTGGCGCATCAGCCCCGCGGACGGGGCGCTCCAGGACACATTTTTCGAGCGCTGGCTCGCCAACACCGTCGTCGTCCCTGGCCCGGATACCGAGCTCATCGGTAAGGCCGCCAAGAAGGCACGCGCGTTCCTCGTCGTCGGAGTCAACGAGCGCGTGCTGCGGCGCGGCACCGTCTACAACTCCATCCTCTTCTACGGCCCCGACGGAACTCTGCTCAGCCGCCGGCGGAAGCTGATGCCGACCAGCTCCGAGCGGGTGGTCTGGGGGATGGGCGACGGGTCGACGCTGGAGGTGCATCAGACCCCGTACGGCGGCCTGGGCGGGCTCATCTGCTGGGAGAACTACATGCCGCTGGCGAGGTTTGCGATGTACGCCCAGGGCATCGACCTTTACTGTGCGCCCACTTGGATCTGGGGCAAGGACCAGGGGTGGCAGGCGACGCTGAGACACATCGCGCTCGAGGGACGGGTAGCAGTGATCAGTGCTGCAATCGCCAACCGGACTGAGAGCGTGCCTGACGACCTGCCCGGCCGCGACCAGCTGTACGGCGAGCCTGGATGGATATGCCCGGGCGGGTCGGTGATAGTCGGCCCGAGCGGCGAAACGTTGGCCGGTCCGCTGTACGACACAGAAGGCATCTTGACCGCCGAGATCGATCTCGACGAGATGGCCACTATGCGCCGCACACTCGACGTGGCCGGCCATTATGCCCGGCCCGATGTCTTCCGGCTCGTCGTCAACACTTCGCCTCGTCCCATCGCCGAGCTGTCAGCGACCGAGGCCCCACCGCTAGGAAGGCGCTTCAATGAGCAAGAGCGGGTTCCGCCTCGTAAGACGTGAAGATCGCACTCCCGATAGGGCGGCGGGGTGTGCCGTTAACTCGGGCCACTCAACTCCCACCACGTGACAAGGTTTGTAACGCGTCTCTTACGTTGGCGTCTCGCTTCCTCACTCTGGGATTTCTGGGCGCAGCGCTTCCTGCCCCTTCCGGCTACCTCTCGTTGAGGAAGAGGAGCGTGGCTTTGACGCGGCGGTTGACATCCCGCTCGACACCTAGCTCGAGTTTCGAAAAGATTGAGTTGACGTGCTTCTCGACCGCTCCCTCGGTCAGAAACAGCGAGGCCGCAATGGCCGAGTTGCTTCGGCCTTCGCCGACGAGGCTCAGCACGTCGCGTTCGCGGGGCGTCAGCTGCGCGAGCGGTGAGGCCCGTTCTTTGGCGCGCGCGGCCACCAGCAACTCCACCACTCTGGGATCGATGACCGATCCTCCACGAGCGACCTCACGAATGGCATCAAGCAGCTGGTCGGGATCGGAGACGCGCTCTTTCAGAAGATAGGCTCGGCCGGCCGCCCCCTTCTCCAAGAGCGCGATCGCGTAATCGGCGTCGGCGTATGAGCTGAGTACGACCACGCCTGTGCCGGGACTAAGCTCGCGCAGCCGCGCAGCCGCCTGGATGCCCTCGTTGGTCTGCGTGGGAGGCATGCGAATGTCTGTGAGGAGGACGTCTGGGTTGTGGGATTGGACCGCCGCCAGCACCGAGTCGAGGTCATCGCACACGGCGACCAATTCCAGGTCAGGCACTGCCTCGATCAGCTGCCGAATTCCCTGGCGCACGAGGAGGTTGTCCTCGGCCAGCACGACCCTGATTGGCACCGCCCCAGCATAGTTTCGATGTCGGACGGCTCATGTTGGTATGCGGGCGACCACCAGGGTCTGCCCACGTACCGTGGAGCGGATCTCGACACTGCCGCCGACGGCGGCGACCCGGTCGAGCAGTTCGGGATCTACGTGGCCGCTGTTGCTCCGGGCCCTCAGCTCGAGCCAATGCCCGCTCCTGCTCAAACGGACTCGAGCTCCCCCGCGAAGAGTTTCCAGGCAGCAGAAGTAGGCCGTTGCCTCCACCTCGGGATCGAAACGAGCGCCGATCAGGTCCGGCGCTGCCCACAGGGTGCCGACCGGCTCGATGCGCTTGAGCTGGGCGTTGAGGGCGGGAAGGACGCCCATGTCCGTCAATAGACGCGGGAACAGCCCCCGGGCCACATTGCGCAGCGAGTCCAGGGCTTGATTCGCCTCCTGAGTCAGCCCTGCCAGGAGGGTGCCGGCGGCCTGGCCGTCTCGCTGGAGGAGGCTTTCAGCCGACTCCAGGCGTTGCCCGATGGAGTCCAGGTGTCGTTGCGGTCCCTCGGCAATCGCGCGCTCCAGGCGTTGCCGCTGCAGGTCCGCCGCGACCAGGATCCGGCGCCTGCTCGCCCGCAGCTCCGCCGCCTGGCGCCGGACCTCTTCCAAGCGGGCCTGCAGCTCGGAGGTGAGCCGGAGATTGCGGAAAGCGGTCCCGGTCTGCGCCGCAAAGTTGGTGAGAAGGCGATCCTCCGCAGGCGTCAAAGAAGCCGCCGAGGCAAGGACAGCGATTTCGCCGACCACTTCGAGGCCATTGCGCACCTCCACCGTTCGGTCGAAGGAGCAGGCACCGGCCGACGGCCACCACGCCTCCCGCGACTCGGCCCCCGGCCGCAACAGCGTCACCCGCACGCGCCGCGCTCGCAGCACCTGACCCAGCAGTTGGGCGACGACCTGCGTCACATCCTGCGGTGCGATGACCCCGGCGATCCGACGGGAGAATCGCGCCAGTGCTTCGTAGGGTGCCGCCCGGCGACCGTAGACGAGGCGGTCTGCTAGCTGCTGGACCACCTCCCGTACGGGCTGGAAAGCCAGCGCGATCATCGCCGTCGCCAGCGTCGAGAGCGCGATGCTGCCGCGGGTCCCGGAGCCGACCAACGCGCCGAGGCCGACCACGACAGTGACGTAAGTGACGGTGGTGAAGAAGGTCAGGACGGCGATTACCGCAGTCCGGTTGATGACGACGTCAATGTCGTAGAGCCGGTACCGCAGGATGGCGATGCCGATCGAGACCGGGATCGCAACTACTGACAGCGGGAACACAACGTCGAATATCGGCTCCTGGTAGGCGGCCCGCCGGAACAGAATCTGGACGACTGCGCCGATCCCGACGTTGAGGATCACCATCACCAGCACCGCCCAGAGGAACCACTTGAGCTGCTGGCGAACTTCGCGGTCACCCCGCTGCCAGCGCGGGATGAACGCGAGGAGGCCGAGTGCGGGGATCGCAAGTGCAGCGCCGCTGTCTACGCTGGCGATGGCCTCGAGGATCCCGCGCGCCGGCTCGACGCCGGCCGGGTTGGCGAGTAGTACCCCCGAACCTTCCCATTCCTCCGGGTTGAACATCCTCTCGATCAAAGTGACCACCGTCGCCACGCTGATCAGCCAGGCAAGCGGGCGCCACCGCGGCGAAGGCAGCCGCCCGTCCGGGAAGAGAAGCGGCAGGAACCCTATCGTCAGGGCGGCTGCCAGAAACCAACTCCAGGAGCGCAACCAGAACAGCCAGTCGCCCGCCGGCAGAGAGCCGGGGTGGACAAAGACGGCCAGGCTGGCGTAACTGCTACCGAAGCCGGTCAAGCTGGCCAGCAAGCCGACCGCCGAGCTGAGCCAGCCGATGAGGCTGGTGGGACGCTGGCCGACGATGAGTGCGCCAACGATCGAGAAAGCAGCCACGTAGAGAGGCCGAATCGGCTGCCATCGGTCTGGACGCACCAAATCGGGCGCCTGATCCACTCCGGGCTGCAGCGCGAGCAGGGTTCCGGCCACGGCAAGCGCGATGCTCACAAAGCAAAGCGTCCAGGCCAGCCCGGCCGCGCGGCGGCCTTTCCGTGCGCTCATGGAATCGCCAGACGGATGTGCCCGGTCACGATGGTGCCGCGATCCCGGCGGCTCTCCAGTTCAAGCCGTCCACCGGCCGCCACCAGCCTGTCGGCCATGTTTTGGAGCCCGAATCCGTTGCGCTGTCGCGCCACGTCGAACCCAACGCCGTCGTCGCGGACGCGGAAAATGAACTCTCCGTCTTCCATGTCGAGATCGATGTCAATCCTTCCGGCGTGGGCGTGCTTGGCTGCGTTCTGCAGCGCCTCTAGGCAGCAGAAGTAGACTGCGGCTTCGACCTCCGGCTGCAGACGACGCGCGTTCGTGGAGGTGATCACCACCGCAACGTCCAGCGAACGGGCATGGTCCCGCAGTGCCGGCCCCAGGCCCTGCTCCGACAAGAGCTGGGGTCGCAAGCCTCGGGCAAGCTGTGCGAGGGTCGCCCTGGCCTGCTCGACCTCGACCCTTAGCTCCTTGACCATGGCCAGAGCTCGGGCTGGGTCTACGGCTGCGGATATCGCAGCAACTCGCAGTCTGACCGCGAGCGCGATCATGTTCTGCTGCGCTCCGTCGTGGATGTCACGTTCCAGGCGCCGGCGCTCGGCATCATGGGCCGTCACCACATGCCGTCGTGAGGCGCGCAGCCTAACCGCCTGGTGGCTGATCTGCTCCAGCCGCATGCGCAGCTCGCGGTCGAGGCGCAAGCTGCGAAGCAGCAGCCCTGACTGCGCTGCCAGGTCCCCGAACAGCTTCTCCTCCATCGGCCGCAGCTCATCGCCTTCGGCGACCTGCACCCATAGGGCTCCCAGCAGCTCACCCAGGTGTCTGACCTCGACGCTGCGTGCGAAGGGGGCCGGCGACAGCAGGTGATCCCACGGCAGACGCAGCTTCTTTTCGGATCTATCGCCCCCCGGCCAGCGGGCGACCTGGAAGAGGTAGGCGCCCGACAGGATCCACACCTCAGCCCGGACCGCGCCAGTGGCTTCGGCCAGCAGTCTCGCCATGGACGGAAGGACCTCTTCGCGGTCCTCCAGTCCGCCCAGACGCGAGGAGAAGTCGGCCAGGACCTGATAGGGATCGGCTCGCTTTCCGAAGACGGCTTGATTGGCGAGACCGCGCACCCGCTCTCGAACTGGCTGGAAAACGATCGCGACCAGGCCGGTGGCGATGATCGCCAGGATCAGGTCGGCCCTGGAGCCCGCGCCGACCAGGAGGCGCAGCCCGATTTGCACCACCGCGTACACGGTTAGCACGAAAGCGGCGGACAAAGCGAGGGTTGCTCCCTCGACGAGCCAGGACCGCGACCGGACACTCAAGTGCCTGGCGGCCATTGTTGGATGCTGCTCTATCGCGGTTCGAAAGTCGAGGCAGATGACTTCAGGCCCGGCATGGCGCTGCCTTCAGGGTGGATTGGCAAGGTAGCTGGCTCGACGCGGCCACAGCCGAGGTCGAGACTCGGGTCGCAATGAGCTGGTTGCTGGCGAGCTGGCGCGGGATTCTGTTCCGGATCTTTGGCCTGCTCCTGCTCCTCTTCCTGTTCGACGGGCCCTTCTTCCTGGCCGATCTGCTCGTGCCCGTTGCCAAGCCGGAAACAGTGCTGGGCTGGATCGGCCTAGGCCACGCCACGTACCCGCCCGGGTTCGATCCGACCAGGCCCTGGCACCTTGCCCAGCTCGCGGCGCTAGGAATCCTCCTCGGCGGGAGCATGCTCGCGCTCTGGTGGCGGCCCGCCTCGAAACCGCGGCTGCTCCAGTACTTCGTCGCCGGAATGCTGGCGATCGCGGTCACCATTGCCTTGAGCGAGCCGCAGTTCGCGACCTTCTCTCTGGTCTTTGGCGTCGGTGCTCCGGTCCTCCTGGTGGCGCTCTACCCCGGTCGGTTGAGGAGCCTGGTGAGCTTCTTGCCCGAATTACCGTTCAGCCGCCCACTGCTGACGCTGAGCCTCCTGGTCTTGATCGGAATCGGGTTTGACATTCTGCGACAGCTGCCGAGGCTTGCGGACGCAGGCCCGGACCTCGCGATCGCCTTGGCGGTGGTGATGGCCGCCTCGAAGCGGCCTGGCTGGCGGCCATTGGGAATCATCACCGGTCTGTCGCTTTGCCACGCGGGCCTGGCCGCCATTGCGCTGGCGCGTCAGCCGGGCAGCTGGGGACTCTTCGGCGGGTCGTTGGCGCTGGCGGGCGGACTCGCCTTCATCGCCATCACGCTGCGTGAGTGGCAGACGGCCGGCGCAGTGAGTCAGAAGAGGGAGTGGGCGTGAGCAGCCGCACGCTGGAACGGCTGGGAGCGGCGAGCGGCCTCGTCGGGGCGCTGATGGGGCCACTTGGCTTCGGCCTCTTTGGCAGCAGCGCTCTGGGGCAGAGCCTGCAAGGGGGCTCCAGGGCGAGCATCGCCAGCGCGGTGGCGGTACCAGTGCCGGCGACGGGCTTCCTCGGGATCTCGCTGGACTTCGTGTCCAGCTTCCTGCTGATCCTCTTCGCCGCGCGGCTCTGGGCGCGGCTGCGCCGCGCCGAGGGCGATCCGGGCTGGCTGTCCATGGCCGCCCTGGCCGGCTTCATCCTGGGCATCGCTGCCAGCTTTGGCGACAAGGTGGCCTTCTACGCGCTGGCGGTGCAGGCGGGTCACGGGCTGGATGTGGAAGAGGCGATGACGCTCGGGGGCATCGCGATGGCGTCCTTCAACCTCGCCTTCTTCTACATCACCATCCTCTTCGTGGGCTGCGCGGCGGTGGTCGGCCTGCGCACGCACGCCCTTCCGACCTGGCTGAGCTGGGGCGGTGCGGTGATCGCCGTGCTGAATTTGGTCTCGCTTCTGGTGCCACCTACCATCGCGATCCCTCAGATCGGGTTTCCCCTGTTCTTTCTCTGGCTGCTGGCCGCGAGCCTGGTCATGCTGGTTCGCCCGGAGGCCCCAGCTGTGGCCGCCGGGTCGTCCACGTTGACGGCGGTGCGCGCATGAGCGAGCGGACGCTGGATCGGATCAGAGCCCTATGCGGCATGCTGTGGCTGCCCCTCGAGTTCGCAGCCTCTTCGTCGCCAGTCTGAAGGACCGGTGATACGAATGATCCCGAGGCTCAGGCAGGCGTATTCGGTCATGAGCGTGGTGCTGGTCGTGGGGCTTCTCGCCCAGTTCTTCTTCGCCGGTCTTGCGGTATGGACCATGCTGCATGATCCTGGATCGGACTTCCTTCAGTTCTGGAAGCTGCACATCAACAACGCCTGGTACGTCGTGGGCGTAAGCATCCTCATCCTCGTGGCGCTGTCGTTCCTGGCCGGGCACAGCGGGAAAACAACCGGGCTTACCGCGCTGATGATCCCTTGGCTGATGCTGCAGGCAGGCCTCGCATGGGCGCCGTTCCTACCACTTAACGGCCTTCACCCCGTCAGCGGCACGCTGCTGCTCCTTTACGCCATCTACATTGCGCGACGAACCTGGGCGTTCGGAAACAAGACAGCGGATGCGGCGCGCGCATGAGCGACCGAACACTAGACCGGATCGGTGCCGCCTGTGGCGTCGTCTGGTTCCCGGTCGAGATACTGGCCTTCTTCCTCACATCCACGGCTCACGCAGTGCCCGTCTCTCGGGCGGCCTCGACTGAGGAGATCACCAGGCTCCTCGCCGCGCCCCCGCCTGCCCAGGCCTGGGTGGGCGAATACCTGTACGCGCTCGGAGCCCTGCTGTTCCTCGTCTTCACGACGCGCCTGTGGGCGGCCCTGTGGCGTTCAGAAGGCGGCCGCGGATGGCTGTCGGTCACCGCGCTTGGAGCCGGGCTCGTCTACATGGCACTCAAGGCCCCTGAGCACGCCACAATTCAGGTGCTCTGGACGCGGGCCGGTCATGGCCTCGACGTCCAGTCCGGGGCGGCGCTTTGGGACGCCTACCAGTCCTTGCTCTTTGCCAGCCTTGCGTTCGACGCGGTGATGGCGTTGGCAGCTGGCGCCGTAATCCTCCGCACTCAGGCCCTGCCGCGCTGGCTGGGATGGAGCGCACTCGGAGTCGCCGCGGCCCTGCTCGCCGCGGTAATCACCCATGTGTTCAATATTGCGTTCCTATTCGCGTTCTGGGTGACAGCCATCGGTTTTGTGCTCTTCCTTCGAGCGGATGCTCCTCGTCCGTCGGCTGCGGTCGCCAGACCGTCAGCGGCCTCATGAGCGCAGATGGTTATCGGCAATGAGCTCCGTTAGAAGCCTGAGGCCGCACCAAAAGTACGCTTGGGTCCTGCTCTTTGTGAGCTCGGCCCTCTTTCTACTCACGTCCGTTTTCTTCATCCACTCATTCTTCGTGATGCCGTACGTCGCAAATACGGGCGACCTCTCCCATGTTCTGGCGGGGAGTCCTTCGATCGCGACCTGGATGCGAGGCATCTTTCGCGACACCGCAATCGCGCAGCTCGGCGTCGGGGTCTTCGGTATGAGCATCGCTGCAGTCAGCTTCAGAAGGGGCGAGCGATGGGCCTGGTACGCACTCTGGTATCTGCCCGTCGTTTTTCTCGCCTACATCGGGAGCCAGGCAGAATTGGGCAACAGCGTCGTCCCTCCCAGCGTGCTTTTCATCGCCTCCCTGCTCGGGCTGCTCCTGCCGTTCAGACGGTTCTGGCCAAAGAGCAAATCATCGCCATGAAGGTCACGGCGCCATCGACTGAAATACCCCTCCAGGCCAGAAATATCCAGCGGTGGCGTTAGGCGGCACGCGTGGTGCTCCTGCAGACGGTCTTCGGCGGTCAACGGGCTGTCGACCCATCGCATCATTGGCGTGGGGTCGTGGATTCGCCGTTCACCGAGTTCGCCCGAACGGCCCTTGGCAGCGGCCTCGTCATCGGTGTGTCGCTGGTGGTGTTCATGGGCACGCTGTTCTGGGCGGGTCAACGAGGTCGCCCGGATCGCTGGCCGCTGGTCGCCGCGGGAGGCATCGGCGCGACCTTCATCGCTCTCCTCAACGTCGTCCTTGGTAGCGCGGGAATCTGGCGCTCCACCGAATACACGTTACCGGTCGCCGTGCTCGGGTCGTTCTTCCTGCTCATGACGGCGTTGCTCAACTGGACCGTCGTGTTATATCGGTGGCTCTGGCGACGGCGCGGCGGCCCTATCGTCTCCGCGCTGCTGCTGGTGCTCGTCGCCGTCCTCACCGTGGTCGGGGACGAATTCGCGCTCGCGCGCGGCTACATCGCCTTCGGTGGCGGCTATACCGTCTGGATAGATGCGGCCGTTGCTGTGGTGATCTTCATTGTCACCGTGCTCGCGTACGAGTTGCTACGCAGGCGAAGGGCTTAGTTTCCCCTCCGAAGTTGCAGCCCTAACTCGGGTGGTGGACTTCCTGGAGTCCGTAGACCGGTGTCGGGATCCCTTCCATCCGCGCCTTGAGCTGAAGGGCCAGAAACTGGGAGTAGTGACGCGACTGGTGCAGGTTGCCGCCATGAAACCAGAGCGCCTCCTGCTGGGTGGGTTTCCACATGTTGCGCAGCTCCCCCTCCCACGGTCCGGGGTCTTTAGCGGTGTTCGACCCGAGACCCCAGCACTTACCAACCTTCGCCGCAACCTCTGGCGAGATCAGATCCGCCGCCCATCCGTTCATCGAGCCGTAGCCAGTGGCGTACACGACCAGGTCGGCGGGCAGAGTCTTGCCGTTACTCAGCACGACCGCCTTCTCGGTCAGTCGCACGACATCCACACCGGACTCGAGCTTGATGTCACCGTTGGCCACGAGCTCGGAGGCACCGACATCGATGTAGTAGCCCGAACCACGGCGCAGGTACTTCATGAACAACCCAGAGTCGTCCTCGCCGAAGTCGAGCATGAAGCCTGCCTTCTCCAGCCGCGCATAGAAGTCGGCGTCGCGTTCGCGGATCGCGTTGTATACGGGAATCTGAAACATATGCAAGATTCGGTACGGCAACGACGCGAACGTGAGATCGGCCTTCTGCGTCGTCATGCCGGACGCAACGGCGCTTTCCGAGTACAGGGCGCCCAGACCCAACTCCATCAGAGAGTCGGACCTCGAAACGTGCGTCGAGGACCGCTGAACCATCGTGACATCGGCCCCGACCTCCCAGAGCGCGGCACAGATGTCGTGGGCAGAGTTGTTCGAGCCAATGATGACCGCCTTCTTTCCACGGTAGGCATCAGGTCCGGGGTGTTGGGACGAGTGGTGCTGATCGCCGGTGAAGACGTCCATGCCTTCGAAGTTGGGCAAGCTCGGCTTGCCCGACATGCCTGTCGCAAGTACGAGCTGCTCCGGGCGCAGCGTCATCTCGACACCGTCGCGCTCGACGACAACGGTCCACTCTTTGGCTGTCTCGTCATACGAAGCTTTCTTGCACTCGGTCGAGGGCCAGTAGTTGAGCTCCATGACCCTGGTGTACATCTCGAGCCAGTCAGCGATCTTGTCCTTCGGTGAGAAGACCGGCCAGTTCGGCGGAAAGTCGATGTACGGAAGATGGTCGTACCAGACGGGATCGTGTAAGGTCAGCGACTTGTAGCGCCTGCGCCACGCGTCGCCGGGCCGGGGATTGCGGTCGACGATGATGGTAGGCACGCCGAGCTGGCGCAACCTCGCGCCGAGCGCGACGCCGCCTTGCCCGCCGCCAACGATGACCGCGTACGGCTGGGTGACATGCCCGAGCTCTTTCGCCTCACGCTCGCGCTGCTCGAGCCAGGTTTTCCGATCGGGGACGGCCCCGTGCTCCGTTCCTTTGGGTCGCCGGTCACTCTTGGGCTCCTCATGGCCTTTGAGCTCGTTCAGCGTCGTCAGCAGCGTCCAGGCTTTGCCGTCTCTGAGCCGCAGGTGACCTAAGCCCCGGCCGACCGAGGTCTCGAACCTGATCCAGCTCTCGGTATCCGCGGCGGCCTCGCCCAACTCGCCGGTGACGGCGAAACCGCTGGGCTGCACTTGACCGAGCGTCTGACCGAGCAGGTGACGCACACCTTCGGAACCCTCCACGGTGACGATGTTCCAGGTGAACGCGACCAGGTCGCGCCAGAAGCAGTCATCGACGAACAGGCCGGCCGCGGCATCGATGTCGCCGGCGGTTAGGGCCCTTTCGAAGTCCGCCAGCCACCTGGTTACCGCGGTCCCTGCAGCCGAGGTGTCGACCGGTCGATCCGTGGTGGTATCGGTCATCGAGGCACTCCAAGTGGTGGGGTTTGGAGGTTCTGTGTGAGCCCGAAGGCGCCAGTATCTCACGGGTCAGATCCCGCGCTCAGGGCCGTGGTTCGAGTCCAGCGCGGCCCACCATCGCAAACTGAGTGCGAACGCTAGACACGGTAGCGTCGAATCGCGAGATTAGAGGTCGGTGCCTAAGCAGGGCATGCGCGAGCCGCATCAATGCCGTGAGTGTTACTCAAAGGAGCCGACCGCCACGTATTGAGAATTGCTGATCTTTCGCACGCCGGACGCCTTTGAGTACAGATAGATTCCCGCAGTAGTCCCCGGAGGCTCGTATTCCACTTGCATCCAGATACCGATGCGGTCGCCGGTTGCACTTCTGAACCCACAACCGACGGTGTGGTTGATTGGCAGAGAGAAGATCGGCTCCATCTGCTCCGGCGCGCTAGCCGTCACCAACCCGCATTCGCTTGTACCGCCCACCGTGATGAGCGGCGCCCCGTCACCGTCTATGCCAATCAAATCGATGCCTGACCCGCGACCCCAGATTTCTTCATTGCCCGTGGCTAAGTCGACGCGCAGCAATTGATTGGGCCCGCGCTCGTCGTAGATCCCAAAGCACGGAACTGGATATTGAGCCGGCCAACAGGTCACCATCCACCCAATGCGCCCGCTGATTACCCACGTACCGCGGCGGTCGCTGACCGTGGCGATGTTGCCCGTCGTGGCGTCCAGGCGCCGGAGTGGTCCCCAGCAGTTTCCCCCCGTTTCCGTGGGCTGGCAGCTTGTCAGGTAAATGTTCTGCTGAACAAGGCCCACCACAGCGTATAGGGGGTTGTCTGTGTCGCGGTATACGACCTGGTCAGAGCCCGTGCGCACGTCGACCACGTGGATGCGTTGTGAGGGCGCAGCTCCAGGTTCGTGGTCAACGTACGCATAGCGAAGTCCATCGTCTGACACCTGCGCTCGGTTCACTGGGAGCCAGCGTCCTGCCACGCGATCGTAGGTGAGGGTCACGACAGTGGTCGGGCTTCCGTATGCATAAAGATATGGTTGGTCGGGGGTCCTCATCAAGCCAGGTATCTTGTCGTCAAACACCATGTCTGCGTGTGGATCCCTTCGAAATGCCACTCCCGGGAAGTGAAGGAAACCGCCAGCGAAGTAGAGCCGCCCGTTAGAAGAGGAGTCGTAGATCCAAACGGGTAGGTCGCCCTTGAGGGCCGCAGGGCTCGGCGTGACGGTCATCAAAGGCGAAGACTGCGCAGCGGGCGAAGACGAGCTGCTGCATGCCGCGACGATCAGGACGATGGCCAGAACCGAGGCCTTCATATATGTAGGGCTAAACGCCAGGTCTTGCGTGCCAGTTACGGCTTCGGCAGGGAGCCCAGGGTGAGTCTCGCGACCGCGGCTCAGGGATTTCTCCATTCGGGCACAAG
>Ga0209283_10000537_pt1 | contig 19347 bp, 19 predicted proteins | sample CZO8metaG_2_FD_188354 | JGI IMG/M metagenome (GOLD analysis project Ga0209283, IMG submission 188354) | Vadose zone soil microbial communities from the Eel River Critical Zone Observatory, Northern California, USA - CZOApr15con2H1.8 metaG... | ecosystem: Environmental > Terrestrial > Soil >...
CGTCCACCTCAAGACCGCAGACATCGACCGTGTGCATCACTTCTATGTCGAGATCCTTGGATTCGATGTGATCTTTCGCATGAAGGACGCCTTGTTCCTGTCCGCCGGCGGCTATCACCACCACCTGGGCTTCAACACGTGGGAGTCGAAGGGCGGGTCTCCCCCGCCCCCTGGCACCACAGGGCTGTACCACGTCGCGATCCTCTACCCGACTCGAGCCGCGCTTGGGGACGCCCTGCGCCGCCTGGCCGAGGCTGGCTGGCCGCTCGACGGGGTCAACGACCACGGCACTCATGAGGCCCTCTACCTCCGAGATCCCGACGGCAACGGCCTCGAGCTGGCGTGGGACCGCCCCGAGGATCAGTGGCCCAAGGACAGAGATGGCCACCTCTCCTTCAGCGGCAACCGACTCGACCTGGAGGGCCTGCTGAAAGAAGGGCTGGGGGCCGAGACCAAGGCTGAATAACGCTCCTCCGGAGCGGCTACTTGGTTCCCGTCACCCCGCCGTCGATGATCAGGCCTGACGCCATGACGAACTTCGATTCGTCGGACGCCAGGTACAGGGCCGCCGACGCCACGTCCTCGGGCCGGCCGAGCTCGCTCGTGAGCTGGCGCTTGCGGATCGACGCGTAACCCTCCTCGGGATCCTTGTACGACTCCTTGAGGTAGCGCTCGACAAACGGCGTAAGGATGGTCCCGGGCAGTAGCGCGTTGACGCGAATGCCATGCGGCGCCAGGTCGACCTGCATCGACTTGGTCATCGACAACACCGCCCCTTTGGAAGCTGCGTAGGACACGCGCCGAGCCAGGCCGATCTCGGCAATGCAGGACGACATGTTGATGATCGAACCGGACTTCTGCTTGATCATGTAAGGAACAACCGCCCGGCTCGTGAGATAGACCCCGCGCACGTTCACCTTCATCACGAGATCGAACAGGTCGGGCTCGGTTTCCAGGACATCCCCCACTCCGCTGATCCCGGCGTTGTTGAACAAGACGTCGATGCGCTTGAAACGCTTGGCGACCCTGGCCGCGAGGGCGACGGTTTCCTGCTCGTCGGTGACGTCCACATGCTCGGCCACCGCGTCGCCGCCATTCTTCCGAATGCCCGCCACCGTGGCCTTGGCGCCTCGATCGTCAACGTCGGCGACGACGACGCGAGCTCCTTCGGCGGCAAACAGGCGCGCGGTCGCCGACCCGATTCCCGAGCCGGCACCAGTGATGACACAGACCTTGTCCTGGAGCCGCGCCCGTCTCACGACACGTGCCGTCGAACTGGATTGTTGAGCGTCCCGATGCCGTCGATCCGGATGGTGACCTCGTCGTACTCCTGAAGGCTGAAGTCAGACGGAGGGACTATGCCCGTGCCGGTGAGGAGAATACATCCAGCGTCGAAATGCTGGTCGCGGCCCAGGTATGAGACAAGTTCTGCAATCGGTCGCCGCATAGCGGATGTTGTCGTTTCGGACCGGTAGACGACACCGGCGTTTCGGCGTATCTCGAGCTCGATCTTCCGATCCAGCGGAGAGAAGTCCCATGCCAGCACAACCGCGGGTCCGAGCGCACAGCACCCGTCGAACACCTTCGCCTGCGGCAAATACAGCGGATTCTCGCCCTCAATGCTCCGTGAGCTGACGTCGTTGCCGATCGTGTAGCCGACCACCTCGAGCTGGCTGTTGCAGAGGACGGCAAGCTCTGGCTCAGGTACATCCCAGGTGGAATCAGAGCGTATGTAGACTGCTTGGCCTGGGCCCCTAGTACGGGCGGCCGTCGCCTTGAAGAAGATCTCGGGCCGCTGCGCGGTATAGACTCGGTCATAAGGATCCGCGCTCACAGCCTCATCAGTTCGAGCTTCCAGACTACGCTGGTATGTGACGCCGGCAGCCCAGACCTCCTGGTTTTGAATCGGCGCTTCGATAACAGCGTCCGCACGCAACGACGCCGGCGGCCGATCCTCATCAAGAAGCCGGCGAAGCTCATCGAGCGACAGCCTGAGCAGAGCATCGAGCGAGGTGCCGTCCGGCAGGTTGCTCAAAACTCCGTCGCGTTTAAGAAATATCCCGCTACGCAGCCGGATCAGGTGCTCTCCTGCTGATGGCACCACCGACAGGATGCCCGACGCATAGGAATCCTGACCGGTCACGCGTTCCTCCACGCCAGGCCGGCCGGGTACTCGAATTCACGCAAGGACTCGGGACGCATCGTGATGCTGTAACCCGGAGCTTGCGGCGCCACGTATCGTCCGTCGCGGATTCTCACCGGGTCAAGGAAGTGCTCGTGCAGATGCTCGACATACTCCAGCACCCGGTTCTCGAGCGATCCGCTGACAGCGATGTAGTCGAACAGCGACACATGCTGAACGTACTCGCAGAGCCCAACGCCACCTGCGTGCGGGCAAACCGGCACCCCGAACTTCGCCGCCATCAGGAGAACCGCGAGCACTTCGTTGAGCCCTCCGAGCCGACAGGCGTCAAGCTGGCAGAAGCCAATTGCATTCGCCTGGAAGAGCTGCTTGAAGAGGACCCGATTCTGGCAGTGTTCGCCGGTGGCGACCTTGATCGGAGAGATGGCCCGCGCGATGGTTGCGTGACCCAGGACGTCGTCGGGGCTCGTCGGCTCTTCGATCCAGTAAGGATCGAACTCCACGAGGTGCTCGAGGTTGGCGATCGCCTCGCCCACGTCCCAGACCTGGTTAGCGTCCATCATCAGCCGGCGATCAGGTCCGATCTCTTCGCGGACTATGCGCGCGCGCCTGACGTCGTCTTCGATGTTCTGGCCGACCTTCATCTTAACGTGCGACCAGCCGGCGGCGACTGCTTGCCGGCACAGCATCCTTAGTTTTTCATCCGAGTACCCAAGCCAACCCACCGACGTCGTGTAAGCGGGAAAGCCTGAGCGCAGCATCTCCGCCTCGCGCTCGCCACGGGTTGGTGCCATGCGCTCGAGAATAGCAAGCGCCTCATCGGGCCTAATCGCGTCGCTGATGTACCGGAAGTCGATGCAGGAGACGAGCTGTTCGGGGCTCATATCCACGAGCAGCTTCCACAAAGGCTTGCGCTCCACCTTCGCGTGGAGGTCCCAGACCGCGTTCACGAGGGCAGCCGATGCAAGGTGGATTGCGCCTTTCTCCGGGCCGATCCAGCGCAGCTGCTGATCGCCGGTGATCGCACGCCAAAAACCTCGCATGTCGGAGACGATGGATTCGAGCGTGCGCCCAATCACAATCGGGGCGAGAGCGTTGATCGCGGCGACGCAGATCTCCGTGCCGCGGCCGAGCGTGAAGGTAAGCCCATGGCCTTCGAGGTGATTGCCGGCGTCGGTCCTTAGCACCACATATGCGGCTGAATAGTCGGGGGCGGTGTGCATGGCGTCGGAACCGTCCAGCGTGCGTGAGGTAGGGAACCGAATATCGCGGGCGTCGACGCTAACGATGCGCGCCATCAGCCTTTGACCGCGCCGACCAGGAGGCCCCTGGCTATGAATCGTTCGAGCGCGATGGCCATCGCAATGACGGGCCCGATCATGATCAGGATGAGCACGGACATGTACCACCACTGCGGCCCGCGGGTCGCGTTCTGGGCGGCGACCGTCAACGGGAGGGTTTGAGCGTTCGCGCTCGTGAGGAACAGCGCGATGAGGTACTCGTTCCAGGCGAAGACGAGGACGAACAGGAAGGTGGCGACGAGGCCAGGTACGGCCAGCGGAAGGACGATTGACCGAAAGATGCGGTACCTGGACGCGCCATCGATGGCCGCGCTCTCCTCGAGCTCGAGGGGGACGCTTTGGAAGTAATCGCGCATGAGCCAGACGACGATCGGCAGATGCGCAGCGACGTAACTGATGATGAGCGCAGCCCAGGTGTCGAGCAGGGATAACTGCTGAAAAAAGATGTAGATCGGGATCACCACCGCCACCGGCGGCAGCATTCGCTGAGAGATCATCCAGAAGGCGATGTCGTCATTGCCAAGGGCCCTCTTGAAGCGCCGCGCGACGGTCTGCAAGAGCAGTAAGAACAACGCGAACCCGCCCAGCAAGGCGAGCTGCCACGGCCCACCCGCGGCAATGACGGCAACCGCTGCCACGAGGCCTGCGACGAACGACGCAATGGCCGCGAAACGGACTCGGTATTGCATGCGGACCAAGCCGTATGCGGCCATCGAGCCCAAGAGCAAGGTGATCGTTGTGCTGGTGAGCCCCACCACCACCGTGTTGAGGTAGGGTCGGAAGGTGTCCTCGCCCAGATCGACAAAGATGTAGCGCCAGGACTCCAGAGTCGGCTTGAAATCTCGGAATGGGAAGTAGAACGGGCCGCCGTTGACGTCGAGCGGGGTCTTGAGCGAGGTGACCGCGAGCCAGTACAGGGGGAAAAGGACAACAACTGCCCAGGCGACAAGCAGCGCATACGAGACGATCGTCCCCGCCGGCGAGGGCCTGTTGATCGCATAGGATCGATGGCGCCGAGCTCGTGTGGCCGCCATGCTTTAAGCCATTGCCGTCACGCGGCGCCGGAAGAGGTTGACGTAGCTGATGCCGACGAAAGTCACGACGATCAGCAGCATGTAGGCGACGGCGGCGGATCCTCCAATGTCGAGCGCCCGCCAGATGGTGTAGGCATGGAGGGTGAGCGACTCCGTTGCGGTTCCCGGCCCCCCGTTCGTGAGCACGTTGGGCAGGTCGACGATCTTGAACGCCTCGATGAGCCGGATGAGCACGACTGTCGAGGTGGCTGGCAGTATCTGCGGAAATGTGACGGCCCAGAACATCTGCCAGCGGTTGGCTCCATCGACGACGGCGGCTTCGTTCAGCTCGACAGGCAGGCTCTCGATCGAAGCGAGCAGGACGATGAATATGAACGGCGTCCACTGCCAGACATCGCCGATCATCACGGCCAACCGTGCCCCCCACGGGTTGGTGACCCACGACACGTCGGTCAGCCCAAAATGGGCCCAGAGCGGATAGAGCGGCCCCTTGCTCGTGTCGGTGAGCATGCGGAATAGGTAGGCGACGCCGACAGGCGTGATCATCATCGGAAGCAGAAAGACCACCCGGAAGAAGCGGCGCCCTGGTAGTCGCTGCACGACCAGGAGCGCGAGGCCGAGCGCAAGCAAGTACTGGACCGATACGTCGACGCCGACATAGATGAGGGTGACCACGAGAGTTCCCGGCCGCCCGCTCGTCATGACCGTATCGACGACAAGCCACACGAGCGCGCCGGCGCTGACGGCAGTGACCAGGCGTCCCACGAACCCGAGCACGGTGCGGCCAGGGCCGCGCAGGTAGCGGACGAGCAAGAAGGCGAAACCGCCATAGACGACGAACAGGACCGCCGCGGTGAGAGGAGTCAGCGGCACCGTTACGCCGATGAAATGGGTGCGGTCGATGCCAATCACCAGCTTCGCGTAGTTGCCAAGTCCGACAAAGGTGAGGTGGATGCCACCCTCTGAGAAGCTGAGGCGGGTGAGGGAGACGTAAAGGGACGCCAACAAGGGGAAGATCGAAAAGATCAGGATCACGAGCACCGCCGGCAGGATGAACACGGCCCCGGCGGAGCGGTCGAGACGCACGACAAGCCGACTCCACCTGGAGGATGCCGCCAGCGGGACCGGGCGCGCGGAGAGTTGGCCGCTCATGAGGAAAGGAACGTTTTCATCGGCTCCTGGCAATGACCAGCGGGTTGGGCGGCGAGGCGGAAGTCACCTCGCCGCCCGGGGTTAACTACTTTGTGACGCTGAGGCTCGATCTATAAGCGTCGAGCTGGGACGGCCGGCCGATCTCGTCGGTCTTGCTGTTCCACTGGTTGGTGATCTGAGCCATGGTCTGGCTGGCCGAAAGCTCGCCTGCCAGGAACTGAGCCAGCGCAGTATCGAGCGCAGTCTGCTGGTAAAAAGCCGTCTGCGGAATGCGAAGGTCCAGAACCATGTTCGGGCTCTGCAGGCTGGCCTGGATGGCGCCGAGATAATTCTTCGCCGCCGTCTCGCTCATGCCGGAGCTCAACCACGGCCCCAGGTTGGTGAAGTGGGATGTGCGGTACGGGTTGAATCCCGTCTTCCCGATGGTCACGTCGACGCTGGACTGCGCCGGCTGCGACATGTAGGACAGGAATGCAAACGCGGCGTCCTTGACCTTTGACGGCGCTGCCTTGTTGATCGCGCCCGACCAGCCGCCGAAGGCGGCAAACGGGGAGTGGTTCACACCATTGGTCGCGTGCGGGCAGATCGTCGCATTGCAGTCCACCAGCTGGCCGGTGCTGCGATCTAGCACGCGCTTCGAGCCGGGCAGGATCACGGCTCCGACCTTGTCCTGGACCTTCGATTGCGTGGGGTCGACCGCCAGCGGCCCGATGTCACCCCAGTCGAGGGACAGGGCACAGCGACCGGTCACGAACAGGCCGCGGGAATCACCGACGTCGTTGTTGAGCTGGTCCGGCGGTCCCAGCTTGGAGAGCTGCTTGTAGACGTCAAGTGCGGCCGCCGCGCCGGCGTTGTTCATGAGCGGCTGCATGTTGTCAGTGCTGAAGAAGGAGCCCTGCTTGGTGCCCTGGCTCTGCAGGAACGCGGCAGCTATCGAGATGTACATCCAGTACGACTGAGCGCTGCGCTTCATGGCCAGACAGGACCCATAGTCGGCCTTGCCGTCCCCGTTGAGGTCCTTGCCCTGGAAGTGCTTGGCGATGCTGATGTAGTCGTCCCAGGTTGCGGGGGGCTGGAGGCCGTCTTTCTGCAGAAGGTCCGTGCGGTAATACACCATCTGGAAGTCGCCGTCGAGCGGGACCGTGTAGACCTTGCCCTTGAACGTCGCGCTGAAGTCGCGAAAGAATGGCGCGATGTCGTTCCACTGAAGCGCCGAATCATTCTTGACGCGGTCGGTGAGGTCCTCGAGGTATCCGGCCGGTACGTAGTCACCCATCCACTGGGGATCGAAGACCGTGGCGTCGTACGAGTTGGTCTTGGTCGCAAAGTCAGTAAGGAGCTTCTGGTAAAGGTCGGAGAACGGAACCGTAATGATCTCGACCTTGGCGCCTGTGGCCCTTTCGAAATCGGGCGCGCGGCGCTGCAGGGGCTCCGCGATCTGGGGCCCGGTGAACGTGACGACGCGGATCGTAGTGCCGCTGAATTGGGCGTTCGACGTCGGGGTGCTCGAGTTGCAGGCCACCAGCAAGCCCACCGTCAGGACCAGGGCTCTCGCCAGGTATCGGCTCATAACCTCAGTTCTCCTCCAAAAACCCGAAGATCCGGTCGCGCCAGACACCCGAGCCAAGGGGCCCGCTGCCACCGATTATTCGGATGTTTAACTCGTCATCAGGAATTTGTCAAGCTCCGAATTGCTCAAATCGGCTCTTTTGGAGCCTAGTCATCCGATGTCTCGCTCCAGGCCGAGGCTTGGGGCTCGGGGCTCGGGGGCGATCAGGCGTCTACCCTGGCGTCGAGGCTGAACCGTTCGAGAACACGTTGGAAGACCCCGCCGAGGATCGCCACGGGCACGAGAGAGATGACCAGCGCGGCAGCAGCTGTCGGCCAGTCCAGCTCACGCTCGAATGTGAAGAAATCCACCATCGCCACCGGGACCGTCTTGATCTCGCCGGACGTGAGCACCAGCGGCACGAGCAGCAGATTCCAGGCGAGCACGAAAAGTACGATCGCGGTCGCGGCGACAGTCGGTGCAACCAGCGGGAGCACGACCTCTCCGAGCACGCGCAGCAGGCCAGCCCCATCGAGCACAGCTGCTTCCTCCCAATCGGTCGAGAGCTGCCGAAGGGCACCGTGGAGGACATAGACGGCGAGGGGCGTCATCACCGCCGCCTCGGTCAGCACGACGCCGGCGAAGGTGTCTGCCAGGTGAGCCCGGCGCATGAGATCGCTCAGCGGGATCACGTAAGCCATCGCCGGCAGGCTGGCAAGGACGAGGAAGCCCTCGGTCAGCAGCGACTTGCCGGCGAAGCGCGAGCGGGCAAGACCAAAAGCCGCGAGGAAGGAACACAAGACGGCGAGCGCAGCGGCGCAAGCAGCCGCAGCCGTGCTGGTGGCGAGCTCCTGCCAGAAGGAAGGCTCAGCGATGCCGACCTCGCGGAAATGATCGAAGGTGATGGGTCCCTTCCAGGACGGCGGCCGTGTGCTGTTGTCAGGCAGCAAACCGAATGAGGCCAGGACCGTCCACGTGAGCGGTAGGAGAAACGCGACGAGTGCCACCGTCAGCAAGAGGATTCGAATGACGGCGTCGCGCCGGCGCCGCGCACGAAGGCTCCTCATGCGGTCGCGGGTCGCCTGACCAGCCGTATGTAGACGAGACCGACGCCGAACACGGCCGCCGCGATCAGCCATGCGGAAGCTGCTCCGGCCGGCCAGTTGTTGACAGCAAAAGCCTGGTTATAGCTGTAGAAAGCCGGCGTGACTGTGGCGCTGCCCGGCCCGCCACCTGTCAGGATCAGAACGACGTCCAATGTTCCGAGCGACAGACCGACCAGCAGCATCGTGATCGCGAGGAGAAGTGGTCGGAGCGATGGCAGCGCAACGACGTACGCCTGCCGAATCCACGACGCTCCATCGAGCGTCGCGTGCTCCCATAGCTCTTTGGGAACCGAAAGCAGCCCGGGCAGCAGCAGGAACGCCACGAACGGCGCCTCTCGCCACACCTCGATGGCGACGATCGTCGGCAACGCGAGCCGCGCGTCGCCGATCGGTGAGGCGATGCTGGCTTGTCCGAGCCAGCCCGACGCAAAGTCGAGAATGCCGTTGGCACCGATGAGCAGGAAGTGCCACATCACCCCGTTAGCGATGGGACTGACCAGCCAGGGCAGCAGTAGGAGCAGCCGCCACAGCCCGCGGCCGCGAATCGGGCGGCGCAACAAGTAAGCGAGACCGAACCCGATGACCAGCTCCAGCGGTACGGCGGAGACCGCGAAGAGCGTGATGTTCCGGATCGCCACACCAAACTGCGGATCTCGGATGACTGCCAGGTAATTGCCTAGACCGGCGAAATGAATGCTGGTTGAAAACGGCGAGTACGTGCTGAATGTGGCAAGGAGACCGAGCAGCGCGGGCAGGACCAGCCAGCCGCTCAGCAGCACTGCCAGCGGCGCAAAAAGGACGAGCCGGTCGCGGCGTGTCAGTCTCATGGGTCCCTGCTCCGCGGTTTATGCTAAAGCCCCGATGTTTGGCGACAAAGGGAGAAGCAGCATGGCGCTTGTCAGCCATTTGTGGTCGATAACGTCCGACCTCTTGGCGGCGCCGCTGTCTTGTCTCACAATCGACAGCCAATGACCGATTTCCGCGTGGCACGCCGAACACGACGCAACCCGAGCGTGACCTCTGAGGCGATCGACAAGATTCAGGGCCTGATCATCTCCGGCAGCTGGGGACCGGGCGACCGCCTGCCTAAGGAAACCGAGCTGGCGGCGCAGCTGGGGCTGTCCCGGAACTCGCTGCGCGAGGCAGTACGCGCGCTGTCGCAGCTCCGCGTGCTCGAGGTCCGTCAGGGCGACGGGACTTATGTCACCAGTCTCGAGCCCAACCTCCTGCTGGAGAGCACCAGCTTCGTCAGCCATCTACTGGTCGGGGAGTCCGCTCTGGAGCTGTTCGAGGTGCGCCGGCTCCTCGAGGGCGCGGCGGCTGCGCTGGCCGCGGCCCGCATCGACTCAGCGGGCAAAGAGGCGTTGCGCGCCAAGCTCGAGCAGATGACCGAAACCGAGACTGTGGAGGAGCTGGTCGAGGCGGATGTCGACTTTCACGCGATCATCGCCCGCGCCACCGGCAACACGTTTCTCACCTCGTTGCTGGCCAGCCTGTCGTCCCGCACCATGCGGGCTCGGATTTGGCGCGGCCGCGAGGTGGACAACGCGCTCGACGTCACGAGGGACGAGCACCGGCGCATCTATGAGGCGATTGCCGGCGGCGATCCGGAGCTGGCGCGGGCGGCGGCGATGGCTCACATCGCCAGCGGTGAGCGATGGCTGCGCGCGCAGCTCGCGGCAACGTCCGCGGAGGCGCCGATGACCACGACCAAGGTGGGCGGTTGAAAAAATCCCCACCCCCTCGGGGTCCCTCCCCTCCCCCGAGCCCAACCACGCCTGACGCGACCAACGTAACCCGGCGCCGCCGCCGCGCCAACCCTGCTTGTTAAGACCATGAAGGTCGGCCTGCACACCCGGCTCAAGCCCGGCGCCGAAGAGCGCTACGAGGACTATCACCGGGCGGTTTGGCCAGAGGTGCTCGAAGGCATGCGTCGCGTGGGCATCACGAAGTACGCGATCTTTCGCGATGGGCTCGACCTGTTTCACTACATCGAGTGCGAGGACTATGCACGGGCCGTCGCCGAGCTTGCGCGCAGCCCGCTCAATCAGCGTTGGGAGGACGCCATGGCGCCGATGACAGCTGTCGCCCATGACTTCAGCGGCGAGGGCAGCGACCAGATGAAGCTCATCTTCGACTTCTAGTCGGCAACAGCCAGAATTGAATCCAACCCAGCAAGTCCCCCTCGGCCGGACGGCCCTGACGGTCACCCGATTCGGGCTTGGCACCGCCCCTCTGGGGGGACTGTTCGAAGCGGTTGACGAAGCCACCGGGGTCGGAGTCATCGAGCGCGCTTGGGACGCCGGCGTCCGCTTTTTCGACACCGCGCCCCTGTACGGCCACGGGCTGGCCGAGACGAGATTGGGCAAGGTGCTCAGACAGAAGCCTCGCGGCGAGTTCACGCTCGCGAGCAAGGTCGGCCGACTTCTCCGCGCTGACGCGCTGCCGGAGCCCGGCCAGTCCTGGCGCGGTACGCCCCCCGTCAACCCGGTGTTCGACTTCAGCTATGACGGGGTCATGCGGTCCTTCGAGGAGAGCCTCGTGCGGCTGGGGCTCGAGCGCATCGACATCCTGCATATCCACGACCCCGACCACCACCACGACGAGGCCATCACCGGCGCATATCGAGCGCTCGATCGCCTGCGCGCCGACGGGGCCATCGGAGCTGTTAGTGCCGGCATGAACCAGGCCGAGATGCTCACGCGTTTCGCCCGCGAAGCCGACTTCGACTGCTTCCTGCTGGCGGGCCGCTACACCCTGCTGGACCAGGTCGCCCTCAAAGAGCTGCTGCCCGAATGCGTCAAACGCGGCATCGCGATCATCGCCGGCGGCGTCTACAACAGCGGCATCCTGGCGGACCCGAAGCCCGGCGCGCATTACAACTACCAGACCGCGCCGGCGGAGCTGCTCGAGCGCGCGCGCCGGATACGCGACGTCTGCTCCCGCCACGGCGTGCCCCTGAAGGCGGCGGCAGTGCAATTTCCTCTCGGACACCCGGCGGTGGCGTGCGTCGTCGTCGGGTGCCGCAACGCGGCACAGCTCGACGAAAGCCTGGAGATGTTCGCGGTAGAGATCCCACCCAAGTTATGGCGCGACCTCAAGGCAGAGCGACTGCTGCCTGAACACGCCCCGACTCCCGAGAGCTAGTGATAGTCGACGCCCACCACCACTTCTGGGATCCCTCGCGCCACGACTACCCCTGGATGGGTGACGAGCTGGCGGCGATCCGCCGCCGTTTCGGTCCCGAGGACCTGGCGCCGCTGCTGGCGGCGGCGGCAGTCGATCGCACCGTCCTGATCCAGACCATCTCCAGCGTGGACGAGACCCGCGAGTTCCTCGCCACGGCAGCCGGCACCGACTTCGTCGCCGGGGTGGTCGGGTGGGTCGACCTGACCGAACCATCGGTCGGCGACACCCTGGCTGAGCTGCGTGCCGGAGCCGGCGGGACGTTGCTGGTCGGCATTCGCCATCAGGTCCACGACGAGCCGGATCCGCGCTGGCTTCTGCGCGGTGACGTGCAGCGCGGGATCGCGGCCGTGAGGGATGCCGGCCTGGTCTACGACCTGCTCGTCAAGACGCGCGAGCTGCCCGCGGCCGTCGAACTGGCGCGCACCTTCCCCGACCTTCGTTTCGTGCTCGACCACATGGCCAAGCCCCGGATCGCCGCAGGACCCCGCGACCCGGAGTGGGAGCAAGCGATGGCACCGCTGGCCGGTTGCCCCAACGTCTACTGCAAGCTGTCCGGCATGGTCACCGAGGCCAGGTGGACGGATTGGACGCCCGACGATCTGCAGCCGTACCTGAGTCGCGTCCTCGACTGGTTCGAACCCCAGCGCTGCATGTTCGGCTCTGACTGGCCCGTGTGCCTGCTGGCATCCGACTACGCGCGCGTCCTCAGCACCATGCAAGCGATCCTCGGCGATGACGGCGACGTGTTCGGCGCCACGGCGGCGCGGGTGTATCGGCTCAGCTAGGCGACGTCATCGATCAGGGCCGCCCAGCGTTCGTCGATCCGCCGGACCTTGTAGATCGCGAAGGCCGCCACCCACGCAATCACGAACGCGCCCACGATCACGTACCCGGCCTTGCCGATGAAGTCGAAGTTCGCGATCGCATCGAAGGCGCTGCCATGCAGGCCGAGAGTATGAATGAGGATTTGCGCAACCTGGAAGAGTCCGACGAACAGGGCCACGAACACTGACAGCGACGTGACAGTCAGGTTGTAGAAGACCTTGCGGATCGGGCTCGCGAATGCCCACGAGTACGCCTTGGACATGAAGGCGCCGTCCGTCGTGTCCATGAGAGACATGCCCGCCGCGAATATCAACGGCAAAGAGATGACCGCGGTGAACGGAAGTCCTTGGGCCGCCGCACCCGCTGAGATCGCAAGCAGCGCAACCTCAGACGCAGTGTCGAAACCCAGGCCGAACAGGAACCCGATCGGATACATGTGCCAGCTGTGCTCGACCAGGCGGAACATGCGGCCGAACAGCCTGGTCATCACGCCGCCGGCGACGAGCTCCGTCTCCAAGCCCTCGCGGTTGTACTCGCCGCGATGCATCTTCCGGTACACCCGAACGATGTCCAGGAGGATGACCAGGTTCATGATCCCGATGAGAACCAGGAAGCCTCCGGAGACCATCGTGCCCACGGCGCCGCCCACACTCCTGAGCTCCCCGTTGCCACTGACGACTCCCTGCACGATCGACTTCACCGCGAGGCCAAGCGCCACGGCGATCAGGAAGACCACCGTCGAATGACCCAGCGAGAAGAAGAACCCGACCCCGACCGGCTTGCCACCCCGCTGCAGAAGCTTGCGGGTGGTGTTGTCGATGGCCGCGATGTGATCGGCGTCGAACGCGTGCCTCAGCCCGAACGTGTAGGCAAGGCCGCCGAGGGCCAGAAAACCAGGGTGCTGGGCGCCGTACGCCAGGAGTAGGCCCCACCCGACCAGGTGCAGCAGGCCCACCGCCCCGAAGAAGCCGCCCAGCCGGGCACGCTCACCCGGATCAAAGGATCGGCCGATCAGGGTCCAGGGAGACGCCACGCCCGAAGCCTAATCGTTACCGCGACTGAGTCGCAACTTGGTATTCGCGTGGGCACCCCACACATGCGAATGGATCCCAACTTCCCCCTCGCGAGGCTACGGCGTACGCTTGGCCCCGGTGGACGTCGACCGGCTCCCGCCCCAGCTGCAGGCCGTGCTTCGCGGTCTCGCCCGCATGATCAGCAGCCGCGAGCCGGCGATCCAGGTGAAAGTCGACCAGCTGCGGGCCCGGCATCCGCATTTCACCAATGACCAACTGGCGCTGGACCTGATCCGTTCCACTCGTAGGCGCGTCGCCGGCACTGCGGCGCTCAGCGCCGCGGCAGCGATCGCGCCTGGCTTGGGCACTGTGATCGCGATTGGGACCGTGACCAGCCAGGCCTTCTACGCCCTGGAGCAAGAGGTCGAGCTCGTGCTCGCCGTCGCCATGATCTACGGCCACGAGCTCGCCACCTCGGACGAGCGCGTGCTCGAGGCGCTCGTCGTCGTCGGCATCACCAGCGGGGCCGTAAAGCTCCGCGAGGACGTGCTCGTGACCGGTGGCGAGCGCCTGGCCGTGGCCGCGTTTCGCCGCCTTCCAAGCACCTTGCTCGCGCACGGCGGCAGCCGCATCCTGGCCCGGATCTTCGCGCGAGTCGCCGGCAGCGGTGCGGCCAAAGCCGCAGCCCGGTTGGTTCCCATCGGCGTCGGCGTGGCCGCCGGTGCCGGTTTCGATTGGCTCGCGGTCACCGGACTCGGGCGTGCCGCGATGAAGTACTACGGACCTGGAGGTCCGGGTGCGCGCCCGCTTCTACTTGCGGGCGAAGATGCCGCGCACGTCAAAGTGGGCGGCTGACTCGATCTGATCGAAGCCGCACTTCTTGGGCGGCTTGTCGGTGCGCCAGCGCAAGAACCGGGTCGCGTGCCGGAAGCGCTCGCCTGCCTCGAGCTTGTCATACGCCACCTCGCACACGAGCTCGGGGCGCACGGTCACCCACTCGGCTTCCTTGTCCTTTCCACGAGACCACCTGCTGATGCCGCCGGGCATGCGCCCCGAGCTGTACGAATCCCACTCGCTCGGCGGCACGTCCACCTCCAGCGGTTTCAGCTTGGCGATCAGCTCGTTGCGCTCGGCCGCGCTGAACGATGAGGTGTGACCGACGTAGTTGAGCGTCTTCCCGCGATACAGGCCCAGCAGCAACGAACCCAGCGACTTGCCGTCGTTTGACTTTCGCCAGCCGATGACCACGCAGTCGGCCGTGCGCTGATGCTTGACCTTCACCCACAAGCGCTTCCCCGGAATGTAAGCGCCGCCCCAGGACTTCGCCATCACACCATCGAGGCCCGCGCCCTCGAAGCGGTTGAACCACTGCTCGGCGGTCGCGTGATCGCGCGTGTAGGGGGTGAGAAAGATTGGCTGCTTGACGCCCTTGAGGAGACCTTCAAGGCGCTTGCGCCGCTTTCCGAGCGCCTCGGACCGCAGGTCGTCGGCGCCTTCCGCGAGGATGTCGAAGGCGACGTACCAGGCCGGCGTGGCCTCACTCAGCATTCGCACCCGTGACTCGGCCGGATGGATTCGCTGCTGGAGGGCTCCGAAGTCGAGCCCATCGGCGCCCACGACGATCAATTCGCCGTCCAGCACGACCTTGTTTTGACGCAGCTTCCTGAAGGCCGGCAGCAGCTCGGGGAAATAGCGGGTCATCGGACGCGCTCCCCGGCTCACAAGCTCGACGTTGTCGCCGTCGCGGAACATGAGGGTGCGGAATCCGTCCCACTTGGGCTCGTACTCCCAGCTGTCGCCCTTGGGGATGCCGTCACCCGGCGCCGACAGCATCGGCTCCATGTTCAGGGGTATTGGAAGCTTCAAAACTGTCATGTTTTCCCCAGCTGTCTATATCTTGTGGACGCAGGTACCCTGTGCTACCATATCGCCGGTCGGTAAAGTCGACCCACTAATTTCGACTCCACGCCCCCACCCCAGCCTTGGGAAGCTCGCGCAAGCGGGCTTCCCGCTTTTTCGGGCAAACGTCTCCGGTCTATGAGCCGAATCGGGAAAGGAGCTCGGCGACCGTCATCTTGCCGTAGTCCTTGCCGAGCACCGCTTCGGCGGTGTGCCACACCATCTGGGCCTGCGCCGGGCCGCGACTGGCCAGGTCGTCGAGCGAGACCGAACCGAACAGCTGGATCTGCGGTATCTGCTTCAGCTGCTGGGCCAGCCACTTGGCCCACTGGGCGGTGTTGCCATCGCTCGGAGCGACCTTGGCTTCGACCGCCGCCTTGACCGCGGTCGCTTTGGCCTCGGCGGCCGCCGCTGCTTTGCTCGCCTTGGCTGCGGTCTGCTGAGCGGCCTCGGACGCGGCTTCGGCGGTCTCTTTGGCCTTCGCCTCCACCTCGGCCGCGGTAGCCTCCGCCCGCGCCGGCATGGTGGTGAGCTTGTTTTCCCCCTTGTGCATGATCTCCTCCGCGGCCCTCCCCATCTCGCCGCGGCCGCCGCCTTCGCTGGCGCCGTCGCCGGTGCGCAGGCGGTCGCCGAAGCCCCGACCCATCGCGCCTCCGATCAATCCGGGCACGTCGAGCCCGGTCAATCCTTTGATCGCGGTCGTCGACTCGATCATCGCCCGGGTGGCATTGCGGACGAGGTCCGACGCGCCGTCGGCGCTCATCACGGTCAGCGAATTGATATGGCCCATAGGCTCCGCGGCCGCTCGGACGATGTCAGGCAGCGCGCTGAGCACGGTCTGGATGATGGCGGCCTCGTTGAACTGCTTGTATGCCTCCGCGCGCATCGCCAGCGCCTTGGCCTCGGCTTCACCCTTGGTCAGGACGATCTGCGCCTCAGCTCCACCTTCGAGACGCGTGGTCTCGGCGTCGGCTTCGGCGGATGCGATGCGGGCGCGCTTCTCGCCTTCCGCACGCGCGATCACCGCTTGGGCTTCAGCCGCGGCCGGCTTGACAGTCGACGAGAGCAGCTCTTTTTCACGGCGATCGGCTTCCAGCTGCGCGAGCTCGGTTTGCCTGCGTACGACTTCCTGCTGAGCCTCCGCTTGGGCCAGCGGACCGGCTTGATCGGCCCGCGCCTGCGCGGCGGCAACCTGGGTCTTGGTCTCGGCTTCCCGAAGGGAAACGTCACGACCCGCGTTGATCTTCACCTGTTGCGCCTCGGCCTCTCGGACCGCTGCGGTCTGGTCGGCTGACGCTCGCGCCATGCGCGCGTCGCGCTCGACCGTGGCGAGGTTCTGCTGTCCGAGCAGACCGATGTAATTCGACTCGTCCGAAAAGCTCTGGATGGTGAAGGCATCGATCTGCAGGCCGCTCGTGGCCAGGTCGCCTTTGGCCGCGTCCTGAACCTGCTGCAGGAGCTTCTGGCGATCGCGGATCAGCTCTTCGATCGTCAGCGTGCCGACGATCGAGCGCAGCGACCCCTCGAGCACGTTCTTGACGATGGAGTCGACCTGCTCGGGCCTGGCGTCGAGGAATCGCTCGGCGGCGTTGCGCAGGGACTCGACGTCGCGGCCGATCTTGAACGTGGCCACGCCCTGGACCTGCACCTTGATGCCCTGGCTGGTCACGGCATCGCTGAGCTGAACGTTGATCTGGCGCGCGGTCAGCTTCAGCTTGCCAACGCGGTCCAGCAGCGGGCGCACGAACGTCCCGCCTCCGACCACGACCTTGACGCCCTTGTCGCCCGAGATCGCCATCGCCTGCCCGCGTTCGTTGCGCACCTTGGCGCCGCGCGACCCGGCGATGATGAGGGCCTCGTTGGCGCCCGCGACCTTGTACCGGCTGGCCACGAACGCGATCAGCAGGACGAGGATGATGACCCCCGTCACGGCCAGGAATGGTGTGGAAGTCACAAAACTAGGCATCGGACCTTGCTCCTTCTTTGGTCGCCGTGGGGACCGTTGCCACCACGAGGTTGGCGCCGGCGATGGCGATCACCTTTACCTCGTGCCCTGCGGGAATCTCGACGTCGGCGGTGGCGGTCAGATTGTGAGTTGCGCCGGCGAAACTGATCAAAACCGTGCCGAACCTGTTGGCTGGGATGCCGACCGAGACGCGGCCGGTCGAGCCGACCATGTCCTGGAGGCTGAAGGTCTCCGTCGACTCTGCCTGGCGGAGGGCCTTGAAGGCTCCGAACACCACGCCTGAGCCGAGGAGGCCGGCCACCACACCCACCAGCGTCGCCCCGCCCGGGCCGGCGTTCAGGCTGTGGAGCCCGAACAGGCCTCCCACCCCGAACATGGCGATGAAGCCGAGCAGCATGGGGGTGGGCGAAACGCCGGCGACGTCAAAGCCCAGGTGGACGGCCCCGAGCAGGCCGCCGAAGATGTCGTCGACGATCAGCGTGAGCAGGAGGAGTCCGCCTCCCAAGAGGAGGCAGGCGCCGAAGACGAGGTCGGCGGCGTTCAAGCCCTTACCACCAGCGCTTGAAGTTTAGGACGGGCGCTCGCGCTCCGTTTCCAGAGGGTGTGACGACATTCGGGGCTAAACCGCTAGCCTTCCCGGAGCGATGAGCTCTTCCTTCCGCATCGGCAACGAGGCCACGGAGCACGTCGCCGTGGAGGTGCTGGCGCGGGAGCATCCCGACAAGTCGGATTACTGGGATGGAAACTGGCTGACTGCCCAGGTTGAAGTGGCATGTGGGCCGTGGCGGGGCAAATACAGCGCGGCGTTACGCGCGGAAGAGTTCGTCCACTTTCGCGATCAGCTCGAAAGGCTCAGCGACGACAGCGAAGCGCCACCGGCCGAGTTCGAATCGATGGAGCCCTGGCTGAGATTCTCGGTCCATAGATCGGATCGCCACGGCCACATGCGAGTCAGCGGTCGCGCCCAAACCGAGCCTTTCTTCGACAGCCACAACATCTTCTATTTCGTGCTCGAGCTCGAGCAGGGTTTCCTGCCGGCGACCCTGGACGAGCTGGGGAAATTGATCGCAGAGTTCCCGGTGGTCGGCTCGCGGTAGGCCCAATGCCCGAAGCGGCGAACGACCTCGCGGCCTATGCCGCTCTCAAGGGGTGGACAGTAATCACCGGAAGCGATGGCCAGCTCATTTGTCGCGGACGCGAGGCCGGCTTGAGTTGGCACGTTTGGACTCACCCGCCTGTCCTCGGGCCCCTGCTCACGATGGTTGTTGAAGCTAAGTCGGGGCTGACCTTCGAGCTCGTGTCCGGCCCCAAGATCCGACCTGGTCTGCTCGAGAATGCAGTCGAGGAGGACTCAGAAGGCCGGAAGCACCTTACCAAGGTCAGCGAGGTCTCTCCTGCGGTCGAGAGTTGGATCAACAGCCTTGAGCCCAACTCTCTTACCCGGCTTGCTTTAGCAGAGCACGAACAGATTTCAGTGCACCCGGAGACGGTCGCGATCACATTTCAGGCCAAGGGCCTGGATCATGCGCTGAATCGCGCCAGGACACTGCTTGAATTCGTCGCGCTCTTGCCCAAGCGAAAGGCCCACATCCTGCCCAAGGAGCTACGCCCGATTGCGCCCCTGATACGTACGTGGTCGGTGACAGACGACGCCAACAGGGAGGCGCGCTTGGAGGCGGCATCCAGACCTGAGTTGGAAGGCCTCGCATCGGCTTGGAGACAGCATCTGGATCTGATCAACGCGACCATCGAACATCGGCCGGAGAGTGACCTGTCAATCCGGCTGATGGCATTTTCCCAGGCAGCAATGGAGGCTGAGCAGCAGATCCGGAGCGGCACGAACTAATGGATCGCGCCGGGTGCGATGGTCGGGCGGGACTTCAGCTGAACCGCTCCGCTTGAACAGATAAGCTGACCGTGCGGTGTTGGGCAAGGCGGCCAAAGAAGCCCACCAAATGCGGCAGAACTGGCTTGGTGCGGAACACTATCTGCTGGCCGTGCTGGCCGAACCAGGCGTCGCGACCGAGGTCATGGCGGACCTAGACGTCACCCACGAGGGGGTCGCAGGCCAGCTCGCTCGAATTAACACCTTCAAAGGCAGACGGATCCGATACCTGGAATCAAAAGGCATTAGCACCAACCCGCGCGCACACGACGTGAGTGGCTGGGC
>Ga0209283_10000545_pt1 | contig 19242 bp, 20 predicted proteins | sample CZO8metaG_2_FD_188354 | JGI IMG/M metagenome (GOLD analysis project Ga0209283, IMG submission 188354) | Vadose zone soil microbial communities from the Eel River Critical Zone Observatory, Northern California, USA - CZOApr15con2H1.8 metaG... | ecosystem: Environmental > Terrestrial > Soil >...
TCGGCGACACCGACGTCGTGAGCGTCGGCGGCGGCTCGCATTCCGGCCGCTCGATGCGCCACGCGGCGACCGTGTTCTCGATGGCCGCAAAGGAGCTGATCGAAAAGGGGAAGAAGATCGTGGCCTACATGCTGGAGTCGAGCGCGGCCGAGATCCAATTCGCCAACGGGCGCTTCTCGGCGCCGCACGCGCTCAGGACGTTCAGCTTCCTGGAATTGGCGCGGGACTCGGCGGAAGCCCTCCTGCCGAAGGAGTTGTCGGCCGGACTCGCAGTCGTCGCCGACAACGAGATGCACGACCCGGTCTTCCCGAACGGATGCGCGATCTGCGAATGCGAGGTCGACCCCGAGACCGGCTCGGTGGAAATCACCCGCTTTGCCGCGGTCGATGACGTCGGCCGCTGCATCAACCCTCTGATCGTTCACGGCCAGACGCACGGCGGCGCCGCTCAAGGGATCGGCCAGGCGATGTCGGAGATTTACCACGTCGACCCCGAGACGGGACAGCCGCTCACCGGTTCGCTCATGGACTACGCCATGCCGCGGGCGGACTCCGTGCCCTCCTTCACCGCCGAGGTCGTGGAAGTCCTCTCGCCGACCAATCCGCTCGGCATCAAGGCCGCGGGCGAAGGCGCAACCACGCCCGCGCCCGCGGCCGTCGTCAACGCGATCGTCGACGCGCTGCGCGAGCTCGGCGTTCGCGACATCACCATGCCCGCCACGCCGCAGAATATCTGGCGGGCGATCCAGGAGGCCCAGAAATGAACCCGGGACGCCCGCTTGCGGCGCTCGCGCTGCTTTTCGCCGCGCTCTCCGCTTTCGGCCAGAGCTATCCGAAGGGCCCGGTGCGCGTGATCGTGCCTTTTCCGGCGGGGGGTGGCGTCGACGCGGCCGGCCGCATCCTCGCGCAGAAGCTCGCCGAAAGCTTCGGCAAGCCGTTCGTCATCGAAAACCGCGGCGGCGCGAACGGCAACATCGGCACCGAGGCCGCCGCAAAATCGGCGAACGACGGCGCCACGCTCTTGTTTACGGGCGCGGGCTTCGTCACCAATCCGAGCCTCTACAAGAGCGTCCCCTACGACCCGGTGAAGGATTTCGAGCCGATAAGCCTGATGGCGCTCGGACCGAACGTTCTCGTCGTGCATCCCTCGCTCCCGGCGAAGTCGGTGCGGGAGCTGATAGCGCTGGCAAAATCGCAGCCCGGGAAAATCGGCTTCGCCGGCTCGGGCTCGGGCAGCACGCCGCACCTCGCGGGGGAACTCTTCAACGTCATGGCAGGCGTGCAGATGGTGCACGTTCCCTACCGGGGCTCGGGTCCGGCGATGATCGGCCTGCTCGCCGGCGAAGCGCCCGTCATGTTTCTCCCCGCGATCAACGCGGTAGGGCACGTCGCGGCCGGGCGCCTGCGCGCGATCGCGGTCACGAGCCGGGAGCGGCTGCAGGCGATGCCGGATCTTCCGACCGTCTCCGAGGCGGGCCTCGCCGGCTACGAATCGAGCCAGTGGTACGGCCTGCTCGCGCCTGCCGGCACGCCGCCGGAGGCGCTCAACCTGCTCAACGCTCGAGCGGCGAAGATCATGCGAAGCGCGGACATGAAGGCCCGCATGACCTCGGACGGCCTCGTGCCGATCGGCTCGAGCCGCGGCGAGTTCGCCGCCCACATCCGGACCGAGATCGACAAGTGGGCGAAGGTGATCAGCGCGTCCGGCGCGCGGGTGGATTGAGCGCGGCCCGGCGGACGTTCAGAATACGGGAGATCGCCGGAGGAGACCGAATGAGCGACCTGGATTTCAGCAAACCCGCGAGTCCCGCGGCTCCGCCGAGCAAACCGATCTACGACCCGGCGATGGCGGTGGAGTTCTTCAGCTCCGCCGCCAAAGCGGAAACCGTCGCGCAGGGCACGACCTTTTTCGCCGAAAACGAAAAAGGCAGCCGGCTCCTGCTCCAGCGCGACAAGATGTACCTGCTCCTGGAAGGCGAAGTCAAGCTTCTCGTGGGGAACAAGGTCATCGGCACCGTGAAGAAAGGCGAGATTTTCGGCGAGATGGCCTCGATCAGCCAGATGCCCCGCAGCGCGAGCGCCGTGGCGAACCTGCCCTGCCGCGTCATCGCGCTCGACGACGGGCAGTTCCAGAGCGCCCTGCGTAAAAAACCCGAGTTCGCGCTCATGCTGATGAGCCTCATGATCCGCCGAATGCGCGACGCGATCGGCCGGCTGAACCCGGGCGGCACCGCTTCGGACGGCAAGCTGAAGGAATCGGCGGTGTTCGACAAATCCGCTCTCGCCATTCTCGCGCGGGTGCTCGCGCAGACGAGGGTGCCCTACGAGCGCGACAAGGTCATCGTGAAGGAAGGCCAGGCCGGGGTGCTGATGTACGTCGTGCTGGAGGGCCGGCTCGCGGTTTCCATCCAGGGCAAGCTCGTGGAAAAAGTCGGCCCGGGCGGCGTGTTCGGCGAGATGGCGCTGGTCGATCGCACGCCGCGCCTCGCCACCGTTGTGGCCGAAACCAATTGCTCGCTGCTCGCGATCGGCCGAAACACCTTCCTCGATCTGATCAAGGCCAGTCCCGATTTTGCCGTGTCGCTGCTCGGCGCGGTGGGCGAGCGGGCGAGGTTCATCGCCACGCGCAACAAGTAGGAAACTCGGCAGCCGGGTGGATCCGGCAGGCGGTGCGATCGGACCCGCGCCCAGCTATTTCTTGCGGCGCAGCTCGCTGAAGAGAGACAGCTCCCAGGGCCGGATCGCGAGCAGCATGTTCATCCCGGTGCACTCCTCGAAGGGACGCCGCATGTCGTCGTTGTGCGCATCGGCGAATTCGTTCGCGACGCGCCGCAGGCGCGTCAGCATCGCCTCCTTGGAAGATTTCGAGAGCCGACCGGTGACGAACAGCATCAGCTCGTCGGGCCCGTCGAAGCGCGTGCGGAAATACTCGTTTTGCGCCTGGGCCTTGAAGAACTGCTGAAACGGGCCGTCGGGGAGCCAGGTGAAAGTGCGCGCGAGCAGCAGGCGGTAGCGGTTGCCGGGCAGGAGCCGGATGGTGCCCAGGCGATCGAGGCGCGCGAAGAGCCGTATGCACTCGGGCTCCGAGAGCGTGTAGGTGCGGGTGATTCTCTCCAGCGGCCATTGGCTCAGCGTGCACAGCGCCACGAGCATCAGCTTCTTGTCTGCGACGATGGCCCTCTCGGCCTCCGGGGTGAGCCGCGAAACCAGCCGCTCCCGCCGCTCGAGGGAGCGGGCGAGCTCCGCGAGCTCGAGGCCCGCAAGCTCGAGCACCCGGTCGAGCCGCTTCAGGCTGAAGTCCTTGCGCGAAAACATGCGCTTGACGCTCGCCTCGCTCATGTCGAGGGTCTTGGCCACCGCGGCGTAGGTCACCCCCAGCGCCCTGAGCTCCCGCTTGAGCGTGTCGATCAGTGCCGCGCTTGCGCTCATGTTATCTCCTCCTCTCCGGCAAAAAGTATCACCCGATGATACTTCGGGTCAAAGCCTGCACTACGTTGCACGTGGCGCTTCCCAGATGCGGGACTCCTGCCGATTATCGGCGGCGCTGCGGGCGCATTCGTGCCGGGATGCGACGACCGGGGCCCGGGCGTTAGGGGGGATGCGCCCGCAGCGCCGGCCCGGTGTAGGCCTCAACACCGAACGGAGGTGCCAACCTGGAAGGGATGCTCGACCTCGCCATCGCCGTGCTTCAAATCATCGCAGTGCTGATTCTCGCTTACGGGGCATACCTTGCGACCCGCAAGTCGGGGGGCCGCTCATCCCGGATGAGCCCTCATCCCGCCCCATCCCGGCAAAACCTCCGGAGCACGGCGACGCCAACCCACCTAAGCGGCGATCACGGGTTGGCGAGGTAATCGCGCTTGGCGAGCTCCACGCCGTTGTGGCGCAGGATGTCGTACGCGGTGGTGACGTGGAAGTAGAAGTTGGGGATCGCGTGGCCGAGCAGATATTGCACTCCCTTGTAGTCAACCTCTCGCGGGCCGAGCTTGAGGTGAATGTTCTTGTCTTCGCTCCCGTCGATCTGCGCGGGCTTGATGGTCTTGACGAAGTCGATGGTCTTCGCGATCCGCGCCTTGAGCTCGGCGAAGGTTTCCTCGTTGTCCTCGTGCTTGGGCACTTCCACCCCGGCAAGACGCGCCACCGCGCCCTTTGCCGTGTCGCAGGCGATCTGCACCTGGCGCTTCATCGGAAACATGTCCGGGTAGAGCCGGAAATTGATCAATGCAGCGGGGTCGATCTTCTTCGCCTCGGCGTGGGCTTGCGCCTTGTCGAGGATGGCGGAAAGATTGGTCAAGCTGTTGACGAAGCGCGGTGCGCTCGCCTGGTACATCGAGATGGGCATGGCGGGTCCTTGAGTAGAGTCGAACGGAGCGCAGATTGTAGCGCTCAGGCACCCTGGGCGGCGGGGGTCGCTACGTGATCCTGGTGTTGGCGAGCTCCAGCCGGTCGGCCAGGTTGCGCACCAGGGCCCGCGTGAGCTGCAGTTGCGCGTTCGGATCCATCTGCATCAGAGTCAGCGGCCGGAACTCGGCGAGCAGCAAGTCGCTGGTCGCCTCGACCGTCGCCTGCCGCGGCGCATCGCCCTCGCGGATATAGGCCATCTCGCCGAAGCACTCGGTCGGCTTGAGCACGTTGAGCAGGCGCCCCTTGCGCGTGACCTTGACTTGGCCCTCGGCCAGATAGAAAAAGCTGTCCCCCTGATCGTTCTCGCGCAGGACCACCGTGCCTTTCGGGGCGCGCGACCAGTGGGCGGCGCGCGCGAGCTCCCACAGCTCCGCGTCGGCGAGCTCGGCCAGCATCTCGCTTTTCTTCAGCATCACGTAGCGCTCGCTCTCGGGGATCGCCTCCGGCGGCAGGACGAGCTTCGCGGCCTTCGCCAAGTCCTGCGCGAGGTCGCCGTAGTAGTCATGGCGCTCGCGCGGCTGTTTGCGCATCGCGCGAAGCACGATGTCGTCGATCTCCCTGGGAAGTCCCGAGCGCAGCTTGCTCGGCGGGATCGGGTTCTCGTGCAGGATCTTCCCGGCGAGCGCATCGAGGCCGTCAGCGGTGAAGGGCCGCCGCGCAGTGAGCAGCTCGTAAAGCACTACGCCCAGCGAATACAGATCGCTGTGGTAGGTAGGCTCCTTGCCCTCCACGACCTCGGGCGGCATGTAAAACGGCGAGCCCATCGCCACCGCCTGCGTCGTCGTCGTCGTTCTGTTCAGGCGCGCGGCGCCGAAATCGGCGATCTTCACCCGCGCGCCCTGAGCCATCATCAGGTTCGCCGGCTTGATGTCGCGGTGGATGATGCCCTCCTGGAAAGCGTAGTCGAGCGCGCCGCAGCACTTGAAACCGATCTGCAGCACGTCGGCGACGGGCAGCAGGGTGTCGGCCCTGACGTGGCGCGACAGGTCCCCGCCCGTGACCAGCTCCATGGCGATGTAGCCCCCTTCCTCTTGCACCGCAGCATCGAGGATCGCCACGATGTGGGGGTGGCGCAGATTGCCCGCGAGCGAGGCCTCGTTCAGAAACTGCAGGCGAAAGACCTCTCCGTTCTCCGGATCCTTGAACACCGCGGGGTCGATCGTCTTCAACGCGATCTCCTTCCCCGAGAACGGATCTTTCGCGAGGTAAACGGTGCCCGTCGCCCCCTTGCCGAGCACTTTCTGCACCTCGTACTTGCCGATATGGAGTTCCATCCCCGGGGATTTTGCCTGGACGCCAAGGGGGGCGGATTGTACCCCCCATCAGGGAGTCATGTCGTTGGTCTTGCCCCGGCGGGGGGCGAACTGTCGGGCCGCGCCAGCCGCCGGTGGAATTTTCAGGGCTTCGACCTCGCGACGCCGAACATCAGGTCGTCCCCCGCGAGCGCCGCAAAGTCGAGATCGGCGCACAGTACCTTTTGCGATCCATCGGGCGCCTCAAAGGCGAAAGTGAGGGTGACGCAGAGCTTGGGTCCGGCGACCGACAGATAGGGCCGCGTGATCTGGGCCTTTCCCGGAGCTTCGATCGCGCTGCGGAAGTAGGACTTGGTCTGCCAGTCGGTGCCCTCGGTCGGCTGCACCGGCTCGAAGCGCCGGTCGTGGGCGCGCACGCTGCGCTCGGCCTCCACGTTCGCGCCGATCTGCAATCCATCGGCGCCGATCAGGTAGCAGCGCTGCGTGCAAGCGAGCCTCAGCAGCACCGGCACGGCCTGCGGAAATTCGGTCCCGAGGGACAGGTCCTGGACCGCATTCTTGAGCGCGGCCAGGTACGGCTTGAGCCGGGCGTGCTGCCGATTCTGGAATTCGGCGTTGTCCGCGCGGTGACCCGCGATCAGCCGCGCGAACAAGTCGTGGCGCGCGTTCTGCGGCGGCAGCTTGGGGCTCGGCGGCGAAAAATATTCGCCCTGCATCAGATCGGCGTTGGCGTCGATCGCGCAAAGCGCCTCGGCCTCGGTCTCGATGCCCTCCACGCATACGATCGCTCCCGCTTCGTGGAGCAGCGAGACGATCCCCGTGAACATGCGCCGCGCGAGCGGCTCCACCGTCACCCGCCGCGTCATCTCGCGGTCGATCTTCACGACGTCCGGCTTGAGCCTCCAGATGCGGTCGAAATTCGAGTAGCCCGCGCCGAAATCGTCGATCACGATGAGGCAGCCGAGCTCGCGGTAGTACTCGATCGCGGCGGCAAGGCGCTTCTCGTCCTCGAACGGCGTCTCGATCAGCTCCACCGCCACGCGGTGCGCCGGGAAACCGTTCGACTGCAGCATCTGTGAAAAGAAGGGGCCGAACTTGAGGCCTTCCGCGGCGACATACGGATCGATGTTGAGGAACAGCCAGCTGCGCGGGTCGCCGAGCTGTTGGAAGTTCCTGACGTGGAGGGTTCTGCACTGGCGGTCGAGGCGCGTCCGCGCCTCGCCTTGCGGCGCCTTGCCGAACAACTCGCCCGGACTGACGCGCTTTCCGCCCGCGTCGATCGCCCGAATCAGGCCTTCGTAGCCGACGGGACGTCGATGGGCGAGGCTGTAGATCGGCTGGAAATCGCTCGACAGGCCAAACTCCTGGCGCTCGCCGCGTTCTCCTTCCACGCAGTATTTCTCGACACGCGGCGGAGCAAGATCCCCCATGTTCACGGCGTCCCAGGCAGGCTTGCAGAAGCTCGGATTACAAATCGAAGAACAGGCCCGGCGAGTATGCCATACGGCCGCCCCCGAGGAACGGGCATTCGTGAACTACTTCATTCAAGTTGCGGAAAGATCATCCATGTCCCCGGCCTCGCGCGCCGATTGGGTGAGGCCGAACGCCAGGTGGTTTCCCGCGAGGGCGCTGAAGTCGAGATCGGCGCACAGCACGTGATACGACCCGTTCAGGGAAAGGGCGTACGACAAGGTGACGCAGAGCTTCGGGCCGGCGGCCGACAGATAGGGCCGCGTGATCTGGACCTTTCCCGGCGCCTCGATCGCCCGGCGAAAGAAGGGCTTCGTCTGCCAGTTGGTGCCCGTGACCGGCCGCATCGGCTTCAGGCGCCGGTCGCGCGCGCTGATGTTGCGCTCGGCTTCCGCGCAAGCACCGATCTGCGAACCGTCGGCCGCGACCAGGTAACAGCGCTCGGTGCAATCGAGCTCGAGCAGCGTCCGCACGGCCTTGGAGCGGTCCGCGCCGCCCGACAGCGCCAGCACGGCATCCGCGAGAGCCGCGATGTAGGGCCGCAGCCGGATGCGCCGCTGCTCGTTGAATTCGGCGGTCTCGGCGCGGAAGCCCTTCAACAGCCGCGCAAACAGATCGTCGCAGGCGTGCTCCGCCGGCGGCTTCTCCGCCGGCCGGGCGAAGTAGTTGCCTTGCATCAGATCGGCGTCGGCATCGGTCGCGCAAAGCGCCTCGGCCTCGGTCTCTATCCCCTCGACGCAGACGAGCGCGCCCGCTTCGTGCAGCACCGAGACGATCCCGGTAAACATGCGCCGCGCGAGCGGCTCCACCGTCACCCGCCGCGTCATCTCGCGGTCGATTTTCACGACGTCAGGCTTGAGCCTCCAGATGCGGTCGAAATTCGAGTAGCCCGCGCCGAAATCGTCGATCACGACGAGGCAGCCGAGCTCCCGGTAGTGATCGACCGCGGCGGGAAGGCGCCTCTCGTCCTCGAACGGCGTTTCGATCAGCTCCACGGCCACCCGGTGCGGGGCGAGACCGTTTTCCTCCAGCATCTGCGCAAAGGAACCGAACCGGCGGCCCTGGACCGCGATGAAGGGATCGACGTTGAGAAAAAGCCAGTTGTCCTCATCGCCCAAGCGCTGGAAGTTCCTGACATGAAGGGCTCTGCATTGGCGGTCGAGCTGCATGCGCGCCACCCCCGCCGGGGCCTTTGCGAGGAGCTCGGTCGCCAGATAAGCCTTTCCGCTCGCGTCGGTACCGCGGATCAGGCCCTCGTAGCCCACGGGCCGGCGATGGGCAAAACTGAAAATCGGCTGGAAATGGCTGGACAAGCGGAATCCGGAGCGCGTGCCACCCTCTCCCTCGACGAAGAAGGTGTCGGGATGCGACGGAGCCAGATCCACCGCTGTCACTCGCGTCTCCAAGTAGGCTCGCGTATCTCAGTGCCATCAGGGAAGTGCAAGGAGCGTGCCACGCTCAGGCGCTGTCCAGTCGAGCGCGCCCCGTTAAAAATATCACGGGCCGGGCCGGTTCTCGAACGCGCCGGCGTGAATGCGAGCCGGAGATCCGCCGGCCGCGTCGTGCCGCCGACACCTTTCCCCGGACGGGCGGCGGTGCTTTTTGCCCGCGCGCCGGGGCGCCTTCCCGCTCAATCGCATCGAGGCGGCGCGGGCTCCGCCGCGGCGCCGCTTCGCGCCGCCGGCAGGCTGCTCATGACCTGATCCCGGACTTCGCGCGACAGGAACAGAGCCGGATCGACCCGCGCGTTGTTGAGGCTCACCGACCAATGCAGGTGCGGGCCGGTGACGCGGCCGGTGCTGCCGACCGCGCCTATTCTCTCGCCGCGCGCGACGCGGGCGCCCTTCGCGACGTCGATGCGGCTCAGATGATTGTACATGGTGATGAGCCCCTGGCCGTGGTCGAGGAGCACCGTTAGCCCGTAAAAAAAATAATCGCCGGTCTCGAGCACGGTGCCCGCCGCCGGCGCGGCGATCGGGGTCCCCGGGGGCGCGGCGATGTCCACGCCGCTGTGGGGCTGTCGCGGCTCGTTATTCAAGAAGCGTCTCAGCCCGAAACTGCCGGAGAGGCGCCCCGCCGAGGGCAAGTCGAGGCTGAAGTCGTCGAGCGCAGAATCGCTGAAGGTCGAAAACGCCCGGACGATCGATTCCTGGTCCCGCGCGATCCGCAGGCGGTCCGCGGGCTCGGGGTCGACTTGGCGGCGGTCGGCGAGCGTCAGGTGCTGCGCTTCGTAATCATGCGACCTCACGTCGAAGCGGATCGTGCGCGCGCCCTTCCCGCCCTCGAGCACCGAAAGCTGGTGCGCTCCCGGCTTGAGCGCGAGCGGAAGGCCGACGACGGCGTGCCAGGCATCGCCCACGCGCGCGATGCGCACGCGCTGCCCGTCGAAGACGACCTGCGGGGCCGCGTCGGGCGCACGGCCCACACAGACGACCGCGATCCCCCCCGGCACCGGCGCCGCGAGCGGCAGATCGCTTTGCGCGGCCCGCGCCGCCACGGCAAGCGCGAGGCCCGGAGCGATCAAGGCAAGGATGTGCAGGCGACGCATGCGATCCTATTTTCGCTATTATGCCTGTGGGTCCCGCGTCGAGGCGCGAGTCGCGCGATGCGGGCAGAAGAGGGTCCGGTTATTCTCGCTCGAGTGTGGAAAATGAACGCTCCCGAAGCGCAGTGGCGGCCCGGAACGCCATGCCAAGAGCATAATTGCGGCTCCCGGCCCCGCCTGTCCGCCCGGGCGCGGAAGCCCGCGAACCTACGGGCGGTCCGTCGTCCCGAGGAGAAATCCATGACCGGCCAGGGCAGTCCCGCGAGCAGCTCCTACAACGCGGCGGTCGCGCTGGAGTTCTTCCGTTCCGCCGGCAAGCCGAAAACTTTCGCCAAGGGCAGGAAAATCTTCGCCGAAAACCAGAGAGGCCTCCCGTTCCTGCTCATGCCGAACCGGATGTACCTGCTTCTGGACGGCGAAGTCGCCATTTTCGCGAAGAACACGCCCATCGGCACCGTGCGGCCCGGCCAGATCTTCGGCGAGATGGCTTCGATCGACCAGGGGCCGCGCAGCGCGACGGCGGTGGCGAAATCGGCGAGCCGCGTCATCACCCTCGACAACCGCCAGCTCCAGACCGCGCTCGGGAGAAAACCCGAGTTCGCGCTCATGCTGATGAGCGTCATGATCAACCGCCTGCGCCAATCCATCGGCCGGCTCGGCGCTTCCGAAACGCCCCTGCGCGGCGCGAGGCGCAGGGAATCGACGCCGCTCCGCAAGGACCTCGTGCGCGACCTCGCCCGCCTGGTCGGGCCCGGCGCCCGCTTCAGCTACGAGGCCGCGAGCACGATCGTGAGGGAAGGCCAGGCCGGGGTGCTGATGTACGTCGTTTTCCGGGGCCGCGTGGCGATCAGCGTCGGCGGCAGCCTCGTGGAGACCGTGGGCCCGGGCGGCGTATTCGGCGAGATGGCGCTGGTCGACCGAACCCCGCGCCTCGCGAGCGCGGTCGCGGAAAGCGACTGCGAGCTGCTCGCGATCAACCGCAACGTGTTTCTCGAACTGGTGAAGCACAGCCGCCGCTTCGCCGCCTCGCTCCTCAGCGCCGTCAGCGAGCGGGCACGGTTCATGGCCTCGCGCTAGACCGGCGCGATAAGCTCGCCTAGCCGATCGATGCCGCGACCCAGTCGACTGCCAATGCGACGACGTATGCGACCGCCAGGGCCAGCACGAATATGACCAGGCCGCGCGTCATGGTCTTCGGCAGGTCGATTTCGTCCAGGTAGCGCTTGATGAAGTAGCTCGCCGCGAAGAACGCGATCGTCGAGATCACAAGGCTCAGCATCGACTGTTTGCTCCGGACTAGCCGCTCCGATACCTCTCCTTGGCGCCCTTGGCGAGCGCCATGCCGTGCCCGGGCCGCTCGGGAATGCGGAAGCAGCCGTCCTTGCAATCGGGCATCTCCTCGAACAGATCGGGAGGCGTCCAGTCGATGAATTCCACGAGGAAACCGTTCGAGAGCGCGCCGACGACCTGCAGCGAAAGCTCGTGCACGACGTGCGGCGCGACCGAGACCTGGTGCGCGGCTGCGAGATGGCCGATGCGCAGCGTCTCGGAAAAGCCCAGAGCGCGGCACACGTCGGGCATGAGATAACGCGCCGCGCGGCGCTCGATCAGCTCGCGGAACTCGAAGCGCGTGTAGTTGTTCTCGCCGGTGGCGACGGGAATCCTGATCGCGTGCGCGACTTCGGCGCAAGCGGCGATGTCGTCGGCGAGCACCGGCTCCTCGTACCAGACCAGATCGAGGTCCTCGAGCGCCGCCGCCTGCCGGATGTTCGCGAGGACATCCAGGCGCTGGTTCACGTCCACCATCATGCGCACGCCTTCGCCCAGCGCGCGGCGCACGGCCTCGACGCGCTTTCTGTTCTCGCGCGGATCGGCGTGGTGGATCTTCATCTTGTAGTACTTGCAGCCGAGCGCCGCGTATTTCTGCGCCTCGGCGACCAGCTCGCGCTCGCTGTATTTCGACCAGCCGCCGCTGCCGTACGCGGGAATGCGGTCGCTCACCGCGCCCCAGAGCTTGTAGAGCGGCAGCCCCGCCGCCTTGCCCGCGATGTCCCACAGGCCGATGTCGAGCGCGGAGAGCGCATAAGCGGCGACGCCCTGCTTCTTGATTCCCATGTCGGCGCGGAACATGCGCTCCCAGAGGCGCTCGACGAGGAGCGGATCCTCGCCGAGGAGGACCGGCTTCAGGCGCGTGTCGAGATAGACCTGCACGGCTTCGGCGCCGCCGCCGCCGAAGACGAGGCTGTAGCCCAGACCGCGAATCCCCTCGTCGGTCGCAATCTCCGCGACGACGAGCTTATGGTGCTGCCATTGCAGCGCCATCGGCTTGGGCAAGGGAACGGTGAGGACGAAGCTGTCGACCGAGGTGATTTTCATTGCGCGACGCGTGCGAGCCCGGAACCCGGGTGCGGGCCACTGTAGTACAGCCGCGCCGCGGTTACAACGGGCGCGAAGTCGCCCGGCCGACGCGCAAGGCGAAGCCGCCCGATCAGCGCCGCCGGTATTGCGTGGGACGCGAAGCGACCCGCGCCACCGGATTCTCGTCCCGGTGCCTGAAGTTGATGCGGGCCTTCGTCAGGTCGTAAGGCGTCATCTCGAGCCTGACTCTGTCCCCGGGGAGCATGCGCACCCGGTGCAGCTTCAGCTTTCCGGACACGTAGGCCACCACCTCGTGCCCGTTTTCCAGCTTCACGCGGCAGCGCGTATCGGGGAGCACCGCGTGGACCGTGCCTTCCATTTCAATCAAAGCTTCTTTTGGCACGCGAACTCCTTCCGGCGCCGGGTCCGGCGCATCACGGATGTGAACACGGGGTCAGCGGACGCTGGCCCCGTGACAGGGAGTCAGACGGCTTTCAAATCGACTGCGGACGTTTTGCCGTTCTGTCCTTGTTCGATCTCGTAGGAGATCTTCTGATTCTCGTTGAGATTGCCGAGGCCGGCGCGTTCCACCGCCGAGACGTGCACGAACACGTCCTTGGACTTGTCGTCAGGCTGGATGAAGCCGAAACCCTTGCTCGCGTTGAACCATTTCACGGTGCCGGTAGGCATGGATTCTCTCCATGGATGATGTCGCCCCGCGCCGAAAGTGTGCGGGGCATCAAATTTGTCCGTGGGAGAAACCAGAAGCGGCGCACCCGGGACGGGATGCCGCGGACTGACCCAAAGTGGAATTCGACCCCGCCAGTATGGAGGGTTCGGCAGGGAATGGCAAGGAAACGGCAGGAAATAAAAACGCCCCGGGGATTTCCCGCCGGGGCGTCGCGGTTGCAAAGCGCTTGCGCTTCAGGTGCCGCGCCCCCACAGGCCGCAATAGCGCCGCGTCACGAATTGCAGATTGTTCTCGTAGCCGGGCCACTTTTCGTATTTCGGCAGCTTGACCTCTTTCTCCGCCGGTTCCCAGCATTTGCCTTCGCGCGCCGCGACCTTCACCGCGTCCGAAGCGTCCCGCAGGAATTGCAGCTGGTCCTCGACGTCCTTCTTGGTGCCGAGCCGGTCGCCCGGCTGCCCCGGATGACCCGGGATCAGGCGTTCCCAGTTCATCGCCAGCACGCGCTTCATCGAGCCCTCCGCCTCGAGCGGATAGAAGTCGATCATGCCGCGGCCCGGCACCGTGCCCACCGGGATGAAGTCCACCACGAAGATGATCTTCTCTTTCGGGAGCCGCATGACGATCGAGCTGTCGGAGTGGTTCAGGCCGACGTAGGTCAGCTCGAGCGCGGTGCCGCCGAGCTTGAGGGTCTTTTTCTTGTCGAACGTCTCGTCGGGGAGCGGCGTGGCCGGATCCTTGAGGACGGCGAGCCGTTCCTTCGCCTTCTTGTGCGCGATGATCTTCGCGCCCGCGTCCTTGAACGCCTGGCCGCCGGCGACGTGGTCGTAGTGGTGGTGGCTGTAGACCAGGTACTTGATCGGCTTGTCGGTGACCTTCCTGATCTCGGCGACATAGGCGGCGCCGCCCTGCGGGCGCCCATAGGCGACCGGGTCGGTGGCGATCACGCCGCCGCTGGTCACGACGAACATCGCCTGGTGGTTGCCGTTGCGGAAGACGTAGACGTTTTCGGTGCCCTCGACCTTCCGGGTTTCGATCTGCGGGCGTTGCGGCGCCTGCGACCAGACCGCGGACGCGGCGGCCGCCAGCCCGCAGGCAAGAACTGCAAGGAACGTGCGTTTCATGTCTCCTCCTTTTTGGTTGCGCGGTGCTCTGCTGAACAGCCGGCGGGCCGGGATTATTCCCCTGGACCGGGCCTCCCCGGGGATGCTACTTGGAATATCCGGCTTTGTCCTCGGCAAACGCGTCACTCAGGGTTGCCGCGAGTAACGCTACACTTTCCCCATGCCCGAATCGCCGCGCCGCATCATCCACATCGACATGGACGCGTTCTACACGTCGGTGGAGCAGCGCGACGATCCTGAGCTGCGCGGCAAGCCGGTCGCGGTCGGCGGCCCGGCCGAATCGCGCGGCGTGGTGGCCGCGGCGAGCTACGAGGCGCGCGTCTTCGGCGTGCGCTCGGCGATGCCGATGGCCCGCGCGGTGCGCCTGTGCCCCGATCTCGTCGTCGTGCGGCCCGATTTTGCGCGCTACCGCGCGGTCTCGCAGCAGGTGATGGCGATCCTGCGCTCGTGCACGCCGCTCGTCGAGCCCCTGTCGCTCGACGAGGCCTATCTGGATGTCACCGACAATCTCTGGGGCGAGCCGCTCGCGACCCACGTGGCGAAGACGCTCAAAGCGCGCATCCGCGCGGAGCTCGACCTCACTGCCTCCGCGGGCGTCGCGCCCAACAAGTTCCTCGCCAAGATCGCCTCCGGCTGGAACAAGCCCGACGGCCTCACCGTGATCCCGCCCGAGCGGATCGAGGAGTTCCTGCGCGGGCTCCCGGTCGAGGCGCTGTGGGGCGTGGGGCCCGTCACCGCGAAAAAGCTGCGCGCGATCGGCATCGAGCGGCTGCTCGACGTGCGCGCCGCCGAGGAAGAGCGGCTGCGCCGCGCGGTGGGGAGCCTGGCCGGCTGGCTGAAGTGCCTCTCCCGCGGCGAGGACCCGCGTCCGGTGCAACCGGACCGGCCGTGGAAATCGCTCTCGGGCGAAACCACCTACGAGAAAGACCTCGTGGACCTCGAGCAAATCCGCGCCGAGATCGAGCGGCTCGCGCGCCGCACCGCGGCGTCGCTCGAGCGCAGGAACCTGCGCGCGCGCACCGTGACCATCAAAGTGCGCTACGCCGACTTCTCCACCGTCACGCGCAGCCACACCGCAACCGCGCCGACACGCGATGCGGCCGAAATCGCCGCGCGCGCGCTCTCGCTCCTCGCTCGCACCGACGCCGCGTGCCGGCCGGTGCGTCTGCTCGGCGTGGGAGCGCACGGGCTGCTCGAGGAGAGCGAGATCGTCCCTACGCCGGATTCGCTGCCGTTTTGACGCGTAGCGCGCGCCGCCTCGCCGCCGACTCCCGGCCCTACTTGGGCATCGGCGCCTTCGCCGCGGCGTAGAGATCGGCGAGCGGCACGACGCGTCCGTGCAGCGGCAGGATCTTGTCGGCCGAGAGCTTCAGGCGCTTGAGGTTCGCGACCAGGGTCAGATGGTTCGGATTCGCCTGCGCGGGCGGCGGCGAGTTCGGCGGGAGGGGCGTGAACACGTCCGCCTCGATCAAGAGCTTCTCCTTGGGCAGGTACGCCATGACGATGGTGTCGCTGTGGCCGCCGCGGGTGATGCGGCGGATCTCGAGCGAGCGCGAGCCGTCGTTCAGCACGAGCTTGTCGCCCACCGTCCGGAACTTCGGCTTCTTGCCCGACTTGGCGAGCCGGTCCGGATTGATCCTGTTCGGCGTCGCAAAGGCGCGCTCGTAGTACGCCTTGTTCCCCGCCTGCGTGACGATGGTGTAGCCCTCGGCCGCGGCCGTGCGCAGGCCGCCCGCGTGATCGAAGTGGCCGTGCGTATTGATCACGAAGCGGATCGGCTTGCCCGGAGCGAGCTTCTTCACCTCATCGAACACCGCGCCGGAGCGCGCGTCGTTCAACGGCGCTTCCATGAGCACGATGTGGTCCTTCATCTCGATCGCGACGCTGTTGTGCGAGCCGCCGGCCACGTGCCACACGCCCTCGGCCACTTTTTCCGTGGTCACGCGCTCGGTGGCGTTGCGCACCGCGTCCGGCAACTGGATATCGGCCGGTGCGTTGGGCTGGACTTCCTTGACCGCGAGGTCGAGGACCGGAAAACCTCCCTGCGACTGCCGGATCCTCGAAGGGAATTTCACTCCGCCGTAGCCGCGGTAATCGGAGTAGCGGGTGACCGCAGTCGTTTCGCCGAGCACCGGATCGGGGAGCCGCGATTCGACCCGCTCGACCAGGCCGTCCTTGTCGATGAAAACCGTCGCGGCGAACTTGCCCGGCTCGGTGAAGGAAACGGCGGTCGGTCCTTTGCCGCCCTTGGCCGGCTTCTTCAGGGTGGCCTTGTTCTTCATCGCCGCCTTGAGCACGCCGTGCGGCGTGATCCACAGCTGATGCGTGCGATCGGTCACGAACCTCGGACCCGGCACCGGCCCGGCGGCGGCCTGGTTCCACGCATAGTCTGCGCTCACGAACTGGTCGTTGCGCTGCTGGGCCACGGGAGGGTATCCGCCGCCGCCTTTGGGCTCGGCGCGGCTGAGCGTGATCTCGTCGCGCATCGAGGCGGTTTCGTAATTGATCGTCCGGATCTGGCTGTGCACGTTGATCTTCGGCCAGCGCATGCCCGGCTTGAAGGCCTGGCCGTAGGTGAAGCCGGTGCCCTCCCCCGCGTAGCGGATCGACTTCAGCTCGCCCGCGCCCATGGCGTCGGAGGCGCGCTTGAGCGCGGCCGAGGCGTCCTGGGCGAACCCCGCGCCAGGAGCGAACGCCAGGGCGGCGGCGGACATCAACAAGAAATTGCGAAACATGGTCTCCTCCTTTTTTGTCTCTCGGAACTTCCGGTAAACAGCGCGAACCTGATTGTATTCCTTTGCCGGGGCGGGGAGGCCACGGCGCGTAGGCAAAGCCGGGTAAGATTCGCAAAACGACAAAGGAGGCCCACCATGCGATCCTTCTCAAAACTGACAAAGGAGCTCGCCATGCCGGCGCTGATGTCGCTCGCCGCAACCCTGGCGCCGGCGCACGCCGCGACCCTGGGCGGGCCGTTGACCCTCGGGGACGAAGGCGCCTTCTTCGTGAACGGCAAGACCGTCACGTCGAATTATCCCGGCGCGTCGCTCGTCACCGGGCCGTCCGCCCCGGGACGCATCACCGTGAACCAGATGTACGTGCACTACCGCATCCCGGCCGCGAAACAGGGCGCGCCCGTCGTGATGGTCCACGGATCGAACCACACTGGCATGACCTACGAGACCACGCCCGACGGCCGCGAAGGCTGGGCGACCTACTTCGTGCGCAAGGGCGCCTCTGTATACGTCGTCGATCACTCCGGACGCGCAACGCTCGCCCTCCTTCCCGACATCGGCATCAAGGGCAACAGCCACATGATGATGATGGACAGGAACAACCTTCAGGTCGCCGAGGTGATTCTAAAGTGGCTGGCGGAAAACGCGGCGAGGTGATGCGGTCACTACACGCGGCCTCTTCGATTTGCCGCGAAAGAACGTTCGCGGTAGAGTGTCGCGATGCCGGATTGGAGCACCTCATGAGCTACCGAGATCGAATCAGTGTCGACCCGAACGTGCGCGGCGGCAAGCCCTGCATCAAGGGCACGCGCATCACGGTCTACGATATTCTCGAATACCTCGCCGGTGGAATGTCGGAAACCGATGTTCTGCGCGACTTCCGGAGTCTTGCGCCTGAAGACATCCGGGCCGCGCTCGAATTCGCGGCCGCCCGTGAGCGCAAGCTCGCCGGCTCGGCCGCCGAGTGAAACTTCTCTTCGACGAGAACCTGAGCGCAACACTCGTCGACCTCCTCTCTTCCGAATATCCCGGAAGCAGCCACGTCGAGCCGGTCCTGGGCCGCGGAAACAGCGACGCCGAAGTGTGGAATTTCGCCGGCGCGAACGGCTACACCATCGTCTCAAAGGACAACGACTTCCGTCAGCGGGCGTTCCTGTTCGGCCCTCCCCCGAAAGTCGTGTGGCTCTCCATCGGCAACGCCGACACCCCGACAATCGCGGATTTGCTTCGCTCCCGCTCAACCGAGCTGGCGCGGTTCGATGCGGAAGCGGAGACTGCGCTGCTCGTCCTCGAGCTGTAGGTCGCTCGATTCGTATAACGACAAAGGAGGCCCACCATGAAACCGTTCTCAACCTTCACCAAGGGGATCGTCGCCATGTCGGCACTGGCAAGCAGCTCGGCTCTCGCCGCAACCTTCGTCTACGTCTCGAACGCCGAGGACGGCGAGATCGGCGCCTACGTCATGCAGGCGGACGGGGCGCTGAAAACCCTCGCGCGCGTTCAGGCGGCGAAAGTGGTGATGCCGATGGCGGTGAGCCCGAGCCGGCGCCTGCTCTACGCGGCCTCGCGCTCCAAGCCGTTTACGGTGCACGTCTATGCCATCGACCCGGGCTCGGGCGCCTTGAAGCCCCTGTCCACTGCGCCTTTGGCGGAGAGCTTCCCGTACATCTCGCTCGACCGGAACGGGCGCTTCCTCTTCGGCGCCTCCTACGGCGGGCACCTGGTGAGCGTCAACGCGGTCGGCGGCGACGGGCGCGTTTTTGCGGAGCCCCTGCAGGTGATCCCGGTGGGCCGCAACGCCCACTCGATCCTCGTGGACGCGAGCAACCGCTTCGTCTACGTCCCGAACCTCGGCACCGACCAGATCTTCCAGTTCGTCTTCGACGAGAAGTCCGGGCGCTTGACCTCGAACACGCCCGCGGTCGCCCAGATGAAACAAGGGACGGGCCCGCGCCACTTCATCTTCTCGCCCGACAACCGCTTCGTGTACCTCCTCTCGGAGCTCGTCGCCACGGTGACCACGCTCTCTTTGGACGGCAAGACGGGCTTGTTGACTGAAGTGAGCTCGGCCTCCGCGCTGCCGCCCGATTCCAAGCTCCAGCCCGGCGCGCCGCGCGGGGGAATCGGCGCGCCCGGCGGCCCGCCGCCGCGCAACACCGACAACGACATCTGGGCCGCGGACCTGCACCTGACCCCGAACGGAAAATTCCTGTACGCCTCGGAGCGCACGACGAGCACCCTCGCCGCGTTCGGCGTCGATGCGGCAAGCGGCAAGCTGAGTTATCTCTCGAGCACGCCCACCGAAAAGCAGCCGCGCGGATTCGCGATCGATCCCAGGGGAAGATACCTCGTCGCCTCCGGAGAAAAGTCGGAAACGATCTCGGTCTACGCGATCGACGCTGCGAGCGGCGCGCTGAAGCCCCTGCAGAAGTATCCGACAGGCAAAGGCTCGAACTGGATCGAGATCGTCAGCTTCGATTGAGGGCGAGCGCCGCGATTCGATCGGATACTGACGAGCGGTTCGAGCTAGCCGGCGCGTTTGCGCGCCGCTCGCGCATCGCCTCGAATGCACGTCGACTGGCGCGAGCGCGTGCGGTGCACCGCGCGGTGCGGCACTAGTTCACGGTCCGGTCGCGCTTGTATACGCCGTCAAAAACGGCTGCCTATA
>Ga0209283_10000548_pt1 | contig 19228 bp, 16 predicted proteins | sample CZO8metaG_2_FD_188354 | JGI IMG/M metagenome (GOLD analysis project Ga0209283, IMG submission 188354) | Vadose zone soil microbial communities from the Eel River Critical Zone Observatory, Northern California, USA - CZOApr15con2H1.8 metaG... | ecosystem: Environmental > Terrestrial > Soil >...
CGTCGTTAGGTTGATATAGGGGCAGATCCTCGAGCTTGTCGTCCGGAATCGGCACCTTAAAGTGGTCCCGGATCTCGCGGATCGTCGCGATATCGAGCTTCTTCAGCTGATGCGTCGGGTTCTTCGCCTGGCCCTGCTTGCCCAGGCCGTAGCCCTTGATGGTCTTGGCGAGGATCACGGTGGGCTGTTCCCTGTGCTTTGCCGCCGCCGCGTAGGCGGCGTAGATCTTGTGCGGGTCGTGCCCCCCCCGGTTGAGGCGCCAGATGTCCTCGTCGGTCATGCGCGAAACCATCTCAAGAACCTTCGGGTCCTTGCCGAAAAAATGCTTGCGCACGAAAGCGCCGTCGTTGGCCTTGTAGTTCTGATATTCCCCGTCGACCGTCTCCTCCATCACGCGCAGCAGCCGCCCCTCCTGGTCCCGCGCGAAGAGCGGGTCCCAGTACGAACCCCAGATGAGTTTGATGACGTTCCAGCCCGCCCCCCGGAAATCGGCTTCAAGCTCCTGAATGATCTTGCCGTTGCCGCGCACCGGGCCGTCGAGGCGCTGCAGGTTGCAGTTGACGACGAAAATCAGGTTGTCGAGCTTTTCGCGCACCGCCAAGCCGATCGCACCGAGCGATTCAGGTTCGTCCATCTCGCCGTCGCCACAGAACACCCACACCTTGCGGTTTCCCGTATCCGCAAGCCCGCGGGCGTGCAGATACTTCAGGAGCCTCGCCATGTAGATGCCTTGAATCGGCCCGAGCCCCATCGAGACCGTGGGGAACTGCCAGAAATCGGGCATGAGCCAAGAGTGAGGATAGGAGGAGATACCCTTGCCGTCGACCTCGCGGCGGAAATTCAGGAGCTGCTCTTCGCTCAGCCGGCCTTCGAGAAATGCGCGCGCGTAGATTCCAGGCGATGAATGTCCCTGGAAGTAGACGAGATCCCCTCCGTGCCCCTCGTGCGGCGCGTGCCAGAAATGGTTGAAGCCGATGCCGAATAGCGTTCCGACCGAGGCGAAACTCGCGATGTGGCCGCCCAGCTCGTCGTCCGACTTGTTCGCTTTCGCCACCATGACCATCGCGTTCCAGCGGCAGAACGAGCGGATGCGCTCCTCGAGCGCGTGGTCGCCGGGGGAGCGCTCCTCCAGATGCGGCGGAATCGTGTTGAGGTAGGCGGTATTGAGCGAGAACGGAATGTAGGCTCCCGAGCGGCGCGCCTTGTCGACGAGCTTCTCCAGCAGAAAGCGGGCGCGCTCGGGGCCCTCGCGCTCGAGCACCGCCTCCAGCGCATCGAGCCACTCCTGTGTCTCAAGGGCATCGGGATCGTTGGCGGCGGAAAATTCAGGCAGCGCAGACATCAGCTATCCCTCGTCGCAAATGCTCGGGCGGGAGTTCAGGACTTGCGAAAGAGCGGCTTGAAGCTTACCCCGCCGGCTCGATCGGATCAATTGCAGCTTATTCCGTTTCATGAAACCATACTTCGCATCATACAATCAAGGACTCCGCGTCATCAGAGAGACCGGCTTGCGGCTGGACCGGATCAAGCCGCGAAAACCGGGATGCTAGAATGCGCGCCTTTCCCGCGCTCGCCACGTCGCTTTTTCCCCGTGCACACCCGCATCCTTGACGGCAACGCCATCGCGCGCGAGCTTCGAGAGGGGCTTATCCGGCGCGTCGCGGCCCTCGCCGCAAGCGGTGTATGTCCGGGGCTTGCCGTGGTGCAAGTCGGGCAGCACGCCGCATCGAAGGTCTACCTGCAGAACAAGATCAAGGCGTGCAGCGAAGCGGGCCTGCATTCCGAGCACATCGAGTTGCCCGAAGCCGCGGACGAATCGGCGCTGCTGGGGCGCATTCGGATCCTCAACAACGACGCCCGCGTCCACGGAATTCTCGTGCAGCTGCCGCTGCCACAGGGATACTCTGTGGAACGGGTACTCGAGACCATAACTCCGGCAAAGGATGTAGACGGTTTCCATCCGACCAACATTGGGCTGCTCGTCGTCGGCAATCCGCGGTTCGTGCCCTGCACCCCTCTCGGAGTGATGACGCTGCTCGAGCGCGAAGGGATCGCTCTGGAGGGCCGGCACGCTGTCGTGATCGGCCGCAGCAACATCGTCGGCAAACCGATGGCGCTGTTGCTCTTGCAGAAAGGCGCCACCGTCACCATCTGCAACTCCAGAACGCCCGATCTGGGGACGATGACGCGTCAGGCGGATATTCTCGTGGCGGCCGCGGGCAGGCCCAAGCTTGTCACGGCCGGAATGGTCAAGCCCGGCGCCGCCGTCATCGACGTCGGCATCAACCGGCTGCCGGACGGAAAACTCGCGGGCGATGTCGATTTCCAGAGCGTGCTGGGAATCGCCTCGTGCATCACGCCGGTCCCGGGTGGGGTCGGCCCCATGACGATCGCAATGTTGCTCGAGAACACGGTGATGTCCGCGGAACGCTCCGCCGCGGCCCGCGAAAGGGCCTGAGGCGGTCGGTGAAGGCATCCCGACCGGTAATCCGCGGGCTGCGGCGCTCCGCCAGCAAGATTCGGGCGTTGAACTTGAAAATGAATGTCAATCCGCTGCTCGATTTCTCCGGTTTGCCGCGTTACGGCTCGGTCCGGCCGGAATATGTCGCCCCCGCGATCGACCAGATACTCGCCGAGAACCGTGCCCTGATCGCTCGGCTTGCAGACGAGAGCACGGCCGCGTCCTGGAACGAGTTCGCCAAACCGCTGGAAAACGCCAATGAACGGCTGTCGCGCGCCTGGGGCGCAGTCGCTCACCTGCTCGCGGTGGACGACAACCCCGCGATCCGCGACGCCTACAACGCCAATCTGCCCAAGGTCACGCAGTACCGGACCGAGCTCGCGCAAAATCTCGGTCTGTACGAAAAATTCAAGGCTTTGCGCGCTTCGAGTGATTTCAAGGGCTTATCGCAGGCACAGCGCAAGAGCGTCGAGAACGACTTGCGCGACTACCGTCTGGGGGGAGCGGAGCTGGCGCCGGAGAAAAAGCGGCGCTTTGCCGAAATCCAGGAAGAACTTGCAGCGCTCGAGGCAAAGTTTTCCGAGAATCTGCTCGACGCGACCAACGCGTTTGCGGCGTTGATCACCGACCGCGGAGAATTGGCCGGGATCCCGGAGGACGTGCTGCAGGCGGCGAAAGAAGCCGCGCGCAAGGATGGGCGGGAAGCTTGGAAGTTCACGCTGCACGCGCCCTCCTACGGGCCGGTAATGCAATACGCGGGGAATCGCAGCCTGCGGGAAACGCTGTATCGCGCGCACGTCACGCGGGCGAGCGAATTCGGAAAACCGGAGTTCGACAATACCTCGATCATCGTGCGGGAGCTCCGCCTGCGGAAGGAAAAAGCGCGACTGCTCGGCTACCGCAGCTTCGCGGAACTTTCGCTCGTGCCGAAGATGGCCGAGTCGCCGGAGGTCGCACTCGGCTTTCTCAATGACCTTGCCGCAAGGGCACTGCCGCGCGCTCGCAAGGATTACGCAGAACTCGAGGAATTCGCACGCAGCGAGCTCGGGCTCGAGGAACTCCGCGCTTGGGACATCGCGTTCGCGTCTGAAAGACTGCGCGTGGAACGCTACGCGTTGTCCGACCAGGAAGTGAAGCAGTATTTCCAGGAACCCAAAGTCCTGGAGGGCATGTTCCGGCTGGTCGAGATTCTGTACGGCATACGCATCCTCCCGGACGCGGGTGAAACTTGGCACCCGGATGTGCGTTTTTTCCGAATCACCGATGCGGACGGCAACCTTATCGGCCAATTTTATCTCGATCCGTATTCACGAGAAACCAAGCGCGGCGGCGCCTGGATGGATGAGGCGATTGCGAGGCAGCGACTCCGGGGCGGGCTCCAGACCCCGGTCGCCCACCTCGTTTGCAACTTCCCTGCGCCGGTCGGGGGCAGGCCAGCGCTGTTGACCCACGACGACGTGATGACGCTGTTCCACGAGTTCGGACACGGTTTACACCATCTCCTTTCGCGGGTCGACTACTTGGGCGTCTTCGGAATGCGCGGGGTCGAATGGGACGCCGTCGAGCTGCCTTCGCAGTTCATGGAAAACTTCTGCTGGGAGTGGGACGTGCTCGCCCGCATGACTGCTCACGTGGAGAGCGGGGAGCCCTTGCCGCGCGCGTTGTTCGACAAGATGCTGGAGGCAAAGAATTCTCAGAGCGGAATGCACACGGTGCGCCAGATCGAGTTCGCGCTTGTCGACATGCACCTGCACCATGAATACGACCCGGAGGGAGCAAAAACGCCGCTGCAGCTGCTGGAAGAAATCAGGGCGAAGGTCGCCGTAGTAACCCCGCCCCGGTACAGCCGTTTCTTGAACAACTTCTCGCATATCTTCGCCGGTGCTTACGCGGCCGGCTACTACAGCTACAAGTGGGCCGAAGTGCTCTCGGCGGACGCCTACAGCCTGTTCGAGGAGAAGGGCGTGCTCGACGCCGGGACCGGTGGGTGCTTCCGCGACGAGATCCTCGCTGTAGGAGGCAGCCGCCCGGCGCTCGAGTCGTTCAAGGCATTTCGTGGACGCGAACCGCGAATCGACGCGCTGTTGCGACACAATGGTATGATCGCCGCCTGAGGAGCGTTACCGCATGCGCATACCTTTCATCGCCGCAGCGGTTCTGTCGATTGCCTGCGCCGACGCCTCGGGGCAAGCCTACCGTTGGGTGGACAAAGAGGGTAAGGTTCACTATACGCAGACTCCACCGCCGCCCGACGCTAAAGCGGTGCAAAAAAAGACCTTTCGTCACGGGCCGGTCGAGACGTCGAACCTGCCCTACGCCACGCAGTTGGCGGCAAAGAATTTCCCGGTGACTCTTTACACTTCGACGGACTGCCTCCCTTGCGATCAGGCGCGCGCGCTGTTGGTCAAGCGCGCAGTACCGTTCAAGGAAGTCAGCGTTGTCACTCAAAAGGACGTTGACGAGATTAAGGGACTGTCCGGCAAAACTGACGTGCCGCTGCTGACCGTCGGCGCGCAGGTGCAAACCGGATTCCAAGAGGGCCTCTATAACGGCCTGCTCGACTCAGCCGGTTATCCGGCCTCGGGACCTTCCATGCCGGTCGAGGCGCTGCGAAAGATGGATCCCGCTGCCAAACCGCCTGCTCCCGCCCAGGCGCAGCAGGGCGCGGGCGCCAGTTCCTCGCCGGGATCTTATACCGCCGCGCAATAGACCAGAGCGCTCGCCTTCTGGGCAGCACGCTGGCAGCGTTAAATGAAGCTCGCGTCATGGAACGTCAATTCGCTGAAGGTGCGCCTGTCTCATCTGCTCGACTGGCTGGCAGAGCAAGCACCGGAAATAGTCTGCCTGCAGGAGATCAAGCTCGAGGACGCCAAGTTCCCGCTCAAGGAAATCGAAGCTGCCGGGTACCGCTGCGCGTGGTCCGGGCAAAAGACCTACAACGGCGTCGCCATCCTGTCTCGGGCTGCGCTCTCCGAGGTTGCAACGGCAATGCCTGCATTTACCGACGAACAAAAGCGCATCATCGCCGCGACCGTGAGGGATGGCGAGGGCGCGCTCCGTGTTGTCTGCGCGTATGTACCCAACGGTCAGGCCGTCGACTCGGAAAAATACGAATACAAGCTCAAGTGGCTCTCGGCTTTCCGAAGCTGGCTTGACGAAGAACTTGGAAGGCATCCGCGGCTGGCGGTGCTCGGCGATTGCAACATCGCCCCCGCCGATGAGGACGTCCACGATCCGAAGGCATGGGAAGGTCAGATCCTGTGCAGCTCCCGTGAGCGGGAGGCCTTCCGGAGGCTTCTCGCCCTGGGGTTGAAAGACAGCTTCAGGATGTTTACACAGCCGGAAAAATCCTTCACCTGGTGGGACTATCGCATGAACGCGTTCAGGCGCAATCTCGGCCTTCGCATCGATCACATTCTGATGAGCCCTGAGCTCGTCTCGCGCTGTCAGGCGTGCACGATCGACCTTGCGCCGCGCCGGCTTGAGCGCCCATCGGATCATGCGCCAGTGATCGCGGAGCTGCGCGTTTAGTTATAATCCCCCGCGCCGGGAAAAAAACCCGTCGCGGAAACGCAGACAACGGGTTTCGACACGAGGAAGGAGACATGAAACTGGTAAATCTACTGAAGGTCATCGGTCTCGTCGTCGCGAGCTGCGCCTCGGCCGGCGCGCTCGCGCAGGCCGCCTACCCGGCGAAGCCGGTGAAAATCATCGTGCCTTTTTCGGCCGGCGGTCCCGCAGACATCTATGCGCGTGTTCTCGGCAACCGGCTGGAGAAGTCCCTAGGGCAGCCGTTCGTGGTCGAAAACCGGCCGGGCGCCGGCGCTATCATCGGCACCGACGCTGTGGCGAAGTCCGCTCCCGACGGCTACACCTTGCTCATGATGTCGAACACGCACACGGTGAACGAGTCGCTGATTTCAAAAAAGCCCTACAGCCTGATGCGCGACCTCGCTCCGATCTCGCCGATCAACTACTCCGACCTGCTGCTGGTGGTGAATCCGTCGGTGCCGGCAAAGGATCTGAACGAGCTGATAGCGCTCGCCAAAGCCAAGCCCGGCGTGCTTAACTATGCCTCCTCCGGCCCCGGCACGCCCTACCACATGGCGGGTGAGCTGTTCAAAGCGATGGCGGGAATCGACGTCGTGCACGTGCCACACAAGGGAAGCGCCGAAGCCCGCACCAGCGTCATCGCGGGCGACGTGCAGATGATGTTCGACGCGATCACGACGATGGCGCAACTCTCGCGCGCCGGCAAGGTGCGAGCCATCGCCACCTCCGGTGCGACGCGTTCCACGATCATGCCCGAGGTGCCGACCGTGAGCGAGGCCGGTGTTCCAGGCTACGAATCCGTCATATGGCTCGGGCTCATGGCGCCCGCGGCCACACCGAAGCCGAACATCGAAAAACTGAACTTGGAGACCCAGAGAATCATCCGCCTGCCCGATGTCAAGGAAGCCTGGGCCAAGCAGGGCGCCGTTCCTATGCATATGACTCCCGCCGAATTCGGAAAATTCTTGGAGCAAGACATCCAGAAGTGGGCGGAGGTCGTCAAGGTCTCAGGGGCGAAGGTCGACTGAAGTTCAGATTCTGAGGGGCCCTTCCTCCGTGGATACGCATGTAGGCCGATGACCCAGCGCTTCCGGTTGACCGTCAATGGCGTACCAGCCGAAGTCGAAGCGGGCGCAGACACGCCGCTCCTCTATGCGCTGCGCAACGACCTCGGTCTGAAGGGTACGCGCTTTGGCTGCGGGAGCGGCCAATGCGGGGCCTGTTTCGTGCTGATCGAAGGCCACGCGGCCCCTGCCTGCGACACGCCGCTTTGGTCGGCGGCCGGGAAGGAGATCACGACGGTCGAGGGCTTGGGCAAAGGCGGCAGCTTGCACCCCCTCCAGCAAGCCTTTCTCGCGGAACAGGCCGCACAGTGCGGTTACTGCGCAAGTGGCATCCTCATCAGCGCCGCGGCGCTCCTGGCGATGAACCCCCGGCCCACGGAAAGCGAAGTCCGCGCGGCGCTCGATCGCAATCTCTGCCGCTGCGGCTCGCACAACCGGATGGTGCGCGCCGTGCTGCGCGCGTCCGCGCAACCGAACTCATGAGCACCGTTGCAGACAGCGGGCTGAAGCGTCCAGGGAGCCTGCAGAAGAATCCGCGGCTGTCGCAGTGGCTGCGCGTACGTGGCGACGGGACCGTGTTGGTTTTTATCGGCAAAGTGGAGATCGGTCAGGGAATTCTTACCGCGCTCGCGCAGATCGCGGCCGAAGAGCTCGGGGTTGCGCCGGAGCGAATCCGCATGGTCCCAGCCGATACTGCGGTGAGTCCCGACGAAGGCGTCACTTCGGGAAGCCTCTCTATCCAAGATTCGGGTACGGCGTTGCGCCGCGCCTGCGCGCACGCGCGCGCCCTGCTCCTTGAGCGTGCTGCTGCGCGTCTGCGTGTATCGACCGGCGATTTGCGCGTTGAAGACGGTGCCGTTCAGGCAGCCAGCCGCAGCACGAGCTTCTGGGAATGCGCGGACGATGCGCTGCTCGACGTCGAGGTCGACGAGACGGCAGCGTTGAAATCGCCACGCGACTATCGCCTGGTCGGAAAGTCTGTGCCACGGCTTGATCTGCCCGACAAGATAGCCGGTCAGCCCCGTTTCATCCAGGACATGGCTCTGCCGGGAATGCTCTACGGCCGTGTGGTTCGCCCCCCTCACGGCTTCGCGGCGCTTACATCGCTGGACGACGGAAAGGTCAAAGCGATGCCGGGCGTCGTGGCGGTGATGAGTGATGGCGGCTTTGTCGGCGTCATCGCCGAGCGAGAGGAGGTTGCGATCTCCGCTCAGCGCGCCCTGCGGCGCGCGGCATCGTGGAAAGACGCCGCTCCGCTGCCGCAGGACGTTTACGCATGGCTCAAAGAGCACGCTGTCGAACACCGCGTCATCAGCGAGAAAGCAGACGCCGAGGCGCGATCCCGGGCGACGAAAACGCTCGAGGCATCCTATGCCAAGCCCTATATCTCGCATGCCCCGATCGGTCCGTCCTGCGCGATCGCGCAGTTCCAAGGCGACAAACTCCTGGTATGGAGCCACAGCCAGGGCATATTCAATTTGCGCCGCGACCTAGCCATCGCACTCGGCATGCGTGAAGACGCGATTGTTGTGCGGCACGCCGAGGGCTCGGGCTGCTACGGACACAACGGCGCCGACGACGTTGCGCTCGATGCGGCGCTGCTTGCCCGGGCTGCAGGCGGGCGTCCCGTGCAGGTGCAATGGATGCGCGACGACGAATTCGCCTGGGCCCCGTGCGGGCCGGCGATGGCGCTCACCCTGAGCGCGTCGCTGGCCTCGGACGGCAGCATAGTCAACTGGCAGCACGAGCTGTGGAGCAACGGCCACAGCGGCAGGCCCGGCCGCTCCGATAGTCCCGCCCTCGTCGCAGCCTGGCATTTGGCACGGCCTTTCAAGCGACCCGCGGCGATCAACATTCCGCTCCCCGCGGGAGCGGCGGACCGCAACGCCATTCCGCTTTATGACATTCCGAGCCAGCGCATCGTCAACCACTACGTGCGCGAGATGCCCGTGCGCACCTCCGCGTTGCGCTCGCTCGGCGCATATGCAAACGTATTTGCGATCGAGTCCTTCATGGACGAGCTTGCGGAAGCCGCGGGGTTTGACCCCGTAGAGTACCGCCTGCGCCACCTGAAGGACCCGCGTGCCCACGCGGTAATCGAGTCGGTGGCGCGGCGCGCGAGCTGGCGAGACTGGACTCCCGGCGAGAGCCGTGGTCACGGCATCGCTTTCGCAAAATACAAGAACCTCGGCGCATACTGCGCGGTGGTCGCCGAGGTGGAGGTTGATCGTGAAGTACGCGTGAAGCGGCTGCTTCTCGCCGTCGACGTCGGGCTCATCATCAACCCGGACGGCGTGATCAACCAGATAGAGGGTGGCGCGATTCAATCGACCAGCTGGACGCTGAAGGAGCAGGTGAAGCTCGACGAACGCGGCATCGCAAGTCTAGGCTGGGAGGACTACCCGGTCCTGAAATTCAGCGAGGTCCCTGCCGTCGAGGTCGAGCTGATAAACCGGCCGGAGCTCCCCAGCGTAGGCGCCGGGGAAGCGGCCCAGGGGCCCACCGGAGCGGCAATCGCCAATGCGGTCGCGCACGCGCTGGGGTTGCGCGTGCGCGAGCTGCCGCTCACGCACGAGCGGATCGCCGCGGCGATAAGTCAGTCTATGTAACCGTAAGCAAACCGGCGCCGATTATTCCGCGTCAGCCTCGGTTCCGCCTTCGATGCCCAGTTCGCCGATCTTGCGGGTAATCGTGTTGCGGCCTATGCCGAGCAGGCCGGCCGCCTCGATGCGCCGGCCGCCCGTATGCGCGAGGGCCTTGGCGATCAGCGTCTTCTCGAAACTCCTGGACAGGGCTTCCATGATATTCGTCTCGCCGTTTGCCAGTCGGCGATCCGTCTCGCGCGCAAGCGCCGCGAGCCACTCGGCCGAGGGCGACGCGGTATCTTCGCGCAGCTCCGGCGGGAAGTCGCCCACCTCGATCACTTGGGTCGGCGACATTACGGTAAGCCAATGGCAGACGTTCTCGAGTTGACGCACGTTGCCGGGTAGCACCTGGGCAGAAAGGTAGGTCATCGCCGCGTCCGACAAGCGCTTGGGCTCGACACCGAGCTCGCGGGCCGATTTTGCGAGGAAGTGCCGCGCAAGCAGCGGAATGTCTTCGCGGCGCTCGCTCAACGAGGGTAGTCGCAGCCGGATCACGTTTAGCCGGTGATAGAGGTCTTCGCGAAATAGGCCCTCGCGGACGCGCGCCTCCAAGTTCTGATTGGTCGCAGCGATGACGCGAACGCTGGCGCGAATCGGCTGATGGCCTCCGACCCTATAAAAGTTGCCGTCCGACAACACGCGCAGCAAGCGCGTCTGCAGCTCGGCTGGCATATCGCCGATTTCATCGAGGAACAGGGTGCCTCCCTCGGCCTGCTCGAAGCGGCCGCGCCGCAGGGCCTGCGCGCCGGTGAAGGCGCCGCGCTCGTGCCCGAACAGCTCCGATTCCAGAAGGTCCCTCGGCATCGCCGCGGTGTTGATCGCGACGAAGGGCTTGTCCGCGCGCGGGCTGTGGCGGTGCAGCGCTCGCGCCACGAGTTCCTTGCCGGTTCCGGATTCGCCGGTGATCAGCACTGTGGCGTTCGACTGAGAAAGCCGGCCGACCGCGCGAAACACTTCCTGCATGGACTGCGCCTGTCCGAGGATATCCTGCGAACCCGTCGACGATTCCTCGACTTCGTCGTCGCGCATGCTCTCGCCGAGCGCGCGGCGGATAAGGTCAACTGCCTGGTCGACGTCGAAGGGCTTCGGCAAATATTCGAACGCGCCGCCCTGGAATGCGGCCACCGCAGACTCCAAGTCGGAGTACGCAGTCATGACAATGATCGGAAGATCGGGGTAGCGCTGCTTCAGGTTCTGCAGTAGCTCCAAACCCGAAGTGCCCGGCATGCGGATGTCTGACACGAGGACTTGCGGCGCGCCGGCCACGGTGAGTGCCTCGATCGCTTCGTTCGCCTGCGCGAAGGTCTTGAAGGGAATGCCTTCGCGGGCGAGCGCCTTCTCGAAGACCCAGCGGATGGAGCGATCGTCATCGATGACCCAGACGGGTCTCATCACGGTCTTTCAGCGAAGCGGTAGCACTATGCGGAAACAGGTCCTTCCCGGCTGGCTATCACACTCGACCACCCCGTGGTGCTGCTGCACCAGAGTCTGCGCCAGCGTAAGACCGAGCCCGGTCCCGCCCTCACGGCCGGATACCAGGGGATAGAAAATCTTGTCACGGATTTCCGCTGGTACGCCCGGCCCGTTGTCGATCACTTGCAATTCTAATGCCAGCCTGTGCAGGCGCCGGGCGAGCGTAACCTGGCGCGCAACCCTGGTGCACAGAACGATCTCGCCGTCGCCCCCAAGTCCGGACGCAAGGTCCGTACGGCTACCGAGGATGGCCTGCGCAGCATTTCGGACGATGTTGAGCACGGCTTGAATGAGCTGTTCGGGGTCGCCGCGAAACTCCGGCAAACCGACGTCGTAGTCACGCTCTACCCTTATCCCTTCCGGAAACTCCGCAAGAATGAGGCTGCGCACCCGTTCGCACACCTCGTGGATGTTCATGGGCACCTGATTCGGAGGGCGATGCGGGGTGAGGAGCCGATCCATCAGGGCCTGCAACCGGTCGGCTTCCTTGATGATCACGCGAGTGTATTCGCGCAGGCTGGGCCGGTCGAGCTCGCGCTCGAGGAGCTGGGCCGAGCCGCGCAATCCTCCGAGGGGGTTCTTGATTTCGTGGGCGAGGTTGCGGATCAGCTCCCGGTTCGCCCGGTGCTGGCTCAGGCGTTGTTCTTCGCGCTCGATGCGCAGCCTCTGATCGATGGGCCGCAGCTCGAGCAGCAGCGCAGCCTGCGACAGCTCGACCGGTGTTGCAATGCAGTTGAGGTGCAGCGGCTCCTGGCCCGTAGGCGCCAAAGTCAGGTCCTGGTCCGCGAAGCCGCGCTCCTCGCGAATCGCTTGATGGAGCAGGCCCGCGAGGGGGCCCGAATCGGCGAAAAGTCCGGGAAAGGATTGGTGGAGAATGCTCTTGCGACTGATCGCGAACAGCGTCTCCGCCGCAGGGTTGACGTACTTGACCTGGAGCTCCCTGTCCAGGAGCACCACCGCAGTGGCGAGCAACTCGAGGCCGGGGAAAGTTGCCGGGATCATGCGGGAAGAGAAGTGGCAGGACCGCGGCAAATGCGCCACGCATTAGTATCCCGCCGCACCAGCAGCGCGGCGGCCCCGAATCTAATCCGCGCCGCCCGCCGCGGGGGAGCGGCGCGAGCCGCCGTTACTTGAGCCGGCCGAGCTCGCCGCGAAGCTGCTCGATGTTCTTCGTGTGCTGGCTGACCGTTTCCTGATACGGCTTGAGGCGCTCGAGCACCCGGGCGTAGTTGCGTTCGTCGCCGTTGCGGATTCCCTCCTGCTCGGCGAGCTTCTGCCTGGCGTCGGAGAGCAGTTGCTCTTCGTTCTGCAGCTCCGATTCGAGTATCTTGCGGCGGTTTTCGTTGCGCGCCGTGGCGCTTCCCGGCGCGGAGGACTGCATCGCTCGCGTAGGAGCCTGTGCCGGCACGACAGACACTTCCTTGCTGACGAGGGTGCAATTCTTGCCGACCGTGTCGCGCTTGACGTTCGTGTAGGTCGGTCGGCCACTCGTGTCTGGGCACTTGTAGACTTCGCCCTGCGCGTTCCCGAAGGACGCCGCCAGCGCGATAAAAACCCAACCGATCAAATGCTTGCCCGTTGCCACGACCCTCCCAAATCCGACTGGGAACATTGAGTGTAGGCCAAAACAACCCTGATTTCAAATGAAAAAGGACGAAACGCCCAACCTCGAGCGGTCCGTCCCTCCTTTGTGTCTCGATTTTGCAGCCCTGACCCGGAGCCACCAGGTTCTTACGGGCCCCTACTTTACGAGCTGTAATACATGTCGAACTCGACCGGATGAGTGGTCATGCGAAAGCGCGTAAGTTCTTCGTGTTTCAGGGCGCAATAGGCATCTAACATGTCGTCGGAGAACACGCCGCCCTTGGTAAGAAATTCGCGATCCTTGTTCAAGCACTCGAGCGCCATCTCGAGCGAGGAGCAAACCTGCTGGACTTTTTTCGCCTGGGCGGGCGGCAGATCGTACATGTTCTTGTCGATGGGGTCTCCTGGATGGATTTTGTTCTGAACCCCATCCAGCCCGGCCATGAGCATCGCGGCAAAGGCGAGATAGGGATTGGTGGTCGGATCCGGGAACCGCACCTCCACCCGGCGCGCTTTAGGGTTGGTGACGAGTGGAATGCGGCAGGCTGCGGAACGATTGCGCGAGGAATAGGCCAGATTGATCGGCGCCTCAAACCCCGGCACCAACCGTTTGTACGAATTGGTTCCCGGGTTGGTAATCGCGTTCAGGGCCTTTGCGTGCTTGATAATGCCGCCGATGTAGTAAAGAGCGAAGTCGGACAGCCCCGAGTAGCCGTTGCCCTGGAAGAGGTTCTTGTCGTCTTTCCAGACCGATTGGTGGACGTGCATGCCCGAGCCGTTGTCGCCCACGACGGGCTTGGGCATGAAGGTCGCGGTCTTGCCGTAGGAATGGGCGACGTTCCAGACCGTGTATTTCAGGATCTGCATCCAGTCGGCGCGCTTCACCAGGCTGTTGAACTTGGTGCCGATCTCGTTTTGGCCCATCGCTCCCACTTCATGGTGGTGCACTTCGCACTCAACCCCCTGCTGCTCCATCGCAAGCACCATGGCGTTGCGGATATCCTGCAGGGTATCGGTAGGCGGGACCGGAAAGTAGCCGCCCTTGACCGGCGCGCGGTGGCCCATGTTGCCGCCCTCGTACTCTTCCCCGGAAGACCAGGGCGCTTCCTCGGATTTGATCTTGCAGAAGCAACCGGACATGTCCACCTTCCAGGTCACCGAGTCGAAAATGAAGAACTCGGGCTCGGGCCCGAAATAGGCGGTATCGCCCAGGCCGCTTGACTTCAGGTAGGCCTCGGCGCGCTTGGCGATGGTGCGAGGGTCGCGGTCGTAGCCCTTGCCGTCGGAGGGCTCGACGCAGTCGCACGTGATGTTCAGCACCGGTTCGTCGGTGAAGGGATCCATGCGCGCCGAGTCGGGGTCCGGCATGAGCAGCATGTCTGAAGCCTCGATGCTTTTCCAGCCTGCGATCGAGGAACCATCGAAGAAATGTCCGCTCTCAAATTTGTCCATGGTGAACGCCTTGACCGGCACCGATACGTGCTGCTCTTTGCCACGGGTGTCGGTGAAGCGCAGGTCGATGAATTTGACCTCCTTCTCTTTGATCATTTTCATGACGTCATTGGCAGACATTGCCATTTCGCGATCTCCTCAGGGTTTGCGGATTGTTGGTTTGGAGGGAATTAGGCGTGCGGATGGGAAATGAGGCTCAAAATCAGCAGAATCCATGCCATCCGGCGCAAAAAAAGCAGGCCATTGTGCCATAAGAGAGCACTAGCAGCGATTTGGGGGGCGACGCACCAAGCTGGCGCAAAGCGGCCATTATCCGCACCACGGCAGTGCGAAGCAACTGCCAACTGCGTTGTATCCGAGCTAAACTAGAAACCTTGTCTTCTTGTCGAATCTCGCCATGTCGACCGATTCCGTAAAGGACATCCTCGCCCGAGCCAAGCAACGGGCCGAAGCGATGAAGCTCCCTTATGCCGGGGCGTTGCTGCCCCTCGAAGCACATGCGCTGATGCAGAATGTCCCGGGGGCGAAGCTGGTCGACGTGCGTACCCAAGCCGAGTGGGAATACGTCGGGCATATTCCTGAATCGGTGTTGATCGAATGGAACACCTTTCCGAGCGGCCAACGCAATCCGCAATTTCTCGAGCAGCTTCAAATCCAGGTCCCGAAGACCGAAGCACCGGTGATGTTCTTGTGCCGCTCGGGTGCGCGCTCACACCAAGCGGCCGTCGTTGCAACCCAGGCCGGTTACCCGAATTCCTACAATGTCCTCGAGGGTTTCGAGGGCGATAAGGACGGGCAAGCCCATCGCAACAGCGTAGGCGGATGGCGGGTCGCCGGACTGCCTTGGGTGCAAGGCTGATACCGCGTCTTCTTCTCGTTTTGGTCCGCATTGTCTGCTCTTCTGCGTCAGACTGTGCCGCATCGAACCCTTGGTGCTCCTCTTTCCTCAGCTCGCGCTGTACCTGCTGAAGGCCATCGGGTCGTGACGCGTTTTCGCTAGCCAACCGACCAATTGACCAAGCCGGCGTAAGCGGTAAACAGCACCACCGCACCGAAGACGATTCGATACCAAGCAAACGGCTTGAAGTCGTGCGTGGCGATGTAGCCGACCAGCCAGCGCACGCACAGAAACGCCGACGCAAACGCCGCGACTGAGCCGACCGTGAACATGCCAAGATCGCCCGAGTCGAACAGCGCACGGTTCTTCCAAAAGTCGTAGGCGCCGGCGGCGATGAGCGTCGGCACGGCGAGGAAAAAGGAAAACTCGGTCGCCGCACGGCGCGAAAGTCCGAAGAGCATTCCGCCGATGATGGTTGCCCCGGAGCGCGAGGTGCCGGGGATGAGCGCGAACGCTTGCGCGATGCCGACTTTGAGCGCGTCGCGCCAGGTCATGTCGTCAACGTTTTCAACGGTGGCGCGGCGTTGGCGCTTTTCGACCCATAGAATGACGAGCCCGCCGATGACAAAGGCGAGCGCCACCGGCACAGCGTGAAAGAGATATGCCTTGATCAGTTTGCTGAAGGCGAGGCCAAGCGCTGCGGCCGGGATAAAAGCAACCACCAGATTGAGAGCGAAGCGTTGCGCGGTGCGATCGTGGACGAGCCCCGCCAACACGCGCCCGAACCGTTCGCGATATTCCCAGACCACCGCGAGCATCGCGCCGGTCTGGATCACGATCTCGAAGACTTTCGCTTTCTCGTCGCTGAAGCCGAGCAGGTCGCCCGCGAGGACCAAGTGCCCGGTGGACGAAATAGGCAAAAACTCGGTCAAGCCTTCGACTACGCCAAGAGCCAGAGCCTTCAGCAGCAGCGCTAAGTCCACGGCATCTCCGAAAAATAAAAAGGCGGCAGGAACTGCCGCCTCGAAATTCTAACGGAACCCGTCGGAAACCGCGGCGTGGTCCGACTCACGCCTTGTGGTAAATCTCCGCGCCTTTCCTGACGAATTCCACTGCCTTTTGCTCCATACCGCGCTTAAGTGCATCCGCCTCTGAAAGACCGTGCTTTTCCGCGTATTCGCGCACGTCCTGGGTGATCTTCATCGAGCAGAAATGCGGACCACACATGGAGCAGAAATGCGCAAGCTTTGCGCCTTCCTGCGGCAGCGACTCGTCGTGGAACGCCTTCGCCTTGTCCGGGTCGAGACCCAGATTGAACTGGTCCTCCCAGCGGAATTCGAAGCGCGCCTTGGACAACGCGTTGTCGCGGATCTGCGCGCCGGGATGACCCTTGGCCAAGTCGGCCGCGTGTGCCGCAATCTTGTAGGCAATGATGCCGTCCTTGACGTCGTCCTTGTCCGGCAACCCCAAATGCTCCTTGGGTGTGACATAGCACAGCATTGCCGTGCCGTACCAGCCGATCATCGCCGCGCCGATGGCACTCGTGATGTGATCGTATCCCGGCGCGATGTCAGTGGTGAGCGGTCCGAGCGTGTAGAACGGCGCTTCCTTGCAGTATTTCAACTGCAGGTCCATGTTTTCCCTGATGAGCTGCATCGGCACGTGTCCCGGCCCCTCGATCATCACCTGGCAGTCGTGGCGCCAGGCGACATCGGTCAGCTCGCCGAGCGTCTTCAGCTCCGCGATCTGCGCCTCGTCGTTAGCGTCATAGATCGAGCCGGGCCGCAGCCCATCGCCGAGTGAGAAGCTCACGTCGTAGGCAGCCATGATCTCGCAGATCTCCTCGAAGTGCGTGTAGAGAAAACTCTCCTCGTGGTGCGCGAGGCACCATTTGGCCATGATCGAGCCGCCGCGCGAGACGATTCCCGTCATGCGCTTCGCGGTAAGAGGAATGAACGGCAGCCGCACCCCGGCGTGGATGGTGAAGTAATCCACACCCTGTTCCGCCTGCTCGATCAGGGTATCGCGGTAAATTTCCCACGTGAGTTCTTCAGCTTTCCCGTTCACCTTCTCCAATGCCTGGTAGATCGGCACCGTACCGATCGGCACGGGGCTGTTGCGGATGATCCATTCGCGTGTCTCGTGAATGTGCTTGCCGGTGGAGAGATCCATCACGGTGTCTCCGCCCCAGCGTATCGCCCAAGTCATTTTCTCCACTTCCTCGGCGATCCCGGAGCTCACGGCCGAGTTGCCGATGTTGGCATTGATCTTCACGAGGAAATTCCGCCCGATGATCATCGGCTCCGACTCGGGATGGTTGATGTTCGCCGGAATGATGGCGCGTCCGCGCGCGACTTCGTCGCGCACGAACTCGGGCGTGATCGCTCTAGGAATCGAAGCGCCGAAGTCCTGGCCCGGATGCTGGCGCGTATTCAGCGAGATCAGAGCATCGCGGCGCTGGTTTTCGCGGATGGCGATGAATTCCATTTCCGGGGTCAGCCTGCGTTTTCTCGCGTAGTGCAACTGCGTCACGATCCTGCCCGCCTTTGCGCGACGGGGCTGGCGCTTCAGATTGAAGCGCAATTCGGCGAGCACGGGATCGTTCAGACGTTCGCGGCCGTATTTCGAGGTCGGCCCGGAAAGTTGCACCGTGTCGCCGCGCTCCTCGATCCATGCTGCACGCAAGGGCGCGAGGCCTTGCCGGATGTCGATTCGCGCCTGCGGGTCGGTGTAGGGACCGGAGGTATCGTAGACGTAGATCGGCGGATTTTTCTCGGCGCCGAAGGAAGCCGGTGTATCCGACTGAACGATCTCGCGCATCGGCACCCGGATGTCGCGACGTGAGCCCTCGACACACACCTTGCGCGAATTCGGCAGGGGCTTTACCGCCGCTTCATCGACTCGGGCGGTCTGGGCAAGAAACTTCGGATTGGCGTTCATGGCGCTCCTATCACGTCTACACCGCGGGGAGCGAAGAGACCGGCTGGTCAACGCTTCCCTGCGGCGGCATTATCCGCATCAGGTTCCAAGGGTGTGCTCTCACCCGGCTTCGGCAGTTGCTCTCGCCAGGACCCCTACGTTGCTCCACGGACCTTACCCCAAGCGGGAGAGTTTGGCAAGCGTGTCGACCGCGGGGACGCATTGCGAAAGTGAGCCGACAAGCTGAAGCGCCGCCACGACGATCATGCCCCCTAGTCGCGGATCTGCTTGGCTGCGAGCATTAAGACGCAAGAGCAACGAGGCTGCTGAAATCCTTCCGAACCTCTGGCCGATCGTGGCGTTCCTGCTCGTCGCCGGCGCGGTCGCCCTGGCGCGCTACCGCGAGACGCTCGACTGAGCGCAGGTGAGCCGGAGCACGAGGTAAACAGTGCTAAAATCGCCGCCTTTCGCCCGACTTCCCACCTTTGCCATGAACGTCGAGCAAGCCCGCTTCAACATGGTGGAGCAGCAGATCCGTCCTTGGGAGGTGCTCGACCAGGACGTGCTCGATCTTCTGTACGTGGTGCGCCGCGAGGATTTCGTCCCCGAAGCGTACCGGGCGTTTGCCTTTTCGGACCTGGAGATTCCCCTCTACGAAAACGCGGGCGAGGGCGAGCGCATGATGCAGCCCAAGGTCGAGGCGCGCATCCTGCAGGAACTGGCGGTGAAGAAGAGCGAGCGGGTACTCGAGGTCGGCACCGGCAGCGGCTATCTCACCGCGCTCCTCGCCGCCCGGGCGCACCACGTGTATTCCGTGGAGATCAATCCGAAGCTGAAGGCGTTCGGCGAGGACAACCTGCGGCGCGCCGGCGTGGAGAACGTCACGGCGGAGCTCGGTGACGCGGCGCAAGGATGGCAGAGACACGCGCCTTACGACATCATCGTCCTGACCGGTTCGACGCCGCTGATGCCGCAGGCTCTGCTTTCGCAGCTTAGGGCGGGGGGGCGATTATTCGCCGTCGTCGGCGATCCCCCTGTGATGGAAGCGCGGCTGATCAACTCCGTCGGCGAAGGCTCATACCACACGACCGATCTGTTCGAGACCTATCTCGCCCCGCTCAAGAACGCGCTGCAGCCGGCGCGCTTCGAATTCTAGCGGTAACTCAGTCCAGGCCGCAGCGGCTATGCAACAGCTTCGTTTCGCGCTCCTGCTGATCGTCGCGCTATTCGCTACACCCGT
>Ga0209283_10000549_pt1 | contig 19216 bp, 11 predicted proteins | sample CZO8metaG_2_FD_188354 | JGI IMG/M metagenome (GOLD analysis project Ga0209283, IMG submission 188354) | Vadose zone soil microbial communities from the Eel River Critical Zone Observatory, Northern California, USA - CZOApr15con2H1.8 metaG... | ecosystem: Environmental > Terrestrial > Soil >...
GTTTTCGGGGTGCCGGAGCCGCTGGAGATTTTCAATGGTGCGGAGCGAGTGCTCGTCCACAGTATAACGGTGGTAGAAATCGCGGACGACGAGCGCGTCAATGGCGCGAAACTCAGGAAAGAGGCGCACCAGCAAGCCAAGCCGGTGCATGGCGCGCAACGCGGCGGCAGGAAACGGCGCCCCGAGAATTTCGCAAATGGCCGGCCACAGCGCGGCGGAATGCCAATCGGCATCGCCTTGGGACTGGAGAATGTCCGCCACCTGACGCTCGGCCTCGCGGCTCAGCAGCAGATCCTCACGAGCAAGAAAGAGGAGCAGGCCGAGCAAGGCAGCGGGATCGCGAAGCGTGGAGACCTCACGCAAATGGACGCGGCCGCGGAGAACCGTGTAGCCAGGGTGCGCGAAGTGCGATCTCCACTGCGCGAGGCGCTCCGCGAGCGAAGTGCGCGCCGCGAGCGACTCATCCAGCAGACGAAGAACCAGGCGGTTGAGGGTGCGCGCGTGCCGGAAATAAACGCGCATCCACTCCGCGGGGCCTTCGCCGGCTGCGGCGGTGTAGCCGATGCTGCGCGCGGCGGCTGCGGCCTGGAGTTCGTAGGTGAGGACATTGTCGTCGCGGCCGTTATGAAAATGAAGAAAACAGCGCGCGGCAGAGAGAAAATCGAGGGCGGCGTCGCACGACGCGCGGAGTTCCGGCGGCGGGAGCTGTTCGAGCGGATTCGCGGCGCCGCTGAGGCGCAGCAGCCAGCAAGCAGCATCGAAATCACGGAGACCGCCGGGAGATTCTTTGAGGTTGGGTTCGAGATGAAAAATGGTGTTGCCGTGCTGGGCATGGCGCCGGACGGTCAGATGGGAAAGCGTCTGAATGAGCACATGGCGGGAGCGGCGCAGCGCCCGGGGAAGGGTGGCGGTTTGCAGGCGCGCAAACAATTCGGAGTCGCCGTTTAGAAAGCGGGCGTCGAGCAGCGAAAAATGGAACTCGACATTTTCCGGCTGGACGATGGCGCATTCGCCGAGCGTGCGAACCGCCGGGCTGACCCGGAAATGCAAATCCCAGAGCGTGCGGGCGAGCTCGGCAATGGCGGGCTTGCCGGCAGCCTCCCCGGCTTCATTTTCGAAGAGGAAGAAGAGGTCAATATCCGAACAGGGGAAAAGCATGCGGCGGCCATAACCGCCGGTTGCTGCGACACATCGTTTCACGGGCGGAACGGCGGAGAAACAATGTTCCACAAGCTGAGCGATGACGCTGTCAGCGAGCCGGCAGCGCCGGGCCAGCGCGGCGCGTCCGTCGCCGGTGGACTCAAACGCCCGGCGGATGTTCGCGGTTTCTTCTGCGCAGAATTGAGCGAGATCAGGAAGAGAAACGATGGCAGACATGCGAACCGTTCAGCCCCATGGCGGCGCGGAATTCTAGAGCGCGCTCTCGCCGCGTTCGTCGTTGCGGATGCGGATGGCTTCCTCGACGCGGGAGAGAAAAATCTTGCCGTCGCCGATTTTCCCGGTCTTCGCGGATTTCAAAATCGTTTCGACGGCGGATGTCACCAGATGGTCGGGCAAGACCATCTCGAGTTTGATCTTGGGGAGCAAGTCCACGGTGTACTCGCGGCCGCGATACACCTCGGTGTGCCCCTTCTGGCGGCCGTGCCCGCGCACTTCGGAGACGGTCATGCCCTCCACGCCGATTTCTCGCAGGGCATCTTTCACGGATTCAAATCGCGACGGCTGAATGATGGCTTCGAGTTTGGTCATGGCAAATTATCCTTCGCCCCGTGCGCAGGAGCGGAAGAGATCACCCCGGCAGCGATGGTCAGCTCTCGAGATTGTAGGCCTCTTCGCCGTGCTGGGTGACGTCGAGCCCCTCGATCTCATGCTCTTCAGGGACGCGCAGACCGACGACCGCATCCACGACCTTTAGAATAACAAGCGTACCCACGATGGCCAGTCCCCAGGCGATGAGCACCGCGACCAGTTGATTCAAAAGCTGGCCTGCGTTGCCGTCCAGCAGCCCGACGGCGCGGGCGTTTCCTTGCGCATCCTTGAAAATCGGGTTGATGGCGCGAAGGGCGAAAACACCCGTCAGCAGCGCGCCAATCGTTCCGCCGGCGCCGTGAACGCCGAACGCGTCCAGGGAATCGTCGTAGCCAAAGCGGGACTTCACGCGCGTGACCATCAGGTAGCAGCCGACTCCGGCGGTGAATCCAATCGCCAGCGCGGACATGGGGCCGACAAAACCCGCGGCGGGGGTAATGGCAACGAGTCCCGCGACGGCTCCCGAGATGGCGCCCAGCGCGCTGGGTTTTCCGTTGCGCAGCCATTCCGCCAGGAGCCAGCCAACCACGGCCGCGGCGGCGCCAAAATGCGTGGCCACAAACGCGCTGGTCGCCAGGCTTCCGGAAGCCAGCGCGCTCCCGGCGTTGAAGCCGAACCACCCGACCCACAACAAACACGCGCCGATGAAACTCAGAACGACGCTGTGCGGCGGCATGGGGACTTTCGGATAGCCCAGGCGCTTGCCGAGATAAAGCGCGCAAACCAGCGCAGAGACTCCGGAGCTGATGTGCACGACCGTGCCTCCCGCGAAATCAAGCGTCGGGAAGGCGCCGCCAAGGGAGGCGTTGAGCAGGCCGCCTTTGCCCCACACCATGTGGGCGAGCGGCGCATAAACGATGACGAACCAGAGCGTCATGAAAAGCACCGCAGCGCTGAACTTCAGGCGCTCGGCGAACGCGCCGGTGATGAGCGCGGGGGTGATGATGGCGAACATCAACTGATAGACCATGAAGGTGAGTTGCGGGATCGTGGCGGCGTAGTCGGCATCGGGGGCTGCGCCGACGCCGCGCAGAAACGCGTGGCCCAATCCGCCGAGGAAGCGGCTGCCTTCGCCGAAGCACAGGCTGTAGCCGAACAGCGCCCAGAGAACGGTGATGACCGCCATCAGAGTGAAGCTCTGCATCATCGTGGCCAGAACATTTTTGCGGCGGACCAGGCCGCCGTAAAAGAGCGCGAGGCCCGGGCCGGTCATGAGCAGCACGAGCGCGGCGCTGACCAGCATCCAGGAGTTGTCGGCGGAAGACTGCGCGGCGGCGACGCGCTGGTCCAAGGCGGCAATTTTTTCGCGCACGGAAGACTGGCCGAATGCGAGGGAACAGGCGAGAAGGCTAATCCCAAGACTTACAAGAACAGCGGCGGCGCGCGGACGGCGCATCGTCAACTCCCTTATCTTGGGCTCGCTCAGACGGGGAACGGCCAAACAGTAACCTCCATTATACAAATCGTGCCCCTGCGCGCTAGAGGAAAATGCGGTAACAATTCAGGGCCGCGAGGGGGCTTTACAGCATCCATGCGGGATGATATGAGAACCACCTGACCACGAGTTGGGCGACGCGCGCAGGGGGTGAGGGTCCAGGCGCGCTGGGACGATGGAGGGAAACGTGTTTCGTAAAACGAACACAGGACGAAAAAATCGAATTGCTCTGCTGGTGTTCGGGCTGATGACCGCGTTCGGCGCGGGGGCCCAGGCGGGGGACACGGCTCCGGGCCGCGACCCCAAGCAGCCGATCAACGAGGAGTACACAAGAAAGATTCAGGAGTACACGACGCAGGCCAACTTCACATCGCCGCTGGTGAATTACCTGCCGGCATCCAAAACCGTTCCGGCTCCAGATGCCGTACTCGGGAATATTGCTGGCGCGCCGGGGATTCTGCCCTACTCGCAGCAGGTGTATCAATACATGCGGATGCTCGAAAAGGCGAGTCCGCGTGTGAAAGTGTTTTCGATCGGGCACACCGAAGAGGGCCGCGAGATGATCGCCGTGGCTGTTTCCTCCGAGGCCAATCTGGCGAAGCTGGAAGAGAACCGTTCGCGGCTCGCCAAGCTGGCCGACCCGCGCACGATCAAGCTGGACGACGCGGAGGCCGACCGGCTGGTTGAGGCGTCCGTGCCCGCGTATTACATCACCGGGACGATCCATTCGCCGGAGACGGGCGCGCCGACCGCGCTCATGGAGCTGGCCTACCGGCTGGCCGTGGATGAAAGCCTTTACATCCGCGAGATCCGCAACCGCGTCATTACGCTGATCACGCCGATTGTCGAAGTAGATGGGCGCGACCGCATGGTGGACATTTACCGCTGGCACCTCGCGCACTCCAAACAGAATTATCCGCCGCTGATTTATTGGGGGAAGTACGTGGCCCACGACAACAACCGCGATGCAATGGCCGTGACCCTCCGGCTGACAGAAAATGTGCTGAACACGTTTGTGGGGTGGAAGGCCCAAGTGCTGCACGACCTGCACGAATCCGTCCCCTATTTGTACGACAACACCGCGGGTGACGGTCCGTTCAACGCCTGGGTGGATCCCATCCTTACCAACGAATGGGAGATGCTGGGCTGGCGCAACGTTGCCGACATGACCGAAATGGGCATGCCGGGCGTGTTCACGCACGGACAGTTCGACACGTGGTCTCCCGGCTACCTGATGTTTATCGCTGCGATGCACAATGGCATCAGCCGGCTCTACGAAACATTCGGCAACGGCGGCGCCGATACGGTCGAGCGCACGCTCACGCCGGACCAGTATCAGCGCGCATGGTGGAGGCAAAATCCGCCGCAGCCCAAGACCCTGTGGTCCCAGCGGGACAACAACAACTATGAGGAAACGGGTCTGCTGACTTCGCTGCACTATTTCTCCGAGAATGGCCGGCTGTTCCTCAAGAATTTTTACTTGAAGGCGAAGCGCTCAGTGAACAAGCCGGCGAACGAAGGGCCGGCCGCGTACGTGTTTCCGGCAGATGACCCGCGCCCGGGAGCGCAGGCGGAATTGCTGCGGGTATTGCAAAAGCAGGGCTGCGAGATTTCGCGCGCAACTGCAGCGGTCACGGTCACGATTCCGCCCAAGAAGCAGCCTCGACGTCCCGCAACAGAACAAGCGCAGGGCGGCGGCACGGCGGGCCAACCGGCGCAGCCTCCGAGCGGGGACAAGGGCGCGGCAGGACCGACAACGCTGCAATTCCCGGCGGGAAGCTACATCGTCCGGATGGACCAGCCGTATTCGAGAATTGCCGACGCGCTTCTGGATTATCAATATTGGAGCCCGGAAGACCCGCAGAAGACTCCGTACGACGATACCGGCTGGACGTTTGGCGAATTGTTTCGCGTGCGCGTGGTTCGCGTGACCGACAGGAAAGTTCTGGACACGCCGATGGAGAGGGCGACGAAGATTGCTCCGCCTTCGGGAATCACGGGGAGCGGACCGGTCGTCGTGTTCAACCACAATGCCGATGCCGCGCTGGCCACGCTGCGCTACCGGATGAAAGATGCTTCGATCGAGGCTGCGGAAGAGCCGTTTGAGGCGGAAGGGCGCAAATTCAGCCGGGGGTCATTCCTCGTGAAAGATGCGGACAGGGCGGAACTGGAGCGGGCTGCGGCGGAATTGGGATTGCAGGCTTACGGCATCAGCACAGCGCCGGCGGTGAAGACTCATCCGGTGCGCGCGGCGCGAGTCGCGTTGCTGCACACCTGGCTGAGCACGCAGACAGAAGGCTGGTGGCGGCAGGCGCTCGACAGCCTGGGCATTCCCTTCGACTACATCAGCACGCAGGCGGTGGCGCAGGCCGGAGACCTCCGCGCGAAATACGACGTCATCCTGTTTCCACCGGTTGGGCGGGGCGACCCAAGCCAGATCATCAATGGGCTGCCGACCGAATGGGGAAATGCGTTGCCGTGGAAGACGACTCCGGAAACCCCCAACATCGGAAAAGAAGACTCGACCGATGACATGCGGCCGGGCCTAGGTTGGCCGGGCGTGGCTCACTTGAAGGAGTTCGTGGAGAAAGGCGGCGTGCTCCTGACGGTGATGGACACAACGAGCTTTGCCGCGACGCTGGGGATGACCCCGGGCGTCTCGATTGCGCGGCCGCAGCGGATGAAGATTGCCGGAGCGGTGGTGCGCGTCAAACTTTTGGATAACGCAAGTCCCATCGCTTATGGATTTGGCGAAGACCTGTCGGTGTATTGCGCCAATGGACCCATCTTCAATTTGAGCAATCTCTCGAGCGGCGGAGGATTCCGCCGCTTAGGGCCCGAGCAAACGACGCGGGCCACCGGGCGAGGGGCTCCAGACGACCCGGACTTCGTTCCTGGGCGCGCGAGCACGGAGACTCCGGATGAGCCGCATGCCGAACCGTGGGAAGCGCTGCCGGTCACCGATGAGCAGCTTCGCAATCCGATCACCGTGATTCCGCCGGCAGACCGGCCGCGCGTGATTTTCCGGTATGCGGACGCAAAGGATCTGCTTGTGTCGGGATTGGTGGACGGCGGTAACGAAATCGCTCAGCACCCGGCGGTGATTGACGTTCCTTCGGGAGCCGGACATATCGTGCTGTTCTCCAACAATCCGATTTACCGGGGAGAGACGCAGGGGAGCTATTTCCTGGTGCTGAACGCGATTCTGAATTTCGACCATCTGAATGCTGGAAGAAAACTGGCGGAAAAATAAGCCGCGCTGTGATTTGGATCAGTCCTGCAAGAACGCGGTCGTCTCTCTCAGAAACAATTCCAACTGGTCGTGGTGCACCCAGTGTCCCGAGTCCGGCACCTTCAGCAGACGGCAATTCCGGATAGCCTTCAGCCGCGGGTCCGTTTCCGGGACGGGGGCAGGACTCTCGAGGCCCCAGAACATCAGCGTCGGAGAAGAGATCCGGCCGTACAACTCGGCGATATCCGGGATGTGGTGGCCATAGGGGGAGATGGCCCGCGCGTAATTGTCAAACTTCCACACCAGCGAGCCATCCGCATCCCAATTCGTGCCGTGCAGGGTGAGGTGGCGCGCGACTTCCTCCGTGAGGTGGGGATTTTTTTCCTTCATGCGCGCCATGGCAGCATCGAGGCTGGGATAGCTCCGCTGCTGGCGTTTTTCGAGGCCGCGCACCGCTTCGATCCAATAGCGGATGCGTTCCGATGCGGGACCATGAATGCGGTGTTTTTCCGTAAAACCCAGCCCTTCGATGGAGACGGCTTTGCGGACGCGGTCCGGGTACACACCGGCATAGTGCAGGACGATGACTCCGCCCAGGGAGTGGCCGATCAGACGCACCGGAAAATCATGAATGATGTCGAGCAGGACCGACAAATCGAGGACGTGTTCGGCGATGCTGTAGAGCGCCCCCGGGGCCCACGCGCTGTTGCCGTGCCCGCGCAAATCGAGCGCGTAGACGTGATAGTGCTCGCGCAGGGAACGAGCCACCCAATCCCAGTTCCGGGCATGGTCCAGCCCGCCGTGGACCAGCACCAGCGCGGGCTTCGCGTCCTGACCGTAGTCCCAGAACTGCAGCTTCAAGCGGTCCGAATAGAAGAAGTGCGAGATGGGTTCCATTTTAGACTGGCGGATTATATCAATGATTGTTGCCGGAAGGGTGAAGCCGTATGCGCCCCGGCGAACAGGTGAGAAGCCTCTGCTTAGTGATATATTCGCCGGATTATGAGCGACTCTCAAAACCTTCTCACCGGAATCCGCGTGATCGACTGCGGAACGTACATCGCCGGGCCTGCGGCTGCCGTGGTGATGGCTGACTTCGGCGCCGAAGTGATCAAGGTCGAGCGCCCGCCCTATGGCGATCCCTACCGCTACCTCTCGCTGCTGCCCGGGATGCCCGCATCGGAACATCTCTTCTGCTGGATCCTCGACGGGCGAAATAAGAAAAGCCTGGCGCTGAACCTGGAAGACGATTCGGCGCGCGATGCGCTCTTGAAGTTGGTGGCCACAGCGGATGTGTTCATCACCAATTACCAGCCCGCGCTTGTGCGGAAATTCCGGCTCCGGTATGAGGAGCTGCGGCGAGTGAACGGCCGGCTGATCTATGCGCAGGTGACCGGGTTTGGAGAGAGGGGCGATGACGCGGAGAAGCCGGCGTACGATCAGACCGCTTACTGGGCGCATTCGGGCTTGATGTTTTCGATGCACAATGCCGATGCCGAGCCGTGCCGGTCGCCCACCGGCTTTGGCGATCATCCCGCGGCAATGACCGTTTTCGGAGGCATCATGCTGGGCCTCTACCGCCGGGAGATTACCGGGAAAGGAATGAAGGTGGCTACTTCGCTGATGGCCAACGGTGCGTGGTCGAATGCCTGCATGATTCAGGCGGCCATGCTGGGCGCGAAGTTCCAGCCGAGGACCACGCGCAAAACCGTGGCGAATCCGCTGGTGAACCACTACGTGACTCGGGATGGGAAGCGCTTCATGATTTGCTGCCTCGACCTGAAGAAAGATTGGAGCAACTTGTGCCGCGCACTCGATCATCCCGAACTGGTTGAGGACGAGCGCTTCCGGACTCCGGAATCGCGCTGGGCGAATTCGTCCGCTTTGATCGCCATAATTGACGACCGGGTTGGCTCGAAGGGCATGGCCGAATGGGCGGAGATCTTTCGCCGGCACGATTTGACCTGGGCGCCGGTGTTGAACAATGCCGAGGTGGCCAGCGATCCGCAAATGGAGCAAAACGGCGTGTTTGCGGAGATCGCCCCGGGGATGCGCACGGTAAACAATCCATTGAACATTTCCGGGAGCGAAAAGGTGCAGCCGCGAATGGCGCCGGGAGTGGGCGAACATACTTTCGAGGTGTTGCGCAGCATCGGCTATAGCGAAGAAGCAATTGCCGACCTGGCGCGGCGGGGCGCGGCGATGATTGGCAAATCTGCATCGTCGGCCGCGCCAGGTATGCCGACAGCGCAGGCGGAAAAGCGTGGAGCGCCGTGAGAGGAATGTCCGGAGTTCTTCTGGGCACGCGCGTCACACCCTCCCGGCAATAGCCCAAGCCGCGTGTTTCTGTCCACATCGTGTGTCCGGCCCCACAAGTCCAGAGGTTCCATCCCAACGCTAAGTCTTTCTGATTCAATTACATAGCTTGTGGCTTCGGGCTTGCGGTTTAGCTTGCCGAGAGGCGACCATGAGGCGGCACATCGGCAAAGGATTGGGCTGGACCTCGAGGACGAAGGCGAAGTTAGTAGGCGCGGTGGCAGCGCTGCTGATCGCCGTCGCCGAGTCAAAGGCGCAAGGCAAGGCGCCCGCAGCGCCACCCCAGAAGCCCGAAACCAGAACCGTCGAGCGCCGCATCGTCGTCAGCATCCCCGACCGCAAACTGGCCGTGATCGAAGACGGCAAAGCGGTGAAGATTTACCGCGTGGCGGTGGGGGCGAAGGACAGCGCCAGCCCGGCGGGCGAATTCAAAATTATCAACCGCATTTCCCAGCCGACCTATTACGCGCCGGGCGTGGTCATTCCCGCGGGCGAAGACAATCCGCTGGGCCCGCGATGGATTGGCCTGAGCCTCAGCCATTTTGGAATTCACGGCACCAACCAGCCGCGCTCGATCGGGCGTCGCGCCTCGCATGGCTGCATACGGATGCGCAACGCCGATGTGGAAGAACTCTTCGAGAGGGTTCAAGTGGGAGACACGGTCGTTCTGGCCAACGAACGCACCGAAGAAATTGCGCGGATCCTTGGCGGCGCACCGGCCGTGGTGCTGACGGCAGTGGCGCGCGCCGCGGCCACCAGGGAACCCGTGGCGGAAGCGAGCGGAGACGGCGGGCCGGAGCAGAAGGCAACATCGAGTGGTCAGCAGCAGTAACCAGCGCGAAACCCGGCCGCGCAATGAGAAGGAGAAAGACATGAACGAAATGATGGCAGCGATTCTGACGATAGCGATGCTGACGTTCTCGGTGTTCCTGGCCCTGGTAATCGAGTGGCTGTGTCTGGAGGGGGCGTTCCGCCTGATATCGGGTGCGCCGTCGCGCGCGCCAGCGCAATCCAGTGAATCAAGACCGCGCCACCCGAGTCCGCGGGCGCCAGCCCTGTGGCGCTGATCACCTACTGGAACCGGCCGGCAAGAAAATCAGTCCGGCCGAAAAGGAGAAGACGAGATGCTGTTCTTGAGGTTCTTGCTGATCGCAATCGGCGTGGGGCTGTTCGGCAGCGCATCAGGGGTCATCGCGTACGACATTTATCTGGCGGCGCAGCTTCGGCGATTGCTGGGCCGCAAAGCGCAGGAAGGCGGAAGTGAGGCCGGGGAGAAAGCGCCGCGCCCTTTAGCTCCGGTCCGGTGGAAACTGGCGCAGCGGCTGGCCGTGCTGGCGGTCGCACCGTATCTCCTCGGGACGAGCATCGCAGTGGTGCCCGACGGCTCGGCGGGAGTCCGTGTGAGCCAGGTTTTCGGAACGCGCCCGGGAACGCTGTATCCCGGCGTGCACCTGGTGGTGCCGCTGGTGGACCACATCGTCCTGTATGACTTGCGCGAACACGTCTTCAGTACGCGGACCGGAGAGACAGAGTCGAAGGAAGAGCGCGAAAAAGGCACCGGGGTGCTTCGCGTCCAGGCGCGCGAGGGGCTTTCCATAGGCCTCGCTGTTTCCGTGAGGTACCGGCTCGATCCTCAGCGCCTGGGGACGATCCACTCTTCCCTGGTGCAGCCGTTCGATGAAGAAGTCGTCGCACCCACGGTAGCGACCGTTTTCAGGCAACTCGCGCCCAACTACATCGTGCGGGAAATCTTCGCCACGAAGCGCGACGAACTCCGCCAGAAGGCTGCGGAGGCGATTACCGCTCGATTGGGGGGCGACGGCATTCTGGTCAAGGAAGTGATGCTGCGCGACATCCAGCTTCCCGCCGAGTACGCCAAAGGGCTCGAAGGTTTGCTGCTCAAGGAGCAGGAGAACGAGCAGCTGGGAACGGAAGCGGAGATCAAGCAGAAAGAGGTGCACATCGCCGAGCTCGAGGCCGAGGCGCAAAAGACACGGGAAGTCAAACAGGCGGAGGCGGCCGCGCAAGTGCGTGTGCTCCAGGCCAAGGGCGAATCCGACGCGATGCAGTACACCTTGCCGCTCAAGCAGAAACAGATCGAGCAGACCAAGCTCGAAGCGGCCGCGCGCAAAGAGGCAACATTGCAAAACGCCGATGCCGCAGCGCAGGCCAAAGTGATTGACAGCAAGGCCGAATTCGAGCGGCAGCGCCTTCTCGCCGATGCCGAGGCGAATCGCATTCGCGTGACTGCGGCGGCGGACTCCGAGCGGATGAAGCTGGAAGCGCTGGTGCTGAAGCAGAACCCCATGCTGATTCAGAAGATCATCGCTGAACGGCTCTCGGACAAGCTGCAAATCATGATGGTCCCCGTGGACGGGAAGGATTTCTTCGTCAACGACGTGATGCGTTCGGCGTTCAGTGGAAGAGCGCCGCAAAACGACAGTCTCGACGATTCCAACGATCCGCAAGCGATCAGCGCGGCGCGGCGAAAACCCAACCGGAGGCCTTGACGAGTTCCGCTAGCCAAAAACCCCTGCGGGTGGCCCGCCTGGGAATCGAAACAGACGAAGGAGACCGCCGCCTCCGAAATCGGATTCGAATCCCGAGCGAAGCCACCCGGCTAGCGGTCTTAGTTATTCTTGGGGTATTTGGGCCGCGGCGGAATGCCCGGATATTTCTTCAACGCTTCCTTGGCAAGCTCGATGGCCTTTTCGAGCTGCGGATCGTGTCCGGCGACCACACGGCGACCACAAGATCCGGCCTCTGGTCCACATCGTAATCCGGGTCCACGCCGTGATTTTCGACAATCCACTCACCGCCGTTGTCGGTGGACCAGAACGCGAACTCGGGCGCTGTGACAAACCCGCCATCGCGCAGCGGGATTCCGCGCGAGATGCCGACCAGGCCGCCCCAGGTGCGCTTGCCGACTATCGGACCAATCTTCTCGCGGCGGAAGAACCACGGGAAGGCGTCTCCGCCGGAGCCGGCCAGCTCATTGACGATCATCACCTTCGGCCCGAAAATTCCCACGGGCGGCCAGGGTGTGTCTTTGCCTTCGCGCCCTGCAAGGAACGAGAGCAATTGCCTCTTTAGTTTTTCGGTGTAGAAGTCTGGGATTTGGCCGCCGGAGTTGTAGCGCTCGTCCACAATCATGCCGTCTTTGCCGAGCTGCGCGTCGAGCTGTTTTTCGAATTGGATGATGCCCTGGATGCTTGTGTCGGGGACGTGCATGTACCCGATGCGTCCGCCGGTGGCTTCAGAAACGATACGGCGATTGTTTTCGATCCAGTCGAGATAGCGCACGCCGGCTTCATTGGCGATAGGCTTCACGACAATTTCCCAGGCGCCCTCAGCACTCGGCTTGCTGTTGACCTTCAGCGTGACCACCTGGCCGGCAAGGTTCTGGAAATACGAATAAGGGCTCGCCGCGGCGGGAGCCGGCTCACCGTTGACGGCAATCAGGTAATCGCCCTGCTTGACCTTCAGACCCGGCTCGGTGAGCGGCGAGCGCGTCTGCTCTTCCCAGTTTTCACCGGGATAGATTTTCTGGAAGCGGTAGAAGCCACCGTCGGATTCGAAGTCCACGCCCAGGAGCCCGACGCCGATGTGTTTGCGCTCGGGCTGGTCGCCGCCGCCGACATAGGTGTGCGAAGTGCTCAGCTCCGCGATCATTTCGCCAATGATGTAATTCAAATCGCTGCGATGCGCCACCCACGGCAGCAGCGCCTCATAACGCTTGCCGATTCTCGCCCAATCATGACCGGTCATGCCGGGATCCCAGTAGAAGTCGCGCTCGATGCGCCAGGCTTCGCGGAAAATCTGCTTCCATTCTTCGCGGGGGTCCACAAGCACTTGAAGACTTTGCACGTTTAGTTTGCCGTCGCCAACTTTCGCCTTGCCGGGCACGGCCTCGGCGATGCCAAAAACATCGGGGCCGGCGCGGTAGATCAGTTTGCCGCCGTCCTTGTCGAGGTCGTAGTTGTTGATGCCCTCCAGCAGGACTTTGTCTTCGCGCTTGGTGACATCGAAGACGTGCAGAATTGCGTGCGGCCTCGGCGGACCGGGTAACGCAGCCTGGGTTGCCTCGATGGGAATCGCGATGTAGAAGAATTTATCTTTGCGCGCGGCCAGCCGGCGATAGATACCCGCCGGAATCGGCGCTGCCACGATGCGGCTCTGAATGCCGTCGGTATCAACCTGGATGGGCTTGACGGGCTTTTCCTCAGCCTTCTTCTCCTCACCCTTTTTCTCTTCGCCCTTGGCGTTCGCTGCGGGTTTTGCTTCGCCGCCTTCCTTCTTCTCGTCTTTCTTTTCTTCGGCGGCTTTCTCCTCGTCGCTCTGCGGGCCAAACGGAGAAGCTTCCTCGGCCTTCAGCGTGACGGCGAAGACTCCGTCCGTGCTGTAGTAATTGAATCGCTGATCGAGCTGGCCGAAGCTGGGATAGAAATACCGCTGCGAGAGAAAGTAGAGGTATTTGCCGTTCTGATCGAACGCCGGGTCGAAATCGTTGTAGAACCCGTCGGACACCTGGAATTTCTTTTTCTGTTCGAGAGAATAGATGTACACCAGGCTGGAACCGCGGCGGTCGGGATTCGCGTACGCCACCCAGCGGCTGTCGGGCGACCATGAGCCGCCATCAATCTGGCTCCAATCGCTCTGGTCGATGAGGACCGGTTTCTTTTCCTCGATGTCCACGTACCAGAGGCGCAGCTTCTTATCCCAATAAAGCAGCTTCTTGTTGTCGGGAGACCAGACGGGGCCGTAGCGGTACATCCCGCCGTCGGTGGTGATGCGTTTTTCTTCGCCGCCCATTTGCGGACGGACGTACAACTCGTATTCGCCGGTGCGGTCGGAAAGATACGCCATCCATTTTCCGTCAGGCGACCACGCGGGATTCAGCTCATGGAGGCTCGAGCTGTCGGTGAGGTTGCGCGTGCTGCCATGCTCGGCGGGGATCGTGAAAATGTTTCCGCGCGCTTCGAAGACCGCGCGCACGCCCGTCGGCGAAATGGACCAGCTGCCGATATTGCCGGCAACCGTCTTGATTCCCGCACGCGCCACGATGTCGTCGCTGTTCACCGTGATGGGGATGCCGCTGGTCTTCCCGCTCGCCAGATCGTACGAATACAGCAGCCCGCCGTTCTCATAGACAATGGCGTCTGGGCCGAGGCTCGGCCACTTGATGTCGTACTCGGCGTAGTTGGTGAGTTTCTTGGTCTGTTTCGAGCCCAGGTCGTAGCCGTAAAGATTCATCACTTTGTCGCGGTCGGAAATGAAATAGATCGTGTTCCCGTGCCACATGGGGAACAAATCCATGCCATTCGTCTTCGGCAGTTCTTCGTACTTGTTGTTTTTCAAATCGTAGATGCCGATGGGCGGCGCCCAGCCGCCGCGATAACGCTTCCAGGTGCGGAACTCCTGCGAAGTGGAAAGGAAGGCAATGCGGTTGCCGTCAGGCGAAAAGCTCGTGAGGCTGGCGCGCGGCACCGGCAGCATTTGCGGGGCTCCGCCCTGCGGGGAAACCAGAAAGAGACGGGTGTAGCGCGAGGGCGGCGCACTCACGCGGTCGGAGCGGAACAAAATGTACTTCCCGTCGGGCGTCCACCCCAGCACGATATCGTTCGAGGGATGGAAGGTCAGCCGGCGGGGCTCGCCGCCCTCGGCCGGGATAACGTACACGTCCTGATTGCCGTCGTATTCGCCGGTGAAGGCAATCCATTTTCCGTCGGGAGAAAATTTCGGGAAAAGCTCGTCGCCCGGATGGGAAGTCAGCCGCCGCGCGGAACCCCCCGAGCGCGGCGAAATCCAGAGGTCGCCGGCATACGCAAAGACGACGTTGTCTTTGGAAATATCAGCGTAGCGCAGCAGGTGCGTCGGGCCTTGCGGCGGCGCGGCATTTGCGGCCGCGACACACAGAAGCAGACAAGCAGACAGAACGAGCCAGGCTTTCCTTGCCATTTTGTGATTTCCTCCCCTCACTCCACAGGGACGCGAAATTTTCTGAAAAAAAGAGAATTCGCAGGCTACCACGTTTCGGGACACACGCCCACCGCGATGTTAGACGCGCGAGCGCGCAAAAAAGTTCAGCAAAAGATAGGAATAAGGCCGGAGTCGGCCCGCAACGAAGGCTGTGCTAAGATACATTTCCGTTCCCGTGTGCGGCGAACTTAAATCTGCCGGATTTCGCAGGCTGGTCTGTCTTTCCCTTTTTTTTCTTTTTGTTCTCGGTTTTTCTTTTGCGCCGGAGGTGAAGGGCGGCGTCCTGGAAGACGCCGCGCGACAATTGGCGCAGAAGATCGCCGCCGCACTGCCTCCCTACGTGCCTTCCGTCCTGACTGTCCAGAACCTGTCCACCTTGAGCGAGGGCCAAGCGAGCAGCGTACGGAGCGCGCTGCAGGGTGCGCTGCGGAATGCCGGGTTCAGCTTGTCGCCCGACAGCGGCAGCCAGGGTCAAATTCGCGTCACCCTTTCGGAGTCATTGGCGGGGTATCTGTGGGTTGCCGAAGTCCGGCGCGGCGAATCTTCCACCCTGCTCATGATTTCGTTCGCCAAGCCCACCGGGTATGGCCGTGCGGACCATTCCGATGGACTCACGCTGCGCAAAGATCTTGTCTGGACGCAAGACACGCAGATGATTGATATCAAATTCTTGGACGACACGAATAGCAAGCGGCAACGAATGGCTGTCCTCGAGCCAACCAGGCTGGCCGTCTATGAGCAGTCTGACAACTCGTGGAAAGCCAGGAATTCCTTTTCTCTTGAGAGAAACACTCCGTGGCCGCGCGACTTGCGCGGGGAATTAGTCGGGCTCTATCAAAAGGAATTGAAGGGTGACACGCTTGCTGCGATGTTGCCCGGCTTCGGCTGCCAAGTGCCTTTGCAAAGCGCGTCGGACGCTTCAAAATTTGATTGTTCCGCAATCGGTTTCGCAAGCGAAACAGGAGGGAAGCCGGGTTGGTTCCTTTCCGAGGGGCCCATGCTGTTTGACAATGTTGCCGAGCATGCGGACACAAAGAATTTCTTTACCGGGCAGCTTGCGGGTGAAAACGGCTGGCGCGCGAAGGTGCCGCCGTTCTACTCGGCGGCTTTTCTCGGGCTGAACGGGAGAGACCCCGGGAAATTCCTGGTCTCCGCCGGTTTGGACGGTCATACGCATTTGTACGGCGACGCTGCCAAAGAACTGGCCGCGTTCGCGGGTTGGGGGAGCGATCTGACGACGGTTCTAAGCGACTGCGACACCAACTGGCGAGTGCTCGCGACCGGGAGTCAGGACTGGACGCACGCCGACACCATCACGGCATTTGGAGTTTCGGAACAGGGGGTGGTTGCGGTTACCAAACCACTCGAATTCCCAGGGCCGGTCGTTGGGCTCGGTCCGGAGCAACTCCCCGCATTGGGTGAATGGAAAGGGCGCCGGCAAGGAGCATTCGCCATCATCAGGAATCTTCAAACCGGAAACTATGAGGCCTATCGAATCAGCCTTTCTTGCGGCGGCTAGTCTCTTGCTCTTGTTTGGCCCTGGCGCCACGCAGGGGGCGACGCGTCCGCACTATGGCGGGACGCTGCGCGTCGAGATGCGCGAACGCGTGACGTCGCTCGACCCGCGGCAGTGGCCGCAGGATTCTGTCGTTGCGGCAGCGACGGAAAAACTTGCGGAGCTTATTTTCGAGCGGCTCGTCACGCTCGACGACAACGGCCACCCGCAGCCGCAGCTTGCCGTTTCATGGGAACACGATGCGGAAATGAAGCGATGGAAGTTCACGCTGAGAAGCGGCGTGAAATTTCAGGATGGGACGCCGTTCACTCCCAAAGAAGCCGCCGCGTCGCTCGCGCCTCTCTTTTCGCGTGCGCGGCAAATTCTCGCCGACGGTTCTTCGGTGACGATTCAGTCTGCGGCGCCGATGCCGGAGCTGCTGGAAGAATTAGCGGGCGGACGCAATTTCGTTTTTCACATCCAGGGCGACGGGACGCTCTCGGGCACGGGGCCGTTCCGTCTGAGCAGTTGGCCGGCTGCGCAAGCAGACACCGCGGGAGCCTTGCGCGCGGTGTTTACCGCGAATGACGACGCATGGAGCGGGCGCCCCTTTGTGGACTCCATCGAGGTCGCCCTGGGCGTGACCGCCACACGGCAGGTTGTGGACTTGCAGCTCGGCCGGGCCGACGTCGTTACGTTCGCTCCGGACCAGGTGCGGCGTGCCAAGCAAGCGGGGCTGCGAACCTGGTCGTCTGCGCCGGTGGAATTGCTGGCGCTTGTTTTCGACGGCAAACCGGAAGCGCCCGGCCCGCGCCTCGGCCGGGCAATTTCTCTTTCCATTGACCGCGCGGCCATTGTCAACGTGTTGCTGCAAAGGCAAGGCGAGGCTGCGGGAGGGCTTTTGCCGCAGTGGCTCTCCGGGTATGCTTTCCTGTTCACGACCGCGACGGACGCGGAGCGCGCCAAGCAACTGCGCGGTGAACTTGCCAGCGCCGCGCGGCCTCTGCGGCTTCGCGTGGAAGGCGGCGACGAAACCGCGCGGCTGGTTGCGGAACGCGTTGCCGTCAACGCGCGGCAGGCGGGATTCTCCGTGCAGGTGAGCGGGAGAGGCGATGCAGGCGCGCCGGGGAGCGCGCCGAATGCGCAGTCCACCGCTGGATCCAGACTGGTTCGCTACAAGCTGGACTCGATTGCGGCGCGCGCGGAGCTTGCCGCGATGGTGGCCTCGCTGGGCCTGGGTGACGATTCGGCGGCGGCCCTGAAGAAAATCAGCGGGAACGACCCCGAACAGTCGTACGCTGCAGAGCGGGCGCTGGTAGAAGGCGGTCAGGTGATTCCTCTGGTTTATCTGCCGGAGACGGTCGGGCTTGGCGCGGCAGTGCGCGACTGGATGCCGCGACGCTGGGGCGCGTGGCGCCTCGAAGAGGTCTGGCTCGACCGCGCGGAATCCGCCGCAACAGGCGCGCCGGGCCCTTCGAGCGAAGCAGCAACGGGAGCAAAGCCGTGAGTTTTCGCACAAAGCTGCTGGTGATTTTCCTGCTGGCCATCGGCACGGCGGTCAGCGTGGTGGCCTGGGGCGTCACGCGCTACACCCGCGAAGAGTTTGAGAGGCTCGACGCGCAGCGCACAACGGCGCTGGTGGACCAATTCAACAAAGAGTTCCAGCAGCGCGGCGAAGAGGTGGTCCATCGCGTCCAGGCCATCACCGATTCGGAGAGCACGCTCAACATGGCCATGAGCCTCGCGCGGCCCAACGCCGATCTTTCGCTCTACGTCAGCGACGCCACGGGCATCGCGCAGGAGCAACAACTCGATTACGTCGAGCTGGTGGGAAACGACGGCACGGTAATCTCGTCGGCGCAGAGACGCGCTTTTGTCGGGTACAAGAATGATTGGGTTACGCAGGAGAAAGATTGGAAGTCGCAGGGCGCATTCCTGAGAAAGGAAGAGCTGCCCGACAGCGTGGCGCTTTCTCTGAGTGCCGTGCGCACGGTCTCCGTGGGCGACAAAACGTTTTACATCATCGGCGGCATTCGTTTGGACCAGGGCTTTCTGGCTTCCCTGGTGCTGCCCACCGGGATGCGCGCGCTGCTTTACCGCAATCTCGAGCCGGCCTTTGTCGCCTCGGCGCTGGCCGACCCTTCCGGCCAGCCCGGCGAGCCGGAGCGTTTGGCGCCCATCATCGAGCAAGTGCAGAGGCAGTTGAAGCCGGTCGTGCAGACGATAGAATGGACCGTCGATCCGGGGAGCGCGGAAACGTTTCACGCCCTGCCATTGCTCGGCCGGCGCAATGAACTCCTCGGCGTATTGCTGGTGGGGAGCTCCAGCAACGATCTCGTTACGCTGACGAAATTTATCCGCCTGATTGCGCTGGTGGTGGGCGCCGCAGGTGTGGTGCTGGGTTTCCTGCTGAGCTGGTGGGTTTCGGCGCGGGTCACGCGGCCGGTGGTAAAGCTGGCGGAAGGAGCGCGCAAAGTCGCTGCGGGGAATTGGCAGACGCGCGTGGATGTAAGCACCTCCGATGAAATCGGCCAGCTGGCCACGGCCTTCAACGATATGACGCGGCAGCTCGACGGGCAGCGCGAGCGGCTTTTGCAGGCGGAACGCGTGGCCGCGTGGCGCGAGCTGGCGCGGCGGCTGGCGCACGAGCTGCGCAATCCTCTTTTTCCGCTGCAGATTACCGTTGAGAATCTGCAGCGCGCGCGCGGGCTTTCGCAGGCGCAGTTCGATGAAATTTTCCAGGAGTCCACCGCGACTCTCCGCGCCGAACTCGAAAACCTGCATACCATCGTCGGACGCTTCAGTGATTTCTCGAAGATGCCGGCGCCGCGCTGGCAGACGGTGAACCTGAACGAGACGGTGCGCGACGCGCTGCGCCTGTTCGAAGCCCAGTTCAACGCCGTCGGCAAGCCGCCCGTCACGCCGGAATTGTGTTTCGCCGAGCAAGTCC
>Ga0209283_10000550_pt1 | contig 19196 bp, 14 predicted proteins | sample CZO8metaG_2_FD_188354 | JGI IMG/M metagenome (GOLD analysis project Ga0209283, IMG submission 188354) | Vadose zone soil microbial communities from the Eel River Critical Zone Observatory, Northern California, USA - CZOApr15con2H1.8 metaG... | ecosystem: Environmental > Terrestrial > Soil >...
GATCTCAGTTCAAATGGGCGCCCAGGAAAAGCAGGGAGACAAGAAGCCGCACCCTCGCTACGCTGTCACCAACCTCGGTACGTTGGGCGGGACGTTCAGCCAGGCGTTCGGGATTAACAACAAGGGTTGGGTGGTCGGTCTTTCGACGACCACCGGCGACGAAGCCCTGCACGCCTTCCTCTGGCGAGACGGTATGATGACGGACCTCGGCACCCTGGCGGGATCCGACACCCTGCCATACAGTCAGGGCAATTCGGTCAGCAATGCGGGCCAGGTTGCCGGCTTCTCGGAGACTTCTGATGCAGACCCGTTGGGCGAGAATTTCTGCAACGATCCGCTCGTCGACTCTATCCCCTGTCTGCCAGTTATCTGGCAAGCGGGCATACCCATTCCGCTCCCTACGCTGGGCGGCAACAATGGTGTGGCAAATGGCTCCAACAACCGCGGCCAAGTGGTCGGAGTAGCGGAGAACAGCGTGCCCGACCCCACCTGTATCAAGCCTCAAGTCCTTCAATTCAAGCCTGTCGTATGGGAGAACGGCGCGATCAGAGAACTCCCGACCATCGACGGCGACCCGGACGGATTTGCCATCGCGATCAACGACCAAGGGGATGCCGTCGGTGTCACCATCGATTGCGGTTTCACTACCCTTGGTCACAATGTGCTGTGGCACAACGGAAAGGTTACGGATTTGGGCACTCTCGGAAATCTGGGGCTATCGCCGAGTGACCTAAATAACAGGCGCCAAGTGACTGGCACCGCGTTCGATCCTACCGGCGCCACCCAGGTGGCTTTTCTCTGGCAGAATGGTGTCGCAATAAACCTCGGGACCCTGCCCCAGCATTGTTGAGAGCCACGGCAACAGCATCGACGACAAGGGTCAGGTGATTGGCCAATCCTGTGCCCAAAGTGGGTTCCCGCATTGCAGCGTATTCGTCTGGCAAGGCGGAGTGATGTCGGACCTCAACAGCATCGTTTCCGCACATTCGCACCTGAAGTTGGTGGATTCCGGAGAGATTAACAGTCGAGGACAGATCGTCGGCCTAGCAATTCAACGAACGACCGGTGAATTCTTAGCGTTTCTCGCGACGCCATGCGACGAGCATCATCCGGAGACTGCGGGATGCGCTGATGACGCTACGAGCGACAGCGGCGCACAAGACACGACCAGCGTGAGACCTGATCTAATACGCACGGAAACAATCCGTAATCTGCATCGTCGGTTAATGAACCATCGCCTGATTCATATCCCCGGGCGCACCAGTCCAGCGGAATAGCCAACAACGCACAGCGATTGGAGAACCGAAGGTGTTCCGGGTTGCGCCTGCCTTGTGCCAAAACGTGGAGCTCCGCTACACGGATTTCTCACTTGGCGAGTAATGGCCAATCCGGAATCTATTTCTTGGCCAGAAGTCCGGTTTTGGTAAGTGAGTGATTGGTTCCAGGTCGGAGGACGAGCCAGTCGGAAAGTAATCGTTGTTGACGCTATCAGGCCCTTTACACCACCTATTTTTCGGACGCACCCTGCCGCGCCAATTATGAGATAGCTTAGGTAGCTTCTAGTCGTCGGCCAGCGGTCGTCCGTCGTCAGCAAACCCGAACGAACCTCCCCGATTAAGCAGAACCCGGGGTCGTGAGTGAAATGGGGATTTCACAACAGTTACGGACAATTTAACAGACTGAACCGGTGTTTTACTGGATCACCCGGTCCGACCGTTTTAGCACCTCAGCAGGAACGGTGATACCGATCGCGCGAGCCGTCTTCAGGTTCACGACTAGCTCATAGCGGTTCACCGTCTCGACCGATAACTCGCCCGGTTTGGCGCCCTTGAGGATCTTGTCAATGTATGCCGCCATGCGTCGGATTGCCTCCGTTTGGCTCACCCCGTACGACAAGAGTCCACCGGCGCCGACTCTAGACGGGGCAAACACAGTCGGCAGCCGATCCTTCGCCGCCAGTTCCGCGATCTCGTTCGCGTGCACCCCGAGCACCGGTTCTTCCAAAACGAGCAGAGCATCGGCATGCTGCTGTCTCATCGCGGCGAATGCTGCCGCTAGATCCGGGTTTGGCCCAGTCACTCTGATAGGTTGAGTTTGTAGATCCATGGCCCGCGCCTGCTGGTCGGCTGCCGTGATCAAAGCTTCGGAGACACCTTGATCTCCCAGGATGGCTACGCGCTTGACCCCGGGGATCACCTCCCGGAGGAGCTCGAACTGCTTGCGGGCTTGCTCTGGGTCAAAGCTCGTTACACCAGTAAAGTTTCCCCCAGGCCGTTCCAGGTTCGGAACCACTTTGTCTGCCACAGGATCGACCACAACAGCGAAGACGACCGGGACGTCTGTGACAGCTTTTTTGGCCGCCCGAGCCGTGACCGCACCCGTCACGGCAAGAACATTCACCTTGAGACCGACCAGCTCGTTAAATAGTTCGGGAAAGCGGTCGTACTGCCCTTCCGCAAACCGCGCCTCGATTATGACATTCCGGCCTTCGACATAGCCAAGCTCCGAAAGCCCTTGCCGGAATGCGTCGAAGAGGGGCAGGGACCGGCCTTGGGGTGCTAGAAAACCAACTCGCGGGAGTTTCGCGGCCTGCTGTGCTTGGCAAGGTGTGAGAAGGGCCCCCAAAGCTACGGACACAGCTGTAATCACTCTTATGAGCATACGAAGCCCCTTTCTAGAAGATTGCGGATGAAGGGAGGCGTCGCGAGCGAACTCGCGGCAGGCCCGGAAGGAAATACAGCGCCGCAAATGCTACGCCTGAATGGCGCCTCGCGTCAATGGAGGCGCTTGTTGTTGAAAACAGGCGATTTCACCACCTACTTTTCGGACGCACCCTGCCCAATTATGAGCTAGCTAGCTTCTAGTCGTCAGCCACGGTCGGTCGCCCGTCGTCAGGCAAACCAGACGGAGAGCCACGACCCGATAGGGGTATTGAAAATGCAGGGACTTCTCCGGGCCGAGAGCTGAAGACTGACGACCGACGACTGGCGACTGCTCCTACCCGCCCTGCTTCAACTCCGTAAGCACTTGTTTGGCGATCTCTTTCAGGGTCTCGAACACCCCGGCGCCTTGGAAAGCCACGGACTCAAGCATGGGCTCGTTTTTCCGCCGAAGCTGTGTCGACAACGCTTCCACCGGCAGGATGTTGGGCAGGTCACGTTTATTAAGTTGCAAAACGTAAGGGATCTTGTGGAAGTCGTAGCCGTGTTCCTTGAGGTTGGACATGAGGTTTTCAAGCGCTTCGATGTTGGCGTCCATACGCTCCTGCTGCGAATCAGCCACGAAGACAATGCCATCCACTCCCCGCAGGATCAGCTTTCGGCTGGCGTCGTAGAACACCTGACCGGGAACCGTGTAGAGGTGGATGCGAGTCTTGAAGCCGCGAACCGAGCCCAAATCCAGGGGCAGAAAATCGAAGAACAACGTACGTTCCGTTTCTGTGGCCAGCGAGATCATCTTGCCCTTCTGCTGTTCGGCAGTTTTCTGGTAGATGAACTGCAGATTCGTGGTTTTGCCGCCCAGTCCGGCGCCGTAGTAAACGATCTTGCAGTTGATCTCGCGCGCTGCAAAGTTGATGAAACTCAAGACTTTCCTCAAGACTGCCGGCGGACGCTCGGGTTCAGACGAACGCCTCGCGTTAAGATTTTGCTGTTGCTGCTGGTTTTATACCACAGGGTTGGGCGTTACCGGCAGGTTACTCCGGTCACTAGCCGCAACACCGTCGTACTGATCGGAACTGAGAAGCGCTCAGCGGCCCGGCGGGAGCGGGTAGTAGCCATCCTTGGCATACACCTTCAAACCGGGATGGGCCACGTCCACCACAATCTGACGGTACGTACTGCTTGGCGAAGCCCGGGTGACATAACCCAGGGTGTACTGGTTGCGCGCATCGCCGATCGCTTGCGCATACGTGCCCTCGATAACGTCACGGGAGAATCCCTTGAAAATCTCGCCTCCAGTGGCGTTGGCATACTTGGGCAAGATGTCGCTATATCCGAATTTCGGTAAGTGCAGCTTCTCCAATTTGTTATAGAGCGGGATCGCCGAACCCTCCACCCCCACGCCGTAAACCATGATCCCCTGGGAGAGCAGGACCTTCAGCACATCGCTGTAGCTGGCATTGCTGCCGTATTCCCGGCCATCGCTGATGACGAAAATGATCTTGCGGCGGGTGCGCTCACGCTTGCTCAGATCCAGCGCAGCGGCCAGGATGGCATCGTTGAGCACGTGGGATTCCCGAGGGGGGGTGACCACAATCGGGCCCCCCGGGTCAATCGACCGCCCGTTCACCGTGGGGCCCTGCGGCCCCAACGGTCCGCCAAGTACGGGCGGCCCGTTATTTCGGCCGCGTACCGTCTTCAGTTCGTTCAACACTGCGGTCAATTTCTGGCTTACGGCGGCGAAGTCCGTGACCTTGGATACAGTCCCGCTGTAGGTGTAGACCGAGACCTCGTCGAACTGGCTAAACGCGCCTTCCAGCGCGGGAAATGTCTGGTTTGCCTTCTGCACGGCCACGTCTGGCATGCCTAGGTCGAAGATCACCGCCGCCGACAGGGGAAACGGATCGCTGGTAAAGAAGTTCATCTTCTGCTTCGTACCGTCTTCATAGACCGAGAAGTCCTTAGGCAGCAATCCGCTGACCAAGTGCCCCGAGTCGTCCTTGACCATGACCGGGACGATCACTTGGTTCACATTCTTGGTGACCGTGTAAAGTTCGTCCCGTGGGTTGGCTCCCGGCTGCGCTGCGCCTCCTTGAGGGACGGTTGTGACGGTGCGTGCAGGCGCGGGCCCCGGTTCTTCCGGTTGGCCAGCAGGAGCGCTGTGTTCTTTGGGGTTGGCCTCGCTGGGCGGCGCTTGGTTCGGGGGCGGGGGCTCAGGCTTGGCTGCGGGCGGCGCCGTTGGAAACGGTTGCACCGGTCGTGTGGCCGAAGGCGCGTCCGGAATCTCTTGCTTCTGCTCTTGCTGGGCGGTCCCTGCCACTGAGGCCAGGCAAAAAACCGCCATCGCCACCCAGGCAATTCTCCGCCGGCTATGAATCACTGGAAGCACGCGTACCCTCCCACCTCGCGGCAAACAATCTCTGCAATTCTGATGCTCAGACCACCGTATTTGGTGCATCCAACACCACAGGAATAGACTAACAAAAAGGACAAGGGAATATCCTGATGCCCAAAAGCTCCGTTTTTCGGGCGTTTGCCACCGCGGTGCTAATGGCCTATGTGGCCGCCTCCCAGCCCGTTCTCGCGCAGGCGATACCTCGGCTGGGCGGTCCGGACCAGGCCCAACACCAAGACAAAGACCAGGCTGAAGATCAATCCGTCAGCACGCTGAAAGTAAACGTCGAGGTCGTGCAACTCTTCTTTAACGTCAAAGACAAGAAAGGCGCCTTGATCCCCAATCTCACAAAGGACGATTTCCAGGTTTTCGAAGACGGCAAGCCGCAGACCATCAAGTATTTTTCCGCCGAGTCCAACTTGCCGCTCACACTGGGTATTCTGATCGATTCCAGCCCCAGCCAGACGCGCGTACTCGACATGGAAAAGGAAGTCGGCGGCTCTTTTGTGAACCAAATCGTGCGTGAAAAGGATCTGGCTTTTGTCATAGGTTTCGATGCCGACGTGAATTTGTTGCAAGACTTTACCAACTCGACCCGGCTTCTCAGGCAAGCCATGAACGGTGCCCACATTGGTGGGGGCGGAGGCGGCGGATTCAGCGGCGTTCCTGGGCTGGGCGGAGGACCCGTTCCCACGCTCAGTCATGGTTGTTGCACCATGCTCTACGATGCCGTGTACTTGGCTTCCCACGATGAATTGGCCCAGCAAGTGGGGCGCAAAGCCATGATCCTTCTTACCGACGGCGAGGATGAAGGCAGCAAGCTCAAAATCCGCGATGCTATCGAGGCAGCACAGAAGGCGGACACGATCTGCTATGTTCTGCTGGTTGCGGACCGAGGCGGCATGTGGCAAGGCTTCGGAGCGGGCGATATGAAGAAGCTCACGCAAGAAACCGGCGGCCGCGTGATTGAAGTGGGCAATAAGTTCGACAAGTTGAAGGAAGCCTTTGACCAAATTGCCCGGGAACTGCGCAGCCAATACAACATTGGATACGTTCCCACCAATACCAAGCGCGACGGTACCTTCCGCAAGGTCGAAATCCGTTCCAAGAATGGTTATAAGATCCAGGCGCGCACTGGTTATTTCGCGGTGGCTTCCAGGGATTAGCTCGCCCCTGCCCGCAGATGAAGCAGTTCGTAATAAAGCTTCTTTTGACTCCGGGACTGGGGTGGCCTAGAATTTCAACAGGGGTATGCACGTGAGTCAGAATGCGCCTACCACAGCGCCTGCGGAAACCCGCGGGAGGTTTACAACATGATTGGCAAATTGGGTTTGCCGGAAATTCTGCTCATCCTGGCCGTTGCGCTCCTCATCTTCGGCCCCAGCAAGCTGGCCGATCTGGGCAAGGGCTTAGGCGAAGGCATCAAGAACTTCAAATCGGCCCTGAAGGACGGCGAACAGGGACCGGACAAGAAGTCGTAATCTTGTGCCGTAAGCTTTATCCCAATCCGGCCTCCTGCTGCCTGATTCTTTTCGAGACGTTCCACCCAACCCCGCTACGAATGACCAATTCTCACGTCTAGTGTCGTGTCCCATAAATTCGTTGCATATTTTTCAAGTTGTCATCCTGAGTGGCCTTCAGGCCGCGAAGGACCTATGCATTTGGATTCGCAATACATAGATCCTTCGCTTCGCTCAGGATGACAATCTGAACTTATGTTGCGAACTTACGGGACAGCACGTCTAGCAGGCTGCGGAAAAACTCGATGGTGCGCGTGTTTTGGGAAGGGCACGAGTTCCAGCCTGCCCTGAGCGGAGTCGAAGGGAATCTGCTTTTCCGAGTTTTTCCGCAGCCTGTTAGTGCACCCCGTGCTCGCGCAGCATGCGGCACACCAGCGCCACTGGTAATCCAACCACATTGAAATAATCGCCCTCGATGCGAGTGATCCATCGCGAGGCGATGCCCTGGATGGCATACGCCCCGGCTTTGTCCATGGGTTCACCGGTGGCGATGTAAGAACGGATGTCCTCGTCGCGGAGTGCGTCCATGGTCACCAGCGTGGTTTCTGAGCGTGTGTCCTCAAAGCCGGTTCTCCGTTCTCGGTCTGCAGTTCCCGGTTGGGGGCCTAGAAGACACACGCCGGTTGTGACCTGATGAGTTCGACCCGAGAGCAATCCCAGCATGCGGGCGGCGTCAGCAACGTCGCGTGGCTTACCTAGAATCTGGCCGTCCACGGTAACAATGGTGTCAGCCCCGAGAATGAAATCATCAGGCCGCTGACGAAACACCGCCACGGCTTTCTCCCGCGCCAGGCGTTCGGCACAGGCTCGCGGATTCTCTCCTTCTCGAGGCAGTTCGGGGATGTCCGTCGCCTGTACCACGAATGGGATGCCGGCATTGCGCAGAAGTTCCTGGCGGCGCGGGGAGGCGGAGGCTAAAACGAGCATCGACTTTGATTTTAGCGGAACAGGTTTTGAGTACCAGGTACTGATTGCTACCGGCTCCCAGCCGTTCCCCGGACCGATTCAATCAGCTTCGCCGAGTCGTAGCCGATGCCGTCTTTGAAAACAATCTCCACCTTTTCGATGTCTTCAATCTTTGTGGAAGGATCGCCCTTGATCACGACTAGGTCGGCCTGCCTGCCCGCGGCCACTGTACCGATGCGGTCAGCTTCTCCCAGAAACTGTGCGCCGTTGGCGGTGGCGATGTGAATGGCTTCCAACGGTGTGAAGCCGGCCTCGACCAGCAGTTCCACTTCACGCTGATCGCCAAAGCCAGCGATCACTCCGCCCATCCCGGTGGGATCCAAACCGGCGAGTAGGAGGCCGCCCGCCTTGGCGAACGCGTATTCAAATTCCAGTTCCTTCTTGAAGGCGGCCGGCCAGGGCGAAGTGTCGCTGCCGTAGAGCTTCCGGAACCGGCTGGCGTCGCTGGCGCGGACTTTGTTGTCGAGAAACTCGCCGCGGGCGTCAGGCGATAAGGCATCGAGAACTCGCTGCTGGACGGTGGGGCGTCCCGGCACGCTCATCTCAAACACAGGCAAGGTTGAGGTGACCGCCACGTGGTGCTGGACGAGATCAAGAATCATGTCATGCACCGGGCCGCTCTGCGTGTCCAATTTGGAGACGAAGTCCGGAGCCTCGGCCTTCTCGGAGCACTCATCCGGTTTTTTCCAGGGAAAGAATTCGGTGTCGACCAGCAAGCCGTGTTCGAGGTCGTCGATGCCGAGCGCAGCTGCTTCGCGGAAGCCGATCGAACAAAGATGGCCTGTCACCTTGGCGCCCCGTTTGTGCGCGGCAGCGATGGCGGCGGAAAGCTCGGCGGGAGTAATGAACATGTAAGCCTTGAAGTTGTCCACGCCCTCATCCAGCCAGTAGTTCACGGTGCGGGTTGCGTCCTCAGGGCCGGTGAGTTGGTGCAATTGCAGTGCCCAACTGCCCGCGCCTTCCAGATAAGGCCCGGTGACATGCATCTTGGGGCCGGGCATTTCGCCGGCGTCGATCTGCTTCTTGATTTCCAGATCGGTGTAGGCCTCAAGCGCACCGGTGGTGCGGATGGTGGTCACGCCCGCCGCCAGGTAAAGGCGCGGAAAGCTGAAACCCATCTCGCCGTAGATGCCATCGCCCATGGGATAGACCAGGTGGTCGTGCATACCGACGAGGCCGGGAATCACACTGTATCCACGCAGGTCCAAAATCTGCGCATCCTTGGAGATGTTTGCCGAAGCAGCATTCGCGATGGATTCGATTTTTCCGTGTGCAAGAACGATTGTCTGGTCCTCGTGGGCGGCAGCGCCGGTGCCGTCAATGACCCGTACATGAGTCAATGCCACTACCGGCGCGTCCACCTTCACAAACGGGCGCACCTGCGGCGAGATGGTCTGAGCCGAACCGAAATCACCCGCGACGAGACAACAGAAAATGATCAGAACAAATTTCTGCATGCCACTCACCTCGATCAGGTAATTGTCCGCCAGCAGCGCCGGATTTACGTTAGGGCCGAGGGCGTCAGGTGTTACCCGAACGTTCCGCCTGCCCCGCGCAGGATTGTACCGGGTTGCCCCCTCATTGAGAACCGCAAAAGGTGGGAATTGAAGGACCGCACTGCCACTCTTTTCAACTCATCTGTACGCTTGACGTATCGTGTACAGTCTGTTAGACTATCACATGATCCGGAGCTACCGGGACAAGAGGTCCCAGCGCTTCGCTGAGGGCGAACGGGTCCCCAGCTTCGAGGGTTTCCGCCATCAGGCCGAGAAACGGCTGCGGATTCTTGAAGCAGCAGCCAGTCTGCGCGACCTCTTCCGGCTCCAGAGCAACCGCCTGGAGGCGCTCTCGGGCGACAGGAAAGGGCAGTACAGCATCCGCATCAACCAGCAGTGGCGCATCTGTTTTGAATGGGCGCAAGGAGCCGATGGGCCGGAGAACGTCGAAATTGTCGACTACCACTGAGGAGTCAGAACCATGGCACGCACCCCGATTCACCCGGGCGAGATTCTCGCTGACGAATTACAGGAGATCGGTATTTCCGCCGCCGAGTTAGCCCGTACGCTCGAAGTCCCGGCCAACCGCATCTCGCAGATCATCGCCGGCAGGCGGGCCGTCTCTGCCGACACCGCCTTGCGTCTCGCCCGCTACTTTGGAACCACACCGGATCTTTGGATGAATCTGCAAAAGACCTACGAGCTCGACCTTGCCCGCCGGCACCTCAGCAAAACCATCCGCCACATCCCGCAAAGGGCATCCGCAGCCGCTCCCGTTTCGCATCGCGGGTAGGTCCGTGGAAGAGCGGCCATTTATGGCCGCGTAAGGATCCGCCCCCAGGCGGCCTAAAGGGCGAATCATTTTCGAGGATCGCTTACGCGCCTTTGAAAAGCCGCCCTTCCACGTTGACGTCACACCCTAACGCCGCATTAGCCAGCTACGCTTCGAACCCTCATCGCCGCCTTTTCATGGATCAGTCCAGCCGACGAGTACGAATACATCTCTGGCCTCTCCACCAGCCGCGCCCGAACTGGATTCATCCGAATATATTCCGCGTGCTTTTCGTAATCACCTTCATCACGAATGCGATGGTTGGTGAAGCTCTCCTGCCAAACCAGGCCTCTCTTCGATTTTCCGCGCCGGTATGAAAAGCCGCCTTTGATTAACTGGAGCGCCCGTTCCAGGAAGATATCTTCTGCCGGTGTGAGCAGAAGATGGAGATGGTCGGGCATGATCACGAACTCGTGCAGAAGATATTTCTTCTGTTCACGGTAGTGCGCCAGCACATTCAGCATCAGCTCGGCCTCTTTTTGGCTGCGAAAGAACGGCGTGCGTCGCCAGGTCACGGTTGTAACGAAGAATGTTCGATGGAAGTCCATCTGGCCATCGTAGGACTGCACGTCATGAAGGCAAGTGATATGCGTCACACCGCGGTCGCGCATGTTCCCATCTGGGAAGAACAATCCGTGGATGAGCGGCCATTTATGGCCGCGTAAGATCGAGATTTCGGAGAGAGGGCTTCAGCCCGGCGCACGCCCTAAAGGGCGAATCATTTTCGAGTTTCGCTTACGCGGCTTTGAAAAGCCGCTCTTCCACGGAATTCTTGGCCGCGTGCGCGGCTCCAGAAGAACAAAGCCGAGGGGAGCCACCCTTCCACCCGGAGCTCAAATCACTTGACTTACTCATTTCAGTGATAGTACATTAAAACATGGGAGGCTAAAATGCCGTTAGAAGCAATTTACACACTCGAGGAATTAGCCGAGCACTTGCGGGTGCCTATTGATGCGGTGAAAGACGAGATAACTGAGGGCAATTTAAGGGCCTTCAACGTCGGGAAATTTACCCGCGTTCGAGAGTCCGACGTCAGTGCGTACATGGGCGGAAGCAAGGTGGATCCGTGTGTGCGACGGAGCACCGCGAGCGCGGAGGGCGAATTCCGCTTGAACCCGGCGTCTGATTTCACCTTTACCTGGCCCGATAAGAAAGTCGAGCAATTCACGGACGTCAAGGAGGGCGCCGTTTCTTATGAAGGGCGTACTCATCACGTGAGGACGGGACGCACCGTGCGAAACTCAGCTGGGAGGACGCGCCGACGCTGTCTGGTACTAGTGGATCGTTATGCGACGGTCGAATTTGTCGCAGGAGATACCAATCCGACGGGACAAATGGCGAGCATTATTAAGGATCGAACGGGCAAGCAGCTACCGGTGGGTGCCGCAGTACCTCCGGAGTATGCGGGTCTTCCGACCGGACCGTATCGCGACGTTGTAGCTGGCTTAGGGGCATCAAACGGCTTGGCCGTAATTTGTGATTCGCAAGATCTCGAAACAATGGTCAAGCATGCGCTGATCCGGTACAGATATAGACAAGAACGTAGCTAGTTTCAGGCCGAGGCTGCCCCCACTCTTGCGGTTTTCAGGGTGGGGGCACCAAGTCGGGTCTTCAATCCAGTCGATCCCTCCCCTGCTAAAATCAACATTTGCCCGCTCTCATTATGAATTCCCACTCCATCCGCAATTTCGCTGTCATTGCGCACATTGACCACGGCAAATCCACGCTGGCCGACCGCCTGCTGGAGCTGACTGGATCGCTGACTGCGCGAGAGATGCAGGCCCAGGTGCTTGACACCATGGACCTGGAGCGGGAGCGCGGCATCACCATCAAGGCCCACGCGGTGCGCATGATGTACACGGCTCGCGATGGCCAGACCTACCAGCTCAACCTGATTGATACGCCGGGTCACGTGGACTTTTCCTACGAAGTCTCGCGTTCGCTGGCTTCCTGCGAGGGCGCGCTGCTGGTGGTAGATGCCTCGCAGGGCGTCGAAGCCCAAACCCTGGCGAATTCGTATCTTGCCATCAATCACGGCCTCGAGATTATTCCCGTCATCAACAAGATTGACTTGCCCAGCGCCGACATTCCGCGCACCAAGGAAATGATCGAAGGCGCCGTGGGTCTCGACACCTCGGACGCCGTGCTGATCAGCGCCAAAACCGGCCAGGGCGTGCCGGATGTGCTGGAGGCCATCGTCAAACGCATCCCGCCCCCGAAAGGCAACCCTGAAAACCGGCTGCAGGCGCTGATTTTCGACTCCTGGTTCGATTCCTACCGTGGCGTGGTTGTGTTGACGCGCGTTTTTGAGGGGACACTGCGCCGCGGACAGAAGATCCGCCTATGGTCGAACGGACAGGTGTTCGACGCGGAAACGCTCGGGGTGCTGACTCCCAAGCCGGTGGAGATTGAGGAACTGCGCGCCGGCGAAGTCGGATTCCTGATCGCCAATATCAAGAACGTGGCGGACACGAAAATCGGCGACACCATTACCGACGAAGCCAATCCCGCCATCGAGCCCCTGCCCGGCTTCGAAGAGATCAAGCCCATGGTTTTCGCCGGTTTGTACACCGTGGACGCACACCAGCACACGCAACTGCGCGAGGCGCTGGAGAAGCTGCGGCTGAACGATTCCTCATTTTTCTTCGAACCGGAGAGTTCGGTCGCTCTGGGCTTCGGTTTTCGCTGCGGTTTCCTCGGCCTGCTGCACATGGAAATCATCCAGCAACGCCTGGAGCGCGAGTTCAGTCTGGAGCTCATTACCACCGCACCCGGTGTGCGTTACAAGATCACCAAGACTCACGGCGAATTGATCGAGGTAGACAATCCCTCGCGCTGGCCGAACCCCAGCGAAATCGCCAAAGTGGAAGAGCCGGTGATTTTGGCCACCATTCTTACCAACGAGGAATATGTCGGCGGGATCCTCAAGCTGGTGGAAGAAAAGCGCGGCAAGCAGAAGACTTTCGAGTACGTCAGTTCATCGCGCGTGATGCTGCATTACGAGCTGCCGCTGAATGAGATCGTGCTGGATTTTTACGACCGTATGAAGTCGGTCTCGCGCGGCTATGCTTCGCTCGACTATCACCTTGCCGACTATTGGGAGTCCCCTATGGTGAAGCTCGACATCCTGGTGGCGGGCGAACCGGTGGACGCGCTCTCCATCATCGTGCACCGCGACTTCGCCTATGAACGCGGCCGCGCCCTGGCCGCCAAGATGAAGGAACTGATCCCGCGACAAATGTTCGAGGTGGCGATCCAGGCCTCGATCGGAGCCAAGGTCATTGCCCGCGAGACTGTACCGGCCATGCGCAAAAATGTGCTCGCCAAGTGCTACGGCGGCGACATCACCCGCAAGCGCAAGCTGCTCGAGAAGCAGAAGGAAGGCAAGAAGCGCATGAAACGCATCGGCCGCGTGGACATCCCCCAGGAAGCCTTCCTAGCTGTGTTGAAAGTCGGCGAGGGCAGCTAGCTGGCTTTGTGTAGCGCCGGCGTCTCGCCGGCTGTCGTGACGGCATCTTGCCGTCACATGTCGCGCTCGCGTGAATGTCTATTGAGTTGAAAGTCGTTTCAGCGAGAAGGATTGCCAACTGCTGGAACGCTGGGCAGAAACCCTTTGCTGCCGCTGTGGCTTGATGCCGGCAGACCCAGTCGCTCACCGACTAGAAGAATTTGGCCAATTGAGCCCATTTTGGGACCTTCGCCCCAAAGGACCTGTCCCAACAATTGTGCAAATCTCAAAGGTTGCTTGAAATCCTCAGCGCCTCGCGGCAGGTGAGTGCCGGCCTGGGTCGAAACCGCTAAGTACTCATGGGGCGTACTACTTGCGCACATTTCAACCGCGCCGAATGAACCGACCGAGCAGTCGCGCGCGGCTGTGGTGAAGCAGCCAAGGCCCGTTTCCACAGGCTTTCCACAGCGTGTGGTACGAAAGTTGTCATGCTTGGTGAGGCCAAACCGCGCTACTCTGGCGGCGCCATCCCGTCCGCCAGCATGGACTCAAACCGGGTGGACTTCTTCAAGAACGCCAGATTGATCCGCCCGGTGGGGCCGTTGCGCTGCTTGGCGATAATGATCTCAGCGCGGCCCTCCAGCTCAGGCTCATCCGGCTTGTAAACCTCTTCGCGGAAGATGAACGCCACGACGTCGGCATCCTGCTCGATCGATCCCGACTCACGCAGATCGGCGAGCTGCGGGCGGTGATCGCCGCCGCGGCTCTCCGGAGCGCGGCTCAATTGCGACAGCGCAACTACCGGCACCTTCAATTCCTTGGCCAGCCCTTTGAGCCCACGAGAGATCGCGGAGACTTCCTGCGTGCGGTTTTCGTACCGTCTGCTCCCGCCCGACATGAGCTGCAAATAGTCCACGATGATCAAGTCAAGTTTGCCTTGGGATTGCTGCAGGCGGCGCGCCTTGGCCCGCATCTCGCTGAGCCCGATGCCGGGCGTGTCGTCAATGAAGATGGGCGCATGTGCCAGTTGCTCCATGGCGTGCACCACTTTGTGCATGTCGTCGCGCCAGAGCGAGCCGGTGCGCATCTTGTGCGAATCCACCTTCGCTTGGGAACACAGCAAACGAAGCAGCAGCGCCTCGCGCGACATTTCCAGCGAAAAGATGCCGACGGTTTTCTGGTCCTCGATGGCCGCGTTCTCGGCGATATTCAAGGCGAAAGCGGTTTTGCCCATGGAAGGGCGAGCCGCAATAATAATCAGGTCAGAACGCTGCAGGCCGCTGGTAATCTCGTCCAGGTCGGTGTAGTGGGTGGCCAGGCCGGTGATGCGCTGGCCGCGCTGCAGCAGGGCATCAACCGAGCCGAAAGATTCCTTGACGATCTCCTGCACGCCCATGAAGCCGCGCCCGATGCGCTTCTCGGAAAGCTGGAAGATGGCGGCTTCGGCGTCGTTGAGGATATCTTCCGCGGGATCACTCTGATCGGCAGCGCGCGCAATCGCGGAATTGGCAGCGTGCATCAGTCCGCGTAGCAGCGCCTTGTCGCGGACGATCTTGATGTAGTGCTCGATGCTGGGCCGGTCGGGAACGCCGTCGACCAAGCTGGAAATGTAGCCGACGTCGCCAATCGCCTCGAGTTCCTTGCGCCGATCCAGTTCCTCCACCAGCGTGATCATGTCGATGGGCCGCGAAGACTCGGCCAGGTCCATCATGCGGGTGTAGATGCGGCGGTGAGAATCGAGCGAAAAGTCCTCCGGCTTGAGATGCTCGGCGGCTTCGTTATAAGCCAAATTGTCGAGAAGGATGGCGCCCAGGATGGAGCGCTCGGCTTCAACGCTTGCCGGCAAGCTGTGCGCGAGACTGTAGTCCGTGGTCGCCAAGGTTTTATCTGCTAAGAAAAATTGTTTGAAAGCGTGAGCGGAATATTAGCCGCAAAAGAACTGTGGATACGAAGTGCGTCTTCGGAAAACCAAGGGCAAAACTAATTTTGTTCGGTTGCATAGTTGCTTGCCACGAAGGTGAAATTAGGCAATCTTCGCTGGCCGCAGTATAGGCGAATAGAAAGCGAATATCAAGTTGCTGGCAGTAGACGCCCAGGAAAGGAGTCGCAAAATTCTTTTGCTCTCTTTGGTTTTGAATCCGTGTTGATCCGTGTAAATCCGTGGCGAAAGATTTTCGGTTCTGAAAATAAAATGCGGCCCGGGCCAGCCACCCGGGCCGCATTGCTGGTGGATGTCGCACCTGCCTTTTCACCGCACAAGGCGATGAGGTGTGCGCTCGCAAAGCGCGCTCCCGAAGGAGTGCTCACCTCTCGGCGCACTCTGCAGATCACTGATGTGTGGATCGCTGCTCCATGGATTGGTGATCCGTGGACCCGTGACCCCACATCATGACCCGCAGTGATTGCGTAAGCTGGCGGCTCAGTCCTGCCTTGTCGGGAGGACTCGTCTGAGGAGGCCGCAACGCACGGTGTCCCGAACGCGCCGGAGCGCGTCCGTGAACCCCCAGCAGTTCACCCTCGAGAACTGCCGGGAACCGCCAGCTCTGCCGCAATCTCCGGCAGGCTGCAAGACATCTCACCCATGCAGTGTGAGCACTGTGCTGGAATGGCGAAACAGCCGCAATAGAGAATCGGTGTTTCGTTGTGCAGAAGCTGTGGAGGACGGAAATTTGTTGTGGAAAGGGATGGAAAAGTCGGCGGAATCCTTCGCCTAGACGCGACAGCAATTCGTCACCTTCGTGATCCTCCGTGTCCTTCGTGGTTTATTGCCTTTTCTAAAACCACTAAGGACACGAAGGATCACGAAGGGAAAGAAAACAAAGGGCGCGATTGCTCGCGCCCTAACCTCGTCGGAGTTCTTCTTCGTGCCGGAGCCTGCCCTGAGCGAAGCCGAAGGGTCACTCCGTGGTGAAAGGCTCTAATCTCTCACTCCGTCCATGAAGGCACGGAGTTTTCTTGACCTCGACGGATGACGCAATTTCCGCAGCGCCTTGGCCTCGATCTGGCGGATGCGCTCGCGGGTCACGGCAAAGGACTGGCCTACTTCCTCCAGCGTGTGCTCGCTGCCATCCTCCAGGCCAAAGCGCATCTTGATGACCTTCTCTTCGCGCGGAGTCAGCGTACGCAGAACCTGACCCGTCTGGTCCTTCAAGTTGACGTTGATCACGGCTTCAGCGGGCGAAACCACGGCACGGTCCTCGATGAAGTCGCCCAGGTGCGAATCTTCCTCTTCGCCGATCGGCGTTTCGAGGGAGATGGGTTCCTGCGCGATCTTGAGCACCTTGCGCACCTTGGCAACAGGGATGTCCATGCGCTTGGCAATCTCCTCCGACGTGGGCTCGCGTCCCAGTTCCTGCACCAGTTGCCGCGAGGTGCGAATCAGCTTGTTAATCGTTTCGATCATGTGCACCGGAATGCGGATGGTACGGGCCTGGTCGGCGATAGCGCGGGTAATGGCCTGGCGAATCCACCATGTGGCATAGGTGGAAAACTTGTAGCCACGGCGGTATTCGAACTTGTCAACGGCTTTCATCAAGCCGATGTTGCCCTCTTGGATCAGATCCAGGAACTGCAAACCGCGGTTGGTGTACTTTTTGGCGATGGAGACCACTAGGCGCAGGTTGGCCTCGATCAGCTCGCGCTTGGCCTGCTCCGCGTCCATGTCGCCCTGGATGATCTCGCGCTGCGTACGCTTGAGCTCCTGGAACGACACTCCGGCCTCAGCCTCGAGTTTCTCCAGTTCGGTGCGCAGGGCACGGGCCTGGCGGCGGTACTCCTTGCGCTGGTCCTCGCTGCGCGTGGCGTCCGCTTTCTTCTCCAGGTTCTGGGACTGGCGGTCGAGCGAACGCATGGTGTCGACCGTCTTGTTCACACGGTCAATCAGCCGCTTGCGCTCCGGGTTGGTAAAGCCCAGGTTGCGGACGCACAGCGACACCCGCACGATGGCGCGGGCCAAAGCCAGGCGGTATCGGCGATGATCCTTGGGCCGCTTCTTCAGCGAAACGTTGGCGAACCTTTCAGCCAGCTGGTTGGCCCGCTTGTAGGCCTTGGCCAGGTCGTCGATTTTCCCGGTGAACTCCTTCAAACGGTTCTGCAGGATTTCATCGGTAATCTCTTCTTCATCGAAGGTGACCACTTCCTTGATGGAGCGGACGCCCTTCTTGAGGTCTTCGCCCATCGCCAACAATTCGTGAATAACGATCGGCGAACGGGACAACGCCTTCAGAACGCGCATCTGCCCGCGCTCGATGCGCTTGGCGATTTCTACCTCGCCTTCGCGGGTGAGCAACGGAACCGTCCCCATCTCCCTTAAATACATGCGGACGGGGTCGTTGGTTTTTTCCAGGGCGCCGGGAGTGAGGTCGAGTTCAACATCCTCCCCGACTTCTTCTTCTTCGAATTTCTTATCGAGCGCGGAGGAGGGAAGTTTCGGTCCCTCCAGCACATCGATGCCTTGCGTACCAATGGTAGTCAGCAGATCGTCGAGGTCCTCAGGAGAGTGCACGTCGTGCGGGATAAGGTCGTTCACCTGGTCGTAGGTGAGATATCCCTTCTCTTTACCTGTGTCGATCAGCTTTTTAATGTCGTCAAACTTGTCGTCTAGAGCCAAGACGGATTACCCTCTATTCGTCCTACAGAAAGGACTCAAAACGTTTTTAGCGGTGGGAACGTGAATTTGCGGAGTTGCGCGACGGCACAAACTTTCAAAGTATAGCATGCGATCAGCTACCCTGCCTATCTGGAACTTTCTTTGTCCCAGGTGCGGCCCGCCCTATGTTGCTCCCAGCTAATAACTTAGATGTCATCCAGCCCTCTTTAGTTTCACGGTTCCTGGCCGTTATGCGGGCCGCGCTGCCGCCCCCTCCTCCGTCAGGCCGGGATCCATCAGAGCCCGCTTAAGGCGGAGCTTCTCCTGCAGCAGGGCCTGCAACCGGCCTGGTTCCTGGCCTCGTGTGGCCTGCAATTCTCTCTGTACCTGCTCCAGCTTTCGCCGGATTTGGATGCGCCGCAGCGCCCGTACCGCCCCCTCCAGCCGCTCAGCGGTGAGTTCCTCGTCCTCTTTCAGCAGAATAGCAGCGAGAAGATTGCGGTCTGCCTCCGGCAGGGGTAACTCCATTACATCGGCGGTTTCCGGCGGCGCATTAAGCAAAGCTTCCATCAACGATTCTGTCGCCACCCCAACGTGGACGCGCTCGCTCTTGAGCACGAACTGGGCCTGGCGGGCGGGATCGAACTCCTTTTCGGCTCCATCGCGGGCAGAAAGATGTTCTTCCGAGGCCTGCATCTCCGTGGCCGAGGCCAGCGCCCGGATCAGGATTCGCTCCGCGTCGGTGACCTGGGCCTCAGCGGGTGCTTTGAGACTGGTCACGGATCGGCTTGCCGCAGCGTGTTTCAGTTCCTGACGCAGGACGGCCGAGTCAATCCCGAGCTTCTGCGCGATCTCACGCCCCAGTTCGTCGCGGACAATCCGGCTGGGAACCCGCTGGATGTGGGGCAGCAGATAATTCACCGCTTTCACTTTGGCTTCGGCGCTGCGAACCGGGAACTGCGCGCGGGCGCGCTCGATCAGGTAATCGAAGTAGCGCTGGGAATGCTTGAGCGCCGCTGCATATGCGTCTTTGCCCTTGCGGCGAATGAACAGGTCGGGATCGAAACCTGATTCCAGGGTGACCACCTGGATTTGGAATTCCTCCTCGACCAGTAAGCCAAGGGTGCGTTCCGTAGCCTTTGCGCCGGCGGTGTCGGGATCGAAATTGACCACCACCTTCTTGCTGAACCGCCCCAGCAGCCTGGCTTGCAGCTCGGTGAAGGCCGTGCCCGAACTGGCGATCACATTGTGAAAGCCCGCGGCGAATACTGAGATGCAATCCATTTGCCCC
>Ga0209283_10000558_pt1 | contig 19041 bp, 18 predicted proteins | sample CZO8metaG_2_FD_188354 | JGI IMG/M metagenome (GOLD analysis project Ga0209283, IMG submission 188354) | Vadose zone soil microbial communities from the Eel River Critical Zone Observatory, Northern California, USA - CZOApr15con2H1.8 metaG... | ecosystem: Environmental > Terrestrial > Soil >...
GGTCTTTTGGACCACTTACACGGTGACCCTGGTGGGGGACCCGACCTCGGACATGAAGCTGGTCGTGCCTCCGGACGCAGGCAAGGTGAATGCCTCCGGCACCTGCAAGGTCACGGTGACGATCGACGGCACGCGGAATTACGACCTGGCGGGACCCTGGACGGCGACCCTTTCGCTGGAGGGCGGCCGGTTCATCGCGGATCTGGCCACCGACTGCTGGGCGACCAAGGCTTAAGGCGGTCGCGCCCCTCACCCTGCTCACGCCCCTCTCGCTGACCCTCCCCCCGATGGGGGGAGGGGATTGTGCAACCAGACGCCGTCCTGCCGCATCCAATAGGCATGCGACGCACCACGTTGATTCTTGCCGTGACGCTCATATGCGCTTGCGGCGCCGCCAACAGCGCGAACGGGCAGCCGGCTCCGGCGACGGCGAGCCCGGTCGCGCTCACCTGCACCGCCTCTGGCGCCGCGTCGCCTTTGTGGCCGGCCGTGCCATCGGCTTCAGCCACAGCCCCCGCCATCGCCTCGGCGGCAGCCGATGGCGACACGCTGAAACTCACCTTTGCGTCAGGTACGCCGCAGTTCGAGGTCGTCCCGGTGGGCAGCGCTCACTTCATCGTCGATCCGAGCGGGCGGCCCGTCGATCTCGCCGGCGCCTCAGGAGTCAAGATAGTGCTGCGCGGCTTCCGCGGTGACGTCAGCAACTACACCGGACCGGCGCGCCTGACCTCATCAGGCCCGATTCTGCTGGAAGCGGCGCCGATCGGAGACTTCGAGGGCGTCGTCGGCTTCGGCGCCGGAGTGAGCCGGCCGGCTTGCGCAAACGTGACCGCGAGCTCATCAACGCTCAGTTTTCATTTCATCGCGAGCGGCAGCTAGGTCTACGGGAGGCGGTTGGAAGCAACATGATGAGCGCGGTGATGGAGCAGCGGCCGTCCGCGATGCAGCGGGCCATGGAAGGTGACGCTGACTCCTTCGCGATGCTCATCGACCCGCTGCTCAATCCTGCCTACCGGCTCGCTGCCGTGATGCTGTCCGACCGCATGGCGGCCGAGGATGCCGTCCAGGAGGCTTCGGTGAAAGCCTGGCGCAACCTGCGGCAGCTTCGCGGCGACGAAAGCTCGCTCCGCGCGTGGTTCCTGTCCATCGTCGCCAACGAGTGCCGCATGACGCGGCGCCGGCGCTGGTGGTCGGTCGTGAAATCGGCCGAAGTGGAATCCGAACGGCGGAGCGATGCGCCGAGCCAGGAGGCTCTCACCGACCTGAGGCGAGCCCTCGCCCGGCTCGGTCCGGACGAGCGCCTGCCGCTGGTCCTGTACTTCTATCTCGACCTGCCCCTGGACGAGGTCGCGCGCACGCTGCGCGTCTCGCAGTCTGCGGCCAAGTCTCGAATCTACCGAGCCGCACGCCGGCTTCGATCTGACCTGACTCTCGAGGAGGTCTCCTGACATGAGCAAAGATTTCCGCCGCGATCTCAACCGGGAGTTCGATTCGATCAGCGGCTCACCCAGCCCGGCTCTGTCCGCGCGCGTGCGTGTGGCGCTGGCCGAGAACAGGCCGTCGCGAACCGGACCGTTCTGGATGGCGGGCCTGGCCGCTGGGCTCATCGCGGCGATCGTGGTCGGCGTGCTGGTCGTAGCGAGCTTCAACCGCCACCAGACGAGCGTTTTGCCCGGGACGGCGCCGACCCCAAGCGCGGCCCCAAGCGCGAGCCCGAGCGCCAGCCCGACGGCCAGCCCGAGCGCCAGCCCCTCGCCAGTCGCGACCCCGACCTCGAACTTGCCGGCCTTCGTGTGCGGGGTGAACACGTCATTGAGCCCGCAGCAGGCACCCCTCTCGGCGTACGTCAGCGACGTTCGCACTGGCACGCATGCCGGCTATGACCGGATCACGATCACCTTCACCGACGGGCTGCCCGGCAGCATCAGCCTGAAGCCACAGAATTCCGCGACCTTCGCCAGTGGGGGCGGCCAGGGTGGCAACGTCACGATCGCCGGCCAGGCAGGAATCCTGGTCACCATGTCGAGCGCGGACGAGCACACGTCTTACACGGGGCCGACGGATCTGAAGACAGGATATGCCGTGCTGGCGGAGGCTCGTCAGATCCAGGACTTCGAAGGCTACGTGCAATGGGCCCTCGGGCTTCAGAGCCCTGCCTGCTATCGGGCATTCACCCTCGCGAATCCCACGAGGCTGGTGATCGACATCCAGAGCAGCTAGTACATTGGTGCGGACCCAACGACCAGCTCAAGGAGTCCGCAATGTCCAGCCTCGCCTTCGACCCGGAAGAGACCACGCACTGGGAGCAGAGCCATCCCCGCACGATCGCGCCTGAGAAGTGGAAGCAGTTCGAGGGCTACGCCGCCGAGATGTTCTCGGCCTTCGGCATGGACCTCGACACGCCCGGCACCAAAACCACCCCGACGCGCTTCGTGCGCGCGCTCTTCGACGCCACCAACGGGTACGAAGGCGATCCCAAGCTGCTGACGGCCTTCCCGACCGAATGCCGCGGGGGTCCGGACTGCAACATCGCGCAGACGATCGAGGGTCCTATCGAGTTCTTCTCACTGTGCGAGCACCATGCGCTGCCGTTCCACGGCCACGCGTACATCGGCTACGTCGCGCACGAGGAGATCATCGGCATCTCCAAGCTCACCAGGCTGGTGCGCGTCTTCGCCCGGCGCTTCACCGTCCAGGAACGGGTCGGGGTCCAGATCGCCGACGAGCTGGTTCGGCTCCTGCAGCCGCACGGAGTGGCCGTGCACTTGAACGCGATGCACCTGTGCACCCAGATGCGCGGAGTTCGTGAAGCTCACTCGGCGACCCTGACCTCGTTCTGGCGCGGCAACTACGAAACCGATCCTCAGCTCCGGACCGAGTTCCTTCAGGCGGCCATGATGCCGGCGAACCACTGACCGGAGCGCTGGCGCCGTTCGACGTCCTCTTCGAGGCGGACCTGCCTTCGTACTCCTTGCCAGACGAACTGAGCAGGCTGTATGGCCGGCTCGGATTCGCCGACCGGGTCGTGTACTCGAATTTCGTGGCATCGGTGGACGGTGTGGTGACGTTTGGCTCGGGCGTCTCGGCCGGATCGGTCATCAGCGGCAAGAATCCAGCCGACCGTTTTTTGATGGGGCTCCTGCGGGCATGCGCCGACGCCGTGGTCATTGGAGCGGGCACGATGAGGGCGACGCCCGGGCACCTGTGGACCCCGTCTCATGTGTTTCCCGATCTCGCGGCTGAGTTCGCGGCATTGAGACAGAGACTCGGTCTCAGCCCTGAGCCGCGGCTGGTGCTGCTGACCGCCACCGGCGATTTGAACTTCAAGCATCCCGCACTGGTGAAAGGCGCCATCGTGCTGACGACCAGGGCGATCGCGGAGCAGATCGGCAGCCGGCTCCCCCCCGCGTGCGAGGTGATCGCCCTGGGCGCGGGCAAGACGCTCGAGATCAAGCATGCTTTCGGCGAGCTCCCGAAGATGGGCTTCGACGTCGTGCTCACCGAGGGTGGGCCGACCCTCATGGGCGAGCTGTTGAAGGCCCGTCTCGTCGACGAGATGTTCGTGACGCTGTCGCCGGTGCTCGCGGGACGAAACAAGGAACACCGCATGGGAATGGTGGAGGGGGTTGAGCTCCTGCCGAATGTCCCGGTCTGGAGCCGCTTGCTCAGCGCCAGGCGCCACGGCGATTTTCTGTTCCTGCGTTACGCATTACCAAGCTCACGCCCCACTCCCTGACCCTCTCCCCGCAGGGGAGAGGGAGAAGAGTCGAATTCGCGAGCGCGCAGCGCTCGCTTGGTCTCGTCCTGCGACTCGATCAGGGAACGCCGCATCGGACCGGGCAGGTCGCGCGCGAGCCACCGGTCGGTAAACGTGACAACGTCGGGTGTGACGATCGTCATCGGGTACATCCACCTGACGAACATCAGGGCCTCATCGATGTCGTGCGATTCCCAGAACGGCAGCAACGTGTCGAAGTACGGCTGCACGTATTCCGCCAGCAGGGACTCCTGGTCGGGGCGATGGAAACCGTCGGCGATGGCCCTTTTGCTGGCGAGGGATACGCGCCTGTTGGCGACCGCCTCCCATGCCTCCGCCTTGGCCTCCGGCACCGGCCGCGCCGCCCGGGCGGCGGCGGCTGCGCGGCGGCCGATGTCGGTGGGGTCTCGCTCGAGCTCGTCGGCTATTGCTTCTGGCCCCGCGGCACCCACTGTGGCGAGCGCAGTCACCGTCGCCCAGCGGACGGCGAAGTCCACGGTCAGGCCATCGAGTCGCGTCCTGCCGTCGAGGAGCCCAGCCGCCCAGTCGAGGTCCGCGGGCCGGCGCGCGGCATCGATGGCCGCCAGCGCCCAGTGCAGCTGCAGGTCGCTGCCGGGCGGAATCCTGTTGAGGCGGTCAAAGGCCGCCCGCGCCACAGCCTCGCGCAGCGCCCCGCGGCGCGCGGGATGGGCGTATTCCTCGAAAGCCGCGAACGTGCGGAAGATCAGCGACTGGAACACGGCCGGGTCGGTCTCGACGTCGATGCACCGGATTGAGATGTCGACGTACTCGGCGGCGCGGAGCTCGGCGTTGCGCACCATGTCCCACAAGCTGCCCCACACCACCGCGCGCGACAGTTCGTCGTCGAGCCGCAAGCGCCGCTCGAGGAGCGTTGCGAGCGAGCCGGCGTCGAGCGTGACTCGCGCGTACGTCAGATCACCGTCGTTGACAAGCACGAAGTCGCTTGCCAGCTCGCCCACGACCTGAGGCACCACGGTGCGCGCACCGTCCACTTCGAGCTCGACCGTCTGTCGCCTTTCGAACGCCCGATCGCCGTCGCCGCTGACGTCGAAGAGACCAATCCGCAGGTGATGAGGCCGCAGGACGGGGTGCGCCTCGGGCGCCGTCTGCACGACGACGGCCGACTTGATCTTGCGGTCTTCGACCTCGAATTTCGTGGCCAGCCCGTTGAGTCCGGCCTCCTCGAGCCAGAGGTGTGCCCACGCCTTCAAGTCGCGCCCGGACGCTTCTTCCAGCGCCGCGAGAAAGTCGGCGAGCGTGGCATTGGCATAGGAATGGCGTTCGAGATAAATGTGAACGCCGTCGAAGAAGGTTTCCTCGCCCAACCAGGCGGCGAGCTGCTTGAGCACCGCGCCACCCTTGTTGTAGGTGATCTTGTCGAAGTTGAGATGGACCGAGTCGACATCGAGGATGTCGGCCACGATAGGGTGGGTCGTGGGCATCTCATCCTGAATCCTGGCCGCGACCTTGGTCTCGGCGGCGAACCAGGTCCAGGCGTTCTTGAACCGGGTCGCCTCGGCGCTCGCGAGGCTGCCCATGTAGGTCGCGAAGCTCTCGTTGAGCCAGAGGTCGTCGAACCATTTCATCGTGACCAGGTCGCCGAACCACATGTGCGCCATCTCGTGGAGGATCGTCTCGGCTCGCTTCTGGCGCGCCGCCTGCGTGACCCTCGATCGGAAGATGTACCTCTCGCTGAAGGTCACGCATCCGGGGTTCTCCATGGCGCCGGCGGAGAACTCGGGCACGAACAGCTGGTCGTACTTGCCGAACATGTATGGAATGCCGTAGCGCGACTCGAAATAGTCGAGACCCTGGCCCGTGAGCTCGGCGATCTCCGCCACTTCATTTGTGTCCAGGTAGGGCGCGAGCGACTGCCGGCAGTACACGCCCAGCGGAATGTCCCGATGCTTTGTGTGGACCGAGTGGTAGTGGCCGGCGACCACAGCGGCGAGGTACGTGGAGATGACCTTCGTGGCGGGGAACCGCCACACGCCTCCGTCGCTCTTCGCGCCCTGCAGGTTGGAGACCACTGTCCAGTCCTCGGGCGCCCTGACATCGAATGCGAAGGTGCCTTTGATGTCCGGCTGGTCGAAGCATGTGAACACGCGATGCGCGTCGTTGCTTTCGAAGCTGGTGTGCAGATAGTCGCGTCCGTCGAGCGGGTCCTGAAAGCGAGACAGGCCGGTGCCGTCGTGCATGTACTTCGCGGTCGCCGACACCTTGAGCACGTTTTGCTCTTCGAGATCGGTGAGCTCGATCCTTCCGCCATCGAAGGCTTCGGCGTGCAGCGTTTTGCCGTTCAGCTCGGCGCGCTCGACGGACGGCCCGATGAACTCGATGAACGTGCCGGCGCCCGGCCGCAGGCACTGGAACGCGACCGTCGTATCGGAGGTGAACGTCTCATCATCCCCGGTCAGGTCCAGCCGCACCTCGTATCGCGGCTGGGAAACGAGCGCCACGCGCGAGCGCGCCTCGTCACGGGTGAGGTTGTTCCGGGTGGTGATGAACTTGACTCTAAGCGGTCAGGCGCAGGACGTGGCGCTGCCAGGGAGGTCGTAGGGAGTGGAAGCGGCCTTGGCTGCGCCGGCTTCGGCCACCACCACGATCGAGGCCGCTTTGGCGGTCGGGATGGTCACGGGGAAGCCGCCGTTGGGGGCCGGAAGGAAGATCCGGAAGGTCGGATTCGGGGTGTCCGTGCGCTTGAATATCTGAGTGGTCGTGCCGGTGCAGCGATCGAAGAAGTTCACGTAGTAGGTCAGCTGACCCACGGCGGCGCTGTAGTAGATCCCGATGTCGACGTGACAGCTCGAGTTCAAGGTGCAGTTGGTGTCCGCCGACGTGGCTCCCTGGCAGGGCGCCGCCGTCAAGCAGAACTGGACCTTGGTGAAGGGATCGCTGGCAGGCGGCGCGTAGGTCGGCACCGTCTGGAGGGCGCCGCCGCCCGGGGACGGCGTGGTCTTGGGTGATGTCTTTGGTGATGTCTTCGGCGACGTCCCGGGCGACGTCCCGGGCGAGGTGACTCCGACGTTGTTGTTCGATCCGCCTCGAATGGCGGAGAAGATGCCGAAGCCGACGCCAAGCAGAAGCAGGATCACGATGGCCGCGGCGGCGGGCACCAGCCAGGGCGGGCGCTCGGTGGCCTGGTCGCGCACCGGCCGGCGCGGAGCAGGGGGCTTGCGGGCGGGAGCGATGTCCGGCGTCGGCCTGGTGGCGGGCGTGTAGGTGGCCGGCGAAGGAGCCGGCGCGACGTAAGCGGGCGCAGGCGGGGCGGCGGGGACCGGAGGGGAGGGAGCCGGGGTCGAGTCGACGTCCGCGGCCGGCATCGACGAGGGCGTCGGAATCGACGTCCACGTGGGCCTGGTCTCGGCCGCCGGAGGCTCCGGCTTGGGGGCCGGTGCTGAGGTGGGTGGCGGCCCAGGGTCCCAGGTCGAGATGGGGGGCGGTTCAGGGGCAGGCGGTGAAGGCGTGGGAGCCTCTGGCGGCGGAGCTATCGGGATGCCTCCCCAGGTGGCTTGAGGCGAGGACTGCGCGGCCGGCTTCTCCTCCTGCCACGTCGGGACCGACGTGGGGGGCGAAGGCGCCTCTACAGGGGGCGTGATGGTCGGAAACGTGCTCGGCGAGCGTGGAGGCGGCTCATAGGACGCCCCCGCGGGTGCCGGCTCGTCAAGGCGCTGGGGTGGCACGTAAGGGGGAGGTACCGGCGCCGGCGCCGGCGGGTATGTCTCCATCGGCCGGGCCGGTGCCTCGTACGAAGCTGGAGACCGGACTGGCGTCTGGTCGCGTTGCGGCGGAGCAGCGGCCGCCGGGGGGTAGGTCTCCTTGGGCAAGAAAGGCGTGATCGCCGGCATCTCGCGTCCGCCCGCCCTCAATGCGAGCTCGGCTTGCGACGCGGTCGCGCGATCGGGTGCGAGCAATGCGGACGCCATTTCGCGCAGTGCTCCCTGAGCGCGGTCCGCGGCGGGGCCCATCGCCCCGCTTGCCATCGAGCGCATCGTCACCACGAGCCCGGGCGGGATGCTCGGGGGCGCGGGCGCACCGGCAGGGTCGACGCCGAATGCCGCGCAGATGGCCATGCCGCACGAGCGCACGTCGGCGCGCAGGTCGCTTTGCGATGGCGCTCCGCGCACGGCGGCGGCTGGATGCCCGCTGAGTCGAACCTCTCCATTGCTGGTGACGCGGATCGCGGCGGCCCCGAAGCCGCCCATGGCGATTCCGGCTTCGTGCAGGGCGGCCACGCCCGAGAGGATCGCCGCGCCCAGGGCGGCCGCCGCCGGGGGCGTCAGCGGGCCTCGGGACAGGATCGTGCCCAGCGGCACGCCTTCGTTCGGCTCCGCGGCGACCCAGACGCCGTTGGGGTCGGTGCCCCAGGCCAGCACCGGGGCCAGGGCCGGATGTGGGTGCTCGGCCAGCCGCTGGATGCGCGGCACGGCCGCGGCCGCCTCGGCGGCGGGGGCTGGGATCTCGTGGATCACCACCGCCTTCCCGTTCTTGAGCGTGGCTTTCCAGCCCTGACCGGCGCCGGGGGCCACCAGTTCGATCAGCTTCGGTTTGGGCTCGCTCTCGGGCATATCGGGTGCATGGTACCCTTGCTGCCCATGGCGTATGTCATTGTTTCGCCCTGCGTGACGGTGAAAGATGCGTCATGCGTCGAGGTCTGTCCCGTGGACTGCATTCACAGCGACGACGCGGCGAACATGTATTTCATCGACCCGGATGAGTGCATCGACTGCGGTGCGTGTGTCGATCCGTGCCCGGTGGACGCGATCTTCCCCGAGGACGAAGTGCCCGAGAAAGAGCGCGAATACATCAAGATCAACGCCGACTATTTCAAGAATCGTCAGTAACCACCTAGACCTGTCTTAAGAGTGGCGAGGCACGCAGTCACGCTCGTCCCCGGAGACGGGGTCGGGCCCGAGATCTGCGATGCGGCCGTGCGCGTGCTCGAGGCGACCGGGGTCCAGTTCGACTGGGACGTGCACCAGGCCGGTGAGGCGGCCATCAAGGAATTCGGGACTCCGCTGCCCGAGCCGTTGCTGGCTTCGATCCGCAAGCACAAGGTTGCGCTGAAGGGTCCGATCACGACCCCCGTCGGCTCCGGGTTCAGAAGCGTCAACGTCGCCCTGCGCCAGGAGCTCGACCTGTATGCGCTCGTGCGCCCTGTCAAGGCATACAAGGGCGCCCGCAACCTGCGCGACGACCTCGACTTCGTGATCGTGCGCGAGAACACCGAGGACATCTATGCCGGGATCGAGTTCGAGCAGGGGTCTGCCGACGCGAAGCACCTCATCGACGAGATCTCCACCCTCGCGAAGAAGACGATCCGGCCGGACAGCGGTCTTTCCATCAAGCCGATCTCGATCAGTGGATCGGAACGCATCGTGCAGTTCGCGTTCGACTACGCGCGCCAGAACAAGCGGCGCAAGGTCACCGCCGTGCACAAGGCCAACATCATGAAACACACAGATGGGCTGTTCCTGGCGGTGGCGCGAAAGGTCGCTGCGCGCAATCCGGACATCGAATTCGAGGATCGCATCGTCGACAACATGTGCATGCAGCTGGTGTTGCGCCCCAGGGAGTACGACATCCTCTGCTGCCCCAACCTCTACGGCGACATCATCTCCGACCTTGGGGCGGGCATGATCGGCGGCCTGGGGTTGGCGCCAGGCGCGAACATCGGCACCAGTGAAGCCGTGTTCGAGGCCACCCACGGAAGCGCCCCAAAGTACGCCGGGCTCAACAAGGTGAACCCGATGGCGGTGATGCTGTCAGGCGTGCTGATGCTGCGGCACCTTGGCGAGGTCACCGCGGCCGACGCGCTCGAGGGAGCCATCGCGACCGTGATCGCGGTGGGGAAGAGCGTCACCTACGACCTGAAGGAGAAGCGCGACGACCCCACCTCGGTGGGGACGAGCCAGGTTGCGGACGCAGTCGTGGCGCAGCTCAAAGCGAGTGCGTAGCGGGATCAGTCGACCCTGTCTCACGGCGTAGTCTCTGAGTTCGTGGGGCTCAGATACGCCGCCTCGATCCTCGCGGCCGGCCTGCTTGCCGCAGCCTGCTCCAATGGCTCGCCCCCGGTGGTGAGCGCCACCCACGCGTCCACCGCACGTGTGATCGGCCCGGCGATGGACGCCGTCGACCAGCCGTCGTTCGCCTTTCGAACCGGCCGGCCGCCGGCATTGAGCCTGCAGGAGCTCTTCCATCCGCGGTACAACGTGCCCGCCGACCCGTCGTTGGTACGCACGATGCTCGTGACCGGGGACATCATCCCTGCCCGTGGGGTCGCGTACTTCGCGGCCGTGCGCCACGACTACCTGTGGCCGTTTCGGCCCACCGCGGACTACACGAGAAACGCGGACATCACCTACGTGAACCTGGAGGCGCCGCTGTTCTCGGGCTGCCCGGTGAGCCCGGCCGAAAGCTTCACGTTCTGCGGTGACCCGCGCTTCGTCAACGGCCTGACCTTGATGGGGGCGAAGGTGGCCAACCTTGCCAACAACCACCTCACCAACTACGGCGCGGCCGGCGTCTCATCGACGGACCAGCTGCTCAATCAAAACGGAATCCTGACGAGCGGCCTCGGTCCGGTCGCCGTGATCGACGTGCGCGGAATCAAGTTCGGGTTCATCGGTTTCAACGGCGTAGGCCGCGCGATTGACCAGCCCGCGCTGAAAGACGGCATCGCGCGCGCGCGTCAGCTGGCGGACATCGTGGTCGTGCAGTTCCACTGGGGCAAGGAATACGAGCGGCAGCCGATGGCCGACCGTGGTGTGCCGACGCCTGATGATCCCGTCGCCATCGGCCATGAAGCGATCGACTGGGGCGCGGACATCGTGATCGGCAACCATCCGCATTGGTACCAGGGGGTGGAGGTGTATCACGGCAAGCTCATCACCTATGCGCATGGAAACTTCATCTTCGACCAGATGTGGTCGGAGGAAACGCGTGAGGGAGTCATCGGCACTTACACCTTTTATGGGACCAAGCTGGTCGCGGCCTCGTGGAAGGCGGTCCGCATTTATGACTACGGGCAGCCGGTGTTCATGAACGCGACCGACAACACCACGGCGCTCACGACGATGGAGGCCGCCAGCGATCAGCTCGCGGCCCGCCTCGGCGAACCTACGACCAAGTCGGTCCCTGCAATGCCGGGCCCGCCGGCGTATGCACCGGTGAAGGCGCCCTAGCCTAGAATCTCCCCAACTCAATCCCAGGGGGTTCCACCGTCTCAGCCAACGTCAAAGCAAGCGAGCTCCAAAGAATGCGGGGCCGCCGAAGGCGCGGTCGCGACAGATTTGTCGTCGGAGCGACGATCACGCTGCTTGTCGCCGGCGGCGTCACCAGCGGATTTGTCCTCGCCAATAGAACGGCCGGCGTCATCCTCACGGCTCACCACACGGGTGTCGACACCAGCAAACATGCAGTGCCGGCCCCACCCGCGAACTTCGATCATTTCGATTTCTCGAGCCTGTGGCTCGCGGTCAATCGCCAGCCGTCTCTGCCGATCCACGGCCAGGCCGCATACCTCGTGGACCTCGACACGCGCCAGGTGATGTGGGCGCGCGATCCCGAAACCCCGCGCGCACCCGCAAGCCTGACCAAGCTGATCACCGCGATGGTGGCGGTCGACGATGCGGGCTCGCTGGACCGGACGGTCGTGGTTGCCAAGGAGGCGGTGCAGATCGAACCGAGCGTCATGGGATTGTCTTTTGGCGAGAGCCTGACCGTGCGCGAGCTCCTGGACGGGCTCTTCCTCGACTCGGGGAACGATGCCGCCGAGGCGCTGGCGCGCGGAATCGTGCCCCGCGATCGCTTCATCCGGCAGATGAATCAGAAGGCGAAGAGCATCGGCCTGACGGCCAGCCGTTTCGTCAACCCGAGTGGGCTTGACGCGCCCGGGCATGGCATGTCGGCGCACGATCTCGCCCACGCGGCGGCGTACCTGGACCAGTACTACCCGGCTCTGGCCGACATCGCGGCCACCAAGGATGTGGCGATTGCCGCCACACCAAAGCACAAGGCTTTCCATCCGCACAACCTGAACCAGCTGATCTACACGTATCCCGGAGCGACGGGCCTCAAAACTGGCCTGACGGACAACGCGGGCGGTTGCATCGTGGCGACGGCGACGCGGAACGGGCGGCACCTGATCGCGATCGTGCTCAACGCCACGCACCATTCGGCCGACGATGCCGCTGTGCTGCTCAACTACGGCTTCAGCACGCAGCCGCGCCTGTCAGTCCTTTCTTAGCGGCGGCGAGCGCTTAGACTTCCCGGACGTGATCCGGCTTGTGGGACTCAGCGCGCAGGAGGTGCTCGACTCGCGCGGCAATCCCACCGTCTCGGTCACGGCGACCACGGAACACGGCAGCGCCACCGCGATCGTCCCCTCAGGGGCGTCGACCGGCAAACATGAGGCTCTCGAGCTGCGTGACGGCGACCCCAACCGCTACGGGGGCAAGGGGGTCCTGAAGGCGGTCAGCAACGTCGAGCGGACCATTGCCGCCCACGTGGTTGGAATGGACATCTCCGACCAGGCGGCCTTCGACGCGGCATTGATTGGGCTGGACGGGACGATCGACAAATCACGCCTGGGCGCAAACGCGATTCTCGGCGTGTCGCTGGCGGCCGCACGCGCGGCCGCGCAGGCAGCGAACACGCCTCTTTATCGGTACCTTGGCGGGGCGCAGGCGCATTTGCTCCCGCTGCCAATGGCGAACATCCTCAACGGCGGCGCGCACACCGACACGTCCATCGACCTGCAGGAGTTCATGGTTTGTCCGGTCGGCGCGCCATCGTTCGCGGAGGGGTTGCGCGCGGTCTCGGAGGTCTATCACGAGCTCAAGCTTCTGCTCAACAACCAGGGCCTGGCGACCGGGGTGGGGGACGAAGGCGGCTTTGCCCCCGACCTGCCTTCGAACGAGGACGCCATCAAGCTCATCGTCGAGGCCATCGGTCAGGCCCGCTACAAGCCCGGTGACGACGTCGCCCTCGCGCTCGACCCGGCTGCCAGCGAGCTGTTCGCGGACGGAAGCTACAAGCTCGCCGGCGAAGGCCTGGCGCTGACCGCGCTGCAGCTGGTCAACCTGTACGAGAAATGGGTTGACCTGTATCCGATCGTCAGCATCGAAGACGGCATGGCGGAGGACGATTGGGACGGCTGGAAGCTGCTCACGGATCGCCTTGGAGGCAAGATCCAGCTCGTGGGCGACGACCTCTTCGTCACCAACGTCGACCGGCTTCAGCAGGGGATCGAGAAGGGGATCGCGAACTCCATCCTGATCAAGGTCAACCAAATCGGCACCCTCACAGAGGCCCTGCACGCCATCGACACCGCGCGGACTGCGGGTTATTCGGCTGTGATCTCTCACCGCTCCGGCGAGACCGAAGACACCACGATCGCAGACCTGGCCGTCGCGACCGGTGTGGGCATGATCAAGACCGGCGCATGCGCCCGCTCGGAGCGCGTCGCCAAATACAACCGGCTCCTTGCCATCGAGCGTGAGCTCGGCTCGGGCGCGTATTACGCGCAGGGCTCGAGCTTTCCGTGAAAGCGGCATCGCGGGCGGTTCACGCCGGCCGCGAGCTCGTTGCCCGGAGCCCGCTCGCGCCCGACCTCACTCCCGCGGCGGTCCACGTGTACACGGACCTCGACGACTACGAGGCGGTCGCGCGGGGGGACCGGCCAGGTCATTACTACGGCCGCAACTCCAACAGCAACCGGTCGATGCTGGAACAGGCGGTCGCCGAGCTCGAAGGCGCCGAGGCCGGCGTGGCCACGGCGAGTGGAATGGCGGCGCTGCACGTGGCGATCCTCGCGCTGGCGCCAAAACCGGTGACGATCGTGGCCACGCGCGAGCTGTATGGCGGCACTCTGGCGCTCCTGCGCCAGGACCTGGAGCCCGCCGGCTACGAGACCAACTTCATCGACATGACGGACCTCGAAGCGGTCCGGAGCGCGCTCGACGGCGCCGGGCTCGCGCTGGTGGAGACGATCACCAACCCCCTCTGCAGACTCCCGGACGTCGAAGCGATCGGATCGCTGGCGCGCGATCGCGGCGTGCCGCTGCTGGTCGACAACACCTTCGCGACCCCGATCCTCTTTCGCCCGCTCGAGGTGGGTGCGACCGCCGTGATGCACAGCGCGACGAAGTACATCGGCGGCCACTCCGACCTGGTCGCAGGCGTAATCGTCGGAAGGGCGGAAATGATGTCAGGCGCTCGTGCCCGATCGGTGCGGACGGGAAGCACCCTCGGGCCTTTCGATGCATGGCTTGCGCTGCGCGGCTTGCGGACTCTCGACGTGCGCATGCGCCGGCACAGTGACAACGGCATCGCCCTCGCCCGCGCCTTACAGACGATGCCCGGCGTCGCGCGGGTCTATCACCCGTCGCTGGAGGGCTCGGCGTCTTCAGCGGTGGCGCGGCGGCTCATGCCGGATGGAACCGGCGGGATGCTCGCTTTCGACCTCGAAGGCGGCCGCGCGGCCGTGCAGCGAATGCTGTCGCGCTTCCAGATGGTCAGGTTTGCCGCCAGCCTCGGGGGTGTCGAGACCACGATTTCCTACCCGGAGATAACCTCGCATCGCGGCCTGAGTCCTGCCGAGCGAGCCGAGCTTGGGGTCGGGTCGGGAACCGTGCGTGTATCGGTCGGAATCGAGGCGACCGACGACATCCTCGCCGACTTCGCCCAAGCGATCCGGAACTAGTTGTCGGCCTACACGCTCCTGCAGCTCGTGGAGGTCCTGGCCTTCAGCGCCGTGCTCATGTTCGGCGTCCTGGTTCGATCGCCGAGCATCGCGATCCTGGGCGGGGGATTCTTGATCGGCAAGGCCGTCCTCAACATCCTCGCGCCGGAGGGCGGGACGGTGTACAGGCGCTCCGTGATCGGCTACACGCTGGGCGGGATCTTCGTGGTCATCGGCGTGGCCGCCGCCCACTTCCTGACGTAGTAGGCGGAATCTGCGACTCCAAGGCGCCTGTTCCTATGCTGTGATGAGATGGCACAGCGAACCGTGAGCGCCGGAATCGTCGGGCTGATCGGCAACACGCCGCTGCTGCGGGTCAGGCTGTTCGAGCGGGACTTTCCGGGACTCGAGGTCTACGCCAAGGCCGAGTGGTTCAACCCCGGCGGCTCCGTGAAGGATCGCGCGGCGCTCTCGATGATCCTGGACGGCGAGCAGCGCGGGGAGCTCACGCATCGCAAGACGATCATCGACTCGACCTCGGGCAACACCGGAATCGCCTATGCGATGGTCGGCGCGGCCAAGGGCTATCGGGTGAAGCTGGTGATGCCTGGGAACGTGAGCGCCGAGCGCAAAGCGCTGGTCGCCGCTTACGGCGCCGAAATCGTGTACAGCGACGCGCTGGAGGGATCGGACGGCGCCATCCGGATGGTTCGCGACCTGGTGGCGAGCGAGCCGCACCTCTACTTCTATCCGGATCAGTACTCGAATCCGGCCAACGTGAGGGCGCATTACGAGGGCACGGCCGTGGAGATCCTCGCACAGACCTCGGGACGCATCACGCACTTCGTCGCCGGGCTCGGCACCACCGGCACGTTCGTCGGCACATCGCGACGTTTGAAGGAGCATGACGCGTCCATTCGCACCATCGCGGTCCAGCCAGAGGACTCGTTTCACGGCCTGGAGGGGCTGAAGCACCTGCCCACCGCCATCGTGCCGAAGATCTGGGACCCGAGCGTCGCGGACGAGATCTGGGGCAGCCCGACCGAGCCCGCCTACGACCTGGCGCGCACCCTGGCCCGCACCGAGGGTCTCCTGGTCGGGCATTCGAGCGGCGCCGTGCTGTGGGCCGTGCGGCGGCTGGCCGAGACCGTCCGCGAGGGCCTGGTGGTGACCGTCTTCCCGGACTCCGGCGACCGCTACCTCTCGACCGGTCTTTACGGGAACAGGTGAAGATCCGCCAGAGCGCCATGGAGGCGATCGAGGGGCACGGCGCCGAGGGCTATCCCGACGAGATCTGCGGGATCATGCTCGGAACGCAGGCCGAACACCTCGTCACGGAGGTGCGTCGGGCGCGGAACATCATCGTCGAGCGGTCGCGCGACCGGTACGAGATCGATCCGCGCGACCACATCCGCATCCAGCGCGAAGCGGACTCCAGGGGCCTCGACATCCTCGGCTACTACCACAGCCATCCCGACCATCCCGCCCAGGCGTCTCGGTTCGACACCGAGCGGGCGTGGACGGGCTATGTGTACGTGATCGTTTCGATCGCGGAAGGCAAGCCGGTCGACGCCAACGCGTTCGTCGCCGAAGAGGACGGCGGTCCTTTTCGCCCCGAGCCTCTCGAAGTCAGCTGAGCCGGCTAGGACGGTCGCGAGGTTTCTGGTTTCGGCCTCGGCATCGAAATCGTGGCCTCGAGGCAGTGGGTGCATCGGCCGTGCGCTCCGCCCATGGGATCGACCGCCCAGCCCGTCTGCGCGTGCCCGTAGCCGCAAATGGCGCATGGGCGCGGCCCGATCACCGGGTCGATCAAGCGATGCCAGAGCCGGTTCAAGACCACGGAAAGAACCGTACTCCACAACCGGCGGCAACGCCACCGGGCCAAAGCTGGCCTAATTGAACCCATGTCCAGGCCGATCGTCGCCATCGTGGGCCGCCCGAACGTCGGCAAGTCGACGCTTTTCAACCGCGTCCTCGGCTGGCGCAAGGCGATCGTCGACCCGCAGTCGGGCCTGACGCGCGACCGGCTCTACGGGATCGCCGAGTGGCGGGGCCGCGAGTTCTCGATCGTCGACACCGCGGGCCTGGACCTCGACGGGGGCAAGGACGAATCGCGCGCCGCCATCGAGGCGCAGACGAAGGTGGCGATCGAACAGGCAGACGTCATCGTGCTGCTGCTCGATGTCCGCGAAGGGCTGACGCCTCTCGATCGCGAGATCGTGGGCCTGCTCCGCCGGTCAGGTCGTCGTGTCCTGGTCGCCGCGAACAAGGCCGACTCGCCCAACAATCGTCATTTCGCGCACGAAATCCTGGAGCTCGGTTTCGACGAGCCCAGCCTCGTCTCCGCCCAACACGGCCTCGGCATCGGCGAATTCCTGGATCGGGTTGTCGCAGAGCTGCCCGCGCCGGCCGAAGAGCCGGCGGTCGACACCAAGGCAGACCGGCTCGCGATCATGGGCCGGCCCAATGTCGGCAAGTCATCGCTGTTGAACGCACTCCTCGGTGACGAGCGTGCGCTCGTGAGCCCGCTGCCTGGGACCACGCGCGACCCGGTCGACACCGAGCTCCTGTACGACGGCGTGCCCGTGGTCCTGGTCGACACCGCAGGCATTCGCCGGAAGTCGACGGCCCGCGACCGGCTGGAGCAGTACAGCCTGCTGCGCGGCATTCATGCGATGGAGCGGGCGGACGCCGTCCTCCTCGTGCTCGATGCATCGGCGGGCGTCCTGGCCCAGGACCAGCACGTCGCCGGCTATGCGCTGGAAGCCGGGAAGGGCCTGGTGATAGTGGTCAACAAGATCGACCTGGTCGAGCCGGCCCACCGCAAGGCGGCGTACTGGCGAACCGCCCTCCTGAGGAGCTTCAAGTTCGCGCCGTTCGCGCCCATCGTGACCGTATCCGCGAAAACCAAGGAGGGCATCCGGTCGGTGATTCCGTCGGCCCTGGAGGTCGTGGGCCAACGCAGGATCAAGATCCCGCCCAACGACCTCAACCGCGTCCTCCGGCAGGCCTTCGTGGAGCATCCACCCCCGAGTTACAAGGGCCGCCGCCTGCGGCTCGGTTATGCCACGCAGGCGGCGTCCGAGGCGCCGACGGTCGTGATGTTCGTGAACGACGTCGGCCTGCTTCACTTTTCCTACCGGCGCTACCTGGAAAAGGCGATCCGGGAGCGGTTCGGCCTCATGGGCAACCCGTTGAAGCTGGTTCTGCGCGCGGGTAAGGACAGCCGTACCTCCCCACCCAGCCGGCGCGCGAAAAGCGCGCGGGCTGACCTCCCCACAAGTGGGGAGGCCAGGGCCAAGGCCGGAACCAAAGCCCATACCTAGCTCGTTTACATTTCCATCACGTCAGGCCGACATCCGGATGACGGGATGGTGATGTATTGATGGTATGGCCGGTTTGAGCTTCAAGGTGCTTGTCGTCGACGACGAGGCGCACATCGTCGAGCTCGCCCGTCTCTACCTGTCGCGCGAGGGGTACGACGTGGAAGGGGTGGGCGATGGGACGCAGGCCCTCACGCGCTTTGCGCAGACCAAGCCGGACCTCGTGATCCTCGACGTCATGCTGCCGGGCACTGACGGCCTCACCATCTGCAAGGAGATCCGCAAGCAGAGCCAGGTGCCGATCATCATGCTCACCGCCCGGGACGAGGTCACGGACAAGGTCGTCGGACTCGAGGTGGGCGCCGACGATTATCTGACCAAACCGTTTCATCCGCAGGAGCTCGTGGCCCGCGCCAAAGCGCTGCTGCGCAGGGCGCGGCTCGAACCGGACCAGCCCAAGCTGATCAGGGCGGGCAAGCTCGAGGTCGACCTCGAGCGCCACGAGGTCCGCCAGGGCGCCTCACGGGTCCAGCTCCGACCGAAGGAGTTCGACCTGCTCGCGCTGCTGGCGCGGCATCCCGGCCGAGTGTTCCAGCGCAGCGAGCTGCTCGACCTCGTGTGGGGCTACGACTTTCCCGGGTACACACGGACCGTGGACGTCCACGTCCAGCAGGTACGCGAGAAGCTGGCCGCCGCGAGGATCTCCGACCCGAGCATCCAGACGGTATGGGGCGTCGGCTACCGGCTGGAGCTGGCGGCGAGCTGAGCCTCCGTCTCCGTCTGCTCGCCGCCGCCGCCGGCATCGTGGCCGTGAGCCTGCTCTTGAGCGGGGCGTTGACGTGGGTGCTGGTGCGCGACCTCGAGCTGCAATCGGCGCAGGACCAGCTCGACCGGGCGATCGTCACCGCCCGCCCGCTGATCCTGCACCAGGAATGCCTGCTCCGCGCCGGAGCGGTGACGAATCCAGGTTTGAACACGTGTCGCTTGGATGATCCGATCGACTACCAGGCGCGTTTGAGCCTGCTCGCCTCGCAGCTGGGCAACAGCCGACTTTTGCTTCTCAACAAGCAGGCCCGCGTCGTCTTCGACAGCGGCAGCGTGGACACGGTCGGCCAGGCCATCTCGGTGACGCCTTCGAGGCGGGTCACCGGGGTCGCCGAGGCGCGGACCAACCTGGGGGGTCAGACCTACCTCGTCGCGGCGACGACGATCACGGCCTCGCGAGATCCGTTGGGGGCTGCATATGTCGTCCTGGG
>Ga0209283_10000559_pt1 | contig 19009 bp, 18 predicted proteins | sample CZO8metaG_2_FD_188354 | JGI IMG/M metagenome (GOLD analysis project Ga0209283, IMG submission 188354) | Vadose zone soil microbial communities from the Eel River Critical Zone Observatory, Northern California, USA - CZOApr15con2H1.8 metaG... | ecosystem: Environmental > Terrestrial > Soil >...
TTTTAATCTTCCTTGCCATACCACGCAGGCCCACTTTCGTCGCCACCCGTCTCAACGTACTGGCGCGGTTTGCCTTGCGGCGGTCTGCCATAACGCTCTCACCCAGGGTGAGCAGCCCTTTACTACAAAGATATTCGTTGATATCAAAGTAGCTGTTGTGCCCTCGAAATCCGTGGTCAGAGACAACAAAGAGCGTATCCTCTGGCCCCAGCAGCTCTAAAACCTGTCCCAGGGCATCATCTACCATCTTGTAATACTCGTTGGTGCGTGTGTCCAGGGCAGTGGCTTCTTCCCATAATTGATGTTGCAGCCGGTCTCCACATACGTAGACCAGGTAGCAGAAGTCCCAGGGTTTTTCCTTGAGCATATGCATGATGAGTTTGGTACGCTGCTCTGTTATGCGCAAGAGGATATCAACCATCTGCCTTACCTGTAGTCTCAGTCTAAAGCTTTCGTACTCACTACCTGGCACCAGCTGATAATGGGGGGCGACCCGAAACAGTTCCTCTTTGAAACTGGTCGGATAGGTAAAATCGACATCCGTACCGGGTGTCAAATAGCCGCTTGCCATAAAACCATTGACCGTCTCTGGTGGGTAAGTTGCCGGAACGTTGAGCACCAGTACCTGTTTGCCATATTCACTGAGTATGTTCCAGATGGCTTTCTCTCCTCGACGGCGTGTCTGCACATGGACACTCCGAGTAACGCCGCGATGCTCCTCGTCCCCATAGACCCAGTAATCATAGACACCGTGGCGGGCTGGTTTTAAGCCTGTCGAAAGGGAGGTCCATGCAGGAGGTGTGAGAGGTGGATACTTCGATTCGAGTATGGCTTCACAGCCTCCCTGTGCTACTTTCTGGAAGTTGGGCAGTTCTCCCCGTTCCATGAGTGGGTGCAGGATGCGAAATGTCAGTCCATCGATGCCAAAGATGACTGAGCGCATATTTGTCTCCTTCTATAGATTTCTTTGTTGCGGTGAGTTGTGCAGCCTGCGGCTGCACAACTCACCGCAACAAAGTTATACTTCTTGCAACTTTTTGAGCTTGCGGCGGGCAAGGCCACCTTCGGCTGGCGCAGGCAGTTCTGGCTGCGGTTTCTCTACAAACAACTCGTCCAGGACACGACCGTCGAACGCATGGGGCAACGGCAATTCCATGGCTCTGAGCAGCGTGGGCACGATGTCGTAAATTTCAGTATGTGCGGCCTTGTAGCCTTGCTTGAAGGGGCCACCATAGGCATAGAGCACGCCATCTTTGTGATGCGCCCCGAAGGATTTACCAAGGTCTTCCCACAGCCGCGTATTCCCCAACTCCAGGCGGAAGGTGATGCCTTCATTAGGAAGCAGCAGCAGGTGTGGCTCGCTGAGCGCGTAAGGCCCTGTGCCATAGACTTCGTTTGTGTAAATGGCATCGATCAGTGGTTTGCCATTCTTCGGGTCGACCTGTCGCTTGAGGTCAGCGCAGAGTTCGGCCACCTGTTCCTCAGTGATCTGAGGGCTCAGGAAAATGTCCGCGTAGCCACCTGGCATGCCAGAAAGCGAGGGGACATACGCCAATGTTTTGTCCCAGTCGATATTTTCAAGTGTGGGATGCTCCAGACCATCGGGGGCAAAATCTGAAGCTTTCCAGAGACCGGCGGTTTTCAGTGTACGTTTGATCTTGCGACCTATTGAGCGTACCCCCAGCCGTGATGCCAGCTGTCTCAATTGTGCGCCGCGGTTTGCCTTTTGGCGATTGCGCTCAAAGGACTCATCGGCGAAAAAGAGCAGGCCCTTGCTATAAAGGTATTCATTGATATCGAAGTATGAGCTATGCCCACAAAAACCGTGATCGGATACGACCACGAGACTGTCTTCAGGTTCGAGCAGGTCTAAGATGCGCCCAAGAGCATCATCGAGCATACGGAAATACTGATTGGTGCGAGGGTGAAGAGTGCTCACCTCTTCCCAGAATGGGTGTTGTAAGCGGTCCGAGCCGATGAAAGCGAGATAACAGAAGTCCCAGGGTTTTTCTTTCAGCATGTACATGATAAGCTTGATGCGCTCTTCCGTCATGCGTAAGACGGAGTCTGTCAGCGGCCCTACTTTGCCTGCCGTGTTCAATCGCTCGCGGAAGACGACTTCGAGGTCGATTTGATAGTTGGGCACGACCCGCAATAGCTCATCTTTAAAAGATGCGGGATAGGTAAAATCAACCTCGGCACCTGGCGTGGTGTAGCCACTCACCATAATGCCATTAACGGCCTCCGGTGGGTAGGTGGTGGGGATGTTAATTACCAGCACCTGTTTGCCATATTCGCTCAGAATATTCCAGATGGCTTTTCCGCCTTTGCGGCGGGTGAGAACGTGGGCCTTGCGGTTGGCACCGTTCCCCTGGCCATCCTCGTATGTCCAGAAGTCGTAGACGCCATGGCTGGCAGGTTTCAAACCTGTCGAGATGGAAGTCCACGCGGGAGGAGTAAGGGGAGGGTATTGCGACTTGAGTATCGCCTCACAACCCTGTTGGGTTATTTTCTGAAAGTTCGGTAGTTCGCCCCGCACCATGAGCGGGTGCAGGACGCGAAATGTGAGTCCATCAACACCAAAGATGACTGTACGCATACTCTACTCCTTCTTTCTACGTTGCTTGTTGCCGCGCAAAAACTTGAACTTATGACGCAGCGATTTCAGCACAATTTCGTCTTCGGGGCCACCTTTAAAGAGCACCAGTAGCCCGACATAGCCGGCTAAGAAAATTGGGATCAATAATAGCTGCGCCGACAATATGGCATGTCCTAGCAGAATGTGTAATTTGAAAGAGCTATGGTTGAGCAGGTAGAGGAAAGCAGCGGCCAGTGCTGCGCTGATCACTCCAGCACCTATGGGCTTGAAAACGTCCCAACGGTATGGGTGCATCTTGAGAAAGATGCGCACCTGGAGCAGCCGCAAGAGGTTGATGACCACGATGGCCAGTCCGGTGCTTACAGCGATGCCCATAGCTCCATAGCGAGGAGTCAGGATGATACCTAACGCGACGTTGACGATCACTGCCGCGATCGAGTTGAGAAATGAGAGCCTCTGGTATCCCGTCATCAGCAGCATATAGCCAACAGGGCCGGTCACCGCATTAATCATCGCCCCCAGCGAGAATGCGATCACCAGTGGCCACGCAGCCACAAAGCCTGCACCCGTCAGGCCAAGCAGGTAGGGAGAGAAAAGCACCATAATCAAAAAGATTGGCAAGCTAAAGGTAATAGACCACCTGGCAATTACTTTGAACATCGACTCCAGCTTTTGCCGCTCGCCCTTGCCATGTAGCTCCGCAATAGTGGGTGCAAAGATATTGTTGAGGCTCAGCAATGGCATGGTGATAAAAGTGCTCATTCTGATAGCGGCTCCATATTCCCCAAGCTGTGCATTAGGAACGCCAAAAGCCGCGAGTAATATGGTATCTATTGAGTCCAAAACGGTATCGATAATCGTGGTTAAAAAGTTAAATGAAGCAAAGGTTAGCCATTCGCGTGATTCATATTGCTCAGGCTCTGGTATGGCGACGGGCGTAATTTGGCGGAAGAGAAAATACAGGTTGAGTGCGGTACTGAAGATGGTGCTTATGAGCATGACCAGGGCGACGAAAGTGATACTGCGAAAAAAACGCAGCACGACGAGTAGAAGCAGGATTTGCAATAGTGGTTGCAAAATACTCATGGTCAGTGTACGCCACTTGAAGGCCTTGAAGCCTCGCAAGCCACCAAACCAGACCATCTGCATACACATGAGGGGAATCATAGGGACCATAACCTGCAAGAGCGGCGTCACCTGGGCCACGGCACTTCTTGGGCTGCTTTGATGATGCTTTAAGGCAATCCATAAAGCTGCCAGGGAAGGCGTAAAAAAGAGCAGGCAGAGGGCACCAATCATACCGGCAATACCTGCCGCGGCGGTGCAAAAGATCATCAAACCTCGCAGCGAACCGGTGCGCTGCTTACTACGGTAGATGGCTGTATAGCGAACCATGGCATCATCTAAACCGAGGTTTAAGACGGAGGCGGCCAGGTTTATTAAGGATGAGCTGAGGGCGTATAGCCCATAGAGACCGACACCAAAACCGTATTGGATTAAAAAGGTAGCACAGTATTTGAGAACGACACTGATTATACTGCCAGCACCAACCAGCCCCGCTGCACCTGCCGCACCAGAAATCTCCGATTGCAAGGTGGATTGCTTCTGGTCAGGCTCGTTGGCTATGCCCGTGAGCACCATCATTGGAATGGTGCTCAGTTTCCCTAATCCGGGGTCGTCATTACGTTCGATCTCCCCGCTATCTATCGCCAATGATGGCCGAGCTATAAATTGCCGGGGCTTCTGTAGACCCAGCTTCACCGTTAGCAACCCGGAGACAGTATTCCCCTGCTCTGGCGTTGAAACTGGCACTTTCAACGTTGCGTCCTCTTCGGGAATGTCTGTAACGTCTGCCAGGGGCCGAAAAGTCAAGCGACGCAGGCGACGATTGGAAGGACGCGCAAGTTGGTTGCTCATGACTATTTACTGCCTTTTAGGGTAGGAGGTACAATACAAGATTGTACCTCCTACCCATGTCCAGTCTGAATACATTAGACATATCCCAGATCACGCAAGTGACTGATGATAAGCTCCTCGTCTTCCTCTGAAAGCTCCTGGTTTTGCGCAGCGCTACGAATGGGATGGGTCTCCAGGTAATCCTCAGAGAAGAGTGTACTCACGGCAGCAACCTCCATGTCGACATATTCCACTCCCAGGGCGTGCAATAGGATTGGAACGACTGCCGTGAGTGGAGCGCGCTCATACTCGATGACCCGCTCCGCAAGCGTCGGAGCCGCAGCCAGCAGGAAACCTGCCAGCATGGAGGGATGTACCCCCGCTACTGTAGTTGTTCCCGCGACAGGTGTGGTAAACATCTCGGCGTCGAAATCCAGGCGCGTACTGCGCGGCGAAGGCGCATATCCAGGTTTGAATACAACGACGAGATCAGGCGCACAGAAGAGAAAGTCGCCGCTATACAATTCTTCTTTGCGGTATACGCGCTCGATGACAGGTTCACCGGTCTCAGTATCACGCAACTTCTGTGGCAGTGCTTTGACGAGCGTATCGCGAACTTCCTCGTACTCATCCTGGGGATGAACCGCCCCTTGAGCGTCGCGTCCAAGCAGATTTACCCAGACCTGGCCATTGCCAGCATAGTAGGCAAGTGAATTTTGCCAGAGCACCTGACCGCTTTGTTCGTCACGCTCTATGATGCCCATCTCCGCGAGAAAGTTGTTCATATTGACAAAACGTGCCACGCTAGCAGGCTGTGTATCTGAAAGTAGCGCCAGTAAACCTGCATCTCCCACCCACTGCTGCGCAGTGTGCAAGGCTTGAGAGAGCGCGGTTGAAACATTCGCAGCACGATCAGACACAGTACATTTCACAATCAAACAGCATGGCGAGGCAGATGCAGTCTGTGTCAACACCTGTAATCGAGTAGCAAGCTCTGCAGCCTGTACTTCCTCGTACTGTACCGTCCAACCAACGGTACGCAACAGGTCCGGTAACAGCTTTGGAGTGGTGCCACGCCCGCTCGATTCCTCTACAGCGGCGTAGTTGCGAGGCACAAGTGAGTCGAAAAAGCCAAAACCCGCTGGCGATTTACCGCTGAGAGCTTGATAATGTTGAGCCTGTGAGCCTGTGATCGGCAGCGGATCAAGTTCGACCAGCGCACCTCTATTGAGAAGTGAAGCCACTTCTGGAAGCGTGCGAATATCGGCCAATCGCACTCCGCTTACCCAGAGTACAATGGCCTTTTGAGGTACTTTATCAAAATCACTCATTTTATTGCAGCTCCTATCACCTTAAACAAGTTACGGAAGATAGACCACTTACCCAAATTCAGCGAATCAATATCATCCTTTACAATACGAGGTTTGCCAACCCTGGCTTCTTTCAGCTTGATGCCTTTTTTGGCCATGCGCCATAGCTGGTCTTTATACAGCAGGCAACCAACCAGGAACCAGGTAGTCATTGGCTCAGGCACAGCATTTAAACTACTCACCTGGCGAGCAGGTAAGAAGAAGGAACCGGATACGAAGTCGGCTACCGCTGATCCGGTAATCATGCCGATAACAATCAAGCCCAATATTCTGTCTTCCAGTTTCTCCGTTTTAGCAAACAGTTCCAGGTCAATCAGGTGAAAGAAGCCACGAGTGTGCTTCTTGACTACAGGAGAGCGGAAGAAAAATTGTGCCGCGACGTAAATCAGCACAGCTATCATAGAAAGCTGAAAGAACAAGCCTATCGGGCCAAGTTCTCCCAGAATCTGGAGATAGCCGTTGTGTGCTACACCCAGACCGGTGGTATTGAAGTTACGCAAAGCGCGGGGCAGGTTCGTAAATGTCTGATCATACTCCCAAAAATCGCCGGGCCCCACACCGAACAGCGGCTGCTTACTCCACACGCGCAGGGCATCCTGCCAGATGAGCAAGCGAATGGCATCAACCTGCTTGACCTGTTGCAGCTTTGAATATTCTGCTTTCAAAAGAGGTAGAAGCGGGAGAGCGGCAATGCAGGCTGAAATGATCAAGCGGCGTGAATAGATGACGGTTATAACTACATATGCGACGCCGATCTCAAGCCACCAGCTATTTTCCAGGCTCAGAATGACAGCCAGCAGGCACATTGCCGCGATGACCAGATAGAACCAGCGTGTACGCCAGGTGGTGGCATATAGGAAGCGCACATAGGCAATAACGGAGCCCATGGAGAGCAACTGGGCCATAGCACGCAAGCTCATCCACAAGATATGCGGTTCACTGTAACGAAAGGTATAAATGTCGGCACCGATGCGCCTATACTCATAGAAAATGATCAGCGCCGCGATCACGGCCAGCAGCATATTAGTATATTGAATGACCCTGATTAGCCGCTCGTTCTCAGACAGGATGATGGTCGTGACTGCCAGAGCGACCAGGGGGATAAAAAACAAGCCAATGCCGTAGAACTCGGAGTATAAGATGGGATTCCCGTTGATCTTGTGCGGCACGCTGTGGGTCCAGAACGCTTGAACGATGAGCGTGGAGATGATCGCCATCACAATCAGCCCAAGCTGCGGCCAGATTGCCCAGAACGAAGGGAAGACGGGCTTGCGCAGGTGAAACGTCATCTGCACTATCAGGACGACAGAGAGTACCACCAGCAAAAGTATCACAGGATAGATATCCAGGGATTTTATCGAAAAGAGCTTGGGGGCAAGGGCCGTCGTCCCCATAGTGGTCAAGAGTAAACCGAAGGTCGGTTTTTTGATAACCCAAAAGAGGACCACCGATCCGATGATCCCTCCGTAGACAGGAGTTGAGTAAAAAAGAGCAACCTGACTTAAGACTGCGCCCGCGAGCACGCCAGCAAGAACAACAATGAGTATGCGGTACCACCAGAACTGGAAGGTACGCTTGAGAAAGATACGTCGATATCGCTTCTGCTCGATACTGCGCTGTTGAGCGATATCAGGTGATGCGCTTCCTCCCGAAGGAGGAAGCACACCGCCAGAAAAATTATCTGCAACCTGCATTAGGGTCTCTCATTCTTTCAGGGTACCCGCAAGGGGTACCCCTACCATGACCATGGACGATCGTTACTGCTGTGGAGGAGTCATATCCATACGGCGCGGCGCAGGGAATGGAGATGGCGGATTTGGCTGCATTACTGGAAATTCCATAGGGGCAGCCGCAGCACGTCCTCCAGATACAAGACTGCCTGGGGACAGATTGCTCGCCGGAGTATGCGCAACCGTCTCTGGTTTTGGCATACTTCCCACATCATGGCCGTTGCTATACGACTTCTGCACAGGTGCGTGCGTATCCAGGGCAATATCTTCTACAAAAGCAGATGCATAATAGCGATTATGCTTGCGGCGCGGGTTGCGGTTCATTACAACGCCTGCAGGTATATGTGCCAGCGAGGTAAGCAATTCTTTGGCCCGCTGCAAGAGTGGAAGCTTATCGTGCCTGGCATCGAGAACCAGGGCGACGCCATCAGCCATAGTTGCCAGTAAGATCGCATCGGAGCCGCTCAACAAGGCCGGCCCATCAATAATGATGACATCGGTCTTTTTGCGCAACTGAGCCAGTATGCCCGGAAGTTTCTGGGCCAGCATCAACGTCGGGTCGTTCATCTCGGCCCCTGCCGTGAGGAGCCAGACGCCGGGAACATTGGTGCGCTGCACAGCAGAGTCGAGGTTTTCTGGTCCTGCCGCTTTGAGCAGGCCACTGAGTCCAAAGCCAGTAGGCGTGACACCAAAGGCAAGGTGGGTGGAGGGATTGCGCAGATTGCCATCCACAACTGCCACAGAACTACCTGCACGGGCCACCGTTGCCGCCAGGGCTGCCGCAAGAGTCGTTTTGCCTTCGGCGATTTGCGAACTCGTCACCAATAGCACAGCACCCTGGGGAGCATGCCATTGCCCGGCGAGCACATTGGTGAGGCGCAGATTTGCACAGATATCCGCGACTTGCTGCATGGCGAGGCCGCTAGCCGTGGTAGGATTATCTTTCAATTCGTTGTCAGTAGAAAGCCCACCAAGATAGGCCAGGCCAAGCTTCTCTTTCACCAGGTCTTCGCCGCGCAGCCGGTTATCCAGGAAGATCAAGAGTGCCATCACCACGAGGCCGAGCAAAAGACCAACGGCAGCGGCGAGTGCGATAATAGTTGTTCCCTTGCTGGAGGAGGTTACATCCTTTAATTCTGCCAACTGTGTGATAAAAACATCACTCTTTATAGTGGGCGGCAGTGCTAATAGTTGTGTTTGCACCGTATTCATGGACTGGATGACCGAGTTGCGGTCAGCCGTATACAGATTGTAGCGCGGGTCAGTTGTACTACTAAGGGTCAGGATCTGCTTCTCTAACTGGGTGCTTTGGGCCTGGAAATTATTATACTGGTTTTGATAATTCTGGCGTTGTCCGTCCAATGCTTGCTGGGCCTGTGCCTGCATATATGCCTGGAAACCCTTGGCGGCATCATTGACGAGCAAGACGGCATCTGCCGGCTTGGTAGCGGTCCCTGTTAGTATGAGTGTAGAAGTCGTTGTCGATGGAGCGGCCACGGTGATATCGAGAATCAGGTCATCCACGCCATAATTGTGCGCCTGGAGTTGGGGGTCGAACTGCTCCACAAAAGACATCACTGAGCGGCTTGGTATGATTGCAGCATCGTCGGCAGCCTGGGAGATGCTATCTCCAGAAGAGGTCACAACTCCCGGATAGTTGGTGCCGGGGGCTCCGGCATTGACGATGATGGTAGCGTTTGCCAGGAAGGCCGATGGCTGCGCTTTGGCTACAATGTAACCGATACCTGTCGCGAGTACCAGACAAACCAGTAGGACCCAACTGTACTGTTTTAAGCTTGGAAAATAGCGTCTCAAAGAATGTTCCTCCTCATATAATTCAACCTATGTCCTGGTCTACATGTCAAAAACACTACATGAAAGATTTGTTTAAACGGCATAAGGCTATCGCCAATCGTCTACCTGATACTCCATCCCTTTGGATGGTTGCAATTTGTCTCGCAGTGTACCATAGTGTCTATTGCAAGCTTACAAAACAAATCGTTGTAGTTCGGTTATGATTAGTAGCCTTCAGTTAAGTTTTCTCAACCAGCTCCCCCCCAGATCAGGCTGAGAATAATACTTTTACCAACACCACTTGATTGCTTGCGTTAATGTTGTTCTGATTCGTCACATAGAATGCGACAAGGCCCTCTTGCAGCCCTCGAACAGCGAGATGGTAACTGACGGTTGGGGCAAAAGTCACAGAACCAGAGGGAGCCGAACCGTGAATAGCACCCGTATCTCCGACTTTCACGAATGTGTCGTCGTAGAGTACAACCTGGCCCAAAATGGTGCCGGTGGATTGATAGCTGCCAGTCACTTTGACTGGACTGGAGACCTGGGTACCACTTGCGGGGCTACTGAGCAAAACAGTTCCATCAATGGAGGTCACCTGTTTGACTTCAAAGATGTTGCTTGCGAGATTGCTATCGAGGCGGAAGAGATTGGCGACAAAACCGCCTCCGCCTGGTCCATAATTGGTGACCTGGATGTTATAGATAGCACTCTGGGCATTGTATGGTGGTACAATAGCAGTTTTTATCAAGGACCCGTTCCAGTGGAAGATATCTTGCGCCATCCTGCTAACCACGGGAAAGGCTGAAAGTTGCCAGGGGATTTGCGTCTTTGGAGTCGTGGTAGCCTGGGCTAGCGTTGTACTGACGGTGGCTTGAACCTGCTCTGCCTGGTAGTGTGTCATATATGGGTATATGCCAGGAAAGAGGATTTGCGCGTAGGTCGAACCATTCCACTGGTATTCCTTAAAGAGGTTTGGGCCTATGGGATCATTGCCGGCATTTTGCGCGGTGATGATGGTATTGGTTGGGCTGATCTTCGCATCGCCTTGCACTAATCCCTGTATAGCAAAGCGGCGCGCGGGAGTGCCCAAGAGATTATCGTAGACGTAAAAATCTATCTTGGCGTCAGCTTCGTAATAGCGCACATCGATCAACGCGACCAGCCCACCGTTCTCTATGGTACCGCAGTAGACTTTCCATACTTTAGTGACGTTCGCTTTTGTGCCAATCAGGCGATCCCAATTGAGTGAAAGTGTGGAGGGACATCCCGCAGTTTGAAAAGTAAACGAGCTTGAGGACGACGTGGTTGGCGATACAAAGCTATTTTGCGTTGGCGTAGTATTATATTGCGCCACATTGGTCGGATCTGTTGAACCGGTTTGAGATGGTCCGGGAAATAACGTACATGCACTTACCAGCAGAACCATGCTGCACAGGAACACCAACCCGACTAATTTGGTATACCCTCTCTCTACATGCTTGAACTGTTGCCGTAGTTTATATCTCCATTGTTTGCGCGAAAGCAAGGATCGCTCTTTCACGGTTGGTACCTCCACACATTAGTGATCTATTTGCCTCTTTCAACAAAATTTTTTAGATGACACGTTTGGTTCAGTATAGCCAACACATAAACCGTAACCTGCGGGCCCCACCAGGACACCCGCAAGGGCCCCCACTCCACGTCCACTCCACCCCCGCCCCTACGCGATTACCGAATAAGCATAAATCATTGCTTTCTCTAAGTAATACATCGGCATTCCCTGGCAAAAGGATTAGGCCTATCTCCATCAGTTTTCTCTTCCACACTTGGATTGACGACAGAGAGTATGGCTTGTAACATCCTCAAAAAGGGATAGTACCTCTTCACTATGGTTACTATTTCGTAACCATAAGCGCACGATAACAACCAATCCGTTACCACACCAATATTCCCATATTGATTGGTTCAGTCTATGCTATATCCGTTATCATGAAAAAGTAGTACCTAAAATATATAAAAGAGGAGTCCGTGAGATGAATTTTTTTGATAGTGCGAGGCCGACCTACAGGGCTTTGCGACTATCTTATCGAGTAATGACCAGTCAAATGCGACTATTGCCCGACTTCATCATTATCGGTGGTCAGCGATGTGGGACGACGTCACTTTATTACTATTTGACAGAATATCCGGGAATAGCTCGTGCCCGCATTAAAGAGGTTCACTTCTTTGATGATCATTTCAAAGAAGGATTGAGCTGGTATCGAGCGCAATTTCCAGCAACTTTCCAAAAGTATTATGCACGGCAAATACGTAAGGAACACTTTATCACAGGCGAATCCAGCCCGTATTACCTTTTCTATCCTCCGGCTCCTCAAAGAATTTCAGCCGTTATTCCACAAGTAAAGCTGATTGTGCTTTTAAGAAATCCTGTTGACAGAGCTTACTCCCACCACTGGCTCAGCAAGCTGGAAGGTCATGAGACGCTGTCATTTGAAGATGCCATCAAGTGTGAGGAAGAGCGATTAGCGGGAGAACACCAAAAAATCCTGGCAGATGAACACTACGAGAGCTACAACCACCGCCATTACTCATACCTGGCTCGCGGCATCTATGTAGACCAACTGAAACATTGGATGAATTACTACCCGCGAGAGCAATTTTTGATCCTCAAGAGCGAAGATTTGTACAAGGATACAGAGACCGCGTTCAAACAGACGCTTGATTTCCTTGGTATGCCAGGTAAAGCACACAATAGTACTATAGAGTTCAAGCAATATCGAGAACCACATAAAATAGGGTATAAGAACGAGGAGAAGCCCCCTAAGATGGACTCGAAGGTGCGAGCGCGTCTCAGGGAGTACTTCAAACCGCATAATGCACGTCTATACGAGTTCTTAGGGCAAGATTTTGAGTGGGACAGTTAAAAAGTCCATGACACCCTGCTCGTCGAGGAAAAGAGAGAGAAGGAGTTAAAGAAAAAGCCATGGCTACCATTGATAAGCATGTCTTTAAGAAAGCCTTTAGAGCAAGCACCAACCTGATACGGATGATGCCAGACTTTATCATCATTGGGGCGCAAAAGGGTGGCACAACTTCGCTCTATAGCTATTTAATAGATCATCCGTGTATTGCCCCCATATATATCAAAGAACCTCACTTTTTCGACATTTATTTTTATAGGGGCTTGCACTGGTATCGTTCCCACTTTCCCACTGCCGTAGAAAAATATTATGCGCAGCGCATCCAGAAGCACGACCTGATCACAGGAGAGGCCAGCCCCTATTATCTTTTCTATCCCCAGGCAGCAAAAAGAGTGGCGAAAATCCTGCCAAAGGTTAAGCTCATTGTGCTTTTACGAAATCCTATTGACCGGGCGTACTCACAGTACCAACACCAGTTACGGCAGGAGGGGGTGGAGCCTTTATCATTTGAAGAGGCAATTGAAGTTGAAGAGAAGCGGCTCGCGGGCGAGGAAGAGAAAATACTGAAGGATATCAAGTATTACAGCTTTAATCACCGCCATTACAGCTATCTCTCCAGGAGCAAATATATCGAGCAGCTCCCAGAGTGGATGAGTATTTTCCCTAGAGAGCAGTTTTTGATTCTCAAGGCCGAAGATCTCTATGCTGATCCCGCGGCAATCGTCAAGCAGACCCTGGAGTTTTTGAACATTGCGATAGGAGAGCAAAAGTGCGTGTACAAGCCATTCAACGACGCGCGCTACGCCCCCATGGCCGCCGCCACCAGGGAACGACTGGTGGAGTACTTCAAACCGTACAATGCACGTCTGTATGAGTTTCTTGGACGAGACTTCGGGTGGGACAGCTAAAAATGGCGACCATTGACAGGCATATTTTAGAGAAGGCATTTAGAGCGACTACCAACCCACTACGGCTTATGCCGGATTTCATCATCATCGGGACGATGAGAGGAGGAACAACTTCTCTCTACAGCTATCTGACAGATCATCCCAGTATTGGCCCGGCATACATGAAGGAAGTACATTTTTTCGATGTCTATTATCACAAGGGCCTCCACTGGTACCGGTCGCAGTTTCCTTCCTCGGTACAAAAATACTATAGCGAGCGCGTGCAGAAGCAGCAGTTCATTACGGGAGAAGCCAGCCCATATTACCTTTTTCACCCCCATGCTCCCAAGAGAATTGCCAGGGTTTTGCCGCAGGTAAAGCTCGTCGTGCTGTTAAGAAATCCGGTGAATCGAGCATACTCGCACTATTACCATGAGCTGGCGGGCGGATACGAAACGTTATCGTTTGAAGAGGCCATCCGCCGCGAGGAAGAGCGCATCGGGAAAGAGGCTAAGAAGCTGGCGAAAAATGAGCAGTACATTAGCTATAGCCACAGACATTATTCGTACCTTGCCAGGGGGATCTATGTAGATCAGCTCAAGATCTGGATGGACCTGTTTCCAAGGGAGCAGTTTTTAATTCTCAAAAGTGAAGATTTTTACACTGATCCCGCGTCGGGACTAAAACAGTGCCTGGAATTTGTGAACATAGCGGAAGTAGGGCTAAAAGAGCACAAGGAAGAGTATGAGCGGCTCAATACCACGAAGCCGCCCCGCATGGACCCTGAAACGAGAAAACGCCTGGTCGAGTACTTCGAGCCGCATAACGCACGCTTATACGAGTACCTGGGAGCGGATTTTGGCTGGGACAAGTAGGCATGCCCGTTAAGCATATAAAAGAAACCTTAACCGAATCTATACATTCACAATCATATCTTAACTTGTTTGCTACCGGCAATCAGATTTCTTTCTGCTACACTAAAAATGTCGAGGGGACAAAGACCAATGAAAAATAGTATAGAGAGATAAACAGAGAGATATGGAACAGATAACCGTAACCTTACCCAAGCGCTCCGAGGAAGTGCCAGCTTCCCAAGGAAAGGTAGGCATTCTCGCAGGTGCTATTAGCACAGGCATCGTGTGCGAGCCGTCGTTTATCTACTACGCCTCAAAACGCCTTATTGACATTATGCTAGCAGTTTTTGGTATACTAGTGTTGCTGCCTGTATTCTTCATCATTGCGGTTTGCATCAAAACCGACGATGGAGGGGACATATTCCATTTTCGGGAGATCATTGGTAAGCATGGTCGCCGCTTCTACGCCCTAAAGTTCAGGACGATGAGAGCCGACGCGGATGATTACCTGGCAAAACATCCCGAACTGATGCGGAGATATCAGCAAAATATGAAGCTAGAACGCGATCCCCGCATTACCAAGGTTGGTCGTTTTCTGCGTAAGACAAGCCTGGACGAGTTACCACAATTGTTTAACGTCCTGGTTGGGCAGATGTCGCTGGTAGGGCCAAGGATCATTCATCCAAGTGAGTTGCCACGCTACGGTGATTTTGCACAGAAACGGCTTTCTGTACAGCCAGGGATCACCGGCTTGTGGCAGATCAGTGGACGCCAGCACATCAGTTATGATGAGCGCGTTCTGCTGGATATGCGCTACATCGATAATCGTTCTTCCATTGTAGATCTTACGATCATCTTAAAGACGTTGAAGGTGTTCATCGTCCATACAGGAGCGTAAGACTAAAACACATTTGTTGGAGGCCAATGTATATGAAAATTCGTGCTAAATATCAGGCTCCTAAACTTGAGGTACAGCGTCTGCGTGATTTGCCCTCGGCACTGGCAGGGTCCGCTTGCCGTGTGACACCCAGCAGAGGAGCACTGAGTTGCTCACTTTCGGGAACCCCTGGAAAAACAGCAGCTGGCAGCAACTAAAAAAAGTTCAATGAACTGCCTTTATCATTCCCCGAATGCGGCAGCACAAGAACCTGAACGTTTGACTGAGTCAAACGTTCAGGTTGTTGCGCTTGTTCGTTCAAATTCAGTGAGCGAAGAGAGTTCCTTGTTAGCCTGGAAGACGTATATATCCTTAATTGGCGCATGGCGAAATGCAGGATCCTTCAAATCAGGAAAATATCCCTCAATTTCAAAACCCACACCTGGAAGATCTCGTATCACGAGATTGTCTTCCTCATCTTCTTCCCATGCATCGATTTGCATTTCAATATCGGCAATCGTTGATCCCAGGCCAATTTTATCCATCAGCTTTCCACGATAGCCATCATGAACCATAATCTGATCCACGATTCCCTCTCTCACCCACAAATCAACCATCGCTGAACGATATCGCCGTAAGGTGGTTGGTGAAGGAAGCAGGGGATGCACTATCTCTTCTGAGAGAAAGTGTGTTTCCTGCTCTTTCAAGATCTCTTCAATGCGCGATCCTAGCTGTATTCCCGCTGCACTTTCTCCAGGAACTATAGAAGCTTCAATGTTCATGGACTTTTCTCCTCGCAACACCTATTTCTCGCGTACTTGATACAAGAAAAGCTCATAGGCCGCGCTGTAGCCGCCACTGGTCGCAGTGAGGGCGTGCGCGTGGCTGCTGCTCCCAAATGCTGTTATAATCCATATCCAGTAAATCCTCCCCCTTCCTTGTACAGTTGCTCGATCTCTTGATACGAAAACAACTGCTCCTCATAGTTGTCAACCACGCACGGCCAGCGCTGACAGCATGTATGGGCAAAGCGAACAGCCAGCCGTTGGCTGCCCGTCTTGATATTGAGAGTAACATAAAGACATGATTGCAACTTGCCACCCAGCAGCACTTCGACTTGTTCAAGCACCGCCATAGCTTGCTCATCAAGAGGATCAAAGACCCCTTCGTTACAGGGAATGCTATCAATCCACACATAAGTCGAACCCTCAATAATGCCCCCAAAGGAGCGCTTCTCTGGCTCTGGGGTCAGCACCCCTTGCACTTGAAGAATGACCTCAGCCAGTTCTTCTTCCGTGATATCATGACTGCTATAGAGCAGCACATTTGCACTCATCCTCTTGCCTCCTTCTAGTGGAGAAAATACTTAACTCACGGTTTGGTCATTTTTAGGGCAAAAATGAATTGTATTCCCCACTTCTGGGCTAAAAACCCCCCAAAATGGTATTCATTCCCCACCTGGTCATAATGGCTTGGACCAAGTGAATGAATGTTCTGTTAAAATGAGTTGTATTCTTGTTTTTACGTTCAAAACATGCATTTCGTGGGACTAATTCTTTCAAACTCCTTCAAAAATGACCGAACCATGAGGCAGTATTAACTATCAAACCAGACCACAAGACGTATGCGCTCTTCACCATAGTGTTGTGCCAAACGATCTCCCAGATCCACAATAAGTTGCCAGCCCGGACCCAATGGTAATGGTCCATCATCCTCATAACGATAAATATAGCGGTCTTTCTTTACGTCTAGCCCTTGCCTTAACCGCTCCTGCTCAATAGCAGTGAAATAGTCAGGTTCCACCAGCGACACTTGTTTTTCTACCGCCCGCAGTTCACCATATTTACTCTGCTGGTAAGCATGTATGCTATGACCAGCAGCAATGGCATCCCGAAATTCACGCCAGCCAATCCAGGTGGCTTCTTCGCCCTCAAACGATTGGAAGGCAAGAGCCGTTACCTCTGCTACATCTGGTGGAATGCCACGATCAGACGCGATAGGAAGAAATTTGTCACCAGACCCTCTGACACCAAAAAGATAGCCAAATAGATTATAATAGCGTTCAGCCATTGGTCCAATATTGATTGCCCCACACCAAATTCCCACAGTATGATGCAACCGAAATTCTATATACCCATGAATATCGGTACCCATTATCGCCTCCTTTGTTTCGTTATGTCTCGTATACGCCAGACGATGTCTATAGAACATAGAGCTAGCATTGTAGTCAGATCTCCATTCATTAGCCAGCCAAAAACCGGAGCAAGGCCAGTCAGCAAAAACACGAAAAGAGACAATACATAACACCCCATACTCAGCCGGACAATTCTCAGGAAACGCTTGTGTTTTACTGTTGGCTCTAATGAGCGGTTTAGGAGCTGTGTTACTATGTGCCGTGTATATTGTTTCTTGTTCATGTGGTAATTCTTTTGTTCCTTCTGTAACTCTACCATATAATCGTGAAACTCATAGAACATTGCTCATCATGAGGATAATCTAGCTTTCTTCATCCCATTGGAATCTCCTTCTTCATTCTCTTCAAGTGGAGTCAAATCCTGTAACTGCAAACCGGTCCTCTCTATCACGAGATCACACAGAGCCTGCATCTGCCGCTGATAGACATCAGCAGGAACCAACGGTTCCACAAAGGTAAGCGGCGACCGGGGATTGTGCATCCAAAGCCAGGTGACAACTTTGCCAGGACTGGAGAGTTCATATATCACTATCGATTTGCGCCCAGGGAAAAAGCCAGCAAGCCGGTAACAGGCAAAGAGCCGCGCCTGTTGCCAACTGATCAACCCTCCCAATCCCATTGTTTTGAGGCCGTACTCTGTTGCCTCTATCCGAATACGAACGGTAAACAAGGGAGCGAAACAGATGAGTACCTGCTGTACAGTACAAATACTGGGAAGTGCTGCTGCCGTTGAGGGGTGTCTACCACAGTTGTCTGATCTAAGGGGATAAGGACCAGAAAGGCCTTCTCCTTTCTTCAGGTCTGTCTGTTGATCATTGAGATCCAGGTTCTACAACTGCTCAACTGTATAGTTTTACTCATCATCGTTATCATCAACCATTCCATGCCCTGTAAACGTCCCCCCTTCCTTGCGCAGACGCTCCATATCCTCTCTGGTATACACTTTGACCACAATCTCTCCCTCTTCTAACACCTCTCCCCACACGATACAAGGCCACCGCACCGCACACTGGTACGCCAGTTCCACCGTCAGCAGGCCACTACTATAGGCGTGACCGATGCCCAACAGGAAACTGGCGACCGGTTTCGCTCCCAGTTTGGCCTCGATCTCTTCCAGAAGCTCCCTTCCGATGTAAGGCAAATTTTCTTCCCAGAAGCGCGATGGGTCTTGTGGATAGCGACTTCCAGATATCAAGACATGGCGCTCGCCATCCTCTACTCGACCGAGAAGATCATATTTCTCGTCTACAGGAGCGACCGGTTCGCCTCCAGCGGCCAGCACTGCTTCGCTCAATTCCTCAAAGGTCAGTGGGTAGCTGGTATACATCATCACCGATTCTGACATGGGTTTTCTCCTTTCCTGTTTGATATGAGATTGGTGAAACAAGGTATTTGGTATGAGAATAGCTCACCTTTAGCGTAACAAGTTGAGCAATTCGATGAGTTGGGTTTCGTTCTGCGCTACATACACTCCGGTCGCCTCTATACCTGCTATCTTATCACCAGGCATGTTCGGAGCATACACGATCACGGGTTTCCCGCTTGGATTCATTGCTGGTCCCTGGAGTTTGTACATTTGATCAGTAGCTTTTAAATCCCAAGTTTGTCCTCCTTTGGCCTCCAGAATTGCATAATGTGTCTCTGCATCGATATCCCCAAGTGTTCCAGTAGGACCATTTATCTTTCGTCCAAAGCTGATGACATCATCGCCTTCCATCCGAGCAATCAGTCCCATTTCGCCTGCGGTATGTGGTCCGACGTCGGCACTATCGAACGCTCTGAGGATCTTGTTATCCAACGGACCGGCAGCACAGTTGTGGACAATCCATTCGCCAGTTCCCACAGTGAAAGTGTGATCCTGGTCTACCTCCAGATTATACATCGCCTGAGTACCAGGTATGACTT
>Ga0209283_10000561_pt1 | contig 18990 bp, 13 predicted proteins | sample CZO8metaG_2_FD_188354 | JGI IMG/M metagenome (GOLD analysis project Ga0209283, IMG submission 188354) | Vadose zone soil microbial communities from the Eel River Critical Zone Observatory, Northern California, USA - CZOApr15con2H1.8 metaG... | ecosystem: Environmental > Terrestrial > Soil >...
CGCATTTCGCCACCGCTGCCTCGCGATGGAACAAGGCTCCGATCGGCCGCGCTACGCATTCGTACATGGAAATTTCGCGCTCGCCAACTCGGCGAGCGGACGCTTCTGCGGCGTTGATTCCGAAATGAGAGTTCTCGCTGAAACCGGCTGCTACGCTGACTTCACCCTACCCACCGGCCCCCACCATCCTGCGCAGACCGCCAAAATGAACTCGCTCTACGAGTGCGCGTTGCCGCTGCAGCAAGCCGCTCCACACAGACAAGGAAACAACCTGGCCGCTGGACGCACGCCGCGGACGTTGCCCGTAATTGTCCAGGGACCGCTACTGGGGGACTGGAAAGGCGGCCTGCGTTCGCCGGGGCTGATGCTCGAAACCAGCGCGATCACCCGCCGGAATCCGATGAGCCTCCACCGTCTGGCGCTCTGGAAACAGGCGCGTATTACCGTACAAGGGCGGCCCGACTGGCTTTTCATCAAGCTGCACTGCCACGGCATGGATCCAACGCAGAAAGACGTCGTCATGGGCCAGTCATTCCGCATGTTTCTGGAAGAATTAGTGGGCAGTGCTGCGGAACGCAAAGAGACCTTGCACTTTGTGACGGCGCGAGAGATGACAAACATTATCTTCGCCGCTTGCGATGCCAGGGACGGGAACCCAGGCGAGTATCGCGACTATCGTTTCAAGCCGATTGCAACTCTGCCCGTGGCAGGGGATAAATGGAGCGCGCCCCCTGTCAGTGTGAAAGGATAGAAGCAGAACATGTGTGGAATCGCCGGAGTCGTAAGCGCAACCCGCGAGAGCAATATCACCGATGCTCTTGTGCGCCATATGTGCGATCAAATTATCCATCGCGGCCCGGACGACGAAGGCATCTATGTCGCGGACGGCGCCGGACTGGGCATGCGGCGTCTTAGCATCATTGACCTTTCCGGCGGACACCAGCCGGTTTTCAATGAAGATCGCAGCGCCTGGATCGTCTACAACGGTGAGGTTTACAACTTTCCCGAACTTCGCCCGGAGTTGGAAAAGCGCGGCCATCGCTTCTATACCAAGACGGATACCGAAGTCATCATTCACCTCTACGAGGAAATGGGCGCCGACTGCGTGCAGAAGCTGCGCGGCATGTTCGGTCTGGCGATCTATGACAAGCACAAACGGAAACTGATTCTGGCGCGCGATCGGTTGGGCAAGAAGCCGCTGCACTATGCGCTACTCAACGGCAAACTGTATTTCGGTTCGGAGATCAAATCCATTCTTGCAGTCGCGCCGGAACTGGCGGAAGTGAACTCGCAGGGGCTGCTCGAATACCTGTATTACGGCTACGTGCCCGACCCCATCACCGCTTTTACCGGCATCCATAAGCTACCCCCGGGGCACTTGCTGGAGTTCGAAAAGGGCGAGGTTCGAGTCCGCCAGTATTGGGACCTGCCGGAGTTCGGCACGCACTCGCCTAACAGCGAGGAAGAATGTCTGGAAGAGTTGGAGCACCGCTTGTTTGAGGCCACGCGCATCCGGCTGATTTCCGATGTGCCGCTCGGCGCGTTTCTCAGTGGCGGGACGGATTCGTCCACGGTAGTTGCCTTGATGGCGCGCGCCAGCTCGGGCCCTGTCAAGACCTTTTCAATCGGTTTCAAGAAAGACGACTTTAACGAGGCCGACTACGCCCGCATCGTCGCTCGCAAGTTCGGTACCGATCATCACGAGATGATTCTGGAGCCGGACGTGGTGCAGACGGTCGAGCATCTGACCAGCTCGCTCGAAGAGCCCTTTGGGGATTCTTCCATGCTGCCTACCTATTACGTTTCGCAGATGGCGCGCCAGCACGTAACGGTAGCGCTTTCCGGCGATGGCGGAGACGAAATCTTCGGCGGATACGACCGCTATCGCATTCATTCGAACCGCCGCATCTTCGAGCACGTTCCCGAGTGGGCTCGCAAGTTCTACCGTGATCAGGTCTTTCCACGGCTGCCGAACAGCATGCAGGGCCGCAAATTCAGCTACAACATTTCGCTGCCGTGGCAAGAGCGCTACGTCGACGGCCTGTCATTTGTGCCGGCGTTTGAACGCGACACGCCGCTTCTCTCCGAAGATTTTCGTGAAATCCTTCGGCGCGGCGACGATCCGGCAAATGTTCTGCGCCGCTACTTTGCGAAGGCTCCCGCCCAAGATCCCGTCAGCCAGATCCTCTACGTCGATACCAAGACCTATATGGTCGCCGATATCCTCACGAAGGTTGACCGCATGAGCATGTTGAACTCGCTCGAGGTCCGAGTGCCGATTCTCGACCATAAGTTTGTGGAGTACGCCGCCGGCCTCACTGCGGACTGGAAGCTGCGCGGCAGTAAGCAGAAGTACATCCTGCGCAAGCTGGCCGATCGAGTTGGAGTGCCGCGTGAAGTTCTCTATCGCCAGAAGCAGGGATTCTCCCTGCCGCTCGTACATTGGATGAGGAACGAACTCAAAGACATGCTGATGATCCTGCTCGAACCGCGCACGCTCGAGCGCGGCTACTTCGTTGCCGATGGCATTCGCAAGCTGATGGACGATCACCTGCATCGCGGTCGCACCATGACTGGACGCCTGTGGCGGCTGCTGATGTTCGAGCTGTGGCATCGCAACTTCCTCGAGAAATTCGTCCGCCCTGCTGGATTGTTCTCTCTCCCTCTGGTCGCCGACTCGCGACGACAAGCACCGGGTCCGGCTCCAGCCCTCGCTTCCGCTCCGGTGGGAGAATGACCGGGTGGCAACCAGCGATGCCGCCAGCGTAGCGCCCATCCGGTCTGCGCATCTCCCCGCCAGCTTGTTCCTGATGATCAATAGCTTCGAGACGGGTGGATCCGAGCGGCAGTTTGCCGTCCTTGCTCAAAATCTCAACCCGGAAAAATTTCAACTTCACCTCGGTTGCATTCAGAGGGGTGGTCGCTTCGCGGACGGCTTCGGGCCAGTGCCGGAATTTGGTCTGGGTGGGAGTCTGTTTGGGTGGAAGTCGCTTCGTACCCGCCTCCGCTTGAGACAGCATTTGCGCCGCAACCACGTGCAGGTGGCTCACGCGTTTGATTTCTACACGAACCTGACTCTGATACCAGCGGCTCGGCTGGCGCGAGTGCCGGTGGTGATCGGTAGCCATCGCCAGATCGGGGATCTCATGACGTCCGCCCAGTTTCGAACCCAGGCAGTAGCGTTTCGCTGGTGTGACGCCGTTGTCTGCAACTCGCACGCTGCGGCCGAGCGGTTGGCCGCCGCGAGCGGCTTGTCTCGCGACAAGCTGGTCGTGATTGGCAACGCGTTGGCGGCCGAGGTTTTTGTGCCGGCGGTTCCCGCCTTGCCGCGGCGCGCCGGTGTAGTCCGGGTCGGCATGGTGGCGCGGATGAACGCGCGTTACAAAAATCATTCCGGGTTTCTGCGCATCGCGGTACGAATCCGCACAGCGATGCCGGAGGTAGAGTTCCTGCTGGCGGGAGACGGACCCCTTCGTCAGGAACTCGAGCGCGAAGCGCAGGATCTCGGCCTTGCCGGCTCCGTTCTCTTCCTCGGAGATTGCCGCGATATCGCGGCTGTGCACGCTTCGATGGATCTCGCAGTTCTGACCTCGGACTCTGAGAGTTTGTCAAACGTGATCCTGGAAGCGATGGCCGCAGGATTACCGGTTGTCGCATATCGTGGTGGCGGCAATCCGGAGTTGATCAACGAACAGCGGGGAGCGCTCGCTGTCGCAGGGAATGAAGGCGAGTTTGCCGATGCTGTTCTTCGGTTGCTGAGGCAACCTGCCCTTCGCGAACAACTGGGACGCAACGCTCGCCAGTTTGCGGAAGAGAATTTCGGCCTCGAGCGGGTACGGAATCGCTACCAGCAGCTCTACGAAACGCTTCTTCAGAAGAAAGGCCTGAGGAGTTCGGCGCAATGACAGCGCCCGGCGGCGAAAGCTTACACAAGCGACTCAAGGTCGTGATGGTAGCGCCCAGCTTGCGCTACGTCGGCGGGCAGGCAGTCCAGGCCGACTTGCTCTTGCGGTTGTGGCAGGGTGATCCGGACGTTGACGTCACCTTCATCGGAGTCGACCCACCCCCTCCGCGACTGCTGGCCTGGGCGGAGCGCATCCCCGGCCTGCGGACAATCCTGCGTGAGCCGATCTACTTTCTCAACTTGTGGCGCGGACTCAAGGATGTCGACGTCGCTCACATTTTTTCAGCGTCCTACTGGTCGTTCCTGCTGGCGCCAGCGCCTGCCTGGTTCTTCGCAAGATTCCGTGGAAAGAAAACTCTGATCAACTACCGCAGCGGTGAGGCCCGGGATCATCTCAAACGTTTCCGGTCGGGAGCATTTGTCCTGTCTCGCACTGATGCAATCGTTGTTCCTTCCCGCTATCTGGTGGATGTTTTCCGAGAATTTGGGTTGAAGGCCGTGGTCGTGCCGAATCTCGTGGATCTCTCCCAGTTTCATTACCGGGAGCGTAATCCGCTTCGGCCGCATCTCGTATGTACGCGTGGATTCTCCCCCTACTACAGCGTGGATGTGGTCGTGCGCGCGTTTGCCGAGGTGAAGAAAGAGTATCCGGAAGCATGTCTTGATCTGGTTGGAAGCGGACCCCTCGAAGCCGAGGTCCGCAATCTGGTGGCAGATCTGAAACTCAACGGCGTCAGCTTCATGGGCGTAGCTTCGCGACAGGAAATCGGGAAGTACTACGACCGGGCGGACATCTTCATCAATGCTTCGTGGCTCGACAATATGCCGGTGTCGATCATCGAAGCCTATGGAGCGGGGACGCCGGTGGTGACAACCTCGCCCGAATCCATCCCCTATCTGGTCGAGCACGAACGTACGGGATTGCTGTCAGCGGTTGGCGACGAAAAAGCGCTGGCTGCGAATGTGATTCGGTTGCTGCGCGATCCGGCCCTGGCCGCGCGACTGGCGAAGAATGCGTATCAGGAGTCGCGCAGGTATACCTGGGAGGTCGTCCGCGACCAGTGGGTGGATGTCTATCGCTCTCTGGCACGCTGAAACGGACGCCAACAGACTCGTGAGTGCTGGTTAAGCTCTATCTCGCTGAGACCAGGCGCATCTCCGGTTGCCCGATTTCGCCGTGCGGCTCACCCTCCAGGCAGATCCGGTGCCACAACTCCAGGTTCAGCAAACGCCAGATGCGATCATAATTATCGCGATGTTTGTCGCGATGCTCATTGAAAAGCCGCTCAATCGCCTCGCGCCGAAAATAGCCGCGATCGAGACTGCGCGGTTCAACCAGCATTTCGCGGATGGTCTCCAGACGCGGCCCGGCCAGCCAGCCACTCCAGGGTGTGGGAAATCCGAGCTTCGGCCGGTAGATGGTGGACTGCGGCAGAATATCTTCCACTGCTTTTTTGAGTATGGTCTTTCCAGCCAGACCTTTGATCTGCACTTCCCGTGGAATTCGAGTTGCAAACTCCACCAGCACGTGATCGAGGAAGGGAACCCGGCTCTCGATGGACGCAGCCATGCTCATGTTGTCCTGCTTCATGAGCAGTTCGACGAGATAGGTCTTGATATCGGCGTAGAGCAGCCGTTGCAGCATTTCGCCCGAGGAGTGCTCCCAGTACTCGAGAACGTTCTTATACGCAGTACTCGGCGCGAACTCGCTCACAAATTCGCTGGTGAGCAGTTCATTCTGCTCGGCCTCGGCAAACGCAGAGAAAAAGTTGTCGAAATAGAAAGAGGCCCATGAAGCGCCATCCTTCGCCAGAAACGTATGCTCAAGTTTCCGCCGCAGCGTGGCGCCCAGCAGGGACGAAGTGGCGACGGTATTGCGGAGCCCGCGACGTAGAGCACCCGGAACAACGCTGCGGTACGCGCGATCCAGGGCCGCGTTCTTCAGCGTGAAAGCATAGCGCGTATAGCCGGCGAGCGTCTCGTCGCTGCCTTCGCCCGTCAGAACGACAGTGACCCGTTCACGTGCCAGCTTAGCCACGAAGTAAAGCGATACGCTTGAGGGCCAGACAATAGGTTCGTCTTCGTGCCAGATCAGGTGGGGCAGGGCATTGAAGAAGTCTTGCTCGCTGACCAGCACTTCGCGATGCTGCGACTTGATATGGTCGGATACGATACGCGCGAACGGCAACTCGCTGTAGGTCTGCTCGGCGTAGCCGACAGAAAACGTCTCAATTGGCTCTCGGCGAATTTTGGTCATCAGCGCCGCCACCGCGCTCGAATCGAGGCCACCGCTGAGGAACACCCCGAGCGGTACGTCGCTCATCAGATGGCTATTGACGGCACCTTCCAGCAGTTCGCGATAGTTGCGGATGTAGTAGTTTTCATCGCGCGACTCGTGTGGCGACGACGCATCCAGGTCCCAGTACTGCCGGATCTCTGGCCCGCCGTCCAGACCGATTTCCATCGTATGTCCGGGCAGCAGCTTGCGGATCCCCGAGTAAAGAGTCTCTTCGCCGGACAAATATCCGAAGGCGAGAAATTCGGGCAGGGCCGCGCGGCAAAACTCAGGTCGAATTCCGCCGTGCGCCAGGATGACTTTGACCTCCGATCCGAAAAGCAGGCGTTCCGGCGTCAGTTGGTAGTAGAGTGGCTTGATCCCAAGGCGGTCGCGCGCAATGAAGAGCGCCTTCCTGTTGCGATCCCAGATCGCGAAGGCAAACATGCCTCGCAGGTGCTGCACGCAATCGCGGCCGTACTCTTCAAACAGGTGAATGATCGTTTCGGTATCGCTATGCGTGCGGTAGGAGTGTCCGCGCGCGATCAGCTGCTCGCGTAAGCTGAGGTGGTTATATATTTCGCCATTGAAGACGATCCAAAGGGAGCCGTCTTCGTTTGAAATAGGCTGGTGGCCGGTGGCGAGATCGACAATGCTCAAGCGGCGCATGCCGATGCCCGCCGGCCCGTCAGTATAAAAGCCGTCATCGTCAGGACCGCGATGTGCCATGATCTGGCACATGTTGCGCAGAGCGGCCGAGTCGGCCCGGTCGTCACGTCCGAATTCGAGAATTCCAGCGATCCCGCACATTCAGCGTCTCTCCACGTATGTCGAGGAAGGGTTCGAGGTCTCTGGCGGCGCGCCGCCCGTCAGGTTCTGAAATAACGGCGAAACTGAAAACTGGTCCGGCTCAGCATGCAGTACTGCGTCCTGCTTGCGCCACTCGAAAAACGCAGACGGCCCCGGCGCCTTGAGCAATTCTTGACCTTGCCACGCGACGTATGTCCCACCGACCATAATCAGGTGTACCAGTTTTTCTCCTTCGATGCGACAGTACAGGAACTCGGCATCGGAGAACCACGGCCCAAAATTCCATGGACGTTTATCGAGGGCGAAACAAAACCCATGATTCGTGTCACCGTCAACCAGTTCATACACCTGGACCGGCACGTGTCGCATGCTAACCAGATTGCCATTTTGCCGAATTGCAGCGGAATGAGACCGCAGCAGAATTGCGATTTCCGCGGGTAGGCGCAGACCAGCATGAGCGCGCGCCAGTGGCGTCGGCTGAAACTTTCCATAGGCGGGAGAGATCAAACGTCTGGTGATCTCCATCTGCCACTCGGTTTCGTCGGGCGCGATCATGCTGAGCGCCGGCCCCTCGCCTCCAGACTGCGAGGCCACTAGCATGTTCTTCCCAGCTTCGCGAACCTCAACCTCAGGACCGAAGTGCCACAGTATTTCCAGTTCGTGCTCTTTCTCACCAAGCGCAACGTCGCGCACCAGCGCAGGCCCCCCGTTGATCTGGACGACGTATCGGCAATGCGTTACGGGATCGGCGAGGCGGGCATATCCATCGTGTCTGCCTGCAAAGTAGCTAAAGGTTTTCCCGGATCTCCAGTTTTCCACTCGCGTAGTTGGAATCGCAGTCCAGGAAAACGGGTCGCCGGGCACGGCCTGGTCCAGGCCGTCCACGCGCATCGTGTTGTGTGCGGCGGTTCCTCGGAACGTATTGCGGTCGGCCGGGTCTGAGGAGATGTAAACGCCGCTGCCCGAGTCCACAAGCCAGCGTTGGCCGCCCATCGCGAGACACACGCTGAGCGCGTCCGCGTGGCCATGACCACAGCGGCCAACGCCCTGCGGACCGGCATCCACGACGATCTGCTGCGCAAAGGGTTGCGAGTCTGCCAGGACGTAGAGTCCGCCATCCGGAAACGCGGCCGAAAGCAGTGACGGATGCGCGTTCTGCCGTTGAAAAATCTCGATCGCCTGCTGTCCAAACAGCCAGATGGATTCCTCCGTCAGGCGAGTCGCCGAGAGATCTTCACGATCATAGAGCAACGTTCCGATGGCCAGGGGGTCGGTCATGTGCTCGGTGCGATTGCGTCGCGGGTCGAAAACCCTGCCGCCGTCGTCGTCCCCGAAGCCTTCCGGCGGTCCGGCCTGCGCGAGCGTCTGCACGACCGAAAGCATTCTGCCCAGCGTAGAGTCGTACTCCGTCGGGATGTCCAATCCGTTCTTCGCAGCCAGCAGTCGTGCATGAAGAAAGAAGTCCAGGGCGTAAACGTGGTAGTGCAGCGACTGTTCGAAGTAAACGCCATCCGGACGCACCTGGCGCTGCGCGGCTTGCAGCACAACTTTCCACCCGGTTTGCTGCCAGCGCGATGCCGACGCGATTTGCGGATACAGGGTCCCGAGAAAGAACAGCGCAACCGCTTCGCCCAGCAGATGAGTGTTGGGCGAGAAATAAGTAGACAAGTAGCGCTCGATGTAGCGTCCGTGAAACGCGAGCGCCGGCAGCAGCTCCGCACGAAGCTCGGCATACCCGGTCGCGTCGCCCAGCATCTGGTCCACCCAGATCCACGACAAACTGCGTATGGCAACTTCCAGCGAACTTCCCCAATTAATCCCGAGCGGATAGGGGTTGGCTTTAGTCCAGCTATGCCATTGCGCAACCAACTCGCGGACATACTTCTCGTCTTTGCTAAGGAGCCACGCTTTGGCGAGTGTGACCAAGTGCTGGTGCCGGTTTAGCTCCCATGTGGTCTTGTGATCCCCCACAGCCGTGAACTCGAGAAAGGGAATCTTGAACCAGGGCTCCAGCGGCGCGCGCTTTTCGTGGACACGATCAAAATGCCAGTCGATCTCAGCGCCATAGTTAAGATCTTCGTAGCCCAGCAGCCGGAAATGATGGCGGCGGATATCATCGGCCTGGTTGAGGATTTCCAGGGCCTCAGCCGGCAAGTGCATACGCAGTAGGTCAGCACGTTCCTCCCCGCCACGGAAGAAGAATTCGGGTTGGCGCGATGGCGACGGCTCGAACTGAACTGCTCCCGGTGGTACGCCCATCCGATAGAGAAAGACGTCGCTCCGCTTGTGGACTTCCTGTCCCACCCGCGTGCGAACTTCGTCCCAGTTCATCTGGAACAAGCGCGCCAGCTTGTTTTGCCATTCCGACGCCACAGATTCCTCTATCTTACATTTTGGCCGCAACGCGACTTCCATGATCTCGCGCCCGTAAGCGAAAATCCCTTCCCTGCAAGTTGCTGTACGGACTCCTCCCGCCTCCCTTGGAGGTGCATCTACGGGCAAAGAAGTCTCCAATTTGTCCCATCTCGGTTCCATCGGGTGGAAAAACTTGTCCACTTTTTGCCAAGGTTGGACCGCCCGCGGTGAACGAGCAGTGCCGCAGGTGCTAAAGGTTGTATAATCAGTTAGTTGCATGGATCGCCTGCTCCTACCAAAACCTGGTGATGGTGAGCCGTTTGCTCTGCAATCAGGTTGGGTTGGTATAGTTTCAGAAACCCGGCTTTATAGAGATTTGTTGCGCCTTCCGGCGAGATTACAAGGAGAACCGCTTGGGTCGGTCTGTCAGTATTTTCGGGTTGGGATATGTCGGGTCGGTATCGGCTGCGTGCTTCGCCTCCATGGGGCACAAGGTGATCGGCGTGGACATAAGCCGCGCCAAGGTGGAGATGCTGGACTCGGGCCGCACTCCGATCGTCGACGCCGGGATGGCCGAGCTGGTTGCCGAGGCCCACAAGTCCTGCCGCCTGCACGCAACCACCGACGCGATGCAAGCAGTCCTGAATTCCGACGTTTCCTTCGTCTGCGTAGGAACTCCCAGCTTGAAGAATGGCAAGCTCGATCTGAGTCACATCGAAAACGTTGCCCGGGAAATTGGAGCGGCCATCCGGCAAAAGAAGGCGCCGCACGTGTTCGTCCTGCGCAGTACGGTTCTGCCAGGCACGACTGAAAACGTTGTGCTTCCAATTCTTGAAAAGGAAAGTGGCAAGCAGTGTGGCCGCGATTTCACGGTCTGCTACAACCCCGAGTTCATGCGCGAAGGTAGCGCCGTCGCGGACTTCCTGAACCCGCCCTACACTATCCTCGGCGCGAGCGATAGCAACCATCTGGCGCCGTTGCGCGAACTATACAAAGACACGCCAGGCACCCTCTACGAGACGACCATCCCTGTCGCGGAAATGGTCAAGTATTTTTCTAATTGCTATCACGCCTTGAAAGTCGGCTTCGCCAACGAAATGGGAACGATTTGCAAGCATCTGGGCGTCGATGCGCAGTCGGTTACGAAGATCTTCACTTCCGACACGAAGCTCAACATTTCGCCGGCTTATCTTTCACCGGGTTTTGCTTTCGGCGGTTCCTGTCTGCCGAAAGACTTGCGAGCCATCACCTACAAGGCGAAGGAACTCGATTTGAAACTGCCGTTGCTGGAATCGCTCATGCCCAGCAATGCCGAACACGTGGATCGTGCGGTTGAAATGGTCCTGAACACGGGCAAGAAGAAAATCGCGCAGTTGGGCCTGAGCTTCAAAGCCGGCACCGACGATCTGCGCGAGAGCCCGCAAGTGCAACTGATCAAGCGGCTCATGGGAGAAGGTCTCGAAGTGCGCATCTGGGACGAAGACGTTTCTTTGGGACGCATCGCCGGCGCCAACCGTCAGTACATCGAGGAAGTGATTCCGCACATCGGATCCGTACTCTCTGCCGACCTGGAGGGCGTGCTACGGGGCGCTGAGGTGGTCATCCTGGGAAACAAGTCGGCCACTCGTGAACAGTTGGCCCAGTATCTGCGGCCCGAGCAGATCGTGATTGACCTTGTCCATCTTGACCCGGCGCGGCGTCCGCAAGGCGTCAAGACCTACGACGGAATGTGCTGGTAAACCGGAGCGCTGCGCAGAAAATGAAGTTCGACCCCATAGATTTCAAAGCAGCCGACTGGAAGCATCTGGACAGCTTCGACGATCGGACCGTCTTTCAGACGCGAGAGTGGCTGCAATTTGTCAGCGAGTCGCAGAACGCGACGCCGGTACTCGCCGAACTGCGGGACGGAAATGAAGTTCTCGGATATTTCACCGGCCTGACCTTCTCGAAGTTTGGCCTTAAGGTCCTGGGCAGCTCTTTTCCGGGATGGACCACACCCTACATCGGCTTCAATCTCAACGCCAGTATTTCGCGCCGTGCCGCTCTCGAAGCGCTGGAGAAATTCGCATGGGACCATCTCAAGTGCCTGCATATGGAGATTTCCGATCCGCATTTCAACTTTGAGGATGCTGAGGGCCTCGGCTTCAAGGCGGAGTTTTACGGCTCCTACCGCACCGACCTGACCAGGCCCGAGGACGAACTGTTCAACAGTATGGAAAGCGCCTGCCGCCGCTGCGTGCGCAAGGCGGAAAAGAGTGGAATCAAGATCGAAGAAGCGCACGATCTCGCCTTCGCCGACGAATACTACGAACAGCTCAAAGACGTTTTCGCGAAACAAAGCCTGGTGCCGACCTACTCCGTCGAGCGCGTACGCTCGCTGGTGAGGAACATGGCGCCGGCAGGAAATGTGTTGCTGATCCGGGCTCGCGACTCGGAAGGGAAGTGCATTGCCACCGGAATTTATCCGGGCTTCAACAAGATTGCCGAGTTCTGGGGCAACGCCAGCTTCCGTGCTTATCAGAACCTGCGTCCCAATGAAGCGTGTCACTGGTACGCCATGCGCTACTGGAAGCAGCGGGGCGCGGCCATCTTCGACTGGGGTGGGGAAGGCACGTACAAGGAAAAATATGGCTGCACTCCTCATCGCGTGCCGTGGTTTACCAAGTCGCGGTATCAGATCGTGGGAGCGCTACGCAATGAAGCTCGCAACATGTTTGCGCGCAAGCAGAAATTTCTGGGATGGCTGCAAGGGAATCGCACCAGCGCAGACCGCCCAGCGGAAGACTAGAACTCAGCTCTTAATGAAGTCCCTTTGAGCATTTGCCGGCGTAATTGGTGATTTTTCGCCAGCTACCGCATCGTTTACGGTTTTCCGACCACTCGTCCACAAACGGTCGGAGCTACCGGTAGCTAATGAATCACGACCACGCACAAGGAGTATTGTCAAACTTTTATTGAAGTATTGAAGGATCTCTTGCGACCTTAAGAAGCAGCGACGGCGTGCCAGCCGCATGACTCCAAAGGCTGTAATCTTGCGACCCGAATATCCAGCCGAATATGAATAGCTTAACGCGCTGTATAAGAATGTCTCACATCCCTGCATCTTTTTGATCTCCTCGCCCGTATACCCCGGTAGCATGAACGCCATAGCTTACTGGTTCGTGAATGCCATGGAATCCGAGGCCAGCGCAATTGCTCGCGGTCTCCGCCGACGTGATCCAGACTTACTGGACCGTCTCATCGAGCAGTATCAGCACCGGCTGTTTCGCTATTTGGTCTACCTGTCAGGAAATCGTGAACTGGCCGAGGACCTCTTCCAGGAAACCTGGATTCGCGTGCTGGAACGTGGCCATCAATACGACGGCGAGCACGAATTCAGCACGTGGCTTTACGCGGTGGCGAGGAATTTGACCATCGATTATTTGCGGACGAAAAGGCCGCTCAGCCTGGATGGGCTGATGGAGGACGAAGAACACGCACCGCTCGAAGCGGCCGATACCCGGCCTATGGCGTGGGAAGTTGTGCAACAGCACGAGCAAGCCGAGCGCATCAGCGCGGCGTTGGTCAGCATTCCGGCGGAATATCGCGAGACCGTGGTGTTGCGCTTTCAGGAAGGATTAGCTTTGGACGAAATTGCCACGATAACTGGAACGAAGCTAGGCACGGTCAAGTCGCGGCTGTATCGCGGACTGAACATGCTGGTGTCGCAACTGAAGGGAGCGTAGGCGTGACGCGAGACACACATGACGAGGCAAGAGAGTTGATCGCTCTGGGTGAAGCTCTCTCGGATGCGCAGCAGGCCTGGCTGCGGGGCCACTTCGATGAATGCGAAGCATGCCGTCATTATGCGGAAGCAGCAAACGCGGTGGTTCGTACTTTGCGGTCGCTGCCGGTCGCCGCCGATTCCCGCCTGGTGCGAGCTACGCAGATGCGGGTGCGCCAGCGGGCACTTGAACTGCAGCGCCAGCAAGAACGGCTGTGGGTGATTTGCGTTTGCTGTATCGCTGTAACGCTGGGTACTGCCTTCACGACCTCCGTGCTGTGGCGCGGGTTGGCGTGGATGGGCCAGCAGGCGCGGCTTTCCGCCGCGGTTTGGCAGATCGGCCTGGTGGCGCTCGGTTTGATGCCGGCGATTGTGGCGGGAATCCTCCTGCTAGCTCGGGGGACTTATCTGGCCGATCACAAGGGGTCTTTTCAGGGTTGAATCAGCCAGGGTTGAGTCACCCAAGATTGAGTGAGCGGGCTGCGGAAACGGTACGAACGGTGCGGAATCAGGGGGTTTGATATGCCAGTCAAGAACGAAACTTCGACGCGATTTATTGACGAGGTCCGCATTATCTCGCCGTGGGCTTACTTGTTCGCAATCCTCGGCTTCTTAGCGCCCTTTGCGGCTATGGTGTATGCGACTCTTACGGGCAAGCCCCCCATGCCGTTGGTCGCAATGGTGCCGCTGGCAATCTTCGGAGGAACTGTTGTGGGGTGTTACGTTCTGCTGATCGGGTATGTGAACAGTGACGCCGGCCGCCGCGGAATGAGCCGCCTTGCCTGGACGTTGCTCGCGATCTTAATTCCCAACGCGCTCGGCATCGTGTTGTATTTCGTACTGCGGAAGCCACGCATCGCGACCTGCCCGCAATGCGGGAACGCCCTCCAGCCGGGATTCAACTTCTGCCCCCACTGCAGCTACAAACTGAGCCCGAGCTGTCCGCAGTGTCAGCGCGTGGTTGGCGTAAATGATGTGTATTGTCCGTACTGCGGAACTTCGCTGCGCAATCAGGCGGTCCCGTAGGTCTGACCGTCGAGATGAGCGAAGGGGTATCTCAGGAGACAGTAAGAAATCGAAGGAGAGAGGACATGAATTCAACCAAAAAGGCGGCAAGAGTCGCAGGATTACTGTATTTCTTGGCGAGCCTACCCGCTCCCTTTAGCCTCCTCTATATTCCCTCCGTTTTCATGGTGATGGGAGATGCCACGGCTACAGCCAACAAGATTAGGAAATCCGAGTTGCTTTTCCGTACCGGCATCGTAGCCGAACTCATCAGCGCGACGATTTTTATCTTCATGGGTCTGGCTTTCTACCATTTGTTGAAAGGGGTCAACAAGAAACATGCTTTGCTTATGTTGACACTGGTCTTGGTCTCTGTCCCTATATCGTTTATTAATGAGCTGAACCGAGTTGCTGCCCTGACGCTCTCGAACGGTGTTCATATCTCGGGAGCCTTGGACCAACGTCAGTTGGATGCGCTGGTTATGGCGTTCCTCCATTTGCATGGCTCTGGACTGCTTCTCGCCCAGATATTTTGGGGCCTTTGGCTTTTCCCCTTCGGCGTTCTTGTTTATAGATCGGGTTTCCTTCCCCGAATTCTGGGCGTCCTGCTGATACCCGCAGGTTTTGGCTATGTGGCTGCCAGTTTTACTTCGTTGGTCTTTCCAGCTTACGGACATTTTGTTTTCAACATTGCGGCGGTGCTTGGGGGTCTCGGGGAGGGGTCGACTATGTTGTGGCTTTTGATTAAGGGTGCAAAGGATCAGCCGTTAGCCGAGCCCTAGCCTTCGAGCTCCCTTCACCGCAAGACACGCGGAGGCGGATAGGGAGTAATCGCCCATGACTTCGCCTTTGAGACGTGGCAAGCTGCGCCTCAATCGGTCCTCACGAATATCCAGGCTGACTAGAGCGCAGCCTCGTTCTTGGGCGGATCGGAAATTCCCATGCGCCCAATGTCCGCTGTTTTGGCCAGCGGAGTATATGTCTTGAGCCAAAGCTTCACGTCGAAATAAATTGGATACAGAAAGCCCATCAAGCTGACCGGAAAGCTGCGGTGATCTTTCTCCGCGGAAGTAAACAGCGCGTACCCCGTTTCCTGCAACCGATCGCCGATCAATCTTTCCACCTGCGCGACCTCGTCCGCCGACAGCACCGTCTTCCAGCGCCCCACCGGATTCGACTCTTTCTCCTGCCCGTCGCCACGGAACGATGAGTTGGGATCGACCATGGATCCCTGCGCGTTCTTCTGAATGCGGTCGTAATCGAGATCGTGTTCGATGAACATGCCGATGCGCGCCAACGCCTGGCGGGGCTTTTCAACCACGTCTTCGTAATGAACTTCAAGGTAGTCTTCGCCTATAGCTCGTCCGTACTTGCGGCCTTTGCTGACAATCCATTTCCAAAAGATTGCCGGAGCCAGCAACTTCCGCTTCCGATCCCACGAAAAGGGTTTGATCCAGCCGATGCGGTCGAGTGACACGGCCACGTCGCGGCCGTCGCGGATGATGTGAACGATCAGCGCATCCGGCAGGAGTTTCTTGATGAGAGGGAGATAGAGCAGATGCAGGGGCGTACACTCCGCCCATCGCTCAACACCCTGCTTGCGAGCGATAGTTTCCATGAGAATACGGAGAAAATCACCGCCATTGCGGCACTCCTCGAGGATCTTGGGCTCGATCTCCTCGCGGCTCAGGCCGGACCGGTAGAACAGTTTGCTCCGCAACCAATGGTCGAGAAGGTCCCGCCGATTTTCGCGCCGCGTGAGGCTTCCAAAGCGAAGGCCAATTAGATTGAAGGCGTTGCTCTCCGCGTGATACACGGCAAAACCGCCCGCCGAAAGCAGCGTGTGGTAAAGGAGTTTTGTTCCCGATCGCCCGCAGCCCAGCACGAACACCGGAGCTTTGGAACGCGCTCCGGGCGTCCGTCTCTGATCCGTTTTCTGTTTCTCCAATACTCCCGACACTGGATTCATGGTGATCGCTCAAAGGCGAGCGGATTGTGCCACTGGGACCGGTTCGTCCTCAAGTTCAAGCACAGACATATCGGCCAAGCGCCCTAGCGGAGTATTCAGCTTCAACCACAATTTGGTGCTCAGAAAATTCGGATATATCGCCCGCATCCAGGCTGCGCGCATCCCCGGCGATCGCTCTGCCGCAGGAAGTGACAAGGCATAACCGGTTTCTTCGAGGCACTTACCGACCGCCGATTCAATCGCGGCGACCTCTTGCGGTGACAGCCGTTCTTTCCAACGGCCCAGCGGGTTAGTCTCTTCTTTCGTATCTTCCTCGCGGAACGACGAGTTTGTTTCGGAAAGACGTCCCAATCCGGCGTTCCGGATCTTATCGTAGTCCAGATCATGCTCGATAAAACCGCCCAGCTTGTTCAAGGTTTCCTGCGGCTTCGTAATCAGATCTTCGTAATGAATCTCGATGTAGTCCGAGGGAAACTTGCGGCCATGCTCGCGGCCTTTGCGCACCATCCATTCCCAATACAAGGCGGTCGCCACCAGACTGGGTGTCTTACTGCGGTCCCACGGCAGCGGAGTGAAGCCTCCCATTTTCTTCAGCGAGAGCGCGATGTCGCGCCCGTCGCGGATGATGTGCACGAAAAGCGCGTTCGGAATGTCGGCCTTCACGCTTTCCAGGTGCAGTACGTTGTCGGGATCGTAAACAGCCCAGCGGGACACGCCCTGATTGTCAGCCACACTGTCCATGATCGTGCGGATGAAGTCTCCGCCAGTATGGCAGTTGGCGAGGACATCGGCCGACAATTTGTCGGCATTTAGTTCGGTCCGGCGAAAACCCTTGCTCCGCAGCCAGGTGTCCAGAATCATCTTGCGGTTCTCCCGATTCTCCATCGACCCGAAGCGCGGTATCAGAGTCTTGTAGAAGGGCAGATAGCCGCGGTAGATGGCGAATCCGCCCGAGGACAAGAGCATGTCGTAGAGAAGGTTGGTCCCAGAACGATGGCAGCCCATCACGAAGACGGGACTATGTTTGCGATCGCTTGGGTTCTGGGCTGGCAACTTAGGAAAATCTTACCATGTGCCTCCGGCGCAAAAGCGGCGCGGGAAGGTGGAACGACGTATTACGAAGGTCATCGAGAGGGGCGCAGGAGACTATTCGACACCGGAAATCGCCGCTTCTACGGCGTCCACGTCTGCGCCCAAGTCCTTACCGTCAGCCGCACTGGCTGCACCGGGTGAAGGTTTGGAACAGCCTGGCCCCTTCTCGCGGCAAAGCCGGGGATCGCGGCTGATGCCATCTTTGAGGTCACGGATCCCGGCTGATCCAGGAGAAACCACAATTGTTCCCGATGGCCAGCGGCCTCGATCGGCAATGACCAGGTTCTTCTCAAACTTATAGTTGCTGAAGCACGCCTCCAAGACCAACTCCGCACCCTTGCCCTGCGTACGGGCGGCGCAGTTCCCCTGGCCGCCACCGGCGGAGGCAATTCCCGGACGCCGGTCGCCGGTCGAAAACACGCTGTTCGTCAGCCGGAAGTTATCGACCTTGGCGTCCATGCTCTTGACGCTCAGAATCGGGCCCGGAACGAATGCCGTCACATGATCGATCCACACATCGTGGAGCGGAGGCGCAGTTGAAAGGAGAGCGATGAAAACACCGTGTCCCTTGAAATCCTTGTCGTGCACATTGTCGGCAATGACATCGTGAATACTGTAGCGGCCGCCACCGGCTGATTGACCTCCAGTCTTGGACAGACCGTTCGAGATCTGGAAACCGCCGCCGACGTTGCGAATCCGGTTGTAGCGGATCGTCACGTCCGTGACCTGACACTTGGGACAATGGTTGTTCTGATTCTTGGGGCTGAGTAGAATCGCGAATCCCGTCTGGCTAAACCCTCCCCACGAGTTCTGGAGCAGGTTGGCTTCGAACAGCACGCGCTGGGCATTCTTAAGCTCGAAAATATTCTTGACGATAACCGGATTCCCGGAAGGAGAGGGCGCATACCCCGGCTCGCCTTCTTTCCAGATCATGGGCTTGAACAGGTGATTGCGGCGAATCTCCAGATCGGTTGGATTTACGGTGGCGCCACTTCCGCCATACAAGATATTTTCGCCCGCCGCCTCAAGAAAATTATTGAATACCTTAAACGTTCCTGTCGGATCGTTGCCATTGCCGCCACCTATGGCGGAAGCGTCCGTACACTTTCCCGCGCGCGCGACGCAATTGAATCCGCTGAAGTAAGAATTGATGACCGCAATCACCCGAGTCCCCTGGACCATGCCCACGCCTTTGCCCACTTCTGCGCCCTCGGCAGGATGGAACCAGTTGCGATCGAAGATGATGTGGTCGGCGCCCTCGGTGCTCACCAGCCGGCTGATATTGGCGTTCGGGTCTGAAGTCCATTCGATTCCGATAAACCGGTAATGGTCTCCGACCACCGCGCCCGACGGCCGCCTTACCACCAGTGTCGCCATCAGCTTGGCCGGGCCTCCCGCGGGCTGCGGGAATGGGGGACGTCCGGGCAACTGTGCGGTTCCCGCCCATGCCGGAGAAATGCGCGTACCTTCCGGCGGCAGCTTGTCATCGGAAGTGTCGGTTCTGACCGTGATGTAATGCTGGTCATCGCACTTCTTTGAGGGGACATCTCTTACTTCATATGATCCTGCGGCAGCAAGCAGCAATGTGTCGCCACATTTCGCGCCCTCGATCGCGCTGTTGAAGTCGGACTTGCCCGATACCCGGATCTGCTTTCCAGGGGAGGGCGTCCCGTCCATCCCGGTGTAATAGCAGGCGGTGGGCAGCTGCGCTGGACCGTCTTTGTCGCCAAACTGCGCCTTATCGCCCTTGGCACAGTACGCATTTTCGCTCGTGGGAGGCGCGGCTGCTGTTGCCCAGGGGACGCAACACAAGAAAA
>Ga0209283_10000562_pt1 | contig 18966 bp, 17 predicted proteins | sample CZO8metaG_2_FD_188354 | JGI IMG/M metagenome (GOLD analysis project Ga0209283, IMG submission 188354) | Vadose zone soil microbial communities from the Eel River Critical Zone Observatory, Northern California, USA - CZOApr15con2H1.8 metaG... | ecosystem: Environmental > Terrestrial > Soil >...
CGGAAATCCTCAGCCAATGCGGGATCGGCGTGCCGGCAATCAGTTTAATTACCCTCAAAACTTCCCAACAATATAAAGATCCCGACAGAAGTCAACGCGTCGATCTCGCCCGCAGTGTTTTCCCGGCCGCGAAACCCCTGGTTTTTTTTATTCGATCAGCCAGCGATGTAATGAATGATGCCTTTTCCTTCGGCAGATCGAACACCACGTCAGCCGAATTAAAAGACACGGTATGGGTGAAAAACGCACTTACCGATATTGCCGGTGTTGCCCTCGCCCATGAATTGGTTCATATACTTAGCAATAGCGGTGAACATATAAACGAACCCAGCAATCTGATGAATGAAGACGCGGATACGATCACGGTCAAGCTGAAGCCGGATCAGTGCAACAATATAATAAAGCGTGGCATAGAAAACGGTTTTTTGAACCGCAAGACTAATTAGACCGATACGCTTCCCTAGGTAGTAAATGAGATGAGGCTAATGCTGGCTATGGCTGCGTGCCCAGGCGATTTGTCCAAGCGGAACCTATTGCAGAATAAACGACTATACTTTGATAATGGAAAATTGAATATACACGTTTAAGCGATGGAAATGAGTATATTCGCGTACTACTCCAATTTATTGGTGCGTGAATTTGCTCTGCAACAGCAATTAAAATACACGGGGGCCGTATTATGATTACTTGTTTATTTCGCAGCAGTCTCGCCGGCGTCATGATGCTGTTAGTAACCCTGGCCACTTCGGCCGCGGCGGCCGATCTTCCCTGCGGCACCGCCAAGCTCGTGGTCCCGTGGCCGGCCGGCGGCGATACCGATATCATTTTCCGAGCCATTGTCGCCGCGGCAAATCGTGCCGGCGCAAAACCGCAACTCCAGGTGGTGAGTTCGGCGGGCCAAGGCGGAGTAAAAGGCTCTAAGGAGGTGCGTGGCGCAAAACCTGACGGTTGCACTCTCTTGGCCCTCCATGAAAGCGTATTCATTAGCCATCTCTCCGGCCGTGCCGATTTTACCTGGGACGCCTTCCAGCCGGTCGCGCTGATGACTTTTTCGCCTTCCGTCATTAGCGCGAACAACGCGACGCCTTTTAACGATATGAAGGGCTTGATTGCCGAAGCCAAGAAAAAACCCGAGACCGTCACCGCCGGTGTAACGCTCGGTTCCACCACTCAATTCATTTTCCTGCTGATCGAGGATGCCGCCGGTATTAAGTTAAAATATGTCCCCTACGATGGAACGCGCGAAAGAATAGCAGCGCTTTTGACGAAAAATATCCAGCTCGGCGACATAAGCATCATTGTCGCCAAACAGTACATTACCAAAGGCGCCATTAAGGCCCTTGCTATCGCCACCGAGGAGCGCGATCCTTCCCTACCGAATCTTCCGACGCTCAAGGAACAAGGAATTAATCTCATTTACGGAACAAATCGCGGCATCGTATTACCGAAGGGAGCCAAACCCGAGATTATCGCCCATTGGCAAGGTATTCTCGCGAAAGCGGCCAGAGACCCGTCGCTTAAGAAGTCGCTGGAAGGACAGGGCACTTACGTTTTGTTCCTGGGCAGCGCCGATTACACCGCGTTGCTGAAAAAAAATTACAGCGAGCATGAAAAAGTAGCTATAAGTATCGGCATGTTCAAAAAATAAATTTGACTGTGATTGGGGTATACGCGCGCGTGATGCTATCGCAACATCCCATCTTAAATAATCGCTAAATCAATATAGAGGCGAGCCGGACGATGTCCGGCAACGCGTCATTCGTCCATCACACCCCAGATTTTTACCTGCTCATGATCGATGGCGGAAGGCGGGCGTATCACTTTAAAACGCTCGATAATACCGTCCTCGCCGAACTCGCGCTCAACGGTAAGCAAGGTATTCACCCTGTATTCACACATGCCGGCGGCGGAAACCGCCTCGTCGCGCGCCACCGGCAACGCCGCAGCCAAGTCCGGAGCGCCGTAATGCGCAACGAAGTGATGGGCAAGGCGATCGATCACCTGCTCAAAATCCGTTTCGCTGATCTCACTGATGATGACCAGCGTGCTCCAACCAAAACTAACCGTGCCCAGAAACCCATGCGCAAAAGCTTGCAAGCGCTTTCCGGTCAATGCATTTGGATCGCAGTCCAGGAAAGCAAACGCGCCGGGCACGGCTAATTCTCCGGATTCAGCCGCGCGCTCATAGATCCGGGTATCGGAACCGTCAAGGCGCAAGGTACGAGGAAAAAGCATACAGATTGATCGAGTTACTTGCCTTTGCGCAACACTTCGGCGAGCTTACCGATCAATTCGTCGATTTGGCGTTTCTCAATAATCAGCGGCGGCGACAGCGCAATGATGTCGCCGGTCGTGCGAATCAATACACCCTGCTCGAAACAACGCACAAAGCAATCGAACGCGCGCGCGGAGGGTTTTCCGGGAATCGATTCCAGCTCAATACCGGCGACGAGGCCGAGGTTGCGGATGTCGATCACGTGCGGCAGGCCGCGTAGCGAGTGGACAGCGTCGGCGAAGTAATCGGCTAAATCGGCGGCGCGTTGAAACAATCCTTCTTCGGCATAAAGATCGAGCGTGGCAATGGCCGCCGCCGCCGCCAGCGGGTGTCCCGAATAAGTATACCCGTGGTAAAACTCGATGGTGTTTTCCGGCGCATTCATCAGCGCATCGTAAATGCCCTGGCGCACAATCACCGCACCCATCGGTACCGTGCCGTTGGTAATGCCTTTGGCGCAGGTAATCACGTCGGGAACGATATTGAAATAGTCGCTGGCAAACGCGCTACCCAAGCGCCCAAAACCGGTAATCACTTCATCGAAGATCAGCAGCAACCCGTATTTGTCACAAATCTGGCGTAGCCGCTGCAAATAACCTTTGGGCGGCACCAGCACGCCGGTTGACCCGGCCACGGGCTCGATAATAACGGCGGCGATCGTGGAGGCGTCGTGCAGCGTGATAATCCGCTCCTCCAGTTCGTCGGCAAGATGCGCTCCCCATGCCGGCTGATTCCGGCTGAAGGCATTATGCTCCAGGCTGTGCGTGTGCTTAAGATGATCGATGCCCATTAACAAATTCCCGAAGGCCTTGCGGTTGGGAGCAATGCCGCCTACGGAGGTGCCGCCGAAACCGACGCCGTGGTAGGCGCGCTCACGCCCGATGAAGCGTTGCCGCTGGCCTTCGCCGCGGGCGCGATGATAAGCGAGGGCGATTTTTAAGGCCGTGTCCACCGCTTCGGACCCGGAGTTGGTGAAAAATACAGAATCGAGATCGCCCGGCGCCATCGCCGCCAGGCGCTCGGCGGCGGCGAACGCGGCGGGATGCCCCATTTGAAATGTCGGGGCAAAATCCATAGCTTCCGCCTGGCTTTGGATTGCGCGCACGATTTTTTCGCGACAATGCCCGGCGTTCACGCACCAAAGTCCCGCGGTACCGTCGAGGATGGTGCGTCCATCGTCAGTGGTATAGTGCATATCCTTGGCCGCGACCAACATCCGTGGCGCCGATTTAAATTGCCGGTTGGCGGTAAACGGCATCCAAAAAGCGTTTAAATTATCGCGAGATATATCCATACCCAGGTATAAAAGAGAATTGTGGAGAAGCTGCGAATAATACTACAACATGCTGCGAACCGTTACATCGGCGCAGGGGCTGCGAGCGGAGGCTAAAACCGCCCGCCGTTTGACAAGCTCGATGGTTTTAGAAACCATGTAAGCCTTAAATAATGTGCCTGTTGGGCACCTAATTATGTTTCACTATGCTTGGTGATGGTATGACGAATAGAAAAATTCACTGGGATCAGGTCTACACGAACAAATCCCCGCTTGAAGTAAGCTGGTACCAAAGTGAACCGGCGGTCTCCCTGAAGCTCATCCACAATGCCCGGCTTGCGAAGGACGCGCCGATCATCGACGTCGGCGGCGGTGCTTCTGTTCTAGTCGATCGCCTCAGCGATGAAGGCTTTCAGCATTTGGCTGTCCTCGATATCTCCGGCAAGGCCCTTGCTTATACAAAAGAGCGGCTAGGCCATAAGGCGCAAGAGGTGGAGTGGTATGAGGCCGATATCACCAAGTTTATCGCACCGCATGCGTTTACGCTTTGGCATGATCGCGCGGTTTTTCATTTTCTGACTGATCCAGCCGACCGAGGAAAGTATGTAGAGGTGCTCAAACAAACGTTAACGCCGGGCGGTCATTTAATTATCGCTGCATTCGCCATCGGCGGGCCGACCAAGTGCAGCGGCCTTGATATCGTACAGTACGATTCCGACAAATTGGGCGCGGAGTTGGGAGAGGAGTTTCTGCTGGTGGAGCAAACCCAAGAAATGCATATCACGCCGACTGGCAAGGAACAGAAATTCGGCTATTTCCGATTGATCAGGCAAGGCCGGAACGGAAGAACCTAACAGACACTTGTAGCCGGTGAATCCGGATAATATCTACTTAAGGAAGCTTTGATCAAGTTTATTGCTGTCAGATTCCGCGCTCGGAATGACAAATACGACTTAATAGAGCTTTCTTAATGGAAATAAATGCTTAAAACCAGGTTTAGTTTGACAAGCACCACCGTTTTAGAAACCATGTAGACGTTAAAATAACGACTTCGATTAAGGAGTCTGCTTTTATTTGGCCCAATGACAGCACGCTTTACTTTGGCATGAAGTTACATAAATGAATTTTATGGAGAAATAGCAATGAAGATTTCCATGTACCAAGCATCCGTACCGACGTTTATCCGCATGTTGAATAACCTCGCCGCCATTCTCGAAAAGGGCGCGGCACACGCCGAAACCAAGAAAATCGACCCGGCGGTGTTGGTCAATAGCCGTCTATACCCCGATATGCTTCCTCTGGCGCAACAAATTCAGATTGCCTCAGACGGGGCGAAGGGCAGCACCGCGCGGCTGGCGGGGCTCGATGCGCCCAAGTTCGAGGATAATGAGAAAACCTTTCCCGAGCTAATCGCCCGTACCCAAAAAACGATCTCTTATCTCAACACGCTGAAGCCTGAGCAGATTGACGGTTCGGAGGAGAGAACGATCACTTTGCAGATGCGAAGCGGCACCCAGACCTTTCAGGGTATGCCGTATCTCTTAAATGTTGCTTTGCCCAATTTCTACTTCCACGTCACGACCGCGTACGACATCCTTCGGCACTGCGGCGTCGAACTCGGCAAACGCGATTTTCTTGGGAAATCTTAACTGACTGCGTCAGTAAGGCAGTTCATTTTCTTAAAGGGAGGTTTTATGAAATCGATATTGCGTTTCACCAGCCTGGCGTTGTTTGGCGTCTTGTTTGCCGGGATGGCTGACAATGCTTTCCCCCAGGCCTATCCGAATAAGCCGGTGCGTATCATCGTACCGTTTCCAGCGGGTGGCTCCGCGGATACGCTAGCCCGCACTATCGGGCAAAAGCTCACCGAAAGCTTCGGGCAACAGGTATTGATCGACAACCGCCCCGGGGCCGGGGGCAATATCGGCACGGACGCGGCCGCTAAATCCGCGCCTGACGGGTATACCCTCCTCATGACGCCGAGCTCTATCATCAGCAATCCGAGCCTCTATAGTAAGCTATCCTACGATCCGATGAAGGACCTCATGCCGGTGACCGAGGTCGCGTGGACGCCGAATATCCTGGTCGTGCATCCTTCGGTGCCGGCCAACTCGGTCAAGGAGTTGATCGCCTTGGCCAAATCCAAGCCGGGCCAGCTCAGTTATGCCTCCGGCGGCAATGGCGCCACCAACCACCTCGCCGGCGAATTGTTCAAAAGCATGACCGGAATCGATATGGTGCATATCCCGTACAAAGGCAATCCTGTCGCGGTGCTCGACGTCTTGAACGGACAGGTGGGAGTGATGTTCGATTTCATGATTACGTCGCTGCCGCACGTCAAAGCCGGCAAATTAAGGGCCCTGGCTGTGACCGGCGCGAAACGTTCACCGCAACTGCCGGACTTGCCCACCGTGGCCGAGGCCGGTGTGCCCGGCTTCGAGGCCGGCACCTGGTTCGCTGTGCTCGCGCCTGCCGGTACCCCGGCGGCAATTGTGAAGCAATTGAACAATGAAATCGTCAAGATTCTCAATCTGCCGGATGTCAAGGAACGTCTCTACCAACTGGGGGCCGAACCGCGCAGTGGTACGCCGGAGCAACTCGCCACGCTCATGAAACAGGACATGGCGAAATGGGCGAAGGTGATTAAGGATGCCAACATACACATCGATTAATCCCCTTACCCTGTTTATGGCCGCCGGGTCGTCAGCGTGCGCCGGCGGCGTTTCTTAAGGGGCGGCATTCATAACACACCTTCCTCAAGGCAGCTAAATGATTCCTTTTGACTGGCAATTTCCTTATCCCTCCCAGCGCATGCCGGTATTGGCCCGGAACGTGGTCGCCACCTCGCAGCCGTTGGCAGCGCAAGCCGGTGTGCGCATGCTGTTAAAGGGAGGGAACGCCGTCGATGCGGCACTGGCCACCGCCATCGCGCTCACCGTGCTCGAACCCGTGAGCAATGGTATCGGCAGCGACGCGTTCGCGATTATTTGGGACGGACAGAAACTGCATGGTCTTAATGGCTCCGGCCGCTCTCCGGCCGCGTGGAGTCCGGCGCGCTTTGCCGGGTTGGATGTTATGCCCGCGACCGGGTGGGACAGCGTTACGGTACCGGGTGCGGTCTCGGCGTGGGTGATGCTTTCAGAGAAATTCGGCAAGCTGCCGTTTGCCGAGTTGTTTGCGCCCGCCATTGACTATGCCGCCAACGGATTCCGCGTCTCCCCCACTATCGCCCGCCAATGGGCCAACCAAATCCCTACTTTCAAGGGGGCCCCGGGTTTTGCCGACGCGTTCATGCCTCAGGGCCGTGCGCCGGCACCCGGCGAGCAGTTCGCGTTCCCGGACCAGGCAAAGACCTTAATGCGCATCGCCGAAACCCGCGGCGAGGCTTTTTACCGCGGCGAGCTGGCGGAAAAAATAGCGGCCTATGCAACGAGCTGCGGTGGCGCGATGACCGTGCAGGATCTCGCGCGGCACCAGGCGGATTGGGTGGAACCCATTAGCCATCCCTACCGCGATTTCAGGTTGCATGAACTTCCTCCCAACGGCCAGGGGCTGGCGGCGTTGATTGCGTTGGGCATTCTTGAATACTGCCATCTCTACGACCACGCGGTGGATTCCGCCGACAGCCTGCATCTTCAAATTGAAGCGATGAAGCTCGCGTTTGCCGACGTCTATCAACATGTCGCGGATCCCGCCGGCATGCGTTTTAATGCGGCGGATTTTCTGGACAGCGGCTATCTTAAGCGGAGAACAAAGCGGATCAATATGAAACAAGCGCAGTATCCGCGCCATGGCGTCCCCAAAAACGAGGGGACCGTGTATTTAACCGCCGCCGATGCGGCCGGCATGATGGTCTCTTATATTCAATCGAACTATAAAGGATTCGGCTCCGGCGTCGTGGTCCCCGGCACCGGCATCAGCCTGCAAAACCGCGGCTCCGGCTTCAGCCTGCAACCCGGCCACGCCAATGTAGTTGCCGGCGGAAAGCGCCCGTTCCATACCATTATCCCGGCGTTTGTTACCCGGCAAGGCCGGCCGGTCATGAGTTTCGGCGTCATGGGCGGGACCATGCAGCCGCAGGGCCATCTGCAAATGATGGTGCGTTTCGCCGACTATCAGCAAAACCCACAGGCCGCTTCTGATGCACCGCGCTGGCGGCTTGATGAAGGATCAAACGTGATGGTGGAACCGGGCTTCGCGCCGGACGTGCTGAAAGAACTCAGCCGGCGCGGACATCGCATTATGCTGATGGAAAAAGACCATACCGAATTCGGCAGCGCGCAACTTATTTACAACATGCAGCCGGGTTATCTGGCGGCGTCGGATCACCGCCGGGATGGTCAGGCGGTGGGGTTTTAAAAAATAATTTAACGATTCCTTTAATTCGACTGTTGTATGAATTAAAATTTTTTGCTAAAAATTTTAAAATGACAAACAACTCTAACCTTCCGGAGAAAACAATCATGGATCAAAAAATCATCGATCTTTACGATAGGTACACCCACGAGCCGCTCGACCGTCGCGTGTTCCTGACGCGGCTGGCCGAGATGACGGGAAGCGTGACGGCGGCGCTGTCCCTGGTACCGCTGCTTGAGGCCAACCAGGCGCGCGCCGCGATGGTGCCGGCCGACGACCAACGGCTCGAGGCCGGCCACCTCACCTATCCGGGGGCCGCGGGCGACATCAAAGCCTATATGGCGCGCCCCAAAGGCGCTTCGAAGCTGCCGGCCGTGATCGTCATCCACGAGAACCGCGGTCTCAACGCCCATATCGAGGACGTTACGCGGCGCGTGGCGCTGGCAGGATTCCTCGCGCTCAGTCCGGATCTCCTGTCGCCGATGGGGGGCACGCCCGCGAACGAGGACACCGCGCGCGACATGATCGCTAAGCTCGACGCCAAGCAGACCGTCCAAAACCTGGTTGCCACTGTCGCCTTCCTCAAAAAACATCCGAATTCCAATAAGAAAGTCGGCGTCATGGGCTTTTGCTGGGGCGGCGGCATGGTGAACGAGCTGGCGGTCAACGCGCCTGACCTCGATGCCGCCGTGGCCTATTACGGCCGGCAGCCGAAGGCGGCGGACGTGAATAAGATCAAAGCGCCGCTGCTTCTGCACTATGCCGGACTGGACACGCGCATCAACGAAGGCATCCCAGGGTTCGAAGACGCATTGAAAAAGGCGAACAAGAAATACACCCTCTATATTTACCAAGGCGCCAATCACGCCTTTAATAACGACACGTCGGAGGCGCGCTACCACAAGCAGGCGGCCGAACTGGCGTGGTCGCGCACCATCGCCTTTCTCAAGGGAAACCTGTAAGTACGCCGCGGCGCAAGGCCCGTCAAGCCTCCGCCGATCTGAGCGGTAATTAATGCCCTCTATGAGTTAGGCATGATCGGCTCCTGTCAGGAATTCGGTCAGGAGTTGCAGTTTCTATAGGATTTAAAACGGGTCGCGATTAGGCGCGGTCAGCGTGGCCCACAGGTACGATGGGCAAATAGTCCTTCCGTGGACTATTCACATAAGAACAACAGCGTTCAACTAGTCTCTATCGTGGTTTCTATCATGGTCATCGTGGTTTATATCACGGTCTCTATCGCTACTGCCGCTGCTCGTGAAAATCGGAGCCGGGTTCAAGGTCGCGCCCCGCAACGGTTGTATCACCTTAAAGCCCGCCGGTGCGATTGGCAGCGGCTGCAACAACCTGATGCGATTCAGCTGCGTATCAACGGTTCGGCCAGGCAGTGACGCAAGGTAGCGAACCACGACTTCCGTTCCATCCAACGGTGAGCCGTCGGTGTCCTTCAAAACCGTGATGTTTGTCGCAGGCAGCACGTTGATCAGGTGAGAATCCCTAGCGTACCAGTAGGACGCGTAGGTGTAGTTTTTCCTGACATCCAACGGCACGCCATTTACCCGGATACTCGACGCACGGAAGTTGAGCGGCTGATAGGGGTCGATATCCATCGTGACGCCACTGAAGTTGAACAACCAACCGCCAGTCCACTTCGAGACATCCGGGTTGAGCGAGCCATCGGCTGCGTTTTCAATCTGATTCTTAAGTTGCTGACCTATGATTGTGCCTTTTGCAATCTGAGGTCCGATGGCTACGAAGTGGTACAGGTCCGCAAGCGTGATCGGACCGGCGGCAAGTTGCGTACCGTAGCGGAACCCGCGAATGGCGCCGACGTCGGCGCCGGTCATCGCGCGGAACGCGTCGGTGAGAAAGTCATGCGAGGATCCCTCGATGACGGCCGGCATATCTTCATCCGAGAAGTTCGACCGATAGAGGGGCTTCGTGGTGTAGCCGACCACTGTGTCGATGGGACGTTTCAGTAGCGACCCGTTCAACGGGTTGACCTGATGAGTAAAATCCGGGCCACTCACGAAGGTCTTACGGACCTCCTCTACTTTTCGCGCGATCGCCCGATCCTCTTCGATTTCGTCCGTAATGATATGGGCCCTCCATCTCCATTGGGCGACATGGCGGTCCTCTAGCTTCAACGTTATTTCTCCGATCATCGTCCCGTCTTCTCCCTCTTCGACAATAATCGTCTTTCCGCCGGTCTGGGGACTGGTCACCACCACCGCTTTCCGGGTCCTCTCATGCATATCGGACGACAGTATGACGTCGATGCCCGGTTGGAGCTCGGCAAGCCGGATGTTGTTGGCAAGACCGAGCTCAGATATCATGACAATGAGGTCCACATGTTCGACATCGCGTAACACGGGCACGAAATGCTTGACCTCGCTGTCACCGCCGGTAAACTTAAAGCCCTTGGTCACTGTTGTGCCCACGACCTGGGGGCCGCGGTTGTTGGTAAATCCGAGCACGCCAATTTTGAGCTCGCCGACCTGCTTGATTAAATATGGCGGCATCACGAGTTGGCCGGCCTTAGCGGGGAAAGGTGTCGAAGGGTCCTCCGCAAGCGTCGAGTAGTACGCATTCGCGGCGATCGCGTTCCATGGGGCCTTTGCCGGATGATTGACAAACAGTTCGAGGAAACGTTGTGTGCCGTACACGTAATCCCAATTACCCGGGGCAAAAGCATCAATACCAAACTCGTTCACGACATCGACGATCGCCTGACCGCGTGTGTAGAGGACTTCGGCCGAACCCTGGACCGTGTCCCCGGTATTGAACAACAGTGTTCGCCCCTTCTCGTTCTTGTGGCGGATCAGCTCGATTTTTTTGAAAACGCGGGCGAGACCGCCCTCCATATGCCCCGAGCTGTCGCTTCGCACGTTCTTCCTCGGCATCAAGTGGCCGTGGAGGTCGCCTATATGAATGAGAGTGATCTCGTCGTGTTCGGCGGATATAGCAGGTACCGCAAACGCTATCCCAACTAAAGCGACAGCAAAGCTAATACCAACGCAACGCTTGTGCCCAATCATAAATATCTCCCCAAATCGCTATACTAGATTAAGACCTTGCGGCCGTTTACGGGCGATGGCTTGGTCTGTACGTGGTGTAAAGGCACAGAACAAATAAACAAGCCAATCACTTGCCTGGTGTATAGAACCTCCGCAGATTTTTCTTGTTTTTCAACTGCAGGTGTGCAGGTGGAAGTATAGGCAAGATTTTGCGTACCGCTTTGGCGCCCCTGGCGAAAACCAAGTAGTTACTTAGTCCGCTCCCGACAAGTGGCTGGGCTTACGCGACTGACGGATGGGCTTGCTTACAGGGCGATCGGAAGGAATAAGACCATAAGGCGCTTTGCAAACTTATTTGAAGTGCCCGTACTCTTTGATATGCCGCCTCCGTTTGCCAGCAACGGTACTGGGAGCACGCCACCTGCGACAAGAGGGACCTTCGTAGGTACATCGACTACATCCATCGTAACCCAGTCAAACACGGGTATGTTAAGACGGACAATTTGGAGAATAATAATGATACTATTGGGTGCGTGGAACGCACCCCAACGCTTACTAGGCTAGCGAATAAGAGTAAGGCAGCGCCCTGTTCGCCTGCGGACAAGGTGCTTTCACTACCACAGTCAACCATAAGGAGGAGAATCATGTTATTGAAATCCATAGCTCAGGCGGCCGTGGCCGCGATCCTTGCAGTGTTTGCCTGGGGGGCGGCGGCACAAACGCCCGCTCCGCCGGCACCAGGGCCCATCTTCTACGGTGCGCCGATTTCCCTGGACAACGCGAAAAAAGCGGCGGCGGTGGCCTCCGCCGAGGCGCGCAAAAACCATTGGGCCATGGCGCTGGCCGTCACCGACCCTGCCGGCGACCTCGTGTATTTTGAAAAGATCGACGGCACGCAGACCGCGAGCGTCAACATCGCCATCGCCAAGTCGCGCTCGGCTGCGATCTTCAAGCGGGCGACCAAGGTGATGTTCGACGACCTGGCGTCCGGCGGGGGCGGCCTCCGTTTCCTGGCCCTGGAAGGCGCGGTACCGGTCGAAGGCGGCGTTCCGATCGTGATGGATGGCAAGATCGTCGGCGCCATCGGCGCATCCGGCGGCACCGGCCAGCAGGACGGCATCACCGCCAAGGCGGGCGCCGAAGCGCTGAAATAACTGTTCAGCTTTACGGTGAAAAGGGCCGCATCGCGGCCCTTTTTTCTTGGCACGAATATCGGTGCCGCCAACTCACAACAGAGCAGTTTCCCCTGTGAGTAACCGGACAAGGGCGCCGGTCAAAGAAGCGGGGTCATGGCCGGCACGCGGGAGCACTGCGGGTCAGAAACCCGGAACCGCGCTGTTCACACCCCGATAGCGCGAAGTACGGCGTCGGGTATCCATAAAAAGCTCACCTTGGTCGCCGACGTCACCGTGTATTTGCGCGGCTTAAGGAACGCAATCGGGTTAGCGGCCTGCACGCTGCCGCCCTCTATCGTCATTGTCCGACCGTCTTCCGCGGTCAGGGTCAACTTGCCCTCAAGCAGGTAAAGATTCCAATGGTCGGTCATACCGTGCTCAAGCAGGCGTGCGCGGGCGGGGGCGGTATAGATCAACGTCTTCGACGCAAGCAATTCCAAACTTTGGCGATCGAGTTCGTGAAAGGGCGTGAACCGGCTCAAATCGCCGGGTATAACCAGACGGCGCGGATTCTCCTGGTAACTATCGATGTGCTTGAAGCTTCGCCCGGTATATAACTCGTCGAGGGAAGCGGCAGACAGGTAGAGCGTGCGCCGCGCTTCTTTCCGTTGCTCAACATGTGGCTTTTCCACAATCGGAGGCGCGCTTGTGCGCCGCGCTTCTTTCTGTTGCCCAGCATGTGGCTTTTCTACAACGGGAGGCGCGCCAGGGCCTTCCCTGGCATACGGCTTTTCGAGGTTGTCGCCCGCCGCGCGCGTCTCACCATAAAAATCCGTCATACCCGCGCTCGGCTCGCCCGGGGCTGTGGCATCGACGACGGCAAGCTCCCCCGGCCGTCGCTTGTCTTTGCGAACGATGCTGACACGTAACTTCTCTTCCAGAGCGTCCATCGTCGGCGTATTTCGTTCGGACAAGGACAGGCCCGCGATGAGATTAATCACCTCGATAACCGGGGTGGCCGCGTCTCCATCCTCTTCGACGCGACCGAGGCAATGCAGGTATTGGTTGAGCATCCGCCCGCGATCGAACAACACGGGGCAGTAGAACCGGACCGGCGCCTCTTTAGTGCGATATTGGAGCAGGAGCTCCAGCCCGCGATAAATGCTTTTCTCTTGATTTTTCTTCTGGAACGCCGTAAACGGAGCGTCCACGACGCCGGTGGGATAAAGCCGGCGCACCGCTCTGTCTTCGAGAAACAGGGTCACCAGTCCCCACGGCTGCGGCTTACGGGCCGGGTAAACGAACCCGATGCGGATAGATTCCGTCTCGTCGTCGCGCAAATACGACTCCAGGAGCCGCAGGTTATGCGTCTTGAACACGGAGGTGAGTTCGGCGTCGAGACAACACCGCTTTTGCTCGTCGTAAACCCCGAGCTCGCCGTCCTTCGTCAGCACATACAGACCGCGTGGGTCCGATAAGAAATCTATGCGCACTGTTTGTCTCTTTTGTTGAGTTACATACCCCTATTTTGTATTACATTACCCCTATTCTGCTAGAGACGCCTGCCCACTGCAAGAACTCGTTGGCCTGCGCCGCTCCCGGCACCGACGCTACCGCCATGATATCCTATGGGTCTTGAAAATGATGGGTTACGCTAACGCTTCATCCATCCTACCGGCTTATGAGACAGGGCGCTCATGCACGAAGAAACCGTTATTTAGGTTTGTGCTTTTCCTGGTAATTATTTCTCGCAACCTGCTTGCTTAGACTAGAGTTAATCTATCGCAAGCCTCGAAAAAAAGGGGGGATAACCCCGCGAACTAGATCGAAGTGGTTACTACACCGTCAGGCGGCGGACATCGAGTCTGAGGTACCCGCTTCCTTTCCTTTACGTGACGAAAACCGATGCGATCCAATACATATCAGCGCATTTGGCGCACTGTGCACCGGATCCCTCACGGCCGTGTGGCCACCTACGGCCAAATCGCGCTGATCGCCGGCTACCCGCGTCACGCCCGCCTGGTCGGCTACGCACTGCACCACACACCGGATCGCCTTGATATTCCATGGCATCGTGTCATCAACGCGCGTGGCGAGATCTCGTTTCCCAAGGGCAGTAGCCACTATGAAATGCAGTTGAATCGGTTACTCGAAGAGGGCGTGGAGTTCGTTCGTGATCGCGTGGACCTGGATCGCTACGGTTGGCGGTCCAGCACGCGTAGCCGGGCAAGGCGCGAAGCGTAACCCGGGTCTACCGCCGCACATCGGCTCATCGCTTCCGGCTCGCCGCCAAAAAAAAGGTGTCAAGTTAAGCTACCCTCGATTTCCTTCTTTACGTGAGAAACGAATTTGCAATCCAACCAGGTTCTTCAGTTCCTTGACATTGATTTCCCATGGTTCAATATTAAATGGTGTCTCACGCATCGTTGAATGAAGGTTGTCAGCTATCAGTTTATTGGGAGGGCTTATATGCTTTGCTCCATGCTAAGAAAACAAAGACGGTTACCGCTCATTGCAGTCGCGCTGTTACTGGTTGGCTGCGCCACCGCGCCAAAAAACGCGGAAGAGTTCCGGCAAGCGATGCGCAGTAGTCCGTTTAAAAAGGTGGAAAGTTTTGAAGTCGCGCGTCCGTTCCAGGACGTGTCGTCGACGCTCCGAAAGAAGGGCAACGAGTGCCTGGCTCGTACTGTCAGATGGACCGCAACATCCGCAAAATACTTCAACACACGGTCGGGCGTTAATACCTACAAGCCCACCTTCGTCGCCAACGCCAACAGGGCGGAACTTCATGTCCAGTTAAAGCGGAGCGCCGTGGTCGAGGTAGGGAGCCCGCCCGATGGCTTTTATCGCGTCGTGCTCGACGCTACCCCGATGGCGAAGGATCGAACCCGAATCGACATGTATGCCCTGTCCATAGACGACAATCTAATCCGAAAGGCGATGCGCGGGTGGGTTCAGGGTGATAATCTTGGCTGTCCGGATTTGTGACGTGATGGGCCCACCTTTTCGTCTGGTTTGCTCATTGTCGCTGCTTGTTGCAGTCGCCGGCTGCTCCAATCTTAAGACTTATCCGAATACCGCGGATAAAAATTTACAGGTTCAAACCAAGCTGTCCGGATCATTCCTTACAGGAGTGGAGGCATTTCTTCATATTCATCGTTTGAAGGACAGCTGCTCCGGCGACTATCTCGGCACCGTCGAGTTGAAAAACGGTCTGACCCAAGTCGGTATCGCGCCCGGCCAGCCCACCTACCTCGCATTCGCCTTCAATACCTCCGCGAGGCTTGGCGGCAGCTTCGGAACGACTTCCTACACCACGATCTTGACGCCCCGAGCCGGCGGTCAATACACGGCAGACGTCAGTTACGCCGACCGTATTTACAACGTGAGCATCCGCGAGGTCGGGCCTCGCGGCGCACCTGGACGCGAGCTCGAACGTAGGACGAGGGACTGCCCAAAAACGGAATGAGCCCGTTTCCCTGCGAATGAATTTGCGCACAGCCAAACTCTTTAGTCCATCTTGGTTTTCTGTTTGCGCGGTTTTTGATGCGGCTGTTTGGGTTCCGGATGGACCGCAATGGGGTCGCTAGCGGGAAAGGTTTCCTTAAGGGCCTCGTCCAGTCTCTGCTCTAGCTCAACATCAGCATAGTTCTTTTTCTTACTCTTTATTACCCTTGCCTGGTTCACTGTGAATACCCGCTCCTGATTGCTTCCTCACTGATCACGCTCCGTGACGTTGTGGCCGCTCAAGTCAACACCCTTGGCTCGCGGCGCGATTGGTTGAATCAACCAGTATACGAAAAGTTATCGATTCACTCGTCAGCCTTTTGGCTTGCATCAGCCGGGGAACTATTGAAGGCTGCGGATCAAAGAAAACGTACATGTCTAACAATCGTATCGAGCAACAAATGCTGCTAACGCGTCGATAGCTGGACTACTTGTTGAGTGGAAGCGCCCCCTACACTTGCTCGTAACGCATGAATGTTTCCTGTCAATAATACGCTCGAGCGTTCCGCCAGATTAACCGTGAAGAAATAACCGCCTCCGGCAATGAAATGTCTGGCTGGCCATGACATCATGATATCCTATGAGTCTTAAAAGCGATAGGTTACGCTAACGCTTCACCCATGCTGCGGGCTGAGCTCGGGCAGGCACCGCGACAGCGAGGAAGTACCCTAGGGCCGGTCGACGACCGGAGGAGCGCTCACAATGAAGGCTTACTGGATCACACCGGGCCCCGGCGGCACGAAGGTCGAACTGCGCGAGACGGCCACCCCCGAACCCAAGGCCGGAGAGATCCTCGTCCGGGTCCGGGCCGCCGCGTTGAACCGCGGCGAGCTGTTGGGAGGGAAGGCGGGCGCCTCCGCCAAACCCGGCGGCGGCGACTGCTCGGGTGACGTGGTGAAGGTCGGCGACGGCGTCGCCGGTATCTCGACGGGCGATCGCGTGATGGGGCGCTGCGGCGGCGGCTTTGCCGAGTACGCCCTCATCGATGCGCGGGAGGCCATGCCCGTGCCCGCGCAGCTCTCGTTTGAACAGGCGGCGGCGATGCCGCTGGTCTTTCTCGTGGTCTACGACATGCTGGTCGCGCAGGGCTGTCTCACGGCGGGACAGTGGCTGCTCGTGACCGGTGTCTCGTCGGGCGTCGGGGTCGCCGCGCTCCAGACCGCAAAGGTGCTGGGCGCACGCGTCATCGGCACCTCCGGTTCCGGCGAGAAGCTGGCCAGGCTCCAGGGGCTCGGACTCGACCTGGGCATCCGGACGCGGACCGGTGATTTCTACCACGCCGTGATGAAGGCCACCGAGAACCAGGGCGTAAACCTCGTGGTCAACACCGTGGGCGGGTCGGTTTTTCCCGAGTGCATCCGGGTGCTGGCCTTCGAGGGCCGGCTCGCGACGGTGGGGCACCTCGACCGGGTGCTGACGAGCACGCTCGACCTCGAGGCCCTGCACGGTAAACGCCTCACGCTGTTCGGCGTGAGCAACCGCCTCCGCAGCGCCGCCCAGCGCGCCGAGACGGTTCGCGGCTTCGTCAGGGACCTCTTGCCTTATGTGGAGGACGGGCGCCTGCGTCCGCTGGTCGACAAGGTGTACGGATTCGAGGATCTGCCGGCGGCGATCAAGTTCATGGAGACCGACGCTCAGGTCGGCAAGATCGTCGTACGCGCGCTCACGACGTAGCCGGGGCGCGAGGCGATGCCGAAGGCGCGTCGGGTACCTCAGTCGGACATCAGAAAAACCGAACCGCATAAATCGGCGGCAGCGTAGTGGAGATTTCCTGCCACGCCTCGCCGCCGTTCTCGGAGGCCCACAGCCCGCCGGTGGTCGAGCCCATCATCAGTGTCTGCCCGTTATCCGCGACCGCAAGGCTGTGGCGGTAGATGAGGTCGTAGCAGTGCTTCTGCGGCAGCCCCGCGCGCAGCACGTCGAACGATTTTCCGCCGTCCCGGGTTCGCGTGACCGATAGCGCGGCATCGACAGGAATGCGCTTCTGATCGGCCGCCGCGGGCACGAACCAGGCTGTATCCGGGTCATGCGGATGCACGGCAACGGCAAAGCCGAAGTCGGACGGTGGCCCCTTCTTCTCGATCCCGATTTGTTGCCAGAACTTGCCCGCGTCGGTCGAACGCCAGATGCCGTTGTGGTGCTGGCACCAGAGCACGTCGGGAGCGGCGGCGCATTGCGCGATGCTATGCGGGTCCTGGATGTTCTGGTCGTCGGCGCGCTCGGGCGGCATGTAGTTCGCGCGCATGCCGGCTGCGCTGAGCGACCAGCTCGCGCCGCCGTCGCGAGTAACCCACGCGCCGCCGCACGAGATGCCCACCAGCACGCGACGGCTGTCCCGCGGATCGACGCAGATGGAGTGGATCCCGGGCGCCTCGTTCCCGCCGCCGACCCATTCGCGTCGTTCAGGCACCTCCCAGAGCGAGCTGACTAGCTCCCACGAGTCGCCGCGATCGCGCGAGCGGAACAGTCCGCCAGGCAGCGTGCCCGCCCAAAGTACGCCGGGCTCGCCCGTGCCGCCTGCCGCCAACGACCAGATCATTAACAGCTTCCACGCGACATCGTCCTTGCGATTCTCGGGCTGCGGCGGGTACGCAGGCACGGCGATTTCAGTCCAGGCGTCCACGCCCTTGTCCCGCCGGTGGAGCTTGACGCCGAAATGACCGAGATTGAGCGCGGCGTAGAGGGTGTCGTCGCGCCGGTCGAACAGCACCATCACGACGGGATCGCCGGCGAAACTGTGCCGTCCGATGATCCAGCTTCCATTCTGGCGGGCCAGCTCGAACAAGCCCTTGCGCGTGGCAACCAATGCGTGAGTGTCGATGATCAGCCTCCTGATAAAGCCTGCAGCACATAGATCTGGCTGCCCGCGTCGAGCGCCGTGTCGAGTTTGACGCGATCTCTTACACGAAGCCCGTCGATGAAGATGACGACGTTGGGGCGCAGATGGCCCTGCTCGTCGAGGATATACCCGCGCAGCCGTGAATTTACCTGGAATCCGGTTTCGAGCGCGTCGCGAAGCCTCGTGGCCGGAGTTTCGATCTCGGGCACTTCCGTGAAGCGCGCTAGTTGCTGGGTGAAGATCAGCTTGGCCATGATCGGAAATTATATAACAAGCATAGGATGCATTCCACGATGTGCATGGATGCACAAGTGCCGCGATAGACATGGATGTCGAGAGCGGCCGCACCCTCTCTAATAAAACATAAGCCCGCGTAGGATGGGTGAAGCGCAGCGTAACCCATCACCCTTCTTCAAACTGATCCGGATCATCCAACCCCGTTCCCGCCCAATCCCGCGGATAGAGCCCAAGCCGCACATAACGGTGAAACGTCGAGTAAGGCCAATCGATAACTTGTTTAACATGACCATGTTTTACGGGATTGTAATGGACGTAATCCACATGTCTTAGCCAATCGGTTCCAT
>Ga0209283_10000567_pt1 | contig 18835 bp, 16 predicted proteins | sample CZO8metaG_2_FD_188354 | JGI IMG/M metagenome (GOLD analysis project Ga0209283, IMG submission 188354) | Vadose zone soil microbial communities from the Eel River Critical Zone Observatory, Northern California, USA - CZOApr15con2H1.8 metaG... | ecosystem: Environmental > Terrestrial > Soil >...
GCAGTCGCGTCTCGCGTGTTCTTCAGGATGGCCAGCATGTCCTGCTCGCCCCCCGCGCCGATGTTGCGCAGGTTCCCCGTGAAGGACTGCACGTTGCCCAGGATGCTGTCGACGCGCGACTGGCTGCGCTCGATGATTCCCTCGATCCCCTCGGTGATGCGGGTGAGGTTCTCGACGATGGTGCGGAGGTTGTTCTCGCCTTCCTCGCCCCCGAGCGTCTTGCGCATGTTCTCGGTGACCGCCCCGATGTCGCCGGCGATCTTCGAGAGCTGGTTGAACACCTCGTTCATGCCCGGCTGCCGCACGACGTTCCGGATCTCGTCGCCGTCCTTGAGCAGCGGCTGATCGGGCGAGCCCGGCGTCAGGTCGAGGAGGAAGTCGCCGAGGATGCTCTCCGACCGCTTGGTGATGGTGGCGTTCCGGTGCAGCGGGTATTGCTGCTTGATCTTGAGCCACACCCTCGCCCGCGCGGTGGCCTCGTCCAGCTCGATGCGGTCGACCTGGCCGACCGGGATGCCGGCGATCTGCACGCGCGAGCGCGCCCCCAGGCCGGTCGCGTCGTCGAACATCGCGTAGACCCGGTAGCTCTTGTCGCGCCCGATGTTCGCGCCGATGAAGTAGAGCGCCAGCGCGAACGCGACCGCGGCGGCAGCAACCACCAGACCGACCCGCAGGGGTGTCCAGAAGGATTGCACCGTGCGATCCTATGCCCGCCCGAACCAGGTGGCGAGGAAATGCCGGGTGTGCGGCTCCTGGCTGTGGCGCACCTTGTCCGGCGGCCCTTCCTCGACGATGCGCCCGTCGTGCAGCATGGCGACGTGATCGGCGATGTGGAAGGTGGACCCGATGTCGTGGCTGATGACCACGCTGGTCACGCCCAGCTTCTGGCGCGCGCCGATGATCATCTCGTCCACGCTCTCGGTGGTGAGAGGGTCGAGGCCGGTGGTGGGCTCGTCGTAGAGGACGATCTTCGGCTCGCGCGAGATGGCGCGGGCCAGCGCCACCCGCTTGCGCATGCCGCCGGACAGCTCGGCGGGGTACTTCTGCTCGACCTCGTACAGCTCCACGACCGCGAGCTTCTCCTTGACCCGCGCCTCGATCTCCTCCTCGGAGAGCTTGGTGTGCTCGCGCAGGGGGAAAGCGACGTTCTCGAACACCGTGAGCGAGTCGAACAGCGCCGAGCTCTGGAACACCATCCCCATCCGGGTGCGGAAGCGCGAAAGCTCGCGCCGGTCCATGCGGGTGATGTTCTCGCCGTCCACGATCACCTCGCCGCGGTCCGGCTTGAACAGGCCCATGATGTGCTTCATCAGCACCGTCTTGCCGCTCCCCGAGCCCCCGAGGATGACCACCGTCGTCCCCAGCCAGACCTTCAGGTTGACTCCCTTGAGCACTTGATTGCCGTCGAACGATTTCCACAGGTCCCGCACTTCGATCATGGGCTCGGTCATCCGCCCAGGCCTCCGCGCGGCTGCGGATTCGACAACGTGATCGCCGTGTAGACGTAGTCGATGGCGAAGATGGCCACGAGGCCGCCGACTACCGCCTGGGTGGTAGCGATACCCACACCGCGCGCGCCTCCCTCGGCGCGGTAGCCGCGGAAGGCGGCGATGAGCGTGACCACGAACCCGATCACCGCCGACTTGCCGAGCCCGTCGGTGATGTCCTTGAGCTCGACAAGGTACTGGATTCGATTGAGGAATGTGCCCGGGGACAGGTCCTTGAGGAACACCGCCACCCCGTAGGCGCCGGTCATGGCGATGACGTTGAACAGCATGGCCAGGATGGGAGCGGCGACCAGGGCGGCGATGATGCGAGGCACGACCAGGTAGTTGATGGGGTCCACGGCCATCGTCTCGAGCGCGTCGATCTGTTCGGTGACGCGCATCGTGCCCAGCTCGGTAGCCACCGCGCTTCCGACCCGCGCCACCAGCACGATGCAGGTGAACACCGGGGCCAGCTCGCGGGCCAGGGACAGCTCGACGGTTGCGCCTACCAGCGACTGCGCGTTGAAGAGGCCGAAGGCGTAGACGGTCTGGAGCGCGAGCACCATCCCGGTGAAGAGCCCAGTCAGCCCGACGACGAACAGCGAGCCGTACGCCATGAACTCCAGCTGGCTGAACAGCAGGCCGACGCGGTAGGGCCGTCGGAAGATCGCGGCGACCGACTGCGCGAAGAAGAGGCTCAGCTCGCCCAGCATCTCGAGCGGCGCGCGCAGCGGCTTCATCCACGCCGGCGGCCAGGCCGGGTGGGACGAGGTGGTGGGCTCGGCCATGCGGGCGCTTTCTACTCCGAGACGGCCCCGCAGGCGAGCTTCCGGACTGTTTGCGCCAGCCGCCGCCGCAATCGGCGGCGCCGCGGCCGGATTGTCCGGTCGATGACTCCTGTCTTGCCGGGAGGGCGGTCGGTGCGCAGCCTGCCCCCATGACGGGATGGGTCCTGGTGGCGTTGCTCGCGGCGGCTGACCCCGCGGCGCGCGAGCGCGCCGGGCGCGCGTCGGCCCTGTTGTCGTACGTGGCGGGCGATTACGCCGTCGCGGTGGGCCCCCGCGGCGAGATCCTCTCCCCGGAGGAGCTCGCCGAGCAGGGCCAGTTCGTGCGCGAGGCGGCGGCGGAGCTGCGCGCGTCCTCGGCGGAGGACCTGGCCGGCGAGCTGGACCAGCTCGCGGGACGGGTGGACGCCCGGGCGGCGCCGCCGGAAGTGATCGGGCGGGCACAGAGGATCGCCGCGCTGATCGCGCAGCGCTTCGATCTGGCCGTGCTGCCGCGCGCCCAGCCCGATCTGCGGCGGGGGCAGCGGCTCTACCGGCAGGCTTGCGCCGCCTGCCACGGGCGGGACGGGACGCCACCGCCGGCCGAGCGGCTGCCGCTCCCCACCCGCCCTGTCGCGTTCGCCTCGAAGCCGGACATGTCGCGGCTCAGCCCGCAGCGCGTCTTCTCCGCCGCGACCTACGGCGTGCCCGGCACGGCGATGCCGTCGTTCGGCGACGCGCTCACCCTGGGCGAGCGCTGGGACCTGGCCTTCTATGCGCTGACGCTGGCCCACAAAGGCGCCCGCGAGCGCGCCCGCGGCGAGGAGCTTCTGCGCAAGGCGCCTCGCACGCCCGACTTCCTGCAGCTCGCGGTGCGCAGCGACGACCAGCTCCGCGCCGCCCTCTCCCGCAGCGGCCTGTCGCCAGCCGATCGCGAAGCCGTCCTCTCCGCCGTCCGCGCCGCCTTTCCCGCCAGCCCCGGACGCGCCAGCCGCTGAAAGGGCGCTCGCGGCTAGATGGTCACGCGGGGGACGCGGGCGCCGATGGCGCAGAACAGCTCGTACGGGATGGTGTCGCACAGGTCGGACAGGTCCTGCGCGGTGATGCGTTCCCCGCCCTGCTCGCCGAGGAGGACCACCTCGTCCCCGACGCGCGCGCCCGGGACGTCGGTCGCGTCGATCATCACCATGTCCATGCAGACCGTTCCCACCTGCTTCACGCGGCGGCCGCCGAGCAGCACCTCGGTCTTGTTCGTCAGGCTGCGGCGGTAGCCGTCGGCGTATCCGACCGGCAGCGTGGCGATCACGCTGTCGCGCCGCGCGGTCCAGCGATGGCCGTACGAGATCGGAGTGCCCGCCGGAACGCGCTTGAGGTGCGAGATTCCGGTCACCCAGCTCATCGCCGGCTTCAGATCGGCCAGTCCGGCGAAGCGCGGAGCGGGCACGGCGCCGTACAGCATCAGGCCCGGACGCACCATGTCGTGGTGCGAGCTGGGCAGGTCGATCGTCGCCGCGCTGTTCGCCAGGTGGCTGAGCTGGAGCGGCTGCCCCGCGTCGAGCAGCGCCCTGCGTCCCTCGACGAACAGCTCCATCGCCAGCCGCGTCGAGGTGGGGTCGCGCAGGTCCGCGTTGGCGAAATGCGAGCACAGGCCGGTGATGCGCACCTCCGGCCGGCCGCGCAGGTGCGCGATGAGCCCGGGCAGCTCCTCGGGCAGCGCTCCGATGCGGCCCATGCCGGTGTCGAGCTTGAGGTGCGCATCGGCGACGGCGCCTCGGGCGCGCGCCGCGGCGGCGAGCTGGTCGATCATCTCGGGGCGGTACACGAGCGGTGTCAGCCGGTGCTGCAGCAAGAGCCCGTAGTCCGTGTACTGCCCGCCCAGGACCAGGATCGGCGCCGTCACGCCGACGTGGCGCAGCGCGAGCCCCTCCTCCACGAGCGCGACCCCCAGCCAGTCCGCGCCGGCCTGCAGGAAGGCCTTGGCCGCGATGGCGGCTCCGTGGCCGTAGCCGTCCGCCTTCACCACCGCCATCACGCGGCTGCGGGGCGCCGCCTGGCGCGCCTCGCGGAGGTTGTGCATCAAGGCATGTGCGTCGATGCGCGCCTCGGTGGGCCGGACGCGCAGATCGAAAGCGCGGCGGGCGGTATCGCCCAAGGCTGCGGCGGCGGATTCGGACACGCGAGGCCTCCCGGTCGGAACTGTAGCCCAGTCCAGGATGACAACAAGCAAATCACGGTTGGCTTTCCCGCGCGCGCTGGATAGGGTCGCCCGATGGCACAGCCACTCCGCGTCGGCGGCGACATCGACTCCTTCTGCACCCGCTGCAAGATGGAGCTGGGCCACACCATCCTGGCCATGGTGGGCAAGAGGCCCGTCCGGGTGCGCTGCAACACCTGCGGCGGCGAGCACAACTACCGCGGCAGCTCGGCTCCCGCCCGCAAGGGATCGTGGGTGCCCGCGTCCGAGCGCGCCAGCCGTCCCGCGGTGACCAGCTGGGAGGCGCTGCTGCGCAAGAAGGACCTCTCCCGCGCGCGGCGCTACACGGCGAAGGAGCGCTTCGAGGCGGAGGACGTGCTCGAGCACCCGGTCTTCGGCATCGGGCTGGTGCAGGAGGTCCGCGGGGACAAGATCAGCGTCGCGTTCAAGGCGGACGTGAAGACGCTGGTGCACGGGAAGGGCTGACGGCCCCCGCCCTCCGGCCGGCGCGAAGCAGCTCCAGCGAGGCGGCGAGGTCCTCGGGCAACGGCGCCTCGACCTGCAGGAAGCCGCGGCCGGACGGATGCGGCAGGCGCAGCGCGGCCGCGTGCAGCGGAGTGCGCAAGAGCGCCGCCGCGTCCGGGTCCGTGCAGCCGGGGTGCAACTCGCGGCGGAGCACGGGGCCGGGCTCGCCGTACCGCGGGTCGAGCAGCAACGGATGCCCGAGAGCGGCGAGGTGCACGCGGATCTGGTGCGTGCGGCCTGTGAACGGCCGGCAGGAGCACCAGGTCGCGGCTCCGAACCTCTCGACCGGCGTGAAGTCTGTCCGCGCCGCCTTCCCACGCGCGTCTCCGCGTCCGGCCACGCGCATCGCTCCGCGCCGCCCCTCGACCAGCGGCAGCTCGCAGCGCACGGGCGACGCCAGGTCGCCCCGGACCAGCGCCAGGTACGTCTTCTCCGCGCGCCGCGACTCGAACGCCGCATTCAGGGCGCGGTGGGCCTCTCGCGTGACCCCGAAGAGCACCACTCCGCTGGTGTCCCGGTCCAGCCGGTGCACCGGCAGCGCCCCCGGCGCGACGGCCCGCACCTCCGCCGAAAGCACCTCCCCCTTCTCAGACCCCCTTCCCGGCACCGTCAACACCCCGGCCGCCTTGTCCACGGCCATCACCCACTCATCCCGATAGAGCACTCGCATCGCGGCAACCTACCATCGCCTCACGCCTTTCTTTCGCCGCCGGTGGACTCAAAGATCAACGCGGAGGCGCGGAGGCGCGGAGATTTCTGTTTGCTGCCGCTTCGGGCACCCGCGCCCGATGTGACGAGCCCCGATTCCTCCGCGTCTCCGCGCCTCCGCGTGATGCTTGTAGCCCCCTCATGCTCAACCCGGGGCGGGCGCCTGGCCGGCTGGCTGTGCACTTGGCGCACACGCCCTGCCGGTCCACTATTCAACGGGAGGGCAGCGTGGAGCTCATCGACCATCTGTGGCGCGACATCGACCGCCTGGCGCGGGCGGGCGCGCGACCCATCGACGTCCTCGTCGACCCGGGCACCTGGGTCGTCTTCACCTACCGGCTGGGGCGCGCCTTGCGCCGGTTGCCGCGACTTCTCCTCCTGCCCGCCAGGTGCGCGCACAAGCCGTTCGAGCTGCTCGTCGGCACGCTCGCGCGCGTGGCGCTCCCGCCGTCGGCCGAGGTGGGCGGCGGCCTGCGCGTCGGCCGCGTGGGCGGGATCCGCGTCGCGGCGGACGCGTACATCGGCCGCGACTGCGATCTCGCCGAGGGCGTCACCATCGCCGCCTCCAGCGGCGCGCCCTGGATCGGCGATCGAGTGCAGATCGGCCCCGGCGCCAGGCTCATCGGCCCCATCCGGGTCGGCAACGACGCGGCGATCGGCCCCAACGCCGTGGTCGAGACCGACGTGCCGGACGGCGCGACCGTGGGCGGCATCCCCGCGCGCGTCGTCGCCGGAAACGGGTCGCGCGGCCTGCTGGTGCCCGGCCGCAAGTGCCCGCCGCTGATGGACGCCGTGCGCGGAATGGTGCGTGGCGTCCTACCCCGGCCCACGCAGCTCCTGCTGCGGGGCTGAAAGTCTCGCGCGAGGGCGGGTGCTCTCGGGTACGCTGCCCCGCGGTGCGCCGCGCGTTCCTCTTCCTGCTTCTCGCCTCCGCCGCCGCGCGCGCGCAGTCGCGGGCCCCGCTCGGCGCGCGCACGCAGGGCCCGTTGCGCGAGCTGTTCCTCGACGTGACGGGCGCCGACGCGCGAAGCCTCGCCGCGCCCGAGCTGGACCTACGCTACACGATCGCGAACACGTGGAACGAGCTGATGAAGCTGACGGGCGGGCCGCACTTCGCGTCGCAGGAGCTCGACGAGCAGGCCGACTCGATCGCGCTGCGCGCGCGAGTGCCGTGGTCGCGCGCTCTCGGACCCGCGTTCGCGCGCGTGTCGACCTCGGTGGAGGGCCGCCTGACCCTGCACTGGGGCGGCTACACCGACCGGCCGATCGAGGCCTGGCACGCGCTGAGCGGCGCGTTCAACTTCCGCCGCGACGCCAATCCGCGCAACCAGCTCCGCCTCCTCTTCGGCGACGACGGGGGCACTGCCTTCGCCCTGAACGGCGGCTCGGCGCTGGCGCTGGGCGACCTGGTCCTGCGCAACCAGGTCACGTTGGCCGAGGCGGCGGACTGGGGAGTCGCCGCGCGGCTGGACGTGAAGCTCCCGGTGGGCTCGCTCGGCAGCGCCGGTGGATCGGGCGGGTTCGATGCGGGCGCGGGCCTCTTGGGGACCTTCGAGCCCACTGGCTGGCTGACGCTGCACGGCCTGGTGGCGCTGAGCGCGTGGTCGGAGCTGGCCTGCACCTGCTCGCTGCAGCCGAAGACCTGGCACTTCACCGCGGAGCTCTCGGTGGCGGCCTCCTGGGGCGAGACCACCTTCCTCTTCGAGGATCGCGCGCTGTCGCCGCTCTTCCCCGCCGGCTGGAACCGCGAGCCGGCGAACGGCGACGACGGCCTGCTCTCCTCGGGCGCCTTCGCCGACTTCCGCGTGCACAACCAGCTGACCTTCGCGGTGCGCCGCGGGCGCTTCACCGTCTGGTTCAGCGAGGACTTCACGCCGGGGCCCAACCCCCGCAGCACGTTGAAGTGGGCCTGGAGCAGCAACGCGCCCGACGCGCTGTTCGGCGTGTCTTTTACGCAGCCGCTCTAGCCGCGGTCCGCGAAGCCCGCGAACAAACGTAGCGCCGCCGAATACGGCGGCGGCTAGGCGAGCTCCTCGATCGGCCTCACGTCCACCGGGCAGAGGTCGGCCAGCGCCTTGCGGCCCACCTCGCCGTCGCCGACCACCACGATCTGCGCTCCGTCGCGCGCGGGCGAGAGCTGCGCCGCGGCCTCGCGGGCCTGGGCGGCGGTCACCGCGCCGATGCGGCTGCGGTAGGTGGCGAGGTGCTCGAGCCCGAGCCCGTCGAGGATCGCGTCCGCCACCTGCTCGGCCAGCGCCTCGTTGCTCTCGAGCCCCAGCGGGAAGAGGCCGGCCAGGTACGACCTGGCCTTCTCCAGCGCGTCCTTCGACGGCCCGGTGCGCGCGTACTCGCGCATCTTCTCCAGCGCCACGTCCACCAGCTCGCGCAGGGTCTCGTTCTTGGTGAACGAGGAGAAGACCGACAACCCCGCGTGGCGCGCCATCGCGAGGCGCGTCGAGACGCTGTACGAGAGGCCTCGATCGACGCGGATCGCGTCCACCAGGAGCGAGGTGAACCCGCCGCCCAGGGCGGTGTTCTCGACCACCCCCGGCATGTAGAGCGGCGAGCGCCGCGGGATTCCCGTCGCGACGATGCGCAGCTGCGCCTGGGTCGAGTCGGGCTTGTGCCAGACCAGCGCGCGCATCCCCTCGCGCGGCAGCGCGGCGAAGTCCAGCGGCGCCCGCCGGGCCTCGGAGGGCCAGCGCACCTGCGCGAGCCGCGCGCGCGCCAGCTCCAGGAGCTGCTCCGGGGGAGCCGTGCCCACCAGAGCGAGGAGCGCGCCGCGCGCGTTGAAGCGGCTGGCGTGGAAGCCGAGCGCATCCTCCCGCTGGTAGGTCTCCACGTCGCGGCGGAAGCCGTGCGCCGGATGCCCGTAGGGGTGGTGCGCGCCGTAGCCGAGCGTCACCACCGCGCGCCCCGCCACGCTGCTCGGCTCGTCGAGGTCGCTCTGCAGCGAGGCCAACGTCCGGCGGCGCGCCGAGGCCACCTCCTCCTCGGGGAAGGAGGGCTCGAGCGCGACCTCCAGCAGCGCGTCCAGCGCCTGCTGGGAGAGGTCGCCGGGCACGGTCAGCGTCAGGGCCGCCTCGTCGAGCGACACCTCGATGCCCAGGCCGGTTCCCATGCTCTCGATCAGCTCGTCCACCCCGCGCGCGTCGCGCCGCATCGTGCCGCGCCGCAGGAGGTCCGCCGTGAACTGCGCCAGCCCGGCCTTGCCGCGCGGGTCCTCCGCGGCGCCGGCGGGCACGCTCAGCCGGGCGTGGAAGAGAGGCACCGCGCGCCTCTGGATGGCGAGCAGCGTGAGCCCCGAGGGCTCCTGCGCGATCTGGAGCGGCGGCAGCGCGACGTCGCGGATCACGCCGGGACCCCCTCGGGCAGCTCGCCCGGCACCAGCGTGACCAGGTTGCGCCGGTGCGGCGCGAAGGTCGCGCGGGCCACCCGCTGCACGTCGTGCGGCGTCACCGCCTGGTAGCGGTCGGGCAGGTCGAGGAATGCGCGCCAGCTCCCCAGCATGACCTCCATCTGCCCCAGGGTGTGCGCGCGGCCGTTGGCCGTCTGCAGGCCGCGCAGAAGGCCCGAGCGGACGAAGTTCTTCGCGCGCTGCAGCTCCGCCTCCCGCATCGGCTCGTCCGCCAGGCGCGCGAGCTCGGCCCAGAGCGCCGACTCCGCCCGCGCCGGGTCGACCCCCGGATTGAGCTTCAAGGAGATCTGGAAGAGCCCCGGATCCATGCGCCAGCCGAAGTACACGTTGGCGTCGACGCACAGCTCCTGCTCGTAGATCAGCGCGCGCTTGAGGCGCGCTCCCTCGCCGTAGCTCAGGGACGCCTCGATGAGGTCCAGGACCAGAGAGTCCGGCTGGCGCCCGTTCGGAGTGCGGAACCCCGCCAGGAGCGCGGGGGCCTGCGCCGGATAGTGGATGACCGCGCGGCGCTCGCCCTTCTGCGGCGGCTCGCCGTCCGGCACCTCGGGCAACGGCTCGCCGCGGCGGATGGCGCCGTACAGCTTGTCGATGCGCTTCAGCGCGTCGGCCGGGTCGAAGTCGCCCACCAGCAGCACCGTGCAGTTGTTGGGCGCGTAGTAGGTGCGGAAGTAGCGCTCGCAGTCCTGCCGGGTGATGCGGTTCAGGTCGCTCATCCAGCCGACCACCGGCCAGCGGTACGGGTGGGCCTGGAAGGCCAGCGCCGAGAGGGCCTCGTCCATCATGCCGTCGAGGTCGTTGTCGGTGCGGAAGCGGCGCTCCTCCTTCACCACCTTGCGCTCGCGCTGCAGGGAGTCGTCGTCGATGATGAGCGACGCCATCCGGTCGGACTCGAGATCGAGCACCAGCGGCAGCGCCTCGGACGCGAAGTCCTCGTAGTACGCCGTGACGTCGGTCGAGGTGTACGCGTTGCTGGTGCCGCCGGCCGACTCCAGGCGCCGGTCGAACTCCTTGGGCCCGTACTTCTTCGAGCCGTTGAACATCATGTGCTCGAAGAGGTGGCTGATGCCGGTGATCCCCGGCCGCTCGTTGCGCGAGCCGACGCGGAAGAAGCTGTACAGCGTGGCGATGGGCAAACCCCGATCCGGCAGCAGCCTGACCTGGAGCCCGTTGCCGAGCGCGTGCTCCTGCACCGGGAAGTCGCGCGGATCGAGTCCCATCTACTCTCCGTCCTCCTCGCCCGCCCGCCCGGCAGCCTGCCGGGCGAGCAGCAGCTGCTCCGCCGGGGTGAGGAGCTTCTTGCGCGCGTTGCAGGGTTTGCAGCTGGCGACCACGTTGCCTCGTACGCTGCGTCCGCCCCGCGCGACCGGCACCACGTGGTCCATCGTCAGCTCGCGCTCGGAGAAGGTGCCGCCGCAGTACGCGCAAAGCCCCCGCTGCAGGCGCCGGCGCCACCAGGCGCTCGCCCGAAGCTGCCTCGCTTTCTCCCTCTCGCGACGCACGTGCGCGGGGTCCGCCTCCACCTCGACCCAGGTGGGTACTTCCAGGTCCTCGGGCACGGAACGGTTCTAACCCGGAAGCGGAATTCATGCCCGCGCGGCCCCTGGCATGGCGCGGGGGGGCAGGACTGGGCAATGGATTTCCTATCGAGGTGTCGTTCCCGGACCGAGCGTGAACCAGATCTCCCTCGACCTAGACCCGGGTCGTGTTCGCGACGGATTCGGGCGCGTTCGTCTACACGGGCAAGTAGCCCGGCCCCAGGACGCAGCGCCGCCCACCTGACCGCCTCTCCAAGAGCGCAGCGCCGCCCCATCGGCGGCGACTGGCGCCCGCTCTCTCGGCCGCCTTGGCACGCGGCGTGTACCTCGCGGTCCCCGGTCGGGAGGTCAAGCATGGGCCGGCGCTGGGCGGTGGCGTGCGCGGTTGTCTGGGTGGCGGGCTGCGGGGACGGGGGAAAGCAGCAGGTCTGGCAGGTGTCGGACGCGATCGCCGTCGACCCGGGATCGTACGATTTCGGCGACGTGGCGCTCGGCCGCGAGGAGCGCGGCGAGGTCGTCGTGCGCAACGACGGCGTCCGCACCACGACGGTTGCGTCCATCCCCGGCGCTCCGCGCACCTCCGACTTCGACGTGGACGGGCTCCCGCTGACGCTGCGCGCGGGGGAGGCGGCGCGGGTCCGGGTCCGCTTCCATCCGAGCGTGCTCGGGATGCGCTCCGATCGGTTCCAGCTCGGCACTCCGGTGAGCGCCTCCACGCAGGACGTGGACGTGCGCGGCCACGCGGTCCGCGGCCTCGCGCAGCTCTCCGTCCAGTCGCTCGACTTCGGCGACGTGGTGCTCGGCAAGACCGTCTCGCTCTCCTTCACCCTGACCAACAACGACGGGCACGCGCGCACCGACGTCCGGATCGATCCGCCGGCCGGCGCCGATGCGGGCGCGTTCCACTCCTCGCGCGAAGGGATGGTCTCGCTCGGCGCGGAGGAGTCCGCCACGGTCCAGGTGGACTTCACGCCTTCACGCCTCGGGGCGGCGCAGGCGACGATGCAGGTCACGCCCTGCCCGACCTGCAGCCCGCTGCCGTCCGTGCTCTCGGGCAACGGAGTCATCAGCCTGCTCGACGTGCAGCCGCCCCGCATCGATTTCGGCCTGGTCCGGCTGGGCGCCTCCAAGGAGGTCGCGTTCACCGCGCGCAACACCAGCAAGCGGCCCCTGGTGGTGACCGGCCTGGTGGTCCCCGCCGGCGACTACTCGGTGCAGCTCGCCGGGAACCCAGTCTTCCCGCTGACGCTCGCCGCCGGCCAGACCGTCTCGGGCACCGCGCGGTTCGCGCCGACCCAGCTCGGCCCGCAGGAGCGGCACGCGAGCCTCCTCGCCTCCGAGGGAGCGCCGGGCGATCTCGACCTGGTAGGCACCGGCTACGGCCCGGTGATCGACGCGCGGCCCGATCCGCTCGATTTCGAGGCCGCCTCGATCGGCACCACCCGGCCCAAGAAGCTCTTCCTCACCAACGTCGGCCTCGATCCCACCGGGCGCGCCCCGCTCGTCATCCAGCGCGTCACGCTCAAGGGCGATCCGGCGGTGTGGTCGTTCAGCACGCCGCCCCTGCCCTGGACCATCGGCCAGCCCGGCAACCAGGGTGTGCTGACGGCGCGCTTCACCCCCAACCAGGCGCGGCAGGAGAATGTCTCGCTCGTGATCGAGTCGAACGACGGCCTGCACCCGTCCATCGAGGTCCCGATGACAGCCCTGGGCCGGCAGCTCCTGCCCTGCCAGGTGACCGTCTATCCCTCGACCACGGTGGACTTCGGGCTCGCGCCCATCTTCCATCCGACCACGCAAGGGTTCGAGCTGATCAACTCCGGCTCGGAGGACTGCATCTTCGGCGAGCCGGACATCATCTCCGGCGGTCCGGCGTTCCACTGGCCCGGCCTGGTCGCGCCCGCCGGCCGCACCATCCCGCCCGGCGGCCGCATGTCGGTGCGGGTCGAGTTCACGCCGCAGGCCGTGGGCGACTACCGCGGGCAGGTCGAGCTCTACATGAGCAACCCGGGCCTGCAGGCCCCCGTGGTCGACCTGCGCGGCACCGGCGACGACGGCTGCTTCTCGGTCACGCCCGGCGCGGTCGACTTCGGCGGCACCCAGCCGGGTTGCAGCCTGCCCGAGCACTTTGCGTACGCCACGAACCAGTGCAGCGGGCCGGTGACGGTGACCGCGGCGCAGATCACCCCGGGGCCGTTCACCATCAGCACCATGCCCGGGCTGCCCTTCACCGTGCCGCCCAACTCCCAGATGCCGATCGGCATGCGCTACACCCCGACCTCGCTGGGCGACGACGTGGCCTCCCTCCAGATCTGGATCTCGACCCACGCCGCGCCCTTCCAGGTGGGCCTCACCGGCGGCGCCGTGCCTGCCAACACGGTCCTCGACAAGTGGGAGCAGTCCACGCCGAAGGTCGACATGCTGATCGTCATCGACAATTCGGGCTCGATGGACGACGAGCAGAAGGCGCTGGCGGCGAACCTCGACCACCTCTGGAACCGCATCGCCCTGGCGAACGCCGACTTCCACATCGCGGTCACCTCCACCGGCATGACGCCCTACACGGGCGGGTGGACGCAGTGCCCGGGAGGCGCCAGCGGCGGCGAGGGAGGCCGGTTCTTCCCGGTGGACAACTCGCGCCCGCGCATCCTCACGCCCACCACGCCGAACGTGAAGCAGGTGCTCTTCGACAACACCAAGGTGGGGCTGTGCCACTGGGACGAGCGCTTCCTGGACCCGGTGCTGGCGGCGCTCACGCCTCCGCTGGTCAGCTCCACCAAGGCTCCGGGCACGCCTTGGCCCAACGACGGCAACGCGGGCTTCCTGCGCGACGACGCCCGCCTGGCGCTGCTCGCGGTGAGCGACGCCGACGACGACAACGACGTCGTGAACCCGCCGCCGGTCTCCGAGATGGTCGGCAGGCTGTCCCAGGTGAAGAAGGGGGCGCTGGACCTGATCTCCTTCGCCGGGATCGTCGGGCTGCACAGGTGCAACAACGTGGAGCAGGTCGGCAACCGGTACATGGAGATCGCGCGGCAGATGAACGGAAAGCTCTACGACATCTGCGACCTGAACAACTTCGGCACCATGCTGGACGATGCGCTGGGCACGCTGCTGCTGCCGCTCACGAGCTTCCCGCTCTCGGCCCATCCGCGCGACCCGGCGCAGATGGCGGTCACGGTGAACGGCGCGGCGACCACGAACTTCCGCTACGACCCGGCCAGCAACCGGGTGGTGTTCCCGCAGGACGCCGTTCCGGCTCCAGGCTCCCACATCAGCGCCACGTACGAACCCGCGTGTAATTAGCGCACAGAATGCGGTTCCCGGCGCGGGCGCCTGCTAGGCTGCCCGCGCCGGGCCTTTTCTGGCACCTCGCAGCGCGCGCGGGTGTGTGAGCCGGCAGGAGGTCGCGGGTTCTGGACCCCCGGGAACGGGTCGCCGAGCTCTACAAGACGTACGGTCCCGCCATCTACCGGCGGTGCCTGCGCTTGCTCGGCGATAAGGAGGCTGCCCGGGACGCGACCCAGGAGGTCTTCGGAAAGCTCATGCGCGACGCCCCGAAACTGGAGAGCCGGGACACGGCGCTGCCGTGGATCTACCGGGTGGCCACCAACCACTGCCTCAACCTGCGCCGGAACGCGGGCCGGCGGGGCGAGGAGGCGCTGCCCGAGATGGAGATGGCCGCGCAGGATGCGCCGGACGCCGTGCCCGAGCGCCAGTTGGTGCAGCGGGTGCTGGCCCGGTTCGACGCGGAGACGCAGGCCGTCGCGGTGGGGGTGTTCGTCGACGGGATGGAGCACGAGGAGGTCGCGCTGGCGCTGGGGATCTCGCGGCGGACCGTCGCGCGCAAGCTGCAGCGGTTCGTGGGCAACGCACGCAAATATCTCATGAGGAGCGAACCGTGAACCGCCACCCGTCGGAGCTCGCTCTCGAGGCGTACCTGCTCGACCGCGAGACCTCGAAGGTCGTCCCCCACCTCGCCGGTTGCGAGCGCTGTCGCGCCCGGGTCGCGCGGATGGAGCGCGAAGGCGAGGACTTCCGCCGATTCGTGCTCCCCGCCACGCTGGACGCCGTGCTGGAGAAGAACGCGCCGGGCCGCCGCAAGAGGTGGTTGTGGCTGCTGGGCATCGCGCCCGTCGCTGCCGCTGCCGCGCTGATCGTCGCCATCCGGCCGTCGGAGCCTCCGGAGGGATACGTCGGGGAAAAGGGCGGCATGAGCCTCGCCGCCTACCTCGGCGCGCCGGGCGGCGCGAAGATGGTGCTGGACGGCCAGGCAGTGCACTCCTCCGCGGCGCTGCGGTTCGCGGTATCGCCCGCGGGCCGGTGCAATCTCTGGGTCGTCTCGGTGGACGAATCTGGCCAGATTTCGCGCATCTACCCCGCGCAGGGCGACGGCGGCGCGCCGATCTCCAAGCAGGGCGCGCTTCCCGGTGGCGCCGTGCTGGATGGCCGGGCAGGCCTCGAGCGGTTCTATGCAGTGTGCAGCCCCGGCCCTTTGAGGTACGAGGATCTGATGAAGAGTGTGCGCGCGAGCGTCCGCGGCGCGGACGAGGTCCGCAAGGGACCCGCGCTGCCCGGGTTGCCCAGAGGCACGCGGCAGGTCTCGCTCCTGGTGGAAAAGCGCCCGTGAAACACCTGGCCGCCCTCGCCGCGTGCGCCGCGCTCGCGCTGCCCTGTGCGGCGCGGGCCGCTGCGCGCTTCGCGGTGGTGGTGGGGAACAACCACGGCGCGGCGGGGCGCGCCCGGCTCTGGTTCGCCGAGAAGGACGCCGAGCGGTTCGCGCGGGCGCTGCGCGAGCTGGGCGATTTCTCCCCGGACCGCATCGTGCTGCTGCAGGGGGCGACGCCGTCCGCCGTGCAAGAGGCGCTCGCCGCCACCGAGGCCCGGATCGCCTCGGCGCGGGCAGCGGGCGAGCGCGCGCTGCTCGTCGTCTACTTCTCGGGGCACGCCGGCCCGCAGGGGCTGGAGCTGGGCGATCAGCGCATCGGCTACGACGAGCTGCGCAAGTCCGTCAGCGGCTCCGCCGCCGAAGCCAAGGTGGCCATCGTCGACGCCTGCGAGGCGGGGACGCTCACGCAGGTGAAGGGCGCCGTCGCCGCCCCGGCGCTCGACTTCCCGCTGCCGGAGGACGCGGTGCAGGGCACCGCCTTCCTGGCCTCGACGGCCATCGGCGAGGCGGCGCAGGAGTCCCAGGCGATCGGCGGCAGCTTCTTCACCCACCACCTGGAAGTCGCGCTGCGCGGCGCAGGCGACTTGGACGGCGACGGTCAGGTCACCCTGGCCGAGGCGTTCCGCTACACCTCTTCGCGCACCGTGGCGGGCACCGCCGCGACCGAGGCGGGGACGCAGCACCCCACCTACGATTTCAAGATGTCCGGCCGCGGCGACGTGGTGCTCGCAGACCTCCGCCGCGCGGAGGCCAGCCTGCGCATCCCCGCGGACCAGGGCGCGACGTACCTGTTGCGCGGCCCGCGCGAGCTGCTCGCCGAGGTGCCCGCAACGACCGCGCCCATCACGCTGGCGCTGCCCTCTGGCCACTACGCGGTCGAGCGGCGCTCCGACCTGGGCCGCGCCACCGCGCAGCTCGACTTGATGCGAGGCGACATGCGCGACCTGCCCCCGCTGCGTCCGACGCGCTACGAGATGGCCCGCGCCAAGGGCGGCCCCGCGCCGACGCTGGCGTTCCTGGGAGGCGGCATCGCAACGTATCCGCTCGCGCACTTCGGCGTCGCGCCCGTGGTGCGGGCCGGGGTGCGGCAGGAGCTGGGGCAGGTGGTCGCGCGGCTCCGCGTCGATCTCGCGCGGCGGCAGGTCTCCGACCAGGGGCTGCAGTACAGCTTTTCGCGCATCGGCGGAACGATGGGCCTGCTCACGCCGGTCTGGTTCGGACCGGTGATGATCGAGGCTGGCGGCGAGCTGGGCTATGGCTGGTCGTGGCAGGACATCGCCGGCGGGCCGAGCCGGTCGGGCGGCGACCTCTTCGCCGGACCCACCGCGACGGCGACCACGCGGCTCGGGCCGGTGCGCGTCGGGCTGGACGGATCGTTCGGGGCGCAGCTCTTCAAGCTGAACGGCGAGTCGACGCTGCGCCCGCAAGGTTCGCTGGGCGTCGTCGTGCTGTTCGGGATGGGCCGATGAAGCGCCTTCTGCCAGCCCTCTTCCTCTCGGCCGCCTGCGGGGCCGGCCTGGTCGACCACGGCGGGATCGATCTGCAGACGGTCGGCCGGCTGCAGTGCACCTTGCCCCAGCAGGACTGCGGCGGGCCCGCCTGCGTGTCGACTGACAGGGACGTGAACAACTGCGGCGCGTGCGGGTTCGTCTGCGCGACTCCGCAGCACGCGACGAGCAAATGCGAAGCGAGCAACTGCGGCTTCACCTGCAATCCCGGCTTCTTCCAGTGCCCCTCCCAGGGCTGCTGCCCGGCCGGCGCGCTGGCGGCGGGCGGCGACACGACCTGCGCCGTGGTGGCTGGCAAAGTCGAGTGCTGGGGCTCCAACGGCTCCGGCCAGCTCGGCCTCGATCCGGCGGTGGCGCCCTTCAAGGACAGGCCAATCGAAGTCCCCGGCGTCGGTACGGCGAGCTCGGTCGCCGTCGGGCTGGGCCACGCCTGCGCCATCCTCGCCGGCACCGGCGGGGTGGTGTGCTGGGGAGCGAACCTCTCGCTGCAGCTGGGCGCCGCCGGAAGCGGGCCCGTGACGGTCCCCGGCATCTCCCGTGCACAGCTGCTCGCGCTAGGTGATCGCCACAGCTGCGCCGTCACCGACAGCGGCATCTCCTGCTGGGGTGCGAACGAATTGGGACAACTCGGGCAGGGTTCGTCATCCACCACGCCCAGAGCGCCGGGTGCGGTGACGGGTCTCGCGGGCGCGAGCTCCATCTCGGCCGGCTCGGCATTCACCTGCGCCGTCACGGCCGGCGAGTTGAACTGCTGGGGTGATGGATCCCTGGGACAGTTCGGCGACGGTGCCGCTTACGCTTCGAGCACTCCGGTCCATATCGGCGTCTCCGCGCCGGCAATCGTCGCCACGGGCGCCGCCCATGCGTGCTCGATCGGCTCCGGCTTCCTGTGCTGGGGATCCGACACCTTCGGCCAGGTCGGTGACGGAAAACAGTCGAGCGAGCCGTCCAAATTCAGTGGACCCGGGGTGCAGTCTCCGGCCACCGTCGCCGCAGGCCGCGAGCACACGTGCGCAGTTTCCTTAACTGGGGCGGTGTTCTGCTGGGGATCGAACGTCTCGGGTCAGCTTGGCATTGGCCTCCCCATCGCGATCGAGACCAAACCGGCCGCCGTGTCGGGTCTCGCTGGCAGCGTGCAGCGCCTCGCACTCGGCGCGACGCATTCGTGCGCGCAGACCTCGGACGGGACCGTGTACTGCTGGGGCAACAACGGCAGCGGTCAGGCCGGCGCGCCCGTCGGCGGCACGGTGCCGGCTCCGGGCCCCATCGACTGATCCGCGAAAAGAAACTTGTCCCACGCCCCGCTCCTCCGGGGTGGGGATGGGTGACCGAACCACCCCACCCTCCGGAGGTTTCCATGCACCGCAGTCCGATCCTCGCTGCCCTGTTGCTCGCCGCTTGCAGCGGAGGCGCCACTTCATCCCTCTCGCTCAGCGCGCGCAACGGCGCAGCCGCCGACCAGCCGGCGACGCCGCCCTCGGGGATCGCGCTGACGCGCGTGCGCATCGCGCTGGAGAAGATCGAGCTGCGCAGCCGCGACGGCGATCGCCGCGCCGAGATCGCGCTCGGCCCGGTCGTCATCGACCTCTCCGCCGCCGAGCTGGACGGCAAGGTGCACCGGGTCTTCGACTCGACCGTCCCGGCCGGCACCTACGACAAGATCGAGTTCGAGATCCACCCGATCGAGCGCGCGACCACCGCCGCCGGCGCCGACGACCTCCTGAAGCAGCGCGCGTCCGCCATCATCGAGGGCACCATCGATGGCGAGACCTTCACCTTCACCACCGCGATCGAGGCCGAGCAGGAGTTCGAGGGCCGGTTCGTGGTAACTGACAAGTCCTCGAACGTCACCTTCGACGTAGACACCAGCAAGTGGTTCGTGAAGGACGGCGCCCGCCTCGACCCGCGCAAGCCCGAAAACCGCGCGGCCATCGAGGACAACCTGCGCAACTCGATCGACGCCTTCCAGGATGACGGCGGCCTGGGCCACGAGAACCACGACGTGGACGATGGCGATGTGAACGACG
>Ga0209283_10000569_pt1 | contig 18778 bp, 16 predicted proteins | sample CZO8metaG_2_FD_188354 | JGI IMG/M metagenome (GOLD analysis project Ga0209283, IMG submission 188354) | Vadose zone soil microbial communities from the Eel River Critical Zone Observatory, Northern California, USA - CZOApr15con2H1.8 metaG... | ecosystem: Environmental > Terrestrial > Soil >...
CAGTGCAGAGGAGGAGATTTGGACTGTTTTCACTGCCGTGGGGTTGCGCCTTGATGAGGCATCAGTAATAGCGGGCATAGCTAGTTTCTTCGGTATTGAATTGAAGCTCAAGAAAGATTCCTTCGCTCTTCTCTGCAGCCGAAGAAATACAGCATCGGGTGGGCCTAGGGGCGATAAGCTTCACGACGATGACGGACGTATTGGACCTCCACCGTATCGTGGTTTGTGACTCGGTAGATGATCCGATAGTCACCGGCTCGGAGCTTCCAGTACCCCTTCCAGTCCCCGTGTAGGAGATCTCCCGCGAACGGATCGTCGATCAATGCATCGAGCGCGATCTCGATCCGACGTCGCACCTCCGGGGAAAGCTTCCGGATATCGCGCAGCGCGCGCCGGGTGAACCGGACGTGCGCCATTAACGCCTCTTCCGCATCTCTCGTAGAGGGGGGTGCCCGAAGACCTCTTCGTAGGTATAGAGTCGCCCAGCTTTTACGTCAGACTGTGCTTCCTGCAAAGCCCGCAATGCGCCGGGGTCGGCCATCTCCTCCAGCGTGGCCATGAGACTGTTATACTCTCGGGCGCCCAGGAGCACGGCAGATGGTGTTCCATCGCGGGTAATGACGACGTGTTCACCATCTTCGGCCGCGCGGATCAGTCTGGTTAGTCGCTGATGTGCTTCCTTAACTCCGACAACCTTCGCCATGATCCGGTCACCTCGTCGAGTAGTATATACTAAAGTGTGAACTTTGGTCAACACTAATAGAGTCTACGAAACCGAGGAGCTCTGCCGCTTAGTTTCTGGCGATGGAGTGGCCGGAGCCGATATCGACTGCGGGATCTTCCGTAGCGTCGGCACCCGTGGCACGCGATCCAGAGCGCAAAAATCGCCGTGGTTTCGGCCAGGGTGAACGTGGGCCTCGGGAGCTGAAGGTCGCGGGTTCAAGTCCCTCTAGGCGCGCCTGGCACTGGTCTTCGCCATTACTTCGCAGGGTTTTTCCGAATGGAGAAATTGCGGGGCGCGGGCCGTACAGAACCTGACGGACTCCTAGGGCCGAACCAGTCGACACGCCTCCTGCGGGAGATGTACCACGACCTCGTCACCGATCTGATAGTGTTGTCCGCTTGGCGCTAGCGCGCGCACTTGGAGGCCGCCCGGCAAGGCGATCCGCAGATCCTGCAGATCGCCCAGGTACGCCTGCTGCACGAGTTGCCCGCTCACCCCGTCGTTATCGCCGGCCGGGGGACGGCCCCCGGAGCGAACCTGCACGGCGTGGGGCCGAACACACAGCATCACCGCGTCGCCAAGACGAAACGCGCTGCCTTCATCAGCGCGGAAGTGGAGCTCGCCGCAACGGACGAGACCCGGTGCCACGAGGTGTCCCGGTAAGCAGTTTGCCTGTCCAATAAACGAGGCGACGAAGCGTGACTGCGGGGATTCATGAATTTCCCGCGGCGTCCCAACTTGCTCGATCTGCCCACCGTTCATCACTGCGATGCGGTCCGCGATGACCATCGCTTCCCCTTGATCGTGGGTGACGTAGACCATCGTGATCCCGGTTTCCTTGTGGATGCGCCGGATCTCGAAACGCATCTGTTCTCTCAGGTTCGCATCGAGATTGGAGAGGGGTTCATCGAACAGCAGGGTGTCCGGCTGGACAACGAGCGCGCGCGCCAGGGCCACACGCTGCTGCTGGCCGCCCGAGAGCTCATGCGGGTACCGCCGCTCGTGTCCCGCGAGTCCCACCAGCTCCACGATCGCGTGCACGCGTCGCTGGGTTTCCCCAGACTCCACTCGGCGCATCTCCAAGCCAAAGGCGATGTTCTGAGAGACGGTCATATGCGGCCACAGCGCGTAGCTCTGGAACACGAGCGACATTCGCCGGCGCTCCGGGGGCACCGCTCCGCGGGGGCTCGAGAGGAGATGGTCGTCGCTCCAGACCTCGCCGCTGTCGGGGAGCAGAAACCCCGCCAGGATCTGCAATGTCGTGGATTTGCCGCAGCCTGACGGCCCGAGGAGTGCGAGCAGCTCGCCGTCTTTGACTGTGACGCTGATACCGCCCAGCGCCACCGTCGCACCGAACGATTTCCGTAGGTCCACCAGTCGGATCTCTGCCACAGGGTCCCTCGATTAGGTGCGCTGGTGCGGTACGAGCGGTGAGCCGCCGAACGCGCGGTAGGCGATGGCGACGAGCCCCAAGGTGAGGACCATCATGAGAATCCCGAGCGTCGAGACCGGCTCGAAGTTCCCGGCGTCGGAGAGGTCAAAGATCAGCGTACTCATCACCGCTGTCGCGGGCGTAAACAAGAACACCGCGCAGCTGAGCTCGCGCAGGGATGGGATAAACACCAGCAACCAGTTCACCAAGACCGTGCGGCGGAGTAGCGGCAGCGTGATCGAGGCGAAGGTCCGCAGCGGAGTAGCCCCCAGCGTGCGCGCGGCATTCTCCAGTTCCAGATCGATGGTGCGCAGCGCCGCCTGGATCCCTGCGTAGGCGATCGGGAGGAAGCGGGTGGCGAATGCCACGATCAGCATCCAAGCGGTGCCGTAGAGAATGAGGGGAGGCCGCGCGTACGCGGCAAAAAAGCCGATGGCGAGCACGATGCCGGGGATGACAAACGGCGCCGTTGCCACAAACCCCAATAGTTGCGCCCCGGGCACGAGACGGCGGCTCACCGCATAGGCGACGAACAGCGCCAACGCCGTGGCGATGGCAGCGGCGGCGGCTCCGTATATGAGGCTATGCTGGATGGCATGCCGGGCGCCGAGGTTCGCGAACGCCCACTTGTACCAATCGAAGGTAAGGTTAGGAGGGACGGGGCCTCGCCCCCAGGCGCGCGAGAGGGAGGTCGCCAGCAAGGCACCATAGGGGAGTATCAGCGAGAGCAGGGGCGGAATCCCACAGAGCACAGCGACAGGCCACCGCCAGCGACCCAGACGAAACGGTCGGCGGATTCCTCCTTTTCCGCCGACCGTGGTGAAACGACCACGCCGCAGCAGGCGTTGCTGAACGTAAAAGAGGCTCGCGGTGACCAGGAGGAGCGGGATGGCATAAGCGGCCGCCAAGTTGGGGTGAGTGGGGAACTGAAAGAACAGATACAGCTGCGTGGTGATGACCTGCTGGCGGGCGGGAATCAAAAGAAACGCGGGGGTCCCGAACTCTGCGAGCGCCTCGAGGAATGAGACCAGGGCCCCGGCGATGATGGCCGGTCGGACCAAGGGCAGCGTAATCCGCGTCGCTGTGTGGAACCAGTTCGCGCCCAGCAGGGCGGCTGTGCTCTCCATTTCGGAGGGCACCAACTCGAGCGCAGAGGAGACGAAGGCAAAGACGTACGGGTAGCTGTACAGCGCAATCACGAAGATGGCCCCGCCCAGCGAGTAGATGTTGAACGGGCCGTGTGCGGTTCCAGCGAGCGCGACCCATCCCCGGTTCAGCCAGCCCGAGTTCGGCGCGGCGAGGAAGATCCACGCCGTGGCGCCCAGGAACGAGGGGGTGACGAACGCGGCAAAAACCAGCGCCCGGATGAGGGGCCGCCCGGGCATGTCCGTCCGGCTAATCGCCAACGCGACCAAGGTCCCAATCGCGCAGGCGACCACGGCGACCAGGGTCGCGAGGACGAGAGAGTTCCAAATGGGGTGCAAGTAGATGGACTGGCTGAACACTTCGATGAAGTTGGCGAGCGTGAGACGGTTGTCGTTGTCGGCGTGCACGCTGGCGATGAGGATCCACAGCAACGGTACTGTGACCATGAGCCCCAGGACCACCGCCGCGGCGAGAAACGCTGTGTGACTAAAATCCGCCCAGCCTCGCCGCCGCTCAAGTCGTGCAGCAATCGTGGCCACGCGCCGTCACCTACACGCCGAAGGTTTCCCGCCACTTCTTGATGGCGTCCGGGATGCCTGTGTCCAGCCGCTCGACCTTGTTCCGATACCACTTCACCCGGTCGAGCGCGAGGCCACTGGGAGATGGCACGTCTGTGCGCAACGGGTAGTTAAACGTCTTGGTCAACGCGGTCGAGTACTCTGTGGTATAAAAGAAGCTCTCAAAGAGCCGCGCCGCATTGGGATGGGGAGCATCCTTGAGGATGGCGACGGGAGAGACGATGAGTATTGCATCGTCGGCGGGCCACTGGATGTCGATGAAATTGCCCTTCGCCTTACTCTCCAGCGAAAAGTTTTCGGGCCCGGCCCCCACCGCCCGCTCGCCGCTGATGATGTCGGTCACGGTGTCGTTGACCGACCGTCCGATCTTCGGGTTGTTCTTGTTCAAGTTCACAAAGAAATCCCAGCCGTACTTGTCCCACATCGCGACGACCCAGTTCCCCACATAGCCCGAGAAGCCAGGATGGCCCAAGGTAATGTGCCCGCGCCACTTGCCCTCCAGCAAGTCCGTCCACCTTTGCGGCGGCGTCGTAAGTTTCGAATTGTAATTGAGCACGACAAAGCCGAGGGCGCCGACGTGGTAGGTGTTGTCCGGGTCGATGCGACGAAAGGCTGGGGGCAGATTCTCCACGCCAAGCGGCGTATACGCGGCGAACACATCCTGCCTTTTCAACGTGACGTAGTGCGCTTCATCGGTGCTCGCAAAGACGTCGACCTCGCGCACCCCTGCTTTTAGGTTCTGGGTCAGACGCTGGTAGACAACCTGGGCGGTCTGCCGGATGAACTGCACTTCGATGCCGGGGTACTTCGCCACAAACGCGTCGCGCACGGCTTCGGCGGCACTGAGCTGGTAGTGGGCGGTCCACCAGACAACTTTCCCTTCCTTCTTGGCCTCCGCGTAGAGGGCCGCTTCATCCAGCGCGCTCTCGCCAGCGGCGGTGAGGGCGCCGCTTGAGTATAGGAAGGTCCCGGCCATGGCGCCCAGTCCAATCTCCACCCCCTTCCGCAGGAGGCCTCGTCGCGTGAGCGTCTTAGAATCATCAGCCTCATCTCGGTGGTGCACAGATTCTGACATAGGCCTCCCCTCGGTTGGCCCGGCGTGGCATCGTGAGGCGGTATTCCTCATGCGTGGTCGTGGCCCTGCCATCTACGCGCCGCGCAGCCGCTTGGGTCATTGGTCCCACGAAGGACAGGGGCTCGTACGTCCCGCGCGCGGCCCCCCCCGGAGATCTTCCACGAAAGTTATCAGAAAGTGTCACATCCAATGGCAACCTGCACCTCGCCGCCGGCGCGGTCAGAAGGATGGCCGCATCCTCCGAAGAATACAACTGTCCATCCAACGTGTGCCATTCAAACGTTCCGTCGTCAGAGGAGGGGTAGCGATGAAGTATGCGGCTTTGGTCTCCACGCTAGTACTCATTGCCGCCGTGATGGGCGGCATGGTCAACGGCATCCCGACAGTTGTCAATGCGCAATCCACGTTCGACATCACCACACTGGCAGGCAAGGTGGCCTCGGTCAACGGGACAGCCGGCCTGCAGATCCGATTCTCGGCGTTGATTGAACACGAAGCGGACGTCAGCGATCTGGCAGAGACCCCCGATCCCTTCACGCCCATTACGCCGTCGTTTGTCCTCTCGAGCGGCCTTGATGGAACCAGCGTTGCCGCTCCCGATGTCACCGTGAATCTGGACACGGCGGCCGCGCCTCAGAACGAGACGACCATCGCGGTGGATCCTAACAATCACAACCGCGTCGTGGCGGCAGCCAACGACTACGTGACTCGCACCTGGTCCTGTGTCGTTGGCGGCAAGCCCTGCAGCAAACTGGGTGACGGGTATTCTGGTACCTACTATTCAAATGACGGCGGCGCCAAAGACAAGTGGTGTTGTGTCAGTAGCGATCCGTTGCACCTGGGTACCTTGATTCCCGGTGTGGATCACCTGGCAGGGGGTAAGTACGATGCGGGCGGTGATCCGGCTGTGGCGTTCGACAGCCTTGGCCACGTCTACTACGCTGGTCTCGGGTTCGACCGCACAGCTCCCCCGAACACGGTCGCCGTAAACAAGGGGACATTTGACGCGAGCGGCAAGCTGACCTGGGGACCGCCGACGTTCATTAATCCGACCACGTCGCCCGCTATCTTCAACGACAAAGAGTGGATCGCTGCGGATTCCCACCCCGGAAGTCCGTTCCGCGACCGCGTCTACGTGAGCTGGACTCGTTTCATCTTCAACCCGCATAACGGGGCATATGTGCAGTCTCCTATTTTCTTCGCGTTCTCAACCGACGGGGGGGAGACGTTTAGTGATCCTGTGTCGATCGTCGGGAATGTCCATTTCGACCAGGGATCCCGGCCCGTCGTAGGTTCTGACGGCACAGTCTACGTGTTCTTTGAAGGCGCGACCCGGCTTGCCACGTTCAGTAGCACCTATATGGTGAAGTCTACCGACGGCGGTCTCTCCTGGAGCAGGCCGGTCGCGATCGCCCAGCTCGTGGACATCATCCCTCCTGCCAACACCGTATTCCGCGTGAATAGCCTCCCCGCGGCTGCCATAAGTCCGGATGGTGACCTCTTCGTTGTCTGGTCGTCGGAGATCAAGAATGCGGCATCTGCCTACGGCGTGGACTCGGTGTGTGTGAATTCGATTCCTTCCGACCCCTCAGTTGTCTATGCTAACTGCCATGCCGCATCGTTCTTTAGTAAATCCACGGACTTCGGGGTGACTTGGAGCACGCCGGCGTTGATCCTTCCGGGACAGGATGCATCTAATCGCACGCCGATCGGCTACCCGGTGACCCAGCCGACAGGTGGCGGCACGCTCAACACACCAGCGGCGCGCCGCGTTGACACGTTCTTCCCAGCGGTCGCGATCTCGTCGCCAAACGGGCGCATCTACATGTCCGCCTATGCGGCAGACGTGGTTTCCCCCTGGCAACTCTGCCAACCCCGGCCAAAAACCCAGTCCGTTGCCCAAAGCCGGATCAACTGTCTTGCGCTCGGTAACTACACTCACAATGCCAGGCTGGACTACGTGGTGAGAGACCTCACGACTGAAGTGACGAATACAGTTTCAACGCACCCCATCAACTCTCGATACGGGTTTGGTGGTGGTTTTATCGGGGACTACACTGATATTGCAGTAGGTTCTGACGATGTCTTCCACGCGTTGTGGACGGATACCAACAAAGTACAGACGGTAGTTTGGTGGTATGGCTTCCAATTTGTACCCACAAACATCCACCAGCAGGATGCCGTCGTCAGGTCCGGTAAGTTCTAACACTCCAGGCAAATCCCGGGTGGTCACATTCGGGGGCGGCGCGGGACAACCCGCGCCGCCCCTAAGTTATGTGGACCAGGGCGTCTCGGTCCGACGAGTCAGCGGCCCGGTTGGTATAGATCGGGGATCTTTGCCCGCACGAAGACTACGGGCGCAGGGGATCGCGCCAGTTGGACGATGAGAAACGGCGTGATCTGCGGGAGATCCTCTGACTCCGGCCCAGGAGGACCAATCATTTGAACTGACACCACGAGTTGGCCGTCGCGCTCGACAATATCCGAAATCGCGGTGCGCCGGCCTACGGGTCCCTTCCCGAAAAATACGGCGATCACCATGTTGCGGGAGAAGTCCACGGCAGGAGGAACCGTCGGGATCCGCGATCCCGCGGCATGCCGTTGCCACAACGCTGCCCATCGGTCCGGGCTGCGGACCACTGCCTGAGAAAATGTGCTTATCCCCGAGTCATTGCCCCGTGTGAGGATGGTAAACACGACGGGCTGCGCCGCCCACGCAACTGGTGTCGCGATCAACACGAAGCAAATTGCCACAAGCGATTTTCGGGATACAGCTGTCATCGCGGTTTTCTTCAACAAAAGCCCCTCAACACCATCTTATCGCCGTCATTACGGGTGTGGGTCTAGTCTGAGGGCCGGTCGCTGGATGTGGGGAAAGGTCCGGACTCACGGACTCATGGATCTGGAAGGGAGAAACCCGAACTACCGCCAGTATCTGACCGATCGGTGTTGAAGTGGGAGGAAGGAGGATGATGCCATAGCCCGTGGAACTGATAGCGTACCCCCTGATGGATTCGAATGATCGAGGAGGGGAAACACATGTCTCATCGCTCGCACGAGGCTCCGTTGATGCGCACAGTGGTGGCGCTGGGGATCGCCGTTGCCTTAGTGGCGCTGGCCACGACGAGCCCGGTCAGGTCAGACGCAGCAACCGGGAGCGGCTTTCCGTTCTCCAACCAGGTGGTGAGCACGCCGGTCGAGGGCGGCGGCTACCCGGTTCCGGCCGGCTCACGAGTGCCGCTCGCAGGCACGTGCGAGCTGGGCCCGTACAATGCAAACCACTCGGAGTCGTGGATCGCCGTGAAGCCCGGCACCGAAGACTTGGTCGGCAGCTCAAAGTTCTTCTTTGGGAAATACAGCACTTTTTACATGTTCCATCTCGGGTCGTACCGCATGCTGAAAGGTTTCTCACCTGCCGACAACCTAATCCAGGGCTACGATTGCATCTCGACCGGGACCCAAGAAATGCCTCCAAGCTGGACCGACACGACCGATCCCAACCTCGACTTCGACACGACGGGGCGCGTCTACCAGACGATCTTGCCGTTCAACGCCTTCTGGGATGCGTCACCGCTGCATCCGGATGGCGCCATCGACATGACCTTCAGCGACAATATGGGTCTGACCTGGTTCAAGGGCAACGGCGGACTGGATCTTGAGCAATCTCCCAACGCCTCTGCTAGGCAGGTCGGTGATGTCGAGGACAAACAGTGGGTGGCTGTGAACCACATTCCCGGAAGCAGCTTCCAGGACCACGTCTACGCGGCTTGGTCGGTCTTCGACGGCAAGGCAACGAAAGTCCGCATGGCGGTCTCGCGGGACCGTGGCGTGAGCTTCGACCGGGCCGTGACGATCAGCCCGCCCTCGCAGGTCGGCCCAGCGGTTACCTTTGTCCTCCCGCAGATCGACGCAGCGGGGAGTGTTTACGTTACCTTTGTCGCATTCCCACCGAACGGCGGAGCTTCAACCATTTACGTCGCCCGCTCGGACGATGACGCACAGACGTTTACACCGTTCGTGCCTGTGACGACCGTGAACATGATCCCGACCCCCGGCCTCCCCAACACCCGATTCCGCGATGGCATCACCGAGAGTTTTGCGGCCAGCCCGACCTACCCGGGCCACCTGTACCTGGTCTATGAGGAGTGGTCCGGCACGAAGATGGACGTCAAGTTTACGCAATCGACCGACGCCGGTCTCACCTGGTCGACGCCAGCCAAGGTGAATGACAACGTCGATGCGTTAGGCGTGCCGACTGATCAGTTCCAGCCCTCTGTTGCCGCCGGGTCCGGCGGCGCGGTTGCGATCGCTTTCTATGACCGTCGCCAGGCCTGCCCGAATGACCCGAGCGTGCTGTCGGCGGACGTCGGGCGTACGAACTTCTGCATCGACACCTCGCTCCAGGCGTACAAAGACGCAGGCGCGGGTGCCGTCCGGGTCGGGGGAAACGTGCGCATCTCACAGTTCACGTGGGATCCGGAGCAGCCCGGACAGCACTTCGGCGGTCTTTCGCAGTACCCGTGCGCGGGGGCCCGAGATCCATGCCCCGTCGGGCGCGGCTTCATCGGCGACTACTTCGGCCTCGCGGTCTCGGCGACGAATGTCTACGCTTTATTTGTCTCGACGCACTACCCATCGAGTGTGACGGCCGACGAGGGCGGCCCTGTATACTACCAGCAGCAGGTGCTGGCGACAGTTCCGCGCTCAGCGATTGGGTTAGGACCCTAGCCTACGCTAGATAGAGGCCGTGCCACGGGAGTGGTCAGGTTGACTTCTCCCGGCCTGCAATTTGGTTGCCGGGAGCTGAGGTCCACTCGTTGGCGCCTCAGCGTTTCACCTCGGCACCTTTCCCTCCTCGGCCCGAGCGTCAAAGCTCAGCGGCCCGGCGCCGAAGTACGCGATGAGCAATGCGGCACCAATCCGTGAGATGTTCCCCACGAAGAACCCTAGCTGTACCTGCGCCATCATCGGTTCCTTCACGGCCCAGAAATTGTGCATGAACCCAGTTACGGGTACCAGAAAGAGGACCAGCAGCCACGCGCCGATCTTTGCCCGGTAACCCAGAATGACGCTCAGCCCGCCTACCAGCGAAATCACGCCAGCCAGCGGGACCAACAACCTGGGGAATGGTACTCCCTGGGCGGCGGCCCACGCGATGCCCTCCTGCGAGAAGTTGCCCGGCGCGAACAACACGAAGGCGGCAGCAAACCCCGCGCGGCCCAACGGCACGAAGTAACGGATCCATGAACCAGTTGATCTCATCGCCCTACCTCCCTGACGATTCATAAGTGAGTGAGAGGACGCCGTTGCTAAGCGCTCGGGACTCCACGAGCTTCAGAGGCACCTTCCCGGTCCACTCCTCGAACAGGTGCTTTCCAGTTCCCACCACGATCGGGTAGAGCAGGAGCCCGAGCTGGTCTAGGAGGTTCTCGCGGAGCAGCGATCGGACCAGCGTGGCACTTCCAGTGATAGAGATGTTATTCCCGGCTTGCTGCTTGAGTTTGGTGATCTGCTTCGGCACATCGCTACTGATCAGTCGGAGTTCCGCCACCCGACAGCCTTGAGAGTTTTTGAGACGACGACCTTTGGGGTGTTGTTGATGTAATCTGCGAACGGGTCGTCGCTGGCCGTTTTGTCGGGCCAGTGGGCGGCGAAATCCTCGTACGTGCGACGGCCCCGCAACAAGGTGTCCGACGCGGCCATCGCTACCCCGACCACTTGCCCTACCTCGTCGTTGAAGTAGGCGACGGTCCACTTATCTGGCGCCTCAACGACGCCGTCCAGCGACATGAACAGGTCTGCGACAATCTTCCGCACTGTGCTTTCCTCCTTAGTCTACGCGGTTCCGGGAACTAGTGGGCCGAGTCCATGATTAGTGACACACAGACCTGCGTTTTCAGAGCCTCGCGCGGCCTAAACTGGCGCAGGTCGGGTGTGTCACTTACTTCCGACACGCTCCACTAGTTAGACTGCGCGGGGAAGCGGAACTCACTGCTGGCGTCTGCGATCATTCGCTCGTCACTTCGAAGAGGCGCCACGCGCCGGGGACGCCTTTGAGCACCTGCGGGGGACGCTCCGCGAAGGTGAGTCCCGACCCAAACACGAGGTCGTGCACCGTGCCTGTCGCGAGTACTTCGCCCGGGCTGGCGAGATCTCTCACGCGTGCCCCAATGATCGCGGCAATCCCTCCCATCTTGCCCGCGACGACCTCACACTCTCCCGTGTGCACTCCGGCCCGGATCTCCAGGGCGAGGCGGCGTACGCCGCTACGGACCGCGAGTGCACAGCGCACCGCGCGGGCCGGACCATCGAACGTGGCATAGAAGCCGTCGCCTGCGGTATCTTGCTCGACTCCGCGGTGCCGGGAGACCTCGGCGCGCACCAGGGCATGGTGACTCTCCAGCAGGTCCCGCCAGCGCCGGTCGCCGAGTGCTGCGGCTTTCTTGGTGCTCTCGGCAATATCGGTGAAGAGCACGGTGGCGAGAGTCCGGTCGTGCTCGGGTGGCGGCCGCACACCGGTCAGGAACTCCTGGATCTCGGCGAGGATCTCGTCTTGATGCGACGCCCAGAAGAGGTGATCACCAGACGGGAACTCGACGTAGCGGGCGCCGGAGATGTGCGCGGCCATGTAGCGTCCCTCCGCGGCCTGGACGTCGCGGTCGCCTACCGCCTGGAGGACGAGCGTCGGAACCCGCACACTGGGCAGCACATCACGGACGTCCGCGTAGCTGTTCATCCGTAGCAAGTCCGCCGCGGCCTTCGGCGATGCACTCCGACGGAAATAGGTGTCCAGCCAATCCTGGAAGTTGGCGTCGTCCCCGAGACTGGGTGCGTAGTAAGCGAGGTCGGCGATTTTCGGCTCGCCCCAGTGCCGTTCAAGCTCCTCTGCCCCTCGCAGCCGCTCCTGGAGCGTAGCCGCCCAGGGATAGTCGTCGGAACGGAGACGTTTCGCGAACGCGCCGTACGTGGTGAGGGCGAGGGTGCGCTCGGGGTAAGTTGCGGCAAAGAGGATGCACATGGCTGCCCCCTCGGAGTGGCCGAACAGCGCAGCGCGCGATGAGCCGACTGCATCCATGACCGCGCGCACGTCGTCCATACGCTCTTCCAGCGTCGGGAGCTCGGCGACGCGATCGGACAGGCCCGTCCCGCGCTTGTCGAAGACGATCAACCGGCTGAACGACCCGAGGCGGCGCAAGAAACGCGCGAGCAGCGGGTTCTCCCACATCATTTCGACATTCGAGAGCCAGCCCGGGACGTAGACAAGATCCGGGGGGCCTGCGCCTATGACGTGGTAGGCGATGCTGACCCCGCCGCTCTTCGCATACTGTGTCTTCGGGACGTCGCTCACGAGTCACCAACGTCTAGTTTCGGCATCTTCTCCGGCCGCCCGCTGGGGGATCGCATCCTGTGAGCGGGCGTCGTTACCCCCCGTCTAATCGCAGCCGATGTGCCTCTGCTCGGGGAACGCTGTGCATTCCTTTGCACAGACGGATCGTTTTTCGATCTTGCGCGGACTCGACCCATCTTCCGTGGTCTGTGGCGAGGGTCCTGCTGTACGATTACTCTAGCTACTGGAGCTACAGCACTAAGTCAGGAGGTCTGCGATGAGAGTCTTCCTCGCCGGAGCCACCGGAGTGATCGGCAAACGGCTGGTCCCGCTGCTGATCTCCGGCGGCCACTACGTGATTGCGGCGACGAGAACCCCCGACAAAGTGATGAGTTTGCGTGCGGTCGGGGCGGAACCCGTCGTCGTCGACGCGCTGGATGGCGCTGCGGTCATGAAGGCGATCGCGTCCGCGCGGCCCGATGTCGTCGTCCACCAGATGACGGCCCTGGCCCGGATGGGCAATCTGAGGAACTTGGACAAAGAGTTCGCACTCACGAACCGGCTGCGGACAGAGGGGACCGAATACCTCCTCGCTGCCGCGCGGGCGGTCGGGGCCCGCAAGTTCGTCGCGCAAAGCTACACTGGCTGGCCGAACGTCCGGGAGGGGGGCCGAATCAAGACGGAGGACGACCCGCTGGACCGGAACCCGCCTCCAACGATGAGGCATACGCTTGCTGCGATTGGTCAACTCGAGGCCATGGTCGCACACGCCTCCGAACTGTCGGGAATCGTCCTCCGATACGGCAGTTTCTATGGACCAGGCACGGCGATCGCCCTCGAGGGGACCATCGTGGAGATGGTGCGTCAGCGCAAGTTTCCGATCGTCGGCAGTGGAGGAGGGGTCTGGTCCTTCATTCACATCGATGACGCCGCATCCGCGACCCGCCTCGCCATCGAACGAGGACTATCCGGGATCTTCAATATCGTGGATGACGAGCCCGCCGAGGTGGCGGTGTGGCTGCCGGAGTTAGCGCGCGCGGTAAGAGGGAAGCCCCCGTATCATCTGCCAGCGTGGCTCGGGCGGATTATGATTGGCGAGTCCGGAGTGTCGATGATGACACAAGTGCGCGGCTCCTCGAATGAGAAAGCGAAGCAGGTGCTGGGCTGGCGCCTCCGCTTTCCGACTTGGAGAGAGGGATTTCGTGGAGGTTTGACTGCGACTCAGCCCGGCGCGAGCGGGCGCGGAGAGGGCATCTCAGCTGCGCTGTCTTCTACTGACTAGTAGTAGCGCGTAGCGACTGCGCCTGGCGGGCCTCGTGGGGATGGGATGTGCCGGGCCGGTTACAATGAGTTGATGGGTCGTGGCGTACGTCCACCTTTGCGCGCGCTCGACTGCTGATGCGCGGCGAATCCGTGCACCGCCTCGCCGCCGCGGCGACGCTGGTGACGGTCGCCGGTCTCTACTTTGACGGGTGGTGGCACGGCACATTTGGCCGCCATTCCTTCTGGATCCTTCCCCACCAGGTGATCTATGGCGGAGTGGGGCTGACTGCGAGTGTTCTCCTCTTTCGCTGGGTCCTCGATCGGCAGGCTGCGCGTGCAGTTGCCTCGGGCTATCGCGTGCTGGGCGTCGCCGTAGGACTCACCGTGCTCGCCGCTCCCTTTGATGACCTGTGGCACCGCACCTTCGGTGTGGAGCCGCCTACGAGCGTCTTGTCTTTCTGGAGTCCGCCGCACCTGACAGGTTTGCTTAGCGCCATTGTCGGTGGACTCGGAGTGCTCAGTACGATGGTGCAAGAAGGCGGCTCCCGCCGCTTTCCCTGGGCGATGATTGTCCAGACGGTCGGTGTCATCGGCTTCGCGACGTTCGCCCTCATCCCGTTCGAACCGACCAGCCTCTATCAGGTTGGCGGTGTCGCAGGACCGATCCCGATCGTCCTCGTCCTCGTGGGGCTGCGCGTGATGGCCGTCGCCGTCGTCCGACGAGCGGGCACTGCCACTGCCCTTGCGCTGATCCTGACACCGCTCGTGGTGTTCCTCTCACGCGCGCCCCGTCCCGATACACACTTCGTCCCGCCGTTGCAGTTCGCGGGGATCTTGGCGCTCGCCGCGTTCAGCGCTGCCGCAGTCCTTGATCTCATGTTTCTCCGCAATCCGCAAGGCGCCGAAGACGGGAACACGCTCGGGCGTTGGGGAGTGGCATACACGACGGTCTTCACCCTCTTCTTCTATCCCGCGGCGAATACAGTTCTGCGCAGTGGGTGGAGTACTCCGGAGATCGCCACGATGATCGCGGCGGCGATCCTCAGCGGGTACGGCGCGGGATGGGTCGCTTGGTGGGCGGCGCGCCTCCTGGCAGGCGGGAGAGGGTCCGTCGCCGGCACGACCGCAGGCGCGGCTACCGAGAAGCGGCCTCACGCAGTCTACTAGAGGATCGCCCCAAGCCCGTCTTTGTGGCAAGACTTGTCGCGCCGGGTTCCGGTCTTACGGTGGGAAGCATAGCTCCAACCACGCGCTGGCCGGGCCCAGCTGCACTGCTAAGGTGGCCCATCGGGGATTCAAGCGTCGCGCCACCTGGTACAACAGCGTACTAATCTTGGGGTCCCACCGGCCTGAGAATCCCGGAAGACCGGCCGTAGCGCGCGTGCGATCAAACTCGACGGTGGTATGCGCGAATTCCTCGTGGGTCCGCTCGCCTGTCGCGTAGGGCTCGAGCCAGTGCAACGCTGTCTCCAGAGACGCCCCGCCGCGGTTTTTCGTGCTGTACCAGTCGAGTCCGTGGGCCTTTGCGGCGAGAGCGGCGATGAGCAGCGGTTCCAAGTCGTACACGACGTAATGGAGCGCGTCGCGCTGCTCGAAATCCACTGTCGACCCATCTGCGCGGAGATTGTAGTCGAGCTGCGTCTGGAGCGCGCGCTGGGCTTTGGTTATCAACTCCGGGTCGTTCAACGCGAACGCCGACAGGGTGATCAGTTTCACGCGATGACTCTGCCAGTTGTTCACCGTGGTGCCTTTGCGCACATTGGGCTGCACCGCCAGGTAGCCGGTGGCGAGCGCGCGCATCAACTCGGTCATCTTCTCGCGAAGATTATCGGGGAGCGATTTTCCCACCAGGTCGTATGCAAGAATGACGTTGTCGAGACTGGTTTCGTCGATCGGGTTCAGGCTGGCGCGGTACACGTCCAGCCACGCGGCGAAGTAGCGCATGACCACATGCAGGTACGTCTCATCGCCTGTGAGCGCGAAGCCCAGAGCCAAGTCCCGCATTGCCGGCCAGTCGCGCATGGCCTCCCTGCTCTGGTCGTAGATCCCTTGATGGGGAAGGGTGCCCTCCGTATGCACCCGCGCGAGCGCATGAGGTTCGCGCCGCGCGGCCGCATTGGCCGCACGAATGACGTCCTGCCCCAGAGGAGTTTTGCTCTTGGTCCTCAGCGCCGCGATGCTGTCGAGGGAGATGAGGGCGAACGCTGCCTGGCCGAATGCCAGTTGCGCCCAGGCGAGCAGTCCACATAGCACGAGCAGTATGGCCGCGGGTGTCCGATGCCTCTTATCCATCGGCGATCTGCGGGACGAAGTGGGATGATAGCCAAATTGCCGCTTGGACAAACACCAACCGCTCCTCATCCTGCGTGTCCTCGCGCGGGGGCGCGCAGCACCTGAGACACCATCCACCCCACCACACCCAGTGCCAGAGCGAAGAGGATCAAGAAGAGAATCAGCGGGGTCCACTGCGTCTGTACGCGTGCTGCCGCTGGATCAAAGAAACCCGCCAGTTCGGTGTTCTGCACCCACTGACGGGTGATCGCATTGAGCGCCAGCACCACAAACTGCATCGCCCCTGTCGCCCACGCCTGTGCACGATGCAGCGTCTGGGATGCGCGTACGAGCAGCAGCCACACGATACCGGGGGCCACCGCCGTGAGAGTGGCCAATAGCAGGATGGGCTGCTGGGCGAGCATCGCCTGCCGGATTTCCGGCCGCAAGGCCCCGAAGATATACCAGGAGCCGAACGCCGCGAACCAGACCACGCCTCCGGCGTACAGTCGTACTGCGAAGCGCGCAGCCCATCGGCGGTAGTCGACAGTTTCGTCCCGTGCGAAGAAGACGGTGTCCAGCAAAACATACGCCGCGGTGGTGGTGATCGCCAGGCCAAACATCATCAGCCAGCGCGGAAAGAGCGTGGGATCGCCAACATTGAGCGCCAGACCCGAGACCGCGCCCCCCACGGCGGTGCGGTCATAGATGGCGAGCATCTGATCCTTGTTGGTCATCAGGCTAAAGTTGTTCGAGAAGAAAAATCCGATTGTCAAGAACGCCACCGCGCTCGCGACGCTCGCCGCCACTCCCTTGCGGTCCACGCTGCCCTTGCGGATCTGTGCGACGTAATAGTAGGTCCCGTAGTACGCCACGATCAGCAGGGGGATGACTGCAAACCAAAACCAGGCGATGAGAATGGTTGCCGGGTAGACCACTGGGTAGTATCCGACCTGGACGAAAAGCAGCGGGATAATGCCAAAGTTCACGCCCAGGGCAATCAAGATCGGCAACGCGCTGGCGAGCCGGGAGGCTAGGCGCCGGGCGTGTCCTCGTCCGAACAGCGTGAAGAGGGCCACCAGCACGCTCCCCGCGTACCAGATGTGCATGGGACCCATGTGCAAGGTGAATCCCAGCACCTTGAAGGTCACGATGAACCAGAACGGTGCTGGGTTGCCGAGCGGGCTGGCGGGGGCGAGCGGGAACGTGGGCAACATGGTCGGCGGCTCTGTGACCTCTGCTTTACGGGGATCCGTTCTTGTTTGTCATCGGAGTCGGCGGTGCCAGTGTTTCTAGGTAGCGGCGAAGAGCACCCGCTTCTTCGGGGGTGCCAGACCAGGGCGGCATGAGGTAGTGGAACCTATCCAGATTGACGATCAGAGAGCCAATCATCTCCCCGGTCCACCCGGGCAACAATTCTTTCATCCCCGAGTACCCGCTCGGCGCGTGGCAGGAGGCGCAGTGATAGTTAAACAGGGTGTGACCGACCTCAAGCTGCTGATCGAGCGGGAGGGCGGGAATGCGCGTGGCGTCGATCTGTCCGGTCGATGTCATCAAGGCGGGGACCGTGCGCGCGATGTAGCGGCGGGTCCACACGCCCCCGTTAAGGAACCCCTCGCGCTGGAGAGAGGGAAGCTCTCCCCGGTACACGTTATGGCTATAAACTTCCCCGTAGATCACAAAGGGCTTCCGCACGGCCTCGCGGACGAATTCCCCGGCCCCTGTGACCGCGAGGCCGATCAGGAACAGCAAGATGGCGGCGCCCGGGCTCAGCCATGCCGGATGCCGATAGGGTCCCAAGTAGAACATGGCCAGCACGACCGCCGTGCAGAAGAAGATCAACACCATGAGGACGTTGAGTGCGGCGGCGCCCGCGAGCGCTAAGCGGGCGCTAGGGGGAAGGGCGAGCAGCCAGCCCAGCCCGCCGAGGATAATCAGCCCGCCTCCGATCATGGCGGGAAGGGTCGACCGCTGCGCGATTAGGTCGCGCAACGCTTGGGGCCGCGCGCGCAGGGAGGCGTGGAGGTAGACGTATAGCGTTGTCAACAGCAAGGCGGCCCCGGTGCGTGCGAGGGTTTGGGGCAGGAATTGAGGGTTGAAAAACGCGCGCCAGAAGTTCTGCTGCCAGTTCCCCGGATTTAGCATGAAGGCCGTGATGCCGGTGATGAGGACCAGGCTCATCCAGGCAGAGACCGCGTAGATCCATCCGATCTGCGTGTGCACGCGCGGGGTGAGTCGTCCCCAGGCATAGTAGAAGATAAATGCAGAGACGATCTCGAGGATGAAGAACACGTACTCCATCGCCCAGGCAAACACGAAGGTGTGGATCAGCATTTCCGTCGGCAGAGGAGAGGCGAGGCCAATCGTCCACCAGATGCCCACTCCGGTGATGGCTCCGTACACCACGGTGACGAGGATGAAGAACCAGGCATGGCCGTGGAGATAATCGAGGTACTCGCGGTTGTTGGTACGGTAGGCGAACGCGGTTTCGCGCGCCAGGAAGATCCCTCCGCCGACCGCGTAGAGAGAGACAAAGATGTGCAGGACAGCGATGACAGCGATCAGCATGGGGGAGGTCAGACCGGGGACGAACCAAAACGGGTAGTGCATTGACGAAGTCCCTCGCCTCTCAGCGCAGGGTGTTCGACGCCGGTCCTGCGTGAGCCTACCCCTTGATGTGCGGCCGCGACGCTTATCGGATGTCCAAATTCACTAGGGTCGCCCAATATCGGAGCGACCGAAGAGCAAAGCCGACGAGGAAGAGGATTACCCCGAAGGCGGCGCAGGTAAGCTGTTCGGTCCACCTCGCGACGAAGGGGCTCACCGGCGCGACGATTACGCCGACCCAATGGCGACGCCGCGCTCGATCTCGGGCCCAAATACGACCCCACGGCGAATTCCGTAGGTCAGGCTGCCGGCGACCTCCCCGAGAGGCGAATCGCTACCCCCCCCCCGCACACAC
>Ga0209283_10000571_pt1 | contig 18756 bp, 20 predicted proteins | sample CZO8metaG_2_FD_188354 | JGI IMG/M metagenome (GOLD analysis project Ga0209283, IMG submission 188354) | Vadose zone soil microbial communities from the Eel River Critical Zone Observatory, Northern California, USA - CZOApr15con2H1.8 metaG... | ecosystem: Environmental > Terrestrial > Soil >...
GAAATGGGCAGACCGGCCGAGGAAGACGGCTTTTCGGGAGCGACCCTAGCCCGCTACGAAGGATAACAATTTGATCCGGCGCGAGCTTCCCGCCGCAACCCGCGTTGAACCTGAATGCGCGGAACAGCGGGACCCCGCTGTTCCACCCTCTGGCATCGAAGGTTTTGAGTTGGTTGTTATGCAATCAAGCATGCCGCGTGTATTGATTGGACACTCTGCCGGTTTCCTCGCAGGGCGCGCACACGTGCGGAAATTTTCCAGGTCGACAGCCTCGACTCCTGAGGAGTGGATGCTTTTAGGGACCAAACCCCTCGGACGACAACAGTGGCATTACTCGTCACTGAAGGCGGGGTCGGTTAACCAGACCGCGATGGTCTTGTCCACTTCGTCCGCTAGGGAGATTTGCCGATGCTGCAGCTTGCACTCGGCATATCGCTCCCAAAGTTGGGCGATGGTGTCGATCCCGCGTTGCAGCCCAACGAGGGCCAGACCTTGCAGCCGCGCAACCACCATCGGTAAAACCCTGGGCGCAAGCTTGTACTCTTCATGCGAGAGATGTTTGGCAATCTCCAGCTCTCGATAGCCTGAGTGGGCGATGTGGTTGCGCATGTCCCGCAGCTTGTCGAACAGGTCGTTAAGAGGCGGTCGCCATTTCATGTAGCCGACACAGCGCTGGAGAGGATTGCGTTCACGGACTGGCAGCTGAATCAAATATCGACCCGTAGCCAAACCGAGGGCGGACATGAGCTTCGGCGTAAGGGACTCGCTCTCGTTAACTCGCGTCAACGTTTCGCAGGCCATCCACTGAAAGAGGAAGCGTTCTCCGTCATCTTCCAGCCTGCGAACCATTTCACTCCAGTGGGTGCTACGACGCACTGCGGCTCCGAGCTCACCAAAGACCTGCGGGTCGGAGACCAGCAGGCGGTTCACGATCTCAAGTGGGTGACTGGCCAGTTCATCAAGGACGACAACCGTCCCCGCCATACCCAGCGCGTGCTCACGAGCCGTGGGGAGGATCGGCGAAACCGCCAGGTTCGACATGTTCACCACGTACCCTGATCGCCTCAACGTCAGTGTAATCGAGAAGGGCAAACACTGGGTATAAAGGGCGAGGGCCTCGCGGGCGTACAAACGGGCGCTCCTGATGACCTCACCAACGGAGGAAGCTCCAAGAAAGAAGGTCTTCAGCAGGAATGACTGTCCCAAGTCGACCGATTCTCCAAACGCCTTTGCGGAGTCGGCTAAAGCAGCCTCACAGCCCGGGATCGGATCAACAACCTTCGTGAACTCGAACGTTCCGCAGGATGCGCGCTCGTTGGGAAGGATGAGACCGGTCGGAGCCGTGAGCCCGCAAAACAGCCAGTCCGGGGCTGGACCCGTGCTCACCCTCGTCCTCGCAGGAGATTCAATAGAGCCAAGCGCACTCCCGCCTGAACGGCGGCACGGGGTCGCGGCCCGAGCAAGTTGAGCGTGGGAACGAGTAGGCGAGAGACGTATGCTTGTGCATCCGTTGCGCGGTGGTGCCGCGCGCAGAAGAGAAAATAAACGAGGGTTTCCGTATCAGCACCACCACCGTGCTGAAGGAAAATCAGCCAACGGGCTGCCCTCGCCAACTCCCCGAGATAGGCATGCGACCTGACGTTGAGAATGGCGATCTCCGTCTGCAACCGTCTACGGGAAGCTCCCCGGTCGCGGCGTGAGGAAAAACGGGCAATCTCGGTTTCATTAAGTACGGCCACCGCCAGTCGACGATCCCAATAGAGCCGTGCGAGGAGAAGTCGCGCCCTCACATCCCCACCAGATTGACGCAATGCCCGGATTGAGAAGTATGAAGCGAGAGTCGTTAGCCTCAGCGATTGAGCGATCAATGCGGCGTGCAGCGCGATTCTCCAGTCTTCGTTCGAAAGCCAGAGGCGCGCAAGAGCGGCCGGGAGTTGAAGGCGGAGATCAGGTTTGACGCGGGTCACGCCTTTCAGAGCGAGGAAATTCGCTCTGGTCGGGTCCGTCGCGTAGGTCTTCCACTCGGGAAGATTAGCTAAATCGTTTTGGGACAAGAGCAAAACACGATCAGGTGGACCGCGGGATCGGGACGGGCGCATTTTTCAGCTCGCTGGCTAGCGCGAACTGACCCCACAAAAGAAAGATCCAGATTGATGTGGTTCCTTCCGAGATCACGCCGTAGCGAAGTCCGGGTGCTAACCTATCGCGCGCAAATGGTGACTCCCAAAGGAGTCTATCCAGCATTGCCCGAGTGTCCTCATCAACCTCGGTGGGCCTGAATGGCGAAATCTCAGCTGAGGGCCCAAGCGGCACGCCGGTCTCCGTATGATAAAGCCCGCGAATTAGCTTCTCGTTGATGAGCCGCTCGGCGTCCGCAGGCACAGAAACCGCGGGCGAGGCTGGCACCAAGACTCCAGATGACAAGCGCACCAGCAGCCGTGGCACGTCGAGCCTGCCAGCAGGTGTCGGGACATACTTGACGTTTCGCATGATACTCTCGAGCCGTCCGCGCCGATGAGCAGCGTCCCGAGGACTTTTTGCGGCCTGCAGTTGCCACGAACGGCGCAGTCGTTCAAAAACGCCGGCAACCTCCGGTAGAGACCGGTCAACAGCGAGCAGGAATGTCTGCGCGAATTTGCGTTCTGCATGCTCGTATTTCTCGTTGCACTCGCGACACGATGGTTGGGTGAGAAAATTGAATCCTGCCGGCAGGCCGTCAGGGTGCCAAGAGTAAGGGAAGACATGCTCATCATCGACAGCTGGACGAACCGTGCAATAGATACAGACGCCACGATCCGTATTCGCTGGACGGCCGTCTCCAGGAACCGAAACGCGCACCTCGCTTCCGTCGGTCAGGCTGTGCGCCTCGCGTAGGTTCACGTCGGCGAGCAGCTTGAGGATTGCCGGCGGATCGGATTCCGGCATAACACGGAGGATAAATGCTGGCCGCCCCTGTACCCCGCACCGCCAGAGCTGGAAATCAAGATTCGCAAATCTGAATGTTCGCCAAGGTGCCGGCAGACGGGGATCTTGCCCCAGGTCCACCCTGAGCGGGGCGCGGCAGAGATCCTGGCTTTCGCTGTGCTGAATGCAAAGTCGCCAGAGCTCTTCCGATTTCGATAGGCTGTCTGTGCTGCCGACTACGACTGTCCCACGCATCACACGCGACATTGGTCTCTTCTTCGTTTTGCGTCTGCGCTCGGGGGCATCTAGAAGCTTCGAATCTACGGCGGGAGCGGTGAGTGGATGTTCACGATTTCGGATGCGATCGTCATGGCCTTACTTGCTGCTTCGGCCGATGGTGTTTCAGCACGATGCGCGGCCGCGTTTCTGGTCGATAGCAAATCCTCGATGGACTGAGGACATGGCACGGCGAATTTCTTTGCGAGCTGATGAAGTTGGCTCAAGCCTTTCCGACGCACAAGCCGATCGATCGCAGCAGGTTCTTTGGTGCTGCGCAAGCGAGCGCGAAGCGCGCCTCCAAGCGACACTTCCGCTGCGGTTCCGGCCTCGATTACGGCAAGCCGGGTGGAACCGCGAGTGAGTGCAGACCTTGCTGAGCTGAGCAACTCGCGCTCGACCGGCAGGGTCTGTTTCGCGTTCGCGAGTCGGATGGCTCGACTCCATGCGGATAAGGGAACGGCCCTCGTTGAATCGAGGTGCCAAGCTTGGCCTGAGGGTTCAATCAAGTTCCAGTTTGCTGGGCGGTGCGGCGTTGGCAACTGTGAGGGGTTCGATTCCATTTTCTCATAAAGCGCCAAACCTTCGGGAATTGAGCCTGGCAAGTCGCTTGGAGCTTCAATGACAAGGTCCGTCTCCATGATTGCCGCCAACCATGCTCGCATGCGATAGAGCCAAGGATCCAAACCTTGCGCGAAGTCTATTGCAATCATGTGCAAGCTCGGCGGATTTGAATCCTCTGCAGCCTCCGAATTCACAAACACCGAGACGCCGACGACCTTGACCAGCGACAATCCGATCGGACGTGTTAGGACCATGCCCCAATCGATTTTGCCCGGCGAAAATCCGGCCTCGGGCGGAAGCAAGTCAGATGGTGCGTTCGATGGTGGAAACGAGGGGAGCGAGATCTCTCCCTGGACGAGATCAAAAGAAATTCGATGCTTTGATCCAAGTGCATCAGGCAAGAAGAGAAGCTTGCGCGGCCATGCGAAGGTCCCCTGGATTAACGGCTCACCTGAAATTTTCTCCCGAGAGCCCATACGACCGACGAAGCATTCCCCCTTTACAGCGGCATGCCTTCGGCGACGATCCGTTAATCCAAACGCCGATCAAAGGAAATCGCTCTCATCAGCGTGCAGGGTTAAACTTGTGGGAGTCCTACCGTCCAACTTTCGGTGGCCGCTTCGAAGGGTCGAAGATGAAGCGCCTCCGGCTGTAAACCTGCTGGGATGGTAGGCCAGTAGGTGATTCACTATCGTTACCAACCTGTCCTTTGCCAAAATCCTGTCGTCCAGACTGGACGATCACCCAGCGGCGCGCGAGCCAGGGAGGCAATGTCCCTCGTAATCGCTCTGTTGGGCGCGCTGCGTGCGTCGCTCAGAACCCGCACTAACCTCGCGCTCGAGAACCTGGCGCTGCGGCAACAACTCGTCCTGCTTCGCCGCCGATCGAAGCGACCGCAATTCGGGCGCCTCGACCGTCTCTTCTGCCTATGGCTCTCCCACCAGTGGGCTGGGTGGCGCGGGGCGCTCCATGTCGTTCGCCTGTCCCTACCCAAAAGTCCGTCCGCCCTGACGAGTGACCCTGCGATGATGCGGAGGTGCGCTCCCTCAGCTCCCTGCTCTCTTTGCTGCGAGCTTTACTCCTCCCTGCGCGATCCGGGCTTCGAACCCGCCGTGAGCTGATGCTCGAGAATTTGGCTCTCCGCCAGCAACTCGCACTCTTCCACGAGCGGACGCCTCATCCGCCGATCTCCTCCATCGATAGAGCCTTCTGGTCCTGCCTCTCCCAAGCCTGGCCCCATTGGCGCCGCGTCCTCCTCATCGTCAAGCCCGAGACGGTCGTCCGCTGGCACGGGCAAGGCTTTAGTCTTTTCTGGAAGTGGAAGTCGCGTGTGCCGTTTGGACGCCCGCGAAAGGACGCGGACCTGCGCCGCCTCATCGCCGAAATGGCTCGCGCCAACCGGAACTGGGGAGCGCCGAGAATCCACGGCGAGTTGCTGAAGCTAGGATTCTCCGTGGGCCAATCTACCGTAGCTCGGGATATGCCGGTCCGCTCTCGACGCCCACCCTCTCAGACCTGGCGGACGTTCCTCTACAACCACCTTGGTGGAGCGATCGGAATCGATTTCTTCACTATCCCCTCGGCCACCTTCCGGGTCCTCTACGGCTTCGTAGTTCTGGATCACGCCCGTCGCCGCATCCGCCACATCAACGTCACTGAGCATCCCACTGCGGAATGGACACGGCGCCAGATGCTTGACGCCTTCCCGTTTGACACACCCCTGCGCTTCCTTCACCGCGACCGAGATAGCATCTTCGACGCCCTCGTCCGACACACCATCTCCACTCTCGGACTCGAGGAGATTGTCAGCGCGCCAAGGTCTCCTTGGCAGAACCCCTTCGCCGAACGCGTCATCGGCTCCATCCGGCGAGAGCTGCTCGACCACGTCATCGTCCTCGACGAGGCTCATGCTCGGCGCCTGCTCCGCACCTATCGCGTCTACTACAACGCTACAACGAGACCCGGACCCACCTGTCCCTCAGCAAGGACGCACCCAGAAGTCCACCAACCTGAACGCGGAGCAGCAATCGTCGCGCTGCCGGTCCTCGGCGGGCTCCACCATCGGTACGAGCGCCGCGCCGCCTGACGCGGTCACGTCTCCTGCAGCAATGCTCGCTTCACGCCTGGCGCCGAGTCCGCCATCGGCTTCATTCATCCGTACCAGGTGCCTCTTGTGGCTCGGCGCACGCGGTAATGCAAGCCGATGAGCAAGACGGACCCATTGCCGTGGTGGCAACTCCACAGATGGACTTTTGGATAGGCACAGGTCAGCCTGTGCGCAAACAATGCCAGACGGCTATAGAGAGTCCGCCCGAACGCGGCCTCGCCGAACACGGACGAGTCGACGAGAACGTCTGCAGTCCAGATCGCTCGGTGCTGCCGCGGAGGCGCGACTTCATCCGGCACCGCTTAGGCCGTTCGCGCCGCCTTCTGGCTGCGCTGCTGCGCAGCCCAGAGGTCGTACCGCTGCTGCAGGTTCATCCAAAATTCCGGCGTGGTTCCGAGCGCCTTCGCCAGAAGGAGCGCCGTGTCCGCGGTGACCGCGCGCCTTTCGTTGATCAACAGGTTAATCCGCTGAATGGGCACTCCCATCTTCTCGGCCAGGTCGCCCTGGGTCATCTTCAGCGGGCCCAGGAATTCCTCGCGCAACACTTCGCCCGGCGAGGTGGGCGGTCGGTTCTTCGGGATCATTGTCGGACTCTCTTCGTTCTTCGTTTTTCGTTTTTCGTCTTCGGTCGCTTCGCTCGTTTCGTTCTTTGTTCGGTCGCTTCTCTGTTTCTCGTTCTCTGTTTTCGTTCGGTTGCTTCTTTGTCTCTACATTCTTAGTGGTAGTCCGTGATCTCCACCTCGGTTGCGTTACCTGCTTCCCATCGGAAGACGACCCGGTACTGGTCGTTAATCCGAATGCTGCATTTGCCGCTCAGCTTGCCCTTCAAGTGCTCGAACCTGTTGCCGGCTGGGGCCCGGAGGTCCTTCTCCTCATGTGCTGCGTTGATGATGTCCAGCTTCCGCACCGCCACCGGCCACAGTGCTTTCGAGCAAGTCTTTCGAGCCGCTTTGGTATCCTCTCCGTTCCAGATGTCCTCCGTCCCATCATCGGCGAACCCAATGATCATCGCGCCCTAAGATTAGTTACTTACCGTTATACCGTCAAGCGGTATAAAGCTCCTCGGAAAGCGGGTAGTTAGGACTAAGGCAGGGCGGGCTCTTGGTAGTGTCTTCCGTGCATCGTTCTCTCCCCCGCGGAGCGCGGTGGCGCCCCCTAAATTGCCGAAATATCTTTAAGATGGGTCTGTACGATGTATCTTTAGATAGCTCGCTCCGCCGCCGTCGCCAAGTCATACCAAGGCGACGATCATGGACCGCGCGCATTTCTCTGGCTCCTCCTGGAGTGGCGATCCTCCTGGATTGCCCCCTTGTCACAGGGAGAATCCTGGATACACGAAGGCACCACGGATCGTGTCGGCGTCCTTGGCGGAGACACCGCTAGCGCGGACGGTATCGTACCAGGTAGCGTCCACCTGTATTTTCATGTCAGTGACGATTTTCTCCGCTTCAGCCTGCTCAAGCAGGTAGCGGGCGCGCTGAGAGAGAATGTTCTTGGCGTTAGCGTAGCGGCCCTGATCGCCGCATTCCATTGCAAGGTCACGTCGATCGATGCTGACGGGAACTGAGGGCGTCAGGTCATAGGCTGGTGAGAGCTTCCAGTCTTTTTCTTTCGCGATCACGGCGTGGTTGCGCGGGTGATCGTCGGCGTTGGAAATCAGCGCGTTGAAGCACACACGGCGGAATAGCTCGCGTGCGTCTCTCTTGGCGTCCGCGACGATCCGGCGGAGCTCTTCGACAAGGATGACGTACGACCAGCGTGTGTCGTGGGCTTCGTCAGCGCGCAAGATGGTCAGACCGCTGACCATCCGCGCGCGTGTGTAGCCTTTGGCTAGCTTCTCGCGATCAAAGCGCCTTATCAGCAGGATATCTCTGCCGCCGATTGTTTCGATCCGGCTTTCCGCCGTCGTGATGCCGCACTCTCTAGCGAGCCGCAGCATGGCGTGTTCGACCCGAGCGTTGTTCCACTTGTCATCAGATCGATTGAATTTCGCGATCCAGAGTCCGTTGTCGTCCTGCAGGACAGCTTTCGGACGCGCGCCCCCCATCGAGGTGCCGAGCAGCATCAGGTCCTGGACCTGTTGTGCCTCGGGATCATTCGGGATCTCGTCCTTGACCAGTGCATCCGCGAGCGCCTGAAGTTTCTCCAGATCGAGCGTCTTGTTGAATTTCCGCAGCGGGGCTGGCGGGACGTTGTTCAGGCCAAAGCCGAGTGCACCTGCCCGATCGTCGGGGGATTCCAGCAGATAATCCAGCTCGCCAAGCTGGGCTTTGGCGCCGCGTTTCTCGATGATACGGCGACCCCAGTTGTCCGGGCCGGCATCGCGCAAGGCGCCGAAGATGCCGTTCAACTGCGCGGTCTCGTAAGTCCTAGTTGAGAATTTGAGTTCGACCGGATCGATCTCAACCGCGTTGGGATTCTCCAGATAGGAGCGGCCATAAACGAAGCGTCCGAGCGCATCGCCGCGCGGGCTTTTTGTCAGGACGAACTTCCCAGCTGTGACCGCGGATACTTGCCCAGGTAGCGTGATGTAGACAAAGCACTCGGAGGCCGACGGCTTAGAATTCATTGCTCAGCCCCGCACTCTTGCGAGCACGCGTCTTCTCTTTGGCGGAGGCGAAGGTAAGCCCTTGCTCGTCCTTGCTCGGGTTCGCGAGGTCGTCTAATGGCTGAAGGAGATCGTAGACCCATAACAGGGCGGCATAGACGCCTATGCCGGTTGAGCCCTTACCCCTCTCAGCGTCCATGACGGCGCGGCGTCCTGTACCGATCTTCTCGGCGACTTCCTCGATCGTGTAGTTGCGCCGAATCCGGGCCGTACGCAGGTTGTCGCCTAGACGTTTGAGCGCCTGTTCGACCGGATAGGGTGGAGCCGTCAGTAGCTGGTTACGAGCGACCATGTTCCCTCAAGAGCACTTTAACCATCATAGTATGCTCTTAAGAGCATATACATGCCTCCCGTTCCTGGCAATAGAAGTGCTTTCAAGAGCATACTAATCCACTTAGAATGCTCTCAAGAGCACTAAGTATCACGGGCCTGAGATTACGAGTTCAAGCATATGAAGCGCACAAGTTCGGCTTCAAAGTCCGCCGAATCTCCCAACACTGCTGCCACTGCGGTCGCCATGTCTTCTCTTGACAACTGATTCGATCCCTAATTAGGAACACAAACTAAGTTCCTAATACGGGAACAAGACCGGATGCTGGATGCGCTTGGTCGGGAGGAAAACGTTAAAGGAATTCGAAGGCATGCATGCCGAGGTTAGACCCTGGGTGCGAGCCTGGGTCGCGGAGGTCGAGTACGCTAAGTGGCAGAAACCACTGGACATCAAGGCTCGCTATCCGTCCGCGAGCGTGATTTCGAAACAGATCATCATCTTCAACGTGAAAGGGAATAAATATCGCCTAGAGGCTCATATTTCGTATGAAAATCAGATAGTTAGCGTGGTCCGATGGGATGCCCACGCTGAATATGACAAGTGGAAATGGTGAAAGCATGCAACTTCAAGTGATTTCATCGGAAGAACAGTATGAGGAGGCACTTGCTGAGCTTGACCGGCTCATCCTCGCGAACCCACCAGCTGGAACGCCGGACGCCGATCGACTCGCCGTACTTTCCGTGCTCGTCGAGAAATATGAGCGCGAACTCTTCCCCATCTCCAAACCGAGCCCTGTTGAAGCCATCCGCTTTCGAATGGAGCAGCAGGGACTCACTCCTCGTGACCTCGAACCATTCATCGGGAGTCGCAGCAAGGTTTCCGAGGTTCTCGCAGAGAAGATCCCCTTAAGTCTTCGGATGATCCGGGCACTTCATGAGGGTCTGGGCATACCAGCAGACGTTTTGGTAAAGCCCGTTGCAGCCGAAGAGTCCGAAGACGAGCCTCAATGGGACAAGTTCCCCGTCCGCGACATGCGGAAACGGGGTTGGATTCAAGCAACGGACCAAGAAGTTCGAACTAACCCCGGCGCATTGGCTCGTGCCTTCTTTGCACAAGGTCCCACGATGCCTGCTTCGATACCTCTATTTCGAAGGGCTGTGCATGAGCGCTCGGGAGCACGCAGTGATGCATATGGCCTTCTCGCTTGGACGGCGCGTGTGCGCCAGCGCGCTGAGCAGGAGCGCGACGTTGGCGACTACGAGCATCACAAGTTGGGAGACGACTTCTTTCGCATGATTGCACGCCTGAGCGCTAGAGCGGATGGGCCGCTTCTCGCGAAGGCGTCGCTCGCACAACTTGGAATCGTCGTTGTCATTGAGCCTCACCTTCCCAGGACAAAACTTGACGGTGCCTCGATGTTGTCTTGGTCTGGTCGCCCAATCATTGGGCTCACGCTTCGCTACGATCGTATCGACAACTTTTGGTTCACATTGCTGCACGAGCTCGAGCACGTGCAGCGACACCTTCGCCCCACCGGTACTCCTGACACGTTCATCGATGACCTAGATATTGACGTCGGTCAGGATGAACTCGAAGTGGAGGCAGACCGTCTCGCAGGCGAGGCGTTGATTCCGCGTTCGGTATGGCGAAGAAGCGCGGCCTTTCGGGAGCGCACGCAGGAATCCGTGCTTGCGTTAGCCGCCGAACTCGGGATCCACCCTGCAATTGTTGCGGGGCGCTTGCAAAGAGAAACAAAAAAATTCCACCAGTTCAGCCAACTCCTCGGTCATCGGCAGATTCGACACCTGTTCGGGCTTGTTGGCACGGAAAGCAATGATGGGCACTGAGACCTATGTCCCAATCCTGAAGGGCAAGGCCGGGGAGTTCCGTGCTCTCCTGGAACTATTGCCCGACGTGCGCGGCCGCATCACTCCTCTGGTCGACATTCCTCGCGTTCCTCTCACTGAGCGAACAAAGTCTCTCGACTCGCACCTCGACAAAGTGATTCAAGGGATCGCCAAGTCATGGGATACGGAACATCCGGTCTTCGTCGATCTCTTCGACCTTGACTTGAATGCCCGAGTAACAAACGGCGAACATCCTGTCCATTACACGCTTACTCAGCTCCACTCGCGCGGCGTACAGGCTGTGCCAGTCGTGGGTCTCGAGCGAGACGTTGCGTACGAGCACGCGGTACGTGACGTGGTGCCCAATGTCGAGTCTGTAGTTGTACGCTTGCTCGTCGAAGACCTCGAGGCCACTGGATCGCTCGCGCCAAACGTTGTTCGCATTCTCAAATCAGTGAAGGTTGACGTGGCTCAGACGCATCTGATCTTTGATCTTCGATCGTTGCGTGATTCGGACATCTCTCAGCACGTGGCTATCGTGCTCCGTGCACTCCGAGCGCTTCCAATGGCGCGGGAATGCGCATCGCTGGTCGTCACAGGCTCAACGGTGCCACAGAGCCTTGCTGATGATGTCCCTGCGAATTCGCTTCGCCGCATTCCAAGAAGAGAGCTAGACCTTTGGCGTCGCCTCAGGAGCATGCCAGGAATCACACGCCGCCTTTCGTTTGGCGACTACGGAGTCGTTCATCCGGACAATCTTGACCTCGATCCCCGAAAGATTACGCTCGTTGCGAGCATTCGCTATACAACCAACGATGCCCTTGTCGTCGTCCGTGGCAAGAGTTTCAAGTCCCATCCGGCAGGTTACGGTCAGTATTACGACCTTTCCAAAGTGGTTGTCGCGCTTCCTGACTTCCGAGGATCGGCGTTCAGCTGGGGCGATCGACAGCTCGCTGCACGCGCCGCACGAACTTGCGGACCAGGGAACAAGACGACTTGGGTCGCCATCGATACGAGCCACCATCTTGCCTACGTGGACGACCAGCTACAACGAGCTGCCTGATACGCGCCAATCGCCACGAGACCTGATTGTGCGGCACACTCGAGCGGTAAGCTCGCTAACCGAAAGCGCGTCAGCAAGCAGTGCCCACATTGCTCGCCGCGGTTTTCTTTTGAGGCCCTTCGTAATGCCTATGGTCTGAAGAATTTCGGCGACCTCGTCCCGCCACAGCAGCTGAGCCAGCGAAAAGGGGTCCAAGCTTGGGTTTGGACGTGCCTTTCTTCGTTGCACAATGCGCACACCGTGTTCAGCATCGTCAGCAACTGCCACTCCCCACCATCGTGGAATCAGTCGCCGTGCGCGTGTTGCGTGTTTGCTGGTCGCGACAAGAGTCACAAAGTGCAAGACTAACGAATACGCCTCGACCTGCGCGGCAAGGCGGTCAAGAGTATCCGCATCGCTCTTGATTTCGTAGCCGTGAACTGCTCCATTGATCACGGCTACATCGACCCGGCTGTCGCCTTGAAGGATACCGAGTTCTTCGATGAGCAGCTCGCCTGGTGCTCGATTTACCGAGAGCCTCTGAACCAGTGCACTTCGGATCGCTGCTTCACTAAGAAGCGACTGCCTGTCTCTTGCCCTTACCAAAGGCAAGCGAGCGCCTTCAGGAGCGCATTCTACGCCAGAACGTGCACACCCAGCGGTCACGTCTCAGCTCGCCGCCAAGCTAGATGTGACGTTCTCACTAAGCGAAGTCTACTCCCCTGGTCCCACGACTCCTCCTACTGCCTTTTCTTCACGGTGTCACCATCACCTCACTTGGAGAGGTCCTCGATTCGTAGAGGTCGCCACGGGTGCCGGCGAGAGTGAGCTCCTTTGGGAAGACGATCGGGCAGCGCGCCGAGCGGGATCGTCTTCGCGTGCTCTACAGATCTCACCGTCACCATCACAAGCCCCGCGACGTCCCGGGAGAGTTGTCTAGGATGCAGTGCTGTATGAGCTTGGCGACGTCCTTCCTCGTGCAGCCCAACCGTTCCATGGTTTCCCGCAGCGTGATGGCATAAGGCTCCGGCGCATCTTCGGTCGCAAGAAGGCCATCTATGGTCGCTGCTAGCCCACGCAACTGCTCGGCCAGAGCGACGAGTGCGCCCGCCTTGACCTGAACGTTGCCACTCGATGCTCGTTCCTTGTCCTTCTTCCAGTCTGCGTTCATCGCCGCTCCTGTAAGTCGGAGCTTGTTGCCCTGTCGAGCACGCGTGCAATGGCAGATCGAGATCTATCGCCGTGCCCTCCTGCGGTCGAATCGTCCCTCATCAAGTTCCGTCCCTCCTCTACTGACTCTGAGTGCACACTGGCGTTGCAGCCGAGATTGCACACAAGTTCAGAAGCAATGCGCTTCTCCATTTACCGTGCTCCGCCATGGCCTCTCGAGTCCCTCCCACTGTCTCCCTCACACGCAGCTCCTCCTTTGATCCGCGTACAAGCATGGGCCTAACAGCGACGTACAACACCCGCGCTGCGCCGCGCCAGCAAAACGCCACTGTCACGTCGCTCGCCTAGCCCGCTGGGCTGGGTGTTGGACGTCAACGGTCCCCTGCCCTTTCGCGCCGTGAGCAACTCACCGCCGCTCTTTCGAGCGGGTGAAGCGGCGGCTCGCAGCCCACTCAAAAAGGAGGAGCACATGGCGAAGGCATTCGACAAGGACTCGTGGTTGGCTCAAAAGGAACAGCGGCTTCAGGACGCAAAAACAGCTCTCGAAGATGGACTGAAAGCGCTCCAGAGCTCCGACGACTGGCGGCGCATGCTCGAAGGCATGGCGCAGGTCGGCGCGCTAAGCGTTGGCCGTTACAGCTTTCAGAACCAAATTCTCATTTGGCAGCAGCGGCCGGTTACGCGGCTCGCAGCGACTTTCCAAACCTGGAAGGAACATGGCCGTTTCGTCCGAAAAGGCGAGAAGGGCATCAGCATCTTGGCTCCGGTCGTGAAGAACGTTGCGGACGACACCGATGACGAGACCAAGGAGCTGCGGCTCGTTGGCTTTCGCCTCGTGACGGTGTTTGGAGTCGACCAAACGGACGGCGATGCTCTTCCCGAGGTTCAGCTGCCCAACATCACGGTGGACGAGGCTTTCGAGGGAAGCGTCGAAACGCTCAAGGAGATTGCGCTGGGCATTGATGGTAACCCAGTCAGTGGCATCGAGCTGCGCACACGGCAGGACGGCGATTCAAGCAGCGCTCTCGGTTGGTACAGCCCGAAAACGAAACACATCGTGGTCGTGACCGACGGCCAGTCGCGGGCGCAACAGTTTTCGACGCTCTGCCATGAAGTGGCACACGCCCTGCTGCATCCCATCGGAGATCCCCACGGCGCACCAGAGCGGGAAGTCGAGGCCGAGAGCACAGCCTTTGTCATTTGCCACGCACTCGGGCTCGATACGAGCAAGGCGAGCTTTCCGTATGTCGCGGTCTGGGCTAGCAGGGACCGGGCCGAAGATCCTTTGAAGCTGATCGCGACCTCGGGGCAACGGATCACGAAAGCAGCCACTCGGATCCTCGATGCCCTATGCGCTCCTCCCGCAGTGGGCGCCCTGGCCTAACTCACTGCTATCGAATCGCACGCGCTAGCACCGGATAGGCGGCGGAACGCGTTTGCTGTCCTCATTTACTCCACGCTGCCGTGAGGACAGACGTGGTGATTAACAGTCACATTTTGGCCAGAGTGCGAAATATTCCTCAGAGTGAGAAGTGGCTCCGGATGGCCCCAAAATAGGCTGCGCCATCATCGCCCAGCCAAATAGGGCTGGCCGTAGCAAGCGGTCTCTCCGAGGCAACGAGGTAAAGCTCCCACCGGCCGCGCTGCCAGCTAAGTGGTAGAGAATTTCGCCCGCTTTTGCGGAGCCAAACACCGTTCTATAGTGGCATCGCTGGCACCACGTTGGTCTATGCTGCGCGGTGGTCGCACTCTTCCTGCGACCCGACGGATCAAATACCCGTGAGGGGACATGAAGACGGTCAGAGATGCATGCACGCCCGCGAAGAACGCTCTCGACTTTTCGATGGCGGAGCAAATCGAGGATCTCAAGTCGGCGACCGGCGACATCGCGCTGGGAGACGAGTTCTTTAGGAAGAACCACATCACTGCGGGGCAGCATCAACTCCTAGAAATGGGCCTCAAGCGCCTCGACGGCCGCGACAGCCAGGCGCTGTTCGAGCTAACGCAGGCCATGGGTGGCGGCAAGACCCACTCGATGATCGCCTTCGGCCTTCTGGCGCGGCACCCCAAGCTGCGTGACGAAGTAATCAAGGACATCGCTTCTCGCCTGAGCTTCAAGAGCGCCAATGTCGTCGCGTTCTCCGGCCGGTCCACGCCCGAGCACTTCATCTGGGGCGAGATCGCCCAACAGCTCGGCAAGGCGGCGCAGTTCGAGAAGTACTGGAAGGATGGTGCCAAGGCTCCGGACGAGCCTGCGTGGCTCGACCTTCTCGGGGACGAACCTACCCTCATCCTACTCGACGAGCTGCCACCCTACCTCGACAACGCCCTAACGAGGCCCGTGGGCGGCGGCACACTGGCCCAGGCGACCGTGTACGCGCTGTCGGCACTGTTCTCCGCCGCGCTGAAGAAGAAGAGGGTGTGCATCGTGCTGTCGAACCTCTCCGGCAGCTATCAGACGGCCGCTACGAGCCTCCACCAAGTGATCCGCAATCTTGAAGGTGAGGCCCGGCGGCAGGCAAAGGCCATCACGCCGGTCGAGTTAGGCGGCGACGAGATCTACCAAATCCTCAAGAAGCGCCTTTTCACCCAGCTCCCGGCCCTTAAGGACATCGACGCGGTAGCTGATGGCTATGCCAAGGCGATCGCTGAAGCCGAGAAGTCCAGAACTATCGCTAAGAGCACGGAACAGATCGCGCACGAAGTCCGCCTGTCTTACCCATTCCACCCGTCGATCAAAGACGTAATCGCACTGTTCCGGAACAACGAGAACTATCGGCAGACCCGTGGCCTAATGCAGTTCGTATCTGGGATGATCCGGTCGGTTTGGAACCGCAAAGACAACGACGTCTACCTGATCGGGCTCCAGCACCTCAATCTGAACGACCCTGAGGTCCGGGAAGAGATCACACGTATCTCCGATCTAAGTAACGCCATCGCGCACGACATCGCCGCTGGTGGGCAGGCGGTTGCCGAGGTGATCGATGCGGAGAAGAGCTCTGACGCGGGTTCCCAGGTAGCGGCGTTGCTTCTCACCTCATCGCTGGCCAGTGGCATCGACGCTGTGAAGGGCCTGAATCGGCAACGCCTGCTCGAATTCCTGGTGGCACCCGGTCGCGATGCGCTGGAGTTCGCCGAGGCGTTCGATACGCTGAAGGCCGAAGCTTGGTACTTGCACAAGGATCAGTCGGACGCGTTCTTCTTCGCCAAGAACGAGAACCTCACGAAGCGCCTTTCCGTCGAGGCCGAACGCGCTCCTGCACCCAAGATCGACAAGCTCCTGCGTGACCGGCTTGAGGGCATCTTCGAGCCTAAGAGGCGCAATGCCTATCAACGGCTGTACGCACTGCCGAAGATCGATGACGTCGACCTGAAGGGCGAACGCGTTCTGCTGATCCTCAGCCCGGACTCGGACAACCCGCCCAAGGAAGCGCAGAACTTCTACGCGAACGTCACGGAGAAGAACAATGTTTGCATCCTCACCGGTGACACATCGAACATCGCCAACCTTGAGGAGAAGACGAGGATGATCTGGGCGATCGCCAAAGTAAAAGCTGAACTGCCGCTAAGCGATCCCAAGCAAGCAGAGCTGGACGAGAAGATGGAAGCAGCCGAGCTGGAGTTCAACGCCACAGTTACGTCGATCTTCAACCGCGTCTGGTATCCGATTAAGACCGGACTCACATACGCAAAGCTCGCCATGACGTTCGACGAGAACCAGTTCGACGGCGAGGAGCAGATCGAGAAGGCGCTGGCTCACGTCAGCGCAAGCAAGTTGGAGCTGGATATCGAAAAGGACCCTACGCCGCTCTTTCTACGCGCCGAAAGCGAACTGTGGCCTGAAAACCAGAAACGGGTGCTTTGGAGGGACATCAAGACCAGGTCCTTGGTGAATCCACGCTGGAAGTGGCTCCCCAAAGACGGCTTGGAGCATCTGCGCAAGCTCGCTCAGCAACGCGACCGTTGGCGCTACACCGAGGACGGCTACATCGAGAAGGGCCCCTTCGAGCGGACCAAGACCGACGTCGTCATCACGGAGACCGGCCGAGACGACTCCAAGAACGAGGTGACACTAGAGATTGTGGCCCGCGACGCGGGCAAGAACCCGCAGATCTACTGGGACACCAAGCCGACCGTCTCCGCGAGCTCCGGCAACAAGCTTCCGGACAAGGTCCTCAAGACCAAAGCCGTGCGGCTTTGGTTCGTCGCGGTGGATCCGCATGGTGCACACGAGGCGGGGCCGGCCAAGAGCTGGTCCAACACGCTGACCCTGCGCTACGACATTAAGGGCGTGGGCGATAAGCGTACCGTCGAGCTGCAAGTCGCTCCGTCCGGCATCATCAAGTATACGCTTACCGGTGCAAACCCGGCCGAGGGTATCGAATATACCAAACCCATCGAGGTCGGTGCTGGCGAGATAACGGTCTACTCCTACGCGGAGGCCGATGGCGTCTCGACAAAGCGCAACTTCACCATCCCGAAGGCGGGCAGCGACGAGTTTAAGCCGGACCCCGTCAAGCCGGCAAAACTGACCAAGCGCATAGACGCCAATAGCACCGCCGAGGTCTTCGGCCTGATCGCCAAGGCGCGCTCTGCCAAAGCGAAGCTTGGCAACTTGCAGCTCGACGTGGGACAGGGCGACAAAAACGCGGCGGTGCGGTTCGGCGCAGGCACGGCTGTGCCTGGCGAGGTGCTGGAAGAGGTCATCAAGGTACTTCGTACCGCCCTCGGCAACGACCAAGCCGACACGCGGCTGGTGGTTCGCGCCATCAGCTTTTCCTCTGGACACGACCTGGTCACCTTTGCCCATGAATCCGGCATCGAGTTTTCCGCTGCGGAGGTCGAGCAGCAATGAAGAAGTCCCCGCCCAAGGCAGAAGGGTTCGGCGCGCCTATGGGCGTCGATCCACACCACGTCTGCGTCCACATTCCCAGGGGCCGCTCGGAGCCGGTGCGCATCATCGAAAAGTTCGGTATCCGCGCGGGAACCGACGGACTGCCCGAGCAGATTGTCCGGGTCGAATTGGACCGCGCGAAGTGGACGGCCATCGCCGACCAAGTGAAGCGCGTGTTCAACGAACGCCTGAAGGAAAAGGGCCTCGATGCGAGCCGTTGGGTCATTGGTGAGAACAAGCTCGACCGCCTTCTAGGCAAGGAACTCTGCATCCTTGCCTGGGCAATCGAGAAAGCGTCCGAAGACCTTATCCCCGTGGCGCTCAAGAACTGGGCCGGTCTGAAGCCAGAGGAACGGTGGTGGCTTTTCACGATGACGGCAGCGGCCACCGGCGAGCAAGATGATGCCGAGATCGGCTGGCGCAAGTCCTTGCGGTATGCGCTCACTGAGAATCCTGTGAAAGACGCTTACGGCCTGCTCCCGCGACAGCGGAGACCAAGGCAACAAGAGCTCATTCCGAAACCCCTTCCGCTCTTCGACCGCTAGGCGGAGACTGTCACGGCGGAGACGCCCACCGAAAGTCATAGGACTGCATGCCCATCGTTCCGTTCTCGCTCAAGGATGCGCCATCGTTCATCGAGCGCGCTTTTCCTGCACAGCGCGTCTCAATCGAAGCCCAGACGGAGCGGAAGTCGAACGCCGGACAAACTCTGACGGCGTTGGGCAGCTACTGGAAGGGCAGGAAGCCTTTGGTCCTAGTGCGCGCTTGCGTATTGGGCGCACTCCTGCCTGTCACCGACAAGGCCGAGAAGGATCTTGAAGTCTTCGAGTTGCTCATGGCGATGGACGACGAGGCGTTCCTTCATCGCATGAAGAAAGTGACCAGGGAGGACGTGGAGCAGTTTGGTGGCAAGTTAGCCGATGAACTTCTCGATGGTGACGGTAAGTGGAGGGTCAAGGGCGATGACCGCAAGGTCCTTCTTGGGCGCGTGCTGGCGCGGATGCCGTACGCCATGCGGCTCGACAAGCGGAGCTTACGGCCCGAGGAGTTGCCAGACTCAGCATACGACGCCA